>Ga0209536_100008455_pt1 | contig 15429 bp, 13 predicted proteins | sample DeeMarSeWOR28_12_FD_187461 | JGI IMG/M metagenome (GOLD analysis project Ga0209536, IMG submission 187461) | Marine sediment microbial communities from White Oak River estuary, North Carolina - WOR-2-8_12 (SPAdes) (version 2) | ecosystem: Environmental > Aquatic > Marine > Intertidal zone >...
TAACGGCACCAATGATGTGTTCTGTGGTAACTATGACTCAACATTTTTTGTTCTTTTTCCAAGTTATACAGGTTGGCCCGGTCTGATGCCCGGTTCAACGTATTACTGGCGAATAGACGAAGTCAATGACATGCACCCGGATAATCCCTGGATAGGCGACGTATGGAGCTTTTGGCTTCCTCCTAATACTGCATCTCATCCAATTCCAGATGTTGGTGCCGTACTAATCGATCCAAATATAACACTGAATTGGACGGCCGGTTTCGGAGCAAAATCACACTGGTTGTACTTAGGCGACAATTCAGCCGATGTCGAAGCGGGTACTACTGAAACATTCAAAGGCAGCTTTTCTCAGGCAAGCTACCTAACTGAGGACCTCGATTTCGAGACGACCTATTACTGGCGAGTTGATGAATATGACGGATATACCACGCATAAAGGATCAGTCTGGAGCTTCAGCACTAAAACCGCCGGACCAAACATCGCCCATGATCCTTACCCCGCTGACGGGGTAATACATCCGGATAATTGGGTGTCTATGACCTGGTCACCGGGTATTCATGCAACCACACACGACTTTTATTTCGGCTATAATTTTGAGGATGTAAACAATGGTACTGGTGATATATATTACTGGAACGAGACCAACCTATTCATTGTTGCCGGTTTTTTTCACTTTCCATGGGAAGGGCTTATTCCCGGAACAACGTATTACTGGCGAATAGATGAAGTCAATGACTTGCACCCTGAAAGTCCATGGAAGGGTGACGTCTGGAGCTTTGGGATTTCACCCTATACCACTTATGATCCGATCCCGGCTGATGGTGTCGCACAAATTGATCCGTATGTTACTCTTAGCTGGAAGGCAGGTTTTCACGCGGAATGTCACTATGTATACTTCGGCGATAACTTTGATGATGTGAACGATGTAATAATAGAATTCCCCCAGGAAACAACAACTTATACTCCCGGCCCTCTCGAATTCGGCAAGACTTACTACTGGCGGGTAGATGAGTCAAGTCCGTCCGGCATATATAAAGGTAAAGTATGGAGTTTCAGCACAAAACCCGCCGGACTGAATACTGCTTACGATCCTTATCCTCCAGATGGTTCCGAACTATTCGATCTGAATGTAACACTTAGCTGGGAGGCCGGTTTCGGAGCCAAATTGCATGTGTTGTACTTTGGTGAAAATTCTGCCGAAGTCGAAGCCGGCACCGGCGGCACATTCAAAGATATCTTATCTGAGACAAGCTACATCCCGAATTATCTTGAAATCGACAAGACATATTACTGGCGGGTCGATGAGTTCGACGTGACCACCACGCATAAAGGCCAAATATGGAGCTTTACAACGGCATCTGATAAAGTTGGGAATAACTAAAGTGCCTAAACTTGAGAGTGCCTAAAGTTATTTAATTTTTTACATTTAGTTCACTTTAGTCACTTTAGCTCACTTTAGCTCACTTTAATCAATAATCATATGGTTTTTTGCCCTGTTTTATCCGGCTTTCGTTTTGCATTCTGCGCAGAGTTTCGGTTAGGACTTCGGCAAGTTTCTCATTGCTCATTTTCTTCGCCTCCTCGGCGGGTATTGCTTTGCCATAGTTGACTACAATCGAGCCGTGCGAGAACAATTTCTTATGCCTCGGCCAGCACTCAAACGCTCCGTCAATCACTACCGGCACAACCGCCGCCCCGCCCCTCCTGCAAAGCAGGCCGAAGCCCGGCTTGAATGGTGTGATTTTCCCATCATGCGAGCGTGTCCCTTCTGGAAATAATGCTACTCCTCTGCCTTGCTTTAGTACGTCGATGACTTTTCTCATTGCAGAGATGTCTGCTTCATCGAGTTTGACAGGTATTGTTCCGACCGAAGTAATCATCCTGCCGAACAACCAGTGGTGAAAAAGGGTCTCACGGGCAAGAAAGTTCACACGCCTCTTTAAAGGAATGCCGCAAAGCATCGGATCGAGATAGCTCTGATGATTGCTGATCAGTACGAATGGGCCGGTTTTGGGGACGTTATCTCTGCCATAACTGCGCACGCGAAAAAATGATATGCAAAAAAGCCTGCAAAGCCAGCGTACAAACCAGAACCACCCTGCACCAGAAGCGGTACAGGGCCATTTCGCTTTTATGTTTTCTTTGAGCATTTTTCCTTTACATAACCTGCGAGCTTTTCGACTACCTGTTCTATGCTCATGTTCGTAGTGTCCACGACAATCGCATCTTCTGCCGGCTTTAACGGCCCGACGGCCCTGCTTTCGTCGCTTTCGTCGCGCTTTTCGATTGCCTCTTGAATCTGCTCCAGGTCACCATCAATGCCTTTTGCCCGAAGCTCAGCCTGCCTTCTTCCTGCCCTTTCGGTCAGATCAGCCGTCAAAAAAAATTTGATATCGGCATCATAGAACGCTACCGTACCCTGGTCTCTTCCTTCGGTGACGATTTTCTGCCGGCTCACGGCGAATTGCCTTTGCATTTGTACGAGATGGTCTCTCACTTTCGGCGCAACAGCGATATACCGCGCGTTGACTGTTACTTCGGGATCTCGTATTTGCTCGGTGACATCTGAGCCGTCGATGTGGACGGTCATTTTGCCTACCTGCTCCGAGAATTGAAAGTCACACTTCTGTGTAATATCGAGCAACTCTTGTTCATCGTTCAAATCAATGCCGGCCCGCATCGCAGCTAATGTGACAGCTCGATACATGGCGCCCGTATCAAGAAAGCTTGCGCCGACCTTGCGAGCCAAAAGCCTCGCTGCGGTACTTTTTCCGCTGGCCGCGGGACCATCAATCGTAATAATCAAATCCGCCATTGCATTAAAATTCAAAGATTAAAAATAAAAAATCAAAATAACGGAGTCCCGGCGAGCCGGGACGACTTCCATAATTTTACATTTTGCACTTTGATTTTTAATTTTCTTTAACCACTTTGGCCACAACTATACTTGTATCATCGATTTGCCTTGCAAGTCCCACAAACCGCCTTCTGTATCTGAGAATGTTTTTAACCATCTGCTCAGCAGAGCCGTCGGCGTATTTCATTGCCGTAGCCAGCAGATTTTCTCTGCTCCACAATTGGTTATCGAAATTGACAGCATCGGTCAGCCCATCGGTATAAAACAGCAGAAAATCATTATTTTTTAATTCGACAGTTCCTATCTCATATTCGGTATGTGCATCGACTCCGAGTACAAGCCCGCCTTTGTCAAGATCTACAATCTTTCCGTTGCTAATCAGTACCGTCGGTTCGTGTCCGCAATTGCAATACGTCACTGTCATCTTAGCCACATCGATCATGGCATAGAATAAAGTAATAAACTCACCGTCTTTGCACTCATCACAGGCCATGCGGTTGAAGTTCTTGATTACAGTACGTGTCCGGTTGATAAGTCTGGCGCGATTTTCGGTGTTCTCTGCGAAGAAGCCCTCATCTGGCTGGCATCCCGAGCACTCCATGCAGCCTTCGGCATAGGCCCTGGCCGCCCCGCGGAACCAGCTCATCATCATGGCCGCCGGTATTCCTTTGCCCATTATATCGGCAATCGTAATAAGAATCTGCGTGTCGCTTATCCGGCGAAAATCGTACGCATCTCCACCTACATCGAAGCACGGAATATAAGCCGAAGCGATATCAAGGCCTTTCATTACAGGGGCTTTTTCCGGAATCATTCTCCGCTGGATCAGCCCCGCCAGCCGCATCTGCTCGGCTATTCGGGCCCCTTCAATGGCCCTGGCATAAAGCTTTGCATTAGTTATCGCAACGGCGCACTGCGAAGCGACCGCCCTGGCGAGATTAATTTCATCTTCGTCAAAGTGCATTGGCTTTGGACTGTAAAGCCTCAGAACGCCGATAGCCTCGTTTCTAAACTGCATTACAACTGTAAGCTGGCTGACCAGCCCTTCTTTGACTGTCGCCCCTTTGTACTTGACTCTGCCGTCGACGCGCATATCGTCCAGGACAACGGCTTCGCCCGCAAATGCCGCTTTTATCACCGGATCGTTTTTGGAAACCACGCCCTTGTTGCGGTATTCCTCGCTGAGTCCGTATGTGCTTCGCATTTTCAATTCGCCGGCCTCTTCATCGAGCAGCCGGATCGAGCAGGCCTTGACGCCGACAATCTTGACCGCCGCCTCGGCCAGTTTGTCCAGCACCTCCTGGAGCGAGAATTCCCCCGCCACCAGCGTGGTAAGCTGATAAATCTGCTCATCTCTTTCTATTTGTTGTTGTGTCTTTTCGGGCATAATTAATAACTGTTCCAAACCATTCGGATTATACTTGAATTCCCGCTCCGGGTGAACCTAAATTTACACTATTACTGCCGCCAAGCCGGATTTGTTCACTTGCAGCAGAGAAATGTAGCGATTAATATATCACTATGGTAAATTGTGAGTCAATAACCAATATTCAATAATTGATTAGAAATGACTGCAAAACATGTGATTTTTATCGGCCGTGTTCAGGGCGTGGGTTTTCGCTTTACCGCCCACAGGATGGCCCAGCGCCACCAGCTCACCGGTTTTGTCCGCAACCTGCCGGACGGTACCGTCGAGATGCTCGCCCAGGGTCCCGTTCAAAACATTGATGATTGCATACGAGACATAAAAGATTATTTCGGTGGTTATTTAAGAGAGACAAGAATCGAAGAAATCCCACCCGATCCGAAATACACAGATTTTACAATCACTTTTTAGCCAATTGCCTTGTCACTTTTCTACAGTGTCCGTTTTCGACAGTTTTGCTCGCCACTTTTTTACTTCTTCCAGCTTGTTCCAGGCTTCGTATAGGGCGATTAGAGTTTTAATTGATTCGATTGTGTGTGGGTGAGTGTCGCCAAGTTTGAGACGGCGGCCTTTGACGGCTTCGACTAATAATGGCTCTGCTTCTTCGTAGCGCTCTTGCTCTTTATAGAGGATAGCGAGTTCGTGCATGGACTGAATGGTGTGTGGATGGTCATCCCCCAACTTTTTTCGTCTACCATCTAATGCTTGGTAAAGTAATGATTTTGCTTCTTCATAGTTCTTTTGATCTCGTCGGAGGATGCCGAAATCGTTGATGGTTTGCAAGACATCAGGATGATCATCACCTAGCTTCACTCTTTGTTCCTCCCATGCTTCCTTGAATAGAGTCTCGGCCTCATAGAAACGTTTTTGCTTCGTGTACAAAAGACCTCGACCGTTCAGGGCTACAAGTACAGCAGGATGTCGCTTACCACAAAGCATGTGTTGGCCTTTTTCTATAGCCTTGGTGAAGAATTCCTCTGCTTCCTGGTGACGATTCAAATCCACATACATACGGGCCAAGTCGCTTACACCCATCACCCAACCCCATACCGGATCGTCTGTATCTGCCTTAATGGCACGAATGAACTCATTCTCGGCCTCATCATAACGGCCTTGTTCACGATATATCTTCGCCAATTCCACACCAAAAGTATTATAAAGTATGTTGCCCATTCCTTCATCATACTCCGACGCCTCCCTTATAGCATCTGTAAGAACTCGTTCAGCTTCCTGGTAGTGACCTTGGCCATAGTAAACATAGGCAAGGGTTGCCCTACAATAGTAATAATGACCGGTCGTCTTGGACAAATCCACAAGTAACTCGTCTAGGAGGGATTCTGCTTGGTTGTAATAAGATGCACGTCTATAGGCAATCGCAAGTAGGTACTTAGCACGGTTAATATTACCAAGCGGCCCGTATTGCTGCAGGACATGATATCGACGTGCTTTGAGTGGTATGGCCTCTCTGTAATAACCAAGTTGATCATATGTCCTGCTGAGTGTGTCAAGTACTGTTGCTTCCACGAAAGGCTGGTCTTTAAACGTACCGTCGTCGAGCCTTGAAGCAGCCGCGTCGAGAACATCAATAACCTTGGGATCACGACCTTTAATCTGCTGAGCGGACCCGAGTACATCCATCGTTAGGAAGTCCGCTACAGCCTGTGCTTCTGCATGTGCGCGAGCTTGCCCAATTGCGAGAATCGTCGAGACTACGACTCCGGCAATAAGTACGACCAGCACGGCGGCGATTCCTGTAACTAAAGCTCGTTTCCGCTTTATGAACTTTTTGATTAGGTATATTGTCGATTCGGGCCCGGCAATCAGCGGAGCGCCTTTTAAATAATTCTGAATGTCGTCGGCAAGTTCCGAAGCTGAGCGATAGCGACGAGTGCGTTCCTTGCGCATCGCCATAAGAGGAATCCATTCCAGTTCCCTGTGCAACCGTTTGGCCAATCCTGAAACTTCAGTGCGACGCTTTTGAGCAATCTTTTTAGCTTCCTGGCCAAGAGTTGTCAGCCGGGTGCTTGGCGTTCTCGGCTCGGTTTCGCAGATAATCTGACGGATGTGGTCAATTCCTCCTTTACGAAGTTCTTCCGGATCGAATGGTAGCGCACCTATAAGTAATTCGTAAAGCACTACTCCAAGTGAATATATGTCCGAACGGGTATCAATGTCCTGAGCGGTCGTCTGGGCCTGCTCGGGGCTCATATACTCGGGTGTACCGACAAACTGGCCCTGCTCAGTATACAGCGTCCTTTCGGTCAAAGGCTGGCTGAGTGCCTTTGCCACGCCGAAGTCTATAATCTTCGGCACAGCTTTATTTCCCTCAATAGCCACAAGAATATTAGACGGCTTAATATCACGGTGGATGATAGCCTTCTGGTGTGCGTGCTGGACGGCTTCACATACCTGCAGAAATAGTCTAAGGCGTTCTTCGATACCGAGCTTTTCCTGGTCACAGTGCTGGGTAAGAGACAAACCTTTAACGTGCTCCATTACAAAATAAGGCCGACCTAAAGGTGTCATTCCGGCATCATAGACCTGGGCGATATTCGGATGCTTCAGAAGGGCCAAAGCCTGACGCTCGGCCTCGAAGCGGGCGATAACCTGTTTAGTATCCATTCCAGGCTTGATGACCTTCAGAGCTACCCGACGTTTGACCTGCCCCTGCTGCTCTGCAAGGTAAACCACGGCAAAACCGCCCTCACCAAGAACACTGAGGAGCTTATAAGAACCAATCTGGCCGCCTGGCCCTCCGACATCTGCAAAGCTTGCTGTAGGAATAGATTTGTTTTCCTCTGTTTTCTTGTCGGCCTTCTCGCTTGCATCGCTCATTTATATCCCTCGCTACTAACTGCGTTAGGATTACGTGATACACCAAACAGCGAATGTACAGGATTATATTATAGTCTCTCTCGAATATAAATACTATTCAGCCAGATGCCGAATTAAGCCGTGTTTGCGGGGTACGACGAGGTCCGCCGTCCTTGTAGGCCGGCCAAGATTAGAGGCGTAATCGACGTCCATGATTTCGATAAATTCCGCTGTATAGTCTTTCAAAACTCCACAGTACTCCAGAACCTTATCGCCCTTTATCATTTCAAGCACGACCTTGTGGCCGATATACCTTTCCAGCAAAGGCTCGAAGGAAGTCCCCGCCGAAGCCATCAATTCGGCCTTCATCTGGGAGACGTACTTATCCTGAGAAGTCAGCACCTTGCCAGTGGGCGTGGCTTTCTTCGCCTGGCTGATTAACAGATTGACAACCTCCAGAACGGAATCTCTAACAGTTCGAAAAACGTTCAAAATTCGTCTTTTAAGCTTGCGCCGGAATCCGGGGTGATACGTCCGTTTCAATTCTTTTTCTCTTGCCCTCTTATTTTGTTCGCTGAGCTCATCATGGAAGCGAACCACTGCTACAATATCAGGATATTCGTATTTGTAGAGAATGTAGCTGGTCTCATCGTGCCCATCCGGGTCTTGGTGCTTTTCGGAATAAACAAATTCCAGCCCCGTGTTTTCGACTCTGAGATTGCCCCAGATTGTCTTGCCGGACTTCTGTTCCAGCGTTACCATGTTCTGCTCGAAATCCCGAAGGCATTTATCCCGGCTCCTTTTCCTGACAAAAGCTCCGACACCGGCGGCGAAGATGATAAAAAGTATCGTTATAGCTGTCGCACTCTCACCAAACATAAAATATTTATCCCCTCTTTTTAATTGTAAGCGCGTTTGTCAAATCTTCGCTAATATTACAATGTAATTCTTGCCGTAAAACCTGGCGCATTTCGGGCAGGTCGTATAGAAAAAGTACATCTTCTTCATATCTTTGGCTTTCGCTTTGACGTACTCTGTCATTTCTTTTGCCCACTTGCCGGCGTTTTTATAATGCCCCTCAAAGACCTTGGTCAGGAAAGTGCCGGATATCTTAACCATTTCCGCCCCGGGCACATCTTTTGAAACCGCGATATAAATATCGCTGCCCCAAAGAGATTTCTCATCAGAGAGCATAAGCGGTTCGGCGGGCAGCGCGCCGGCCTGCTGAATCTTCTCCATATTTTTTACCATTACCTTCCCGAAGTTCAGCGGGATGTGCAGGAAGCTCCTAACGTGGTCTTTAAGAAATAATTTGTCCTGAAACGTCACCTCTTTCTCATCCCACGGCTCAGGATAGAACCTCGGGCAGCAGCCTGTCTCCGAATTTTCATAAAGCTTGTCCAAAATCTTCACCTCGATTTTATTGATAATTTATCAATCTGGATTTGTTTTACACTAACATTGTTTTTATAACCTTAGCCAGCCGTTTAATGCCGACTTCGATTTTCTGTTCGTCCGAGTTAGAAAAGTTAAGTCTAAGCGTATTTTCCCCGCCGCCATCGACATAAAACGCTCTGCCCGGCACGAAAGCAACATTTTCCTTCGTTGCAAGCTTAAATAAATGTAATGATGAAAGGCCCTCCGGAAGTGTCACCCATAAGAACATGCCCCCTTCAGGTTTCGTGCATTTGATCTCTTCCGGGAAATGCTCCTCTATCATCGATACCATCAAATCTCTCTGCTTTTTATAAACCTCTCTGATCTTCAGAATATGCTCGTCGAGATCATTGTCAATCAAATACTGGTAAACAGCCCTTTGTGAAAGATAATTCGAGTGCAGGTCGGACGACTGCTTTGCTATAACGATCTTTTCCATCACATCCGGAGCCGCGCAAATCCATCCGAGTCTCAATCCCGGCGTCACCACTTTCGAAAACGAGCCTAAAACAATCGTACTGTCCGGCAGGTAATTCTTCATCGACGGCATATCTTCCCCCATAAACCTTAACTCGCCGTAAGGATTGTCCTCGACTAAAACCATATTGTGACCTTTGATGATATCGGCAAGTTGTTCTCTTTTCTGCTGTGAGTATGTCACGCCCGATGGATTCTGAAAATTGATGACCGTATGATATAGTTTTGTCCGACCTGTTTTTAATGCCTTTTCGAATAAGTCGGCATCTATACCGTCTTCCAGTAAGGGCATGGGCACAAATTCCGGCTCAAAAATACCGAATGCCTGTATAGCACCCAAATAACCCGGCCGTTCGATTATTATCCGGTCCCCCTTATTCAGGAACACCTTGCCGATTAAATCCAGGCCCTGCTGTGAACCGTTCGTAATCAATATCTCATCGGGACTTACCTGCAATCCTCTTTTTATAAAATATCGCTCGGCGATATATTCTCTCAAAGGCAAATAGCCTTCTGTCGTACTGTACTGAAGAACATTTTCGCCGTCATCCTGCAGGACTTTCAGACAGGCATTAGCAAACTCTTTGACCGGAAACAACTTCGGATTCGGCAATCCGCCGGCGAACGATATGACTTTGTCGTTCTGGGTAACCTTTAAAATTTCCCTGATGAAAGATTTGTGAGTTGTAGCCATCCTGTCTGCAAACCAATATTTCATTCTTACTGACCTTCCAATTCAAGCCCTGCTTTTTCCAGCCCTTCAAGCGCCCGTTTATGACCCTCTTCATAACCATACCAGGCGTCAATAATTATCCCTTCCTTGTCGATAATATAATTCAACGGCACGCCGCCCATTTTATAGCTTTTGAATCCTGTCTTCACAGCGGCATCGGATGAATCCAGAATGTTCGGAAAAGTCGCTGAATTGTCCCGCATAAAATCCAGCGCAATCTGTTTGTCATCAGCACAGTTGAAGCCGAGAATAACCATGCCTTTGTCTTTATACTTTTCATAGTGTGTTTGGAGATGACGCATCTCCTCTCGACAGGCCGGTCACCCAACCCGCCACATATAGAACCATACAATCTTGCCCCGATAGTCCGACAGCCTGGCTTTGGTTTCGTCGGCCAGCAGCAATTCGAAATCGGGCGCTTCGTCGCCCGGCTTGAGAAGCTCCAGGTCCGGTTCCGGCGGCGTCCATTGCACCCAGCCTGCTGGCGGCTCCCAGACAAATTTATCGTCCGGAATCTCGGCATTAATCTTCACATCCGACCAGTACTCATATCCGACGAGCGGGCGTGATACGCGAACTACCTCCTTCAATTTCCTCGGAAGGTGGTCTTCTTTGGAAAGCCAAAGATACCATATCCGCTGGCGCTTCATGAAGCTGACTTCAATCACATCACACTCATGCCCATCGACGCTCTCCGTATACCAGCTTTTGGCGCCATCCAAATAGGGCTGAAGAGAATCCGTATAACCATGAAATGTGCTTGGATCGATAATCGTCATACCGATTCCAGCCCTTAGCCGGGCCACCTCATGTCCGATAGAGTGCCTAGCCAATGGAGTTGCCCTTTTCATATATACGCTCGCATGTGCTTGTGCACCGTCATCCGAAGCAGGCGAATTCCCTTGAGGCCAATAGATCCAGAGATGATCTCCGTCGCCGACAAGTGTTCCGCATTCTACGCCTCGCAGATTGACGGTCTCTACGCGAAAGTAGTTGGGTTTCTTCATCCAGATCATGTATACGGGCCCTCTACCTGAAGCACTACAACTACCTCGATACGAAAGGCTTTCGGCGTTTCGCATCGTCTCAATCATCTTCTCGTAAAGAGCACGCGCTTCGGGCTCATCTTTGAACGTATCTTTAAACAAAGCTGTCTTCGCCATCACTTCATTCGGCTCGGCTTGTGATATTACCTGGTTGGGCTCGGTCTGTGCCACAGCCTGATTCGGTTCGGCACAATATGTTTCATCAGGTGACTGATCCGTAAGCACTACAGCGGGTGGTTCCCGTCGTCGGGCCGGGTCAGTAAAATAAACCGTCGAACAAACAAGCACAAAACCTATGCCGACCAGCATCCATATAACTGTCTTGTTTTTCATTTATATCACCTGCAACCTTTCTTCTCAGGCGTCCGAGGTGATTCATTCAATGACAACCGCAGTGCCCTTTGCAGACGCCATTAAAAGAGATTTATTTTTGGATCCGACGTTATCGTAGTCCAGGGCAAAACCGACAATGGCATTGGCCCCTAATTTTCTCGCCTCGTCTTTTACTTCGGCAATCACATCGTCCTGCATATCCTTCATTACTTCCTGATACGATTCCGACCGTCCGCCGAAGATATCGCGAAAATGAGTAAAGAAATCACGGATAATATTAATCGCCCGAACGTTCCGCACAATCACAATCCCCTTGTATTCTCTGATTTTAATACTATCTAAAATCGGAGTCGTGAAAATTTGAACATCGTCCATCGGATTCCTTTCATAATCCCCTGATACGTTTAATATAGACAGCCAATTCGTTTCCAATATGGTCCGGTTTATCCCAGCTTTGGTCGCCTCCGGCAACGGTTACATTTTCCTTTACGACTTCGCTACCGCTTGCGCAATCGAACCAACGGAATTTATACACCCCCGGGGTAGTATTTTTCAAGCCAATTTTGCCCTGTAATTTCGATGCATACGCGATATAGCTTTCCCCCGGCCGGGCCAGGACGTATTGCGTCCCGGCAAATCCAAGCTCATCGTGCGGTGACATTTGCTGAAAGTCAGTCGATTCGAAAAAGCGCACCAGCCAGCCGCAGTCTTCAAGGTCGCTTTTGGCAGTCGTAGCGATATCCATTTCCAGAATCATCACATACGCGCCGGCCATCGCACAGGTCCAGTTTTTTTGGCGTGCCTCGGCCCCAGTCCCGTAGTCGGCCACCTCGGACATATTCAGGCTGTACCTGCCTCTCGCGTCCTTCCATGCTTTAATGAGTCCGGCATGCAATTCTTCTGCCGTCTTGACGTTGTACTGAATTGCAAACTGGTCGATGTTCGGCTCATCGGCAAACTCCGAGAAATCCAGGCCATTGAGCTTGTGCACGGCGATAACATGGCCGTAATCGTCAGCGGCGTGAATTTCCGCGGCAATATTTTTCACCCGTTCGGCGCTGAACGCTTCCTGGTATTCCTCCGCGATACACCATATCAGATTTCTATGATGCTCGAACCGGTTCACGAGAGAATGGATAAAATTCTTTTCTTCTTCGCCCACCCTGTCGGCCGTATTCCATACCCGCGCACTGTCGTCGTAGAGAAATAGGTATATGACTATGCCATTGTCATCCATTTCCGCGAACCACCGCTCCCATTGGTTGAGCACTGTATGATTGATGCCTTTTACCGGGTCGTGATTGGTAAACGGATTATGTGTTTTATCGCCGTCTCCGCCGTGCGAGCGCACCGCCATTAGATAGATACAGTTGGCCCCGGTCCCCTTCATCTTTTCGATCAATGTCATCTGGTCGCCTGCGCGGGTGCCATCCGGCTTTAAGCTACCGTGATAGAGAAAATCCTCTGGGTCACCCGGCCCGCACATAAAGAACGGCCTGCCGTCGCTGCGTTTGAGCCATTGCGGATGCTTGGGATCGACAATAATCCGGCCGCTTCGAGACGCGGTTGAAGTCACCGAATCCACAAGCAGCTTCAGCGTGTGGTTTTCCTTCTTGCGGCCCTCAATTTTGGTATCGTTCCAGCTTATAATTAAATCCAGGCCGGGCAGGACAACCATTGCGCGCAGCCCGCCATGTCCGAAGCAGCCGTATGTATCGACCGGCACATCAGGCCAATGCCGTACACCTTGATGGTCACTACCGTTTATCCACCAGAGCCAGCTATAACTGCCTGCGTGCTCGCACTGGTTGTCCGGGATTCGCCTTGAGCCGATGGATCGCTGGCCCGGAATCATATCGGCAGCAACATTGCCCGCGCGCCGTATCGAGTTCGGCACAGGATTGGTGACCGCCATCGTCGCATATTCACGGCTGAGCAATTGCTCATCTCTCCATTTGCCTTTTCGCAAATACAACAAGCCGAAACGAGCAAAATCACGAGGCGAAATAGCCGTGCGGCCGGCCCTATCACCAGTGCCAAAGGCCATGAACGTCGGATTATCCTGGCATTGAAGCTTGTCGGTTAGCATCGGATGCAGGACATCGGCGTCCACCGTATCGAAGCTGGCGCCGTAAACCTTCTGAAACAATGCGTCCCAGAACAGCGCCATCTGCCAGTCGTTGTACGCATAAGCCGTGCCGGGCTCCTCAGCCAGACCGTAGCATGAAATCTGGTTGGCACAGTGTCGCCATGTAATGTCACTGTCTTTATAGCCGAGATTTTTATTTATCAGTTTAAGCCGTGGCTCCCACTTGCTGATACACTCGTCGAAGCTGAATATTTTGCCGTCCTCGACGGCTTTGAAAAGAAAATGTGAGTAAAAAGGTTTTGCCGCCGAAGCGATGTCTTTTCTTTTTGCCGCATTGCCCCATGTATAGACCATATATCCGTGCCGCACGACACAGCCGAATCCGCCGGCGTAAGCGCTCAATTCTTTGAGCTTCTTTGCATCCAGGCCGACCTGTTCCGGTGTTTTTGCTGCCCATTCTTTCCCCGGATATACCAGCATCGTTTCGCCGGCCAAGATTTCGCCGACCGTAATGCAAACACAAAACAATGCTAACAATATCATTATCAGCTTCATTATCGCCCCTTATTCTTACTCATCTTCCAGATTGTCTTTGACGACAGATGACTCTAATTTACTTTGGTCGCCGGCCGTATCTACAAAAACATTATCCGAAAACAACACATGCCTGCTTGCCGGGCCTTCGAGGTTTAGTGCTTTAGGCCTCAAACCGGAGAACAAGTTACCCGTTACAGCGACGCCGGATGTTCCATTTAAAACCATGCCGGCTGCTGCCAGGTCATTTGTCCCCCGCTTGACCTTGCCGGCGCCGATGTAGCTGTTGGAGAAATTGTTGCCGGTCACGGTGATGCGCCCGCTGTTTGGCCCGATGCTCAACGCATCTTTACCCATAATCGTGAAAGTGTTGGCGCTAACGGCGCAGCCATGCGCATCTCGCAATGCAATACCACCGGTTTCCTCGTGGGCGATCACATTGGCGCTCAGCGCGATTCCGTAGCAATCTCGATCTAAAACAATTGCGATACCCCTACACTCCTCTATCATATTACCGGAGACGACCGAGCCATAGGTATTCTCGATAACCACTCCGTCGCCGAGATGGTCGTCGAGGCAGTTGCCCGTCATGCAGAGGTTGAAGCCGTCAATGAACCTCAGGCCATCGTTGTTTTCCTCGAACTGGTTCGCCGAGACGACTACATCGTGACAGCCGATTGCATTCAATCCTGTCTTTTTATTGTAAGTAATAAGCGAATTGCAGATTCGTGGGTCCTCATAACAGAAGTATAACCTGATGCCGTCGCCGCCGTGGTAGCTGACGGTGACGCCGTCGATGAAGACTTCGTTTATCCGCCGGGCCTCAATGCCGTGACCGCTCTTTTCGTTGCCGGTTATGCGAAAGTCCGCCAACTGTATCCGCCAAAGTTCGGCCTTTCGATTGTCACCGCCGCTGGGATGCTGAAGTATAAGCGCACTTTTGCCGTCGGCATTGACATTCTTGATATGCGTAGCCGTGCCGGCCCCTTGTATAAGAACGTCAGATTTGTTCACCACCAATGGTTCTTTTATCTCGTAAATCCCCGGCGGTAAACGCACCAGCCCGCCCTCATTCGGCAGCACATCTATCGCCGCCTGAATACTCGGATAACGCCCGGCATCAATCACCGCCCGCGCCCCCGGCAGCCGCATATTACCAGAATCATTTGCTCGCACCAGACCATCCGCGGCATAAAAGTAACCGAATATAATTATTGGCACAACAACCACTACCGACATCCAATACATCCGCTTCATTTCGTATCTCCTAAATCATCAGTGTACCAAGTTTGAATCAATAAGTTACTATTTTTTATTCGGGTGGCAGCCTCAAAGCCGAAGGCTTTGGGGATGGTCGGGAAAAGCCATCCCCAAGCTGCGCTTGAGGCTGCCACCCGTCCGCATACCGCTTGAATCATTTCCGCATACATAGCCCGTCAAGATTAAAGCCAGGCTTATTGATATAATAAACAAGCCTCTGCTCTTTTGTCCCATTTGACGGCTCCATATCATAATTTCATTACATAAAAAACGGCGGCATTACTACTGTAAGTAATCCGCCGCCGTGAATGATGTCATTTGCATTATCGAGCCTAAATGGCCATGCTGTCAATCGGAATTCACTATTGTTTTCTTTGCCGCATTGACGACGTTCTGTGCCGTGACGCCGTATTTTTCGAA
>Ga0209536_100008456_pt1 | contig 15429 bp, 11 predicted proteins | sample DeeMarSeWOR28_12_FD_187461 | JGI IMG/M metagenome (GOLD analysis project Ga0209536, IMG submission 187461) | Marine sediment microbial communities from White Oak River estuary, North Carolina - WOR-2-8_12 (SPAdes) (version 2) | ecosystem: Environmental > Aquatic > Marine > Intertidal zone >...
TCCGGCCCGCCCCATGCCCAGCACCACATAATCTGCCGAGCCCAGTCCGCGTGGTTCATGATCGGGATGAATCACGTCACGTTCAAATGAATTGAGCAAAGGCTCCAGCCGTTTCCAAAGTATATTAACCGAACGACTGACCGGCGCATTAAACGCAAATGAGATTGCCACCAATAATCCGACAATAACCACATATTGGGCATCGATCAGCCCACCTTCAGCCGCCCCGGCTACCACAATCAAAGCAAATTCACTAAACGCCGTGAGAGAAACAGTGGCCAAAAATGCCGTTCTGGCCCGTAACTTGAAAAAGAGCATGAGGCCGAAGAAGAGCACGCCTTTAAGCGGCAAGAAGAGCAATAGAAGCCCGATGATTATCCAGCCCCGCGGATCAGGCAAGCCGGCTAAGCCCACCTGCAAAAAGAATCCAACTAGAAAAACCTCTTTCAATCCCCACAATTTATCGTAGAGTTCATCGGCTCGTTGGTTACCGGCAACCAGCATACCGGCGACAAGAGCCCCCAGCTTGGCATCCAACCCCAACAAATCAAATAACCAGCCCATGCCCAATGCCAAAACCAGGCCGTAAATGAGAAGCAACTCATCCCGGCCGACAGCATACAGCAACCGGATCAGGACTGGGCGCACCAATGGTAGGGCCAGCAGCACCAGCATCCACCAGTTGAAGCTGCCCCCACCAGCCACTACCAGAAGCACCACAGCCACGATATCTTGCAAGATTAAAATGCCGATGGCTAACCGGCCGTGATAGCTATCCAACTCCCCCCGCGCGTCGAGTGATTTCGCGGTTAGGACTGTGCTGGAAAACCCTAAAGCAACCGCGATGAGCACAGCGACGGCCAGCGGCACTCGTAATACAAATAATGCCAATGAAAAAACGACCGTGCTGATCAACAAGTGCACGACGCCCACGCCCAACACCTGTGGCTGGATGAGGCTGCGGAAACTGATGTGTAAGCCAACGGTAAATAGCAACAGCACCACCCCCAGGTCACCAACGGCTTCAATTAAGCCACTGCTCTGTACTCCGAATACGCCCAATACCAAACCGGCAGCCAGGTAACCGACAAGCGTGGGCAAACGCAAAGCCTTAGCCGCAACTCCGGCCAAGAATGCGGCGACAATCCATATCAGCTCCAAGGCATTGCTCCCTGCGGCAACTCATTTACAGTAGCCAGATAATCGTCAAGCCCACCCACTCCATCCATTTTGCGCCGATTCACCGCCTGTTCTAAATGCCCGAGTTGCTTCCGTCCGCTGTTCAACGTGCCCTCCATTTTTTGTCGCAATGCCGGATCCTTGATTTTTGCCAGCTAATATCGTCGAAGTCCATTTTCTTTACCGTTCAGAGCAGCTGCTTAACCGGCGAAATCAGTCACCCAACGTACCATATTCACGCCGACCAGTAGACCTCCCTCCCAGCGCGATAAACGCCAACTGGTGCGCATCAGGACCACGACGGTAATCACCAGGCCAAACAGCAACCACAGACATAGGTTGAATAAGGGCAGCCAACCCCAAAACACCCAGCAGGTTAAACAAGTCACTACCAATCAAATTGCCGATAGAAATGCCGTGACGCCCGCGCAAAACGCCCACCAATGATGTGGCCAATTCAGGGGCCGAGGTTCCCGCAGCGACAATTGTAACCCCAATCACCCACTCTGAAAGACCAAAATTGCGGGCGATCTCCGAAGCGGATTCCACCAGGTAATGACCACTGGTAATAATCAGAACGATCCCCCCGATGAGAAAGGGGATATCCCGCCACCGAAACTCCCCGGTGGGGATCTCTTCCTGGATATCGCCGCCTTCCCGCTTGTAAAGCAAATAACCAATGTAAATGATTAATACTGCCAGCAGGATAACCCCTTCCCAGGCAGCCATGCGCAAATCTGAAAGAAATACAAGGAGGAGAACTGTGGCGCCAATCAACATACCCCCATCGCGCGTGACCAATTTTCGAGTGGTTGGAATGGCGCTCACCAGAGCCACACCACCTAGAATGAAACCCAAATTAAATATATTTGAGCCGACCACATTGCCAACAGAAATGTCTGACTTTCCTTCTAAAGCAGCTACAATGGTAACGGCGAATTCAGGCGCAGAAGTACCAATGGCTACAATTGTTAAGCCTATTACCAATTCAGACATGCCGATTTTGCGCGCAATTCGAGCGGCAGAATTTACAATCCAGGTCCCTCCCACCCATAAACCAGTTACCGCCGCGATAACAATCAGAATATTGAGAAACAAACGACTTGCCTCCTTAACCAATAAAAAACGCCAGCGGGATCGCTCAATTCGCATTTGAGTTATCACGCTGGCTTATCCGGCCACTTGACGGAACTTATCCACTTTGCCCAATCCGCCATGAAATATTGCTTTCCGGTAGCAAAGCGGGTTGTCGAGTCTGCAATGAAACGCTTTGCGGCCAGCTTGCCAGAACTTGCTTGGCTAAAAAAGATAACGTATATTGTACAAAAGGTCAACAAAATATTATATTATACATATACGACAGAAGGTGTGCAGGATGAAGACGGCCAAAAGCATTGGTCAAATCGAGGCAAAGTTAACCATAGCGATTGTTCGTTTTGAAAAAGAGTGTTTGGGCCGCGGCCCAATGGTCAGTGAGATTACCGAGGCCAATATCATCAGCCTGCATACCAATTTGAGTAGCAAAACCGGCGAGCGGATTGTGGTGCTGACCACAGGTATTGACCTGGAAGCTCAATTTTCCTGATTCAACTTACTACTTGACACCTGCAGGGCTTGTTATTATGGTTGTGCCCATGTCGGATACGAAATATTGGCTAGGCTTCAATCTGGTAAAGGGGATTGGCCCGGCAAAATTACAAGCCCTTCTGGATTATTATCCAGACATTGAAACTGCCTGGTACGCCGGCGCAGACGGTCTCAGCCGTCTGGGTCTGGACAAACGCACCATTCAATCTTTGTTGGATGCTCGTGCCGAACTGGACCTGGACGCGGAATACCAGAAAGTGGAGGCCGCCGGGATCACCCTACTCACCTGGAAGGATCCCACATTTCCGCGCTATTTACGCGAGATCCCCCACTGCCCACCGGTTCTCTATCTGCAAGGTGAAATAGCTGAGGCCGACGAATGGGCGGTGGCGGTGGTGGGCACCCGGCGGTTGACCGTTTACGGCCGGCAGGTCGTGCGCGAGTTGGTAACCGGCCTGGTACAGAATGGCGTTACCATTGTCAGCGGTCTGGCCCGAGGCATCGACTCCCTGGCGCATAAAGCGGCTCTGGAAGCCGGCGGCCGGACCTTGGCCGTGCTCGGTTCCGGATTGGATAACATTTATCCTCCGGAGCACAGGAAATTGGCCCGGCAAATTATTGAGCAGAAAAAAGGGGCCATCATTACTGAATACGCGCTGGGTGTAAAACCAGAAGCAAAGAATTTTCCGCCGCGAAACCGGATCATCAGCGGTCTTTCGCTGGGCACGATTGTGATCGAAGCCGGAGCGCGCAGCGGAGCTTTAATCACCACCAATTTTGCCCTGGAACAGGATCGGGAAGTGTTTGCGGTGCCAGGTAATATCAACAGCCCGGCCAGCGCGGGTACAAACCACCTGATTCAACAGGGTGCTAAACTGGTCACCAGCGTTGAGGATATTCTGGAAGAGTTGAACCTGACCATGATTGCCGAACGGGTCGCTGTCCAGGCCGCGCTACCGGAATCGGCCGAAGAAGCGGCCTTGCTCGATTCTCTTTCCAGCACCCCGGTGCATATTGATGAATTAAGCCGTACCTCCGGCCTGCCCGCGGCGCAGGTGAGCAGCACGTTGACGTTAATGGAATTAAAAGGGATCGTGCAACAGGTGGGCGGCATGAATTATGTCCGCATCCGCGAATCAGAACCCGTTTACGAAACCAATAAGCAAGCAGATTAATTACGAAGAGGAAAATATGAAAATTGTCATCTTTGCCGGTGGCACCGGCCGCCGGCTGTGGCCCTTGAGCCGTCAAAGCTCCCCAAAACAATTTGGAGCCATCATGGGCGAAAAATCAACCATACAGTTAGCCGTCGACCGCGTCTTGCCCATTTACGGCGCCGAAAACATATTCCTTTCCACCAATAAGCGCTACCGGCACATCTTACAGGAACAACTACCGCAGCTTCCCGTGGCCAATCTGATTGCCGAACCGGAACGCCGGGACCTGGCCGGGGCAGTGGGCCTGGCTTTTGCCCACCTAGCCAGCCAGCTAGGTGAACAGGCTCGACACGATGAACCGGTAGCAATATTGTGGGGTGACAATTTGATGGACGATGTGGCTGCTTTCCAGCAAATTCTGGATGTTGCCCAGACAGCGGTTAAGAATAACCAGGCACAGATCGTCTTCATGGGTGAAACTCCACGCTATGCGAATGAAAACCTGGGCTGGATTGAACTCGGCCGGAAACTAGGCGCGGCGGCCGGCCATCCCTATTACGAGCGCAAATCCTTTGTCTATCGACCGCCGCTTGAGCAGTGCCAACAAATGTTTTCCACCGGAAATTGGGTCTGGAACACCGGCTATTTCGTCACCACAGTCGGCTTCATTCAGGAACTATATCACCGGCACATGCCGCAAATGGCCGCCCAACTGGACCAAATTCAGGCCGCGATCGGCACGGCGGAATATGAATACACACTAAACAAAATTTATCCACAATTAGAAACCATTAGCTTTGATGACGCGATTCTGGTACATATAAAACCGGAGCAGGCGGCGGTGCTGCACGGGAAAATGGGCTGGAGCGACCCCGGCACGCTGTATGCCTTGAAAGAGGCGGTTAAACCTGATAAAAACGATAACATGGTTCAGGGCCTTGTCCTGGATCAAGATTCCCACGATTGTCTGCTTTATAATGATGAGGAAGGCAAGTTGCTGGCGGTAATCGGTCTGGAAGGAATGGTCGTCGTCAATACCGCTGATGCCTTGCTGGTTGTGCACAAAGATGATGTACCCCGGGTTAAACAGCTGGTGAACAGCCTGGTTGGCTCGGAGTTGGAGAGATTTAGCTAAATATGGCCAACGAAAATAGTAATGGACCGGGACTTGAAGGTTATTGTTTCAAGTGCCGTGAAAAACGAATCATGGTCGATCCCCGGCCGGAATGGGCCAAAAACGGTTCGCCCGGAACGCGGGGAACCTGCCCGGTTTGCCAGGGCACCATTTACAAGACCGGCTACACCCCCGGCCATGATAACCTGCCCAAACCAGAAATTACCGCAGCTCCCCAAAAGGCGCGCAAACGGAAGAACAAGAAAAGCAAGAAGCGCGCCCCTTCACGGCGGGGCAAGCTGGTCATCGTGGAAAGCCCGGCAAAAGCCAAGACCATCGGCCGGTATCTGGGCCGGGGCTACAGTGTAAAATCCAGTGTCGGCCATGTCCGCGATCTGCTGAAGTCCCGCCTGAGCGTCGATGTAGATAACAGTTTCGAACCGGAATACCGCGTGCCCAATGATAAGCGTAAGCTGGTTAAAGAACTTAAAGCTGCCGCCGAAAAGGCGCAGGAGATTTATCTGGCTACTGATCCCGACCGGGAAGGGGAAGCCATCGCCTGGCATGTGGCCGCCGCCGCAGAAATGGAACCGGAAAGAACTCAGCGCGTGGTTTTTCAGGAGATTACCAAACAAGCCATTCAAGAAGCCTTTTCCCACCCGCGCGAAATTGACCTGGACCGGGTGAATGCGCAACAGGCCCGGCGCATATTGGATCGCCTGGTTGGTTATAAGTTAAGCCCCCTTTTGTGGCGCAAGGTGCGCGGCCGGCTCTCCGCCGGCCGGGTGCAATCCGTTGCGGTGCGCCTGGTAGTGGAACGCGAGCGGGAGATTGATAACTTCGAACCGGAAGAATATTGGTCCCTGGAGGCCAACGTCAGCCGCGAAAGAAACCGGCCGGACAATCCACGCCCCTTCTTCATCGCCCGCTTCCATAAATTTAAGGGCCAGGACCCGGTCCTCAATTCTGAGACGGATGTACAACCACACCTGGACGCATTAGAAACCGCCACCTGGACCGTAGGGAAAGTGCGCGTCGGGCAACGCCGGCGGCGTCCGGCAGCCCCCTTCACCACCAGTACGATGCAGCAGGAAGCTTCCCGCCGGCTCAATTTCGGCACCGGCAAGACCATGCGCATCGCCCAGCAATTGTATGAAGGGGTAGATGTCGGCGATGAAGGCATTACGGGGTTAATTACTTACATGCGTACGGATAGCGTGACTGTTTCCGCCCAGGCCCAGGCCCAGGCCCGCGAATATGTTCAGCAGACCTATGGGGCCCCATATGTACCGGAAAAACCGCCCACATACCGCACTAAATCAAAACTAGCCCAAGAAGCGCACGAAGCGGTGCGCCCCACCTCCGTATTCCGCACCCCCAAAAGCATTAAACCATACTTATCGCGAGACCAATTCCGCCTGTACCGCCTCATCTGGCAGCGATTTGTTGCCAGCCAGATGGCTTCCGCTGTCTATGATACCGTTTCAACGGATATTTATGCCGGCGAGAAAGAGACCCCGGTAACCGAGCGACCTTACCTGTTCCGCGCCGCCGGCTCGACATTGCGTTTCGCCGGTTTCCTGGCCCTATACGAAGAAACCCGGCCGAGCGACCGGCCGGATGACGACCAGAATCAGGTGCCGGCCGATCTGCAAAAAGACGAAGCCATCGACCTGCTTAAGCTGTTGCCAGAGCAACACTTTACCCAGCCGCCACCCCGTTTTTCAGAAGCCTCTCTGGTAAAAGAACTGGAAGAAAACGGCATCGGCCGGCCCAGCACCTACGCGGCGATCATCTCCACGATTCAAAGGCGCGGCTACGTTGATGTGGAAGAGAAGCGGCTGGTCCCCACCGAAACCGGTGAAGTCGTCAACGATCTACTGGTCGAACACTTCCCCAATGTCCTTTCGGTGGACTTCACCGCGCGGATGGAAGACTCCCTGGATGATATCGCCGAAGGAGAGCCCTGGGTGCCGGTGATTGACCGTTTCTACCAGGATTTTGCGGCCAACCTGGATAAAGCAGATGAAGCCATTCCCAAAATCAATCTCCGCGCCGAACCGGAGCCCGTCGGCCGGGAGTGTCCGCTATGTGGCCAGCCGCTTGTTTTCCGCGAAGGGCGCTACGGCCGGTTCATCGGTTGCAGCAATTTTCCCCAATGCCGCCACACGGAACAGATTCTGGTGAAAGTGGACGTTTCCTGTCCCAATTGTGGTGGAGACTTAATCGAGAAGCGTACCCGGCGGGGACGCAAGTTTTACGGTTGCGAAAATTACCCGGAATGCGAGTGGACCAATTGGAAACGGCCGTTGCCCCAGCCCTGTTCAAATTGTGGCGGCCTGCTCATTCAAGCCACGCGCAAAAATGCCGAATGCACTGTCTGTGGCGAGCGAGAGCCGCTACCGGAGTCCGACCAGGGTGAGCCCCAACCGGCATAATCTGGAAACCGGGTTTCATCAGAAACCCGGTTTTTTTATTGGGGACCAAATAACCATTGTCTGTACCTGGACATTTTCTGGTACAATGACGGCGCACAGCGGGTATTTTTTGACCGGGACCCCTTGCGCAGGCAACATGAAGATTGCCGGGCTCTATCTTAACCATTCATCTTTGGGGTCGTAGGAGGAAGGAAATCATGCGGAAATTAGCGCTTTGGGCATTGGTGGTAAGTACTTTGTTGGCCTGTGGGACCCTTAGCTTTGGCAACCAGGGCAGCGATGTGGAAATTGACATTCCCTCTGGAGATGAAAGCAATCTGATACCCACTGCTTCAGTTCCAGAAACCGTTGAGGAAGAGGCAACAGCAACAGAAGCCCCGCGTATCCCACCCACCTGGACTCCAGTATCGGGATCAAACGTAGGGCTGGAAGCTGGATCTGGCGACAGCGAAAATCTGCCAGTTTCCTCCACTGCCGTGCCGAGTATTGTTCCGGGAGCAGAGACTTATACCGTCCAGCCAGGCGACACGCTGGCTAATATCGCCTTCCACTTTGGCGTAACTGTCTTTGAATTGGCTGAGGCCAACAATATCGAAAATATCGATCTGATCGAAGTCGGCCAGGTGCTGATCATTCCGTAACCAGGCAGCAAACGGCTATCCGGTGCCGGAGCGTAACATCGCCGCGAATTCGTCAGGCATCTCCGTCGCTTCAATCGCCCGGGCGGCGCGCTCAATATCATAAGCCACCCGCCTGAATTCCACCTCCAGAGTGCCCCCTTCCATGCGAAGCACCACGTAACCGGCGCGCGGGTCCTGGTCTTTGGGCTTGCCCACGCTACCGGCATTGATCACCTGCCGGCCGCTGGGTAACAGGCGATGGTAAGGCAAGTGCGTATGGCCGCAAACCAACACATCGGCTTCCGCCATATCAAGCAGGCGCTCCAGGCTGGCCTCCGGCCGGTCGGCGTATAAATACTCGTTAATCCGCCGCGGACTGCCATGAACCAGGACCACATTTAACCCACCTAGCCTCAACGGTATGTACCCCGCCAACCCGCGCAAGAAAGTCTTATTCACGGCAGTGGTATGCGCATTTGACCAGGCAATTGACCGTTCACCCAACGCCTTGGCCTCCGGCGTCCGGTAGGCGCAACCACAATCGTCGCTGTCATTCCCCACCCCCAGGTCATAATTCCCCATGATGGTGGGAATTTCCCGGCGACGAATGAAATCAATGACCTCATTCGGAAAGGTACCATACCCCACCAGGTCGCCCAGGCAATACAGATGCTCCTGAAAACCGCGCTCCGCCATATCGGCGAACACCGCTTCCAGCGCGGGTAAATTAGCATGAATATCCCCAAATATAATCGTCTGGTCCATTGCTTTCTCCAGGCTGGAACGGCCACGTAAAAAATGGGCAATGCCCATTAAAAAAAGGCGTAGCCGGTCCAGCTACGCCTTTTTCATTTAATCGGTTTGGACAAAATCCTTAAATGGTTGGTAAGGACTCCGCTATGGATTCCTGTTCATCTTCAAAAAGACCACCCAGGCGATGGAGGACAATGTCATCCGCTTCTTCATCGACATCGACCAGGATGGTGTCGCCGGCCGAAAACTGGCCAGCAAGCATCAGGTCGGATAGCCGGTCTTCCACAACTTGTTGCACCAACCGGCGTAACGGCCGGGCGCCATATTCCGGATCATACCCATTCTTACTTAACCAGCGCCGGGCGTCATCATTCGCCTCAATACGCAGTTCATGCTCAGCCAGGCGCTCATTGACCTGCTCCAGAATGATATCCACGATGGCGAAAATGTTTTCTTCGGATAGCTGGCGGAATACAATCACGCTATCCACCCGGTTCAAGAACTCCGGCCGGAACTTCTTCTTCAACTGGTCCATCAATTTATTGTGCATCTCTTTGTAGGCTTGTTCTTCGCCTAACGCGGCATCCTGCTGGAAAGCAAAACCCAGATTTGGGCCGCGCTTGATCGTCTCTGCGCCTACATTCGAAGTCATAATGATGATCGCATTACGGAAGTTCACCTGTTGCCCCTTGGCATCGGAAAGGTGACCCTCTTCCATAATTTGCAACAAGATATTGAAGGCTTCCGGGTGCGCTTTTTCGATTTCGTCAAACACCACAATGGAATACGGCCGGCGACGGATGGCCTCGGTCAATTGGCCGGCATCCTCATAGCCGACATACCCGGGCGGCGAACCGACCAGCCGGGCAATACTGTGCCGTTCCATAAATTCAGACATATCGAGCTGTACTAACGCTTCTTCGCTGCCAAAGAGGAAACTGGCCAGCGTTTTGGTCAATTCAGTTTTGCCCACGCCTGTGGGGCCGAGAAAAATGAACGAACCAATCGGCCGGCGCGGATCTTGCAGGCCGGCGCGGGCCCGACGAACGGCCTTGGAAATGGCCACAATGGCTTCATCCTGACCGACGATGCGCTTACGCAACTCATCTTCCATTCGCAATAATCGCTTGGATTCCTGTTCGCTTAGTTGTACCACCGGAATACCGGTCCACATCGCCAACACTTCCGCGATATCATCTGCGGTGACGCTAGTCTGGAACTCGCCTTCATCCACGGCCCGCATCTGGTCCAGGCGGCGTTGCAGTTCGTCTTCCTGTTCCTGGTACATTTCGGCGTCTTCGACGCGCCCTTCCCGATCCGCCTCTTCTCGCTCCTCGCGAATATCGCGCAGGCGGTCGTATGATTCGCGAATATCGGCCGGTTGCGGCATGCGGTACATCCGCACCCGGGAAGAACTTTCGTCGATTAAATCAATCGCCTTGTCCGGCAAGTACCGTTCGGTGACATAGCGGGTAGAGAGAGTGACCGCCGCATCAATGGCCTCATCGGTGATGTTTAGCTTGTGATGTTGCTCGTAGGCCCCTTTGATGCCGCGCAAAATCTCAATCGCTTCATCCGGAGAGGGTTCTTCCACGCGTACAGATTGGAAACGTCTTTCCAGAGCCGCATCGCTCTCGATATATTTACGGTATTCTTCCAACGTGGTAGCGCCAATACATTGCAACTCGCCCCGGGCCAAAGCCGGTTTCAGGATGTTGGCGGCATCCACCGAACTTCCGGCAGCGCCGGCGCCGACTAACATATGCACTTCATCGATAAACAGAATCGATTCACTGGACTTTAATTCCTCAATGACCCGCTTCAGCCGTTCTTCGAACTGACCGCGGTACATGGTTCCGGCGACCAGGCTACCCACATCGAGTTGCAGCACCCGCTTGTTGTGCAGGATGTCCGGAACCTCGCCATTGATAATCCGTTGGGCTAACCCTTCGATAATGGCCGTTTTACCGACCCCCGGCTCGCCAATAAGCGCCGGGTTGTTCTTGGTGCGCCGGGCCAAAATCTGGATAACCCGTTCAATTTCTGTCTGCCGGCCGATAACCGGATCTAACTTGGTTTCTTCGGCCAGGGCGGTCAGGTCGGTAGCCAGTTGGTCGACCAGTGGTGTCTTACTCTTCTCTTTTCGTTTCCGGCTACTGCTCCGGCTGCCCACCCGCTCCGTGGTGGCTACCGGGTTTTCCTTCAACATGCGCCGGGTCTGCCGCCGTATCTGGTCCGCGCTGACCCCAAACCGTTTGAGGACATCAATTGCCAATCCTTCATTTTGGCGGGCAAGACCGAGCAGCAAATGTTCTGTGCTGATGTAATGCTGGCCCATGCGTCGGGCTTCATCCACAGCCAGTTCCAAAATCCGCTTGGTGCTAGGGGATAACTCCACCTTGCTGAATGGGGTGCGCGTGCCGACGCCGGATAGCCGTTCGACCATGGCTTGCACCCGGCCGGCCTCCAGGCCTAACTCACGCAGTACCCGGCCGGCCACACCCCCTTCTTCCAGGAGCAAACCAATCAGGATATGTTCACTGCCAATATAATTATGATTCAGTCGCTCAGCTTCTTCTTGAGCCAGGCTTAAGACATGGCGGGCACGCTTTGTAAATCGTTCCCAATTCTTAGAATTCACAGGACCACCTCGGTAATCTAAAACGCAGGTTGCCCTCCCAAGGCATGGAACCTACAACCCAGAATATGTGTCGATTTTTAACTATCATCATCCATTGCTGCGGCCAGGTCTGCCTCCATGAATTGGTCGGAGGAAACTTGCTTGATACTCAACCCTAGCTGCCGCTGATCCGGATCCACCCGAATGATGCGCACAGCAACGTCTTCCCCTGATTTTATCACGTCCCGGGGATGAGCTACGCGATCTTCAGCTAATTCTGATATATGAATTAATCCTTCTAGCTCATAATCATCTTTTAGCCGGGCGAAGGCCCCAAACTTGGTGAGTTTCGTCACCGACGCCTCAACCAGTTGCCCCACATGATACAATTCATCAACCATGGTCCAGGGATCCTGCTCCAGACGCTTCATGCTCAGCGCGATGCGCTGGCGGTCCATGTCCACATCCAACACGTAGACCTGCACCTCGTCGCCCAACTGCACCACATCGGCCGGGTTCTCCACTCGCTTCCAGCTCAATTCCGAAAGGTGAACCAGACCCTCAATGCCGCCAATATCCACGAAAGCCCCAAAATGGGTCAGGTTGACGACTTTGCCCGTGCGAATTTCCCCTTCTTCCAATTCGTCCATAATGGCTTCCCGTTTTGCTTCCCGAATTTCCTTTGTAGCCGCTCTTTCGGAAAGAATCAGGCGGTTGCGCGAGCGGTCAACTTCAATGACTTTCACAGTCATGGTTTGACCGACGTGAGGCCGTAACTGGTCAATAGCCGGCGATTTGCGGCTGATCCGTCTTGAAGGACCCAGTTGCGAAACAGGTACAAAACCACGTAATTGTCCCATCTGCACCAGCAGTCCGCCTTTATTACAACCCACGATCCGCCCTTCATAGGTATCGCGGCTTTCATGCAAGGATTGGGCCATTGTCCAATCTTGCACCTCGGCAGCGCGGGCATAAGAAAGAATGATGTTCCCATAGGCATCTTCAGGATCAACTATGTAAACATCTACCTCGTTGCCCACAGCCAACGCGCGATATGCTTCTTTATCCAGCGCACCCATCTCTTCGGGACCAATAATGCCCTCGGATTTGGCGCCGATATCGATTAGAATCGCATTTGGCAAATGCTCTACCACAACCCCCGGCCGGATCTCTCCTGCTTCGGGTATTCCTACATCTATCTCTTCAGTTAACAAAAAGTCCATTGGGTGGCTGGAGTCCCCAGCGTTAGAATTATTCAGCATACCATCCATTAAAAAATCTCTTCTTCCCCTCAGGTTTCAAGACCTGGATCAACATGATAGGTAGGTCTCGTGGTCGAGGATGTCTTCATTATACTTTGTTTGTTTCACATGGCAACACCGGATGCGGCGGCTTATTCGGTCATTGCGGGGGGTAAGCAAATCCATATCGTCCAATTACTGGAACTTCTCTTTTAAGGCGCGTTCGATTTGTCGCTTGGATTCACGCTTTTTAAGATCGGCCCGTTTATCATATAGCTTCTTCCCTTTGGCCAGCGCCACTTCAACCTTGGCCAACCCATTTTTTAAGTACAGGCGCGTGGGAATCATGGTCACCCCTTTAATGGTTAATTCATCAATAATTTTATTGATTTCGCGGCGATGCAACAGCAATTTACGCGGCCGGGTGGGCTCATGGTTCTCGCGATTACCGTGTTCGTACTCGGCAATATGGGCTTCCATCAGCCATAATTCGCCATTCCGGGGCTGCACGTAGGCGCGTTGCAAACTGACCTTATTCTCCCGGATCGATTTAATCTCGGTGCCAGTCAGCACCAATCCCGCCTCATACCGGTCCAGCAAATGATATTCGTGACTGGCGCGCCGGTTGTGGGTAATGACCTTAATGCCGCTTTTGTAATTAGCCATGAACAAAAATACGCTTTACATCTTATCGCGGGAAGGACAACTTTTGGATGGTTGCCCTTCCATAACCAATCTACGGCAACATTACTCGCCGTTGAGCAAGTAATCGATGGCCCGTTGCAGTTGCGTATCTTCCTCGCCGCCCAAATCATCGGGGGTAGCCACCTCGATATCCGGCGTGATGCCGGCCCCGTCAATGCTCTGGTTATTGGGGGTGTACCAACGTGCCACGGTGACCCGCAGTTCAGAACCGTCTGAAAGCGTATGGCTGAGCTGTACCGAACCTTTGCCGAAGGTAACCTCACCGATAATCACCGCCCGGCCGGTATCCTGAATCGCTCCAGCCACAATCTCCGACGCGCTGGCACTCCCCGGATTCACCAACACGACCAATGGAATATCTTCTAATGCATCCCCGGTATCAGAACGGTGAACTTCTTCAAAATTAAAGGTGCTGCTGCGTTCGTAAAGGACAACTCCTTCATCCAGGAAAAGGTCGGAAATAGAAATGGACTGGTCTAAGAAGCCACCGGGATTATCCCGCAAATCAAGAATCAATCCCCGCGGATTTTGGGCCAGCAAAGGCTCCAATTCAGTCATGAACTGTTCAGTCGCGTTCCGGTTAAAGCTGGTCAGGTGTATATAGGCAATGTTGTCCGCCAACATTTCTGCTTCCACAACCGGGATTTCAATGCGATCGCGTGTAATGGTTACGTCAAAGGGTTCAACCATATCTTCCCGCACGAAGGTGATGGTTACCTCAGTTCCCTGGGGGCCTTTAATTAGGGCGATCACCTCATCCAGCAACTTGTCGGTAGCATCCTCCCCGTTAACGGCAATGACGACATCTCCCGATTGCACGCCGGCCGCTTCTGCCGGGCCGCCATCAATGGGGCGCACAATTTCGGTTAGCCCCTCATCGTTTTCACGCACAAAAGCCCCAATCCCTTCAAAACTGCCTTCCAGTCCCTCACGCATCAGTTCGGCAGCTTCCGGATCGGCAAACCGGGTGTAATTATCATTTAATTCGGCCAATATTCCCCGAATAGCCGCATATTGCAGTTCTTCATCATTCGGCAACTCCCCGTCAAATTCTTCCTCAATAAAGGCCCAAACTTCCCACAACAGGTCCAGGTCCGCGCTATCAAAATCGCTGGTCATGCGACTCAAAACAGCCGCATCAGGTGTGCTGGTGGCGGCGGCAGTAGGTTCTGCCGGCTCATCCGCCACATCATTAGCTTCATTAACCGCTTCATCTTCATTCGCCGATTCGGCAACTGGTTCATCACCAGCGTCGCTGGCTAGTTGCCCGGCCGTTTCGGCAGCCTCATTCGCATCGGGTGCGGTCGCATCATCACCGGCCGGTATCGTGGCCACCTGCGCATCTATCGGCCGGTCGCCAGCCAACGCATCATTGTTCCCCCCGTCCAATGTCTGGCGTCCAATAACAAATCCCGCCGCCAACATGGTTCCACATAGGACCAGGATGGCAAAGATCCCCAGTACACCCAAACCAATACGCATATTCCTATTTGTCATCATCAAATCCCATTCAATAAAATTTCAATTGCCCGTAAGAGCGTTTCATCCCGGCCGGCGTCAATGGCTTCTTGAGTCAGTTCCACCAACACATCCGGGGTTAATCCTTGTTGATCAATTTGGTGGCCGTCCGGAGTCAACCAGCGCGAAGAGGTGACATGCACGGACGAACCGTCACTTAAATCATGAACCAGTTGCACAGAGCCTTTGCCAAAGGTAGGTTGCCCCACCAGCAAGGCGCGCTCGTTATCCTGAAGTGCGCCGGCCAAAATTTCCGCCGAACTGGCTGTTCCCCCATCTACCAGGACGATCAGGGGCATATCACCGGCTACCGCTCCGGCATCGGCCATAATGATTTCTTCTTCCGCATCACGCCGTTGCTGGATCATCACCGGCACATCGCTGAGGAAATGATTGGCCACATCTGTGGCCGCGGAAAGCAGACCGCCCGGATTATGCCGCAGGTCCAGGACAAACATCGTCGCTCCCTGGACCTGCAACTCCTGGATTGCCTGTTC
>Ga0209536_100008457_pt1 | contig 15429 bp, 13 predicted proteins | sample DeeMarSeWOR28_12_FD_187461 | JGI IMG/M metagenome (GOLD analysis project Ga0209536, IMG submission 187461) | Marine sediment microbial communities from White Oak River estuary, North Carolina - WOR-2-8_12 (SPAdes) (version 2) | ecosystem: Environmental > Aquatic > Marine > Intertidal zone >...
TTCCGACGGAAACCGACGCCACTTGGCCACACAATGGATTTCCCTCTAACCTACCATCCGCCTGTAACTGGCTAATTGCGTCCGCCAACGCAACATAGCCTCCGGTGATACTGGCGGTCCGCGTTCCACCATCCGCCTGGATCACATCGCAATCGACGGTAAGCGTACGTTCTCCCAGCGCCTGCATATCCACAACCGCCCGCAGCGAACGTCCGATGAGTCTCTGAATTTCCATGGTACGCCCGCCCTGCTTGCCCCGTGCTGCCTCTCTTGCCATGCGCGAACTGGTTGAGCGCGGCAACATGCCATACTCAGCAGTCACCCAACCCCGCTCTTTCCCGCGCAGGAAAGGCGGTACCTTTGCCTCGACGCTGGCGGTACAAAGCACACGCGTGTTGCCGAATTCTATTAGCGCCGAGCCTTCGGCATGCATCGTGTAGTGGCGCGTGATGCGGATATGGCGCAGTTCATCCGCGGCGCGTTGGCTTGGGCGCATAGGCGCTTCCGTGACCTGACGATAAGGGTAAACTCGTGATTATAGCCGCCCACGGAGCAGCTGTGTAGCTTGCGGGAGATTACCGACCACAGCGGCCCTCCATCTCCCCCTGATATTCCTCTAGAGCCTGCTCAATCTCGGCAATCGCACGCGCAACGGGGTCGTCAGCAGATGTCGGCACCGATTGCGCGCGTTTCGATCGGCGCGACCGAGCAACATCCGATCTTTCGCCTTCCCAGCGGATTGCAACAGCAGTGATATTGTCGCTCCTGGGATAGCAGGCGCATTCTGCCTCTCTCGACAGAACGTCGAGTTCCGTTGCCAGGTCGCCCGCGCCCAGCAAGGCGAACAACCGGGTATCCGGCAGCGCAGACCATAGCCCGTCGGTACAAAGCAACACCACATCGCCTTCCTGCAGATAGACACAGGGGCCCGAGGAAACCTGAGGCAGCCGGCTGCTGCCACCGAGGCAGCGATTGACTTGGTTCCGCAGCGGGTGGACACGTGCCCCCTGTTCAGTGATTAGCCCTGACTCGAGCAGGTCTGCGATACGCGTGTGGTCCCTGGTGCGTATCCACACCCTGCCTTCTCGTAACAGATATAACCGGCTGTCACCCACATGCGCCCAGTGTGCCGTCGCGCCATGGATGAGACAGGCGACCCCAGTAGTCAAGGGCTGGACAGCCGGGTTCTGCGCCCTCCCGACCGAAACAATCGAACGATGTGCTTCGCGGAAGCAGTCACGAAGGAACTGCTCCGGGTCTTCCAGGCCTTGCCTGTTACGAAATCGACGTGCCAGCACGTCGACAAACGCCTGGGCGGCAAGATCCCCTCGCGCGTGACCACCCATACCATCGGCCACCGCCATCAACAGCCCGCTGTCGTCTTCGATCAATATGTAGCGATCCTGATTCTCATCACGATCACCCAAGCGATTGATCTGTCCTGCCTCACAGCGCATGGCCGCTAGCCCTTGCCCCAAGGAAGACTGCCCACCAGCCTCTCCAACGGTGAGGACGACTCTGACTGTTCATCGGCCGACGGTTTTGTAAGCGCGGCAAGGAGTTCGTCGACACGTTGCGGCCGCAGCGTAGGATCGACCTCCATGGCCCAGTCGATTGCACGCAGGAGCGACTCTGGATACAACTTGCGGAAGGCAACCATCGCGCTGCGCATCGTGTCTCGCTCGTGACGTTCCCTCGCCGAAGGCGGCGGATGGCCTTCAATGCAGGCTCGCATGGTGGCACCGATAGCATATATATCCGACCATGGGCCCACATAGCCATTGGGCTCGTACTGTTCAATCGGTGAAAAACCGGGACTGATTACCTGGCCAAGTTGATCCTGACGGCTCTTCGGAAACCCATGCACGGCTCCAAAGTCCAGTAGCAGCGGCTGACCACCCGGACGAATGTGGACATTACTCGGCTTGATATCGAGGTGGAGAAGATCACTGCCATGGATGATCCGCAGGCCGTCGAGCAACGGCGGGAAAACAGTCTGTAGAAATCGCGCGCTCAGAAAGCCGCCACGCCTGCGGATGTAAAGCTGCAGATTGCTTCCGGCCTGGAACTCCATGGCCATGTACACGGTCCCGTTGGCCCGAAAAAAATTGACCACATGGACAATGTTCGGATGTTTGAGCTTCGCAAGTGCGCTCGCCTCTTGGAGAAACAGCGTGCGGCCGTGATTGAAACGTCGCGCCTCGGCCTCACCGCTCGGACGTACCTGATGATTGGCTTCCCGATGGGCAAGCTTACCCGGCATGTACTCCTTAATTATTACCCTGGTCCCATTGGCGCGGTCACGCGCGAGATAGACAATACCAAATCCTCCACCACCGAGCGTGCTCTCAATACGATAGCGGTCTACGCGCGTATGGGGTGGCAGTGCCTGATCGATCGGTTTCATGACAGGTTCGTGTGACATGGCTCAGCAACCTAGGGTAAGAAGGGCCGGCTTGCGCAAGAAAGTGGTTTCACCCTGGCGCGAGAGCATTTACTATGGGTTCAAAATCGGCCGATCGCGGTAGCGACTTAACCCAGGACGTACTTTGGCGTTGGAGACACTGCGCAATGCCGAAGCACCGCAATCTGACAACGGTGTAGAAGTTGCGGAAAAATAGTATTTCCCATTCGAAACGACGCGTAATAAACATGACTTTCAACATGTTACAGGACGTCGCTCGCTGGCGTCGGCACATGCCAGAGCGGCAACCGGCTTGGGTGCGATACGCAGGTTTAGAAACATGATCCGAAGTATGACAGCCTTCGCGCGCCAGGAGGCAGAACTGGCGACGGGCACGATAACGCTGGAGCTCAGGTCCGTTAACCATCGCTTTCTGGAAATGGCGGTACGTCTTCCGGAAGAGCTGCGCGCGCTCGAACCGACACTGCGCGAGCGTGCCGGCAGGCGAGTCAAGCGGGGCAAATTAGATTGCAATCTGCGCCTCTGTCCGTCGCTACCAGAAACTGAAGCGTTGTCAATTGATGAGCACTTGTTGGGACGTGTGCTGAGTGCCGTCAGCAGCGTTGCAGCGCAACTCGAGCAGGTCGCTCCGATCAATCCTTTCGATGTCTTACGCTGGCCCGGGGTCCTGCAGGAACAAGCGACGGACCGCGGCAGCCTGCAGGAACAGGCCAGGAATCTGTTTGAACTCGCCCTCGATGAACTGATCGCAACACGCGAACGTGAAGGCGCCCAGATTCGCGAGTTGCTGCTTACGCGTCTCACGGCAATGGAACCGCTGCTCAGCGCGCTGCGCGAGCGTAAATCGGAAATTCAACAGCGAGTCAGGGAGCGGCTTACCACCCGCGTCTCCGAACTAACCGCCGATCTAGACCAAAACCGTCTCGAGCAGGAGCTTGTCTATCTTGCCCAGAAGATGGACGTTGCCGAGGAACTCGATCGTCTCGACGGCCATATAGAGGAAGTGCGCCGCGTTCTGGGGCGGAGCGAGCCCGTCGGCCGCCGGTTGGATTTCCTGATGCAGGAATTCAACCGCGAAGCGAACACGCTTGCCTCAAAATCGGCAGATGCAGAAACGACTCGTACTTCTGTCGAGCTCAAGGTGCTGATCGAGCAGATGCGCGAACAGGTGCAGAACGTCGAGTAGTAGTCAGTGCGCCCGGGAACAGGCTTGAGTCTGTCCCGTGCATTCAGCGTTATGAAAGGAAATCTGTACATTATCTCAGCCCCCTCAGGGGCCGGAAAAACCAGCCTCGTCAAGGCCTTGCTCGAAACGACTGCCGGCCTGAGTTTCTCCGTTTCGCATACGACGCGCTCCATGCGGCCCGGAGAAGTAAACGGTCGCGACTATCACTTTGTCGACATGACATCATTTCAGGCGATGATCGACAACGGCGAGTTCATGGAACATGCCAGGGTGTTCGACAATTACTATGGAACCGCCTATGCCTCAGTCGAAGCCCAGTTGGATCGGGGGGAGGATGTTATACTCGACATCGACTGGCAGGGTGCACGCCAGGTGCGGTCAGTTTTCGATCATGCGATAGGGATTTTCATTCTACCGCCTTCCAGAGATGCCTTGCGTGAGCGGCTGCGGGGAAGGGGGCAGGACTCGGATGCAGTCATTGAACGCCGGATGCAGGATGCCGTCAGCGAAAGCTCCCACTATTCAGAATATAATTACCTGATCATCAATAATATTTTTAAGGAGGCGGTGTCCGATTTGGGTGCGATTATTCGGGCACGGCGCCTGCTACGCCAGGCGCAGGCAGACCGGCATGCCGATCTGCTGGCCCGACTGTTGGCGAAAACACGTTGACTTCGGTAGACTAGATTGCTTACGTAGCGAGTTAAGGTTTCATCATGGCACGTATCACGGTAGAAGATTGTCTGGACAAGGTTGATAACCGTTTTCAACTCGTGCTGGTGGCGGCCAAGCGGGCACGGCAGCTTTCGCATGGTGCCCAATCGTTCATCGAGTGGGAAAATGACAAGCCAACCGTCGTAGCATTACGCGAGATCGCCGAGAATTATGTCGGTCCTTCCATCCTTGATGAAGTTGCGCCACCCGAAACCGAGGAACCGGCTTTGGGTGAAACCGGCTTCGGCGCGGCAACTCCGGAGACATCGGCATCGAGCACGGTACCTTCGGAAGAACCTCCCGTTGAACCTCCCTCCGCACCTGCCGAGTAGGGCTTTCAGGCCAAGGCCGACACAACAGTAAGCCGCTTTGATGCTATGATCGGGTGAATTTCCCGGCATGGGGCTTGCGTTGGCCACGTCGACGCAAAAGCGGGATAGCGGATGGCTGCCAACCCAGAACACGCCAGCACAGAAGCCGGATCGCGCTTTCTCATCAGCGACCTGTGCAAGATGCTCGACGAGTACCTGGAATCTGACCAGGTACGTGAAGTCTATCGCGCCTATCTCTTTGGAGCCGAAGCACACGATGGCCAGCACCGGCTGTCGGGCGAGCCCTATATCTACCATCCCCTTGCTGTCGCGCGCATCCTGGCTGAGATGCGCATGGACTACAACAGCATCATCGCGGCCATCCTCCATGACGTCATTGAAGATACCGCGACAGCCAAAGACCAGGTCACCCGGGCCTTCGGAAAGGAAGTCGCGGAACTTGTAGATGGTGTCAGCAAACTGACGCAGATCACATTTGAAAGCCAGGCAGAAGCGCAGGCCGAAAATTTCCGCAAGATGATGCTGGCCATGGTACGCGATATCCGTGTGATTCTCGTCAAGCTTGCCGACCGGTTGCACAACATGCGGACACTGGGTGTCATGCGCGCCGAGAAACGTCGCCGTATCGCGCATGAGACGCTGGAGATCTATGCGCCCATCGCCAATCGGCTGGGAATGAACAGCGTCCGACTGGAACTTGAAGACCTTGGCTTTGCCGCGCTTTATCCGACACGCTCACGAGTTCTCGCGGACGCGGTAAAGAAGGCTCGCGGCAACCGCAAGGAGATATTGGACAAAATTGAAACGGCCATCAAGCGCCGTTTGCGGCAGGAAGATCTCGCCGGGCGCGTGCTGAGTCGCGAAAAGCATCTCTTCAGCCTCTATAAGAAGATGCGTAACAAGGGATTACCATTTTCGGAAGTATTTGACGTCTACGCGTTTCGCATCATCGTCGACAATGTTGACACCTGCTACCGCGTGCTCGGCGCAATACACAATTTGTACAAACCAGTCCCTGGAAAGTTTAAGGACTATATCGCTATCCCCAAATCCAACGGCTATCAGTCACTGCACACCGTGCTGTTCGGGCCCTATGGAGTACCGATCGAGGTTCAGATCCGCACCGAAGATATGAACCGAGTTGCAGACGCCGGGGTCGCCGCACACTGGCTGTACAAGACCGGAGATGATTCATCGGGAAACAGCGCACAACGGCGTGCGCGCGAGTGGCTGCGCGAATTGCTGGAAATGCAGAAATATGCCGGCAATTCGCTCGAGTTCCTCGAGAATGTCAAGATTGACCTGTTCCCGGACGAGGTTTATGTCTTTACTCCGCGCGGCAGCATAATGGAGCTTCCACGCGGCGCAACAGCGGTGGATTTTGCCTACGCCGTTCATACGGATGTTGGCAACACCTGCATCGCCTCAAAAATTGACCGGCATCTGGCACCGCTTCGAACACCATTGCTGAATGGACAAACAGTGGAGATCATCACGGCGCCTGGCGCACATCCCAACCCAGCTTGGCTGAATTTCGTGGTTACGGCCAAGGCAAGGTCAAATATCCGGCACTACCTGAAGACACTGCGTCACGAGGAAGCCGTCAATCTGGGCCGCCGGTTGCTTGAGAAAACACTCGGCAGCGTGGGCTATTCGCTCGCGGAACTGCCGGAACAGAGTATTCAGGATTATTTAAATGAGTGTGAACTGGGAAGCCTGGAGGAATTACTCGAGAACATAGGACTTGGTAACCGGATGCCACTGTTAGTCGCCCGACGGTTAGCTGGAACCAGCGAGGAAACTAGGGGTAGCCGAGGCGACAAGGCGCCTCTTGCCATCAAGGGCACTGAAGGAATGGTGGTGAGCTTCGCCAAATGCTGCCGACCGATTCCCGGTGACCCTATCGTCGGTTTCGTAAGCGCTGGCCGCGGCGTCGTGATACACAGAGATGATTGCAAGAATGTGGCCGATTTCAGAAATCGGCCAGAAAAATGGATCGATGTCGAATGGGAACCGGATGTCATGGGCGATTTCGTTGCCGAACTGCGTCTTGAAGTCGCCAATCAACGAGGGGTCCTGGCAATGGTGGCCGCAGCAATCGCAGATACTGGTTCCAACATCGAAAATGTCGAAATCGAGGAACGTGATGGAATGACTACAACTATGACATTTAGCGTAGCAGTCCATGGCCGCAGACATCTGGCCCGGGTAATGCGCCGAATTCGCAGTATTTCACTGGTAATGCGCATCGTTCGGGTAAAAGCCTAGTTCTACAAATTCAAACATTCCTGGGGAAACCGCATGGAGAGAATAGTGGCACGACAAGCAATTCAAACAGACAATGCACCGCAAGCGATCGGAACCTATTCCCAAGCGATGCAAAGCGGTGACACGGTATATTTGTCCGGTCAGATTCCATTGCTACCGGAGACCATGGAACTGGTTGAAGGTGATATGCGGGCCCAGATCCGCCAGGTATTCGACAACCTGAGCGCTGTCTGCAGCGCCGCCGGTGGCTCCCTGACAAACGTCGTAAAGCTGAATGTCTTTCTAACTGATCTGAGCTACTTCCCGTTGGTGAATACCGTGATGGCAGAGTATTTCGCACAGCCCTATCCCGCGCGCGCCGCGGTTGGCGTTGCAGCTCTGCCGCGAGGTGCAGCGGTGGAAATCGACGCCATCATGACGCTGGGCAGCTGAAACAAAAAGCTGCCCGAGATCACCGAACTGATATGGTGTCAGTTCACGCTGCCCATTCGCGCCCAACGCTGGACCGGCTTTCGGTAACGGTGCTCACCGGTGTCGGGCCACGGGTCGCACAGCGCCTCGCTAAACTTGGCATTGGCACAATCCAGGACCTGCTGTTTCACCTCCCGACACGCTATCAGGACCGAACCCGTACAGTGCCGATTAATTCGTTACACCCCGGGTCTCAAGCAGTTGTGGAAGCCGATGTGGAACTGGCAGAAATCACATACACCCGCAGGCGTATGCTCCTAGTACGCCTGAGCGACGGAACGGGACGTCTGACCTTACGCTTTTTCCATTTTTCCGCAGCCCAGCAGGCAAGCTTCGAACATGGCGCCAGGCTGCGCTGTTTCGGCGAAGTCCGTACCGGTACGTCCACGCTGGAGATGGTCCACCCGGAATATCAGCGCATCCATCCCGGCAACCTTCTGAAAGTCGAGGATCATCTCACGCCGGTCTATCCGACGACGGAGGGCGTCCATCAACGCACCTTGCGCAGCCTTACGGAACAAGCACTCCGGTACCTGCAAGAGCAGGGCGCGGAAAACCGGTCGCTCTGTGAATGGTTACCGGATGAGATTCTCCGGAAACACGGATTACCGGACCTCAGTTCCGCGGTTATATTTGTGCATCGCCCCCCACCGGGCGTTTCCATGCAAGTTCTGGAGAACAGGCTCCATCCGTCCCAGCAACGGCTGGCGTTCGAGGAACTGCTGGCCCATCATCTCAGCCTGCGCATCTTGCGGCATAAGGCCCGCGTACATGCAGCTCCCGTTCTGCGAGGTACCGGCATGCTGGCCGAACGGTTCAGGAAACTCTTGCCATTTGCACTGACACAAGCACAAGAGAAAGTAGCTGTGGAAATAGCTACCGACCTAGGCCGCAACCATCCCATGATGCGACTGGTACAAGGGGATGTGGGTTCTGGCAAAACGGTTGTTGCCGCGCTCGCGGCACTGCAGGCAATTGAAGCCGGCTGGCAGGTCGCTGTCATGGCACCCACCGAACTACTCGCCGAGCAGCACTTTCGAGGTTTTCAAGCGTGGTTTTCGCCTCTCTCTGTCCGCACAGTCTGGATCACCGGAAAGACCAAGGGCAACATACGTACTGAATTGCTTGAAGACATCGCCCAGGGAAACCCGCTGCTTATTGTCGGTACGCATGCCCTGTTTCAGGATGACGTTAGGTTTGCCCATCTTGGCCTCATTATCATAGACGAGCAACATCGTTTCGGTGTGCACCAACGACTGGCATTACGCGACAAAGGAGCGCAGCATGATGTTTGTCCCCACCAGCTCACTATGACCGCCACCCCCATACCACGGACCTTGGCGATGACATTTTACGCCGATCTTGATCTGTCGGTCATAGACGAGCTACCGCCTGGACGCACTCCGGTTACAACGGTAGCCATATGCGATCAGCGCCGCGCCGAAGTAATTCAGCGTGTCCGTGACGCATGCGCAAGGAAACGTCAGGCCTACTGGGTGTGTACGCTTATCGAAGAATCGGAGGCCCTGCAATGCCAGGCGGCAGAAGATACTGCATCACAACTTGGTGAGGCTCTCTCCAATCTGCACGTGGGACTGATTCATGGACGTATGAAGGCGCAAGAAAAAGAGAAGGTCATGGCAGAGTTTAGCCGGGGAGCTGTTGACCTTCTTGTGGCCACCACCGTGATTGAAGTTGGTGTCGATGTACCCAACGCTTCACTCATGATCATCGAGAACGCAGAACGTTTGGGGCTGGCACAGCTGCATCAGCTGCGGGGCCGCGTTGGGAGGGGTACCCTTCAGAGTAACTGTGTACTTATGTACCGCAGCCCCTTGTCGCGGATTGCTCGAGCTCGACTGGGTATTCTTCGCGAAACGACCGACGGATTTGCCATTGCGCGCAAGGACCTCGAACTGCGCGGACCCGGGGAAGTCCTGGGCACACGCCAGACAGGGATGCTCAACCTCCGCATTGCGGACCTTATGCGGGATCAGAAAATGCTCGGCGCTGTGAGCCATACGGCGGAACGATTGCTCAGCGAATATCCCGATCGGATAGCGCCCCTAATTCGCCGCTGGCTGGGTGACGCCGAGCGCTATGGCAACGTGTAACGGGCGACTCCATCCACCGCCGATCTGGCAAATGGAGTGCGGACTGAAAAAACTGCCCGTATTCCGCGTACTGGCGCGGTCATGGTGGACGATAAGCCCCGCGCGTGGCCGAACCAGCGCCTTAATGCAATAGGCAACGATAGATCCGATGGTCTTGTATGGCACACGCCGCAACGACAACGGACCGACGATATAACTTGCGAACGGTTGGCACCGCGCGTATAAAGCCAGCCCCAAAATCCCCGGACAAGCTCGCGGCTCTACGACTACGTGCAGCAGACTAACCCGCCTTCGCCCACGACCTAACGGCTTTGCTCACTGATGCCTCCCTGCGGTTGTGCGACTCGAACTCGGAAATCAGACGGCAGGCAGGATCCACATACTGCTTGTCAAGCTCCATTGCCTTCTCCAGCGCCTTTACGCCACTAGAGTCACCGACACTAACGAGATACTTGCCAGCGCCAAATTGTATACGCGCATCGTCCGGATTTATCTCGAGAATCCTCCTGTAGGCGTGCACCGCGTCGTCCCGATCACAGAATTTCCTGCTAAGAACGGCATAGGTCATGGCATCCCTCCCATGTAATGGTGCACGCTCCAGCTTCATACTGAGCGCCCGGAGCCGATTTCGATCATCCTGGCTCTGGTCGAAGGACTTCTTCCAATCCGCGCGATTTCGCTCTATCCAGGCTCGGTCTTGATCTGCCACAATTGCCCGCGCCGATTGCCCCAGGTAGCGGTGACAGGCCGTTTCAGCAGCGATGACCGGCCATCCAATTCTGTCCTGGCCGATTTCTTCTAGCCTTGCCCGCAGCACCGGCGTTTCCGATATACCATCATCGGGAACCGACATTGCCTCCCGCAACCAGCGCTGCACGTCCTGATCTTCGAGTTTGTGCTTGAGGATCTGCTCCAGATTGGCATAGGGCATGAAGGCTGGCTCCGCCACGCGATCAGCGGCCTTGTAGATCGTTGGCCAATAGCGCTGCTCCAGATAGCACTCTACAACAACGCACATCGCAATCATGTCAGACAGATCCTGGGCACTCAGGAGGTCGTGGGCGTACCGGTCGAATTCCAGGCGGTGCCGGCGTACAGCACACCTCGAGAACCACGCAAGCAGGGGTACGAACCAAGCCGTCAAGGCGCCAAGCACAAACGCTGGAAGATTCCGGTTCTGCATACCGACACTTCGATACAGAGACCACACCTCGCACTGAGAGCTCAACCAGCCCGACCATTTGTCATGCCGGCGGGAAAGTTGGCCGATTTTTCCAGCGAGCAGCCCCTCAAAATGAGCCGGTGACAGTGAAAGTAATACGGGCAAACCGATTTCCAAATGGTTACGAAAGACAAGCGGGATACCACCTAAGGGCACTCGCCTGACATCGACCGAACATCGTTCTGTAACAGTGAACGATGCGATTGCCGGCGCCCGATACCGCTTACGCAGCTGTGACACCAGCTCTCGCAACTCGCCCCCCTCGTCCGGGCTCAGCTTGCGCCCCCCAGCCGTTCTCGGTTTAACCTGCACTAGAAACGCCGTTACCCACAGCCCACCAGCAGCAATTAGCACCATAACCGCAAATTGCCATGACAAAGGCGATGCTTGGCCGTCGACTAAGCGACTCACCAGTACGGCAAGTGCATAGGCCGCCACTGCCGGGAAGGAAAGCAAGAACAGCATGCCGGTGAGCACGATTGCAGCCGCGGCAGCAAAATAGACGCGAGGACTGTTATCAAACAACGCCTTGGGCAGGCGATTCAGCTTCCGTGCCACAAAATCCAGGGCATCCTGCACCTGGAATTGATGTGGTAACTCCAACATGATCAACACCTCTCGTTGATATTCGGGGTTTGCCCAGCGTAAGCTCACCCTCGTTTTTCTTTATTTTGATATCAGGAAGCTTGGCCAGCTGAATGCGAAACGGATCACAAAGCTGTCCGCACTCACCCAGTTACGAGTCAGGAATGCACACGACCGAGAGCCGCGTCACGCTTGGATGAACCTGAACAGGCGGTTTCACTCGACCGACGCAGTGGGTAGAATTCCATGAGCATGCAGACAAACCCATCCGTGTCTCGCCTGAATCCCCAGCAACGCGCGGCGGTGCGCCATATGGATGGCCCACTCCTGGTCCTCGCAGGCGCCGGAAGCGGGAAGACCAGGGTTATCACTTACAAGATCGTGCATTTGATCGATGCGGGGGTCGCGGCAGATCGTATTACGGCTGTCACCTTCACAAACAAGGCTGCACGTGAAATGCAGGACCGCGTGCGTGCGCTGCTTCAGACCAGTCCCTGCAAAGGCCTTACGATATCCACCTTCCATGCGCTGGGAATGAATATCCTGCGCCGCGACGGCAGACACCTGGGATTCAAACGAGGCTTTTCCATCTTTGACAGCCAGGACAGCAGCCAGCTACTTGATAATCTGGTGAGAAAGTCGCGCTTACGAATCGATGCCGGCATCACCCGACATCAGATCTCGAACTGGAAAAACGATCTGACCACACCCAGGTATGCCATTGAAACTGCCGAAGATGACCATGGGCTGGCCATGGCTCAGCTTTACGCCGAATACCAGCGCCATCTCAAGGCCTACAATACAGTTGATTTTGATGATCTGATTCTTCAGCCTGTTCAGCTCCTCCGCACCAAAGAAGCCGTCCTCGCACACTGGCAATCCAAGATCCACTATCTTCTCGTTGACGAGTATCAGGACACCAATCTGGCGCAATACGAGCTGGTAAAAGTTATTGTTGGCGACGCCGCACACCTGACCGTCGTGGGCGACGACGACCAGTCCATTTATGCATGGCGGGGTGCAAGACCAGATAACCTCGAGCGGCTAAAGGTAGATTATCCCGATCTGACGATTATCAAGCTCGAGCAAAACTACCGGTCCACTGGCTGCATCCTCAGGTGTGCCAATGAGCTGATATCCCGCAATCCACATGTCTTGACGAAGCGTCTTTGGAGCGAGTTAGGCTACGGATCAGCCACAAGAATTATAGCCTGCAAGGACCCTGACCACGAGGCAGCGCGAGTGGTATCCGAGTTACTTCATCACAGATTCATGTCCAGGATGCGAGAAGGTGACTATGCGATTCTTTACCGCGGCAATCATCAATCCCGGCCGTTCGAGCGGGTGCTGCGTGAGCACGGAATTTCGTACCACATGAGCGGAGGCCTTTCATTCTTCGAATATAGTGAAATCAAGGATATCCTCGCCTACCTGCGTCTGCTCGTCAACGCACTTGATGATCAGGCTTTTCTCCGCATCGTGAATATACCGCGGCGCGAACTGGGAGCGGTAACACTGGAAAAACTTGGCCAGTTCGCGGCACGCCATGAACTGGGATTGCTGACTGCCAGCCTCGATCCTGCACTGGGCGGCTATCTGCCAGCACGCTCGCAGAAACGCCTTCGTGAGTTTGCGGAGTGGGTTGCAAAGCACGGAAATCGTGCAAAGGGCTGCGAACCTGTCGAAACCGTAACTGATCTGCTTGTTGACATTCGCTATCGACAGTGGCTGGAAGACACCAGCCCGAATCCGGATGATGCGGCCCGCCGCTGGCAAAACGTTGAGGACCTGGTGGCCTGGCTGACACATATGGCGCAGCAGTCCGATGTAGGGCTGACGCTGTGCGAACTTGTCAATCGACTTCGGCTGATGGATATTCTCGATCGCGATCGGGGCAAGGCGGAAGACAATGCCGTTCACCTGATGACCCTGCATGCTGCAAAGGGTCTTGAATTCCCTTATGTCTTTCTGGTGGGCATGGAAGAAGACATCCTTCCACACCGGAGCAGTGTCGCAGACGAGGCCATCGAAGAAGAGCGGCGACTCGCCTATGTCGGTATCACGCGCGCCCAGAAAGCCCTGACCGTCAGTTTTGCCAACCGCCGTAAGCGGGGCGGGACGTGGCAACACTGTGAGCCCAGCCGATTTCTCTCTGAACTACCGGAAGATGATGTGGAATGGATCAACGACAAAGAAACGACGGACCCTGTAGAGCGTCAGACACGAGGTCGCGCACATCTCGAGAATCTGCGCGATTTGCTTTCCTGAACAGGAAGGGTGTGTTGTCTGCTCTCGGCACACCACCAAGCGTAACCTGGTATGCAGAAGAGGCCAAGAAACAGTATCTAGGGTGGTCCGTCAGACTCTTTCTACAGCCCACCAAATCTGCGCAGGAAAGGCCGCTATAAGCGGCCTTTCCTGCTTGATCGATCTGCTTCGTAGCAGCTTACTGAATTTGTGAAATCATGTAGTCTATCGCCGCCTTCAAGTCATCATCGCTGCAACTCATGCAAGCGCCGCGCGGTGGCATTGATCGCAACCCCTGGATTGAATGGGTAAGCAAGGTTTCCCGCCCTTGCGCGATACGCGGCGCCCATGCGGCCTTGTCGCCAATCTTGGGGGCACCCGCCGCGCCCGTACCATGGCATGCAAAGCAGGACGATTGGACAATCTGTTTTCCGTGTTCGAGATCTAAACCGGATGCCTGGTCGGGCTTAGGTACTACCATTGCCTTGGCGGAATCGCCGGCAACTTGAACACCCGTCTGATCCAGCATATACGAGATCGCAGCCTGTAGCTCCGCCTCTGAGCAGTCCGCACAGGTCCCCATCGCCGGCATGGCATTCAAACCCTTCGTCGCATGCTCGAAGAGCATTGCCATACCTTGTCTGGCACGCGATTCCCATGCCGCCGCATCGCCGACCTTGGGTGCGCCAGCCACCCCTGCACCATGACAGGCCAGACAGGACACCTCGTACACTGCCTTTCCTGAACGAGCCTGACCACTAGTCGCTGCCGGGGGCGGAGCAGGGGCTGCTTGGTCCGCAAGCGTAACCTGACCGACGGGCTTGATGTTCTCGCGTATACCTTTCGCCAGCATGGGATTCTCGGCAAGACTCTCCGACTTCTCGCCAACAATCGTTTGGGCCACAAAATAGATGACCACGGCAAACACGACCAGTACACCGAGGACGCCCACGAAAGTGGCCATAAAAGTTCGGTCTTGATCACTCACGGTTGCTTCTCCCTGATTTAACTTGCATGGGCAATGACGAGATCCCGCGACAGACGTCGTGATCTGGTCATCTGGCAGGGCGCAAAGTATAGCGGCAATAGGGATTTGCCGAAAGCACGTGCAAGTCACTCAAGAACCAATGCCTTTCGCCGCCAGTAATAAATGAGGGAACCGGTACCCGCGTGATGGACCCCGCCCATTCGCCAGCCAAACGAGCCGATGGCGGAAAACGCATAGATCACAGAGGGTTACTAGGCATGAACGTCAATCCGAACATACCAATTTCGCAGTTCCCGGTGGAAACACCGCGAGCCGTACAATCCGGCACTCCCCAGCAGACGGCCCGACCCGTTGAGGCGCCCCATCATACCGAGGCGAGCGCACGGAAAACCAGCAGCAAGGAACACGCCCGACATGACGCTGGACGCCAGAATGACGAACGCGCCGCTGACAACGAAGGCGCACCGGATCAAGACCGCCTTAATAATGTCGGTGGCCTTGTGGACATTTTTGCCTAACCCAGCGGGGAGATTGCGATGAAGATTGAGTCTGCGACCAGCCTCGCCTTTATTGGTGTTCAACGTGGCATGGAAGGCGTTCGTCGCAACGCCGAAAAAATTGCCGGCGCCGACCAGGTCAACAGTAGAAATCCAGGCGCGACGGTCGAAGCGCTGGTTGATCTTAAGGAAAATCGGCTACAGGTATCCGCCTCGACGAAGTTGCTTTCCGTCATCGATGACATGATCGGCACGCTGATTGATGACGAGGCCTGAGTGATCCAGGCGCTAGCCCGCATTTCTCACCGGGCGGCGATAGAGTCACATAATGCACTGAGGCAAGGAACAGAGTGCAGATCAGGGAAAAGACAGGGGTATCA
>Ga0209536_100008461_pt1 | contig 15424 bp, 14 predicted proteins | sample DeeMarSeWOR28_12_FD_187461 | JGI IMG/M metagenome (GOLD analysis project Ga0209536, IMG submission 187461) | Marine sediment microbial communities from White Oak River estuary, North Carolina - WOR-2-8_12 (SPAdes) (version 2) | ecosystem: Environmental > Aquatic > Marine > Intertidal zone >...
CTCCTTCATGGACCAGGATGCAGCCGAGAGCCTCGCCGCCGCGAACAAACGCATCGGCAATATCCTGCGCAAGTCAGGCGAAGAGGCACATGACAAGATCGACGCAGATCGATTTATCTTAGACGCAGAAAGGGCCCTTTTTCGCGAGGTTTGCGCCATTGAAGAAACGATCGCCCCTCATATGGCGGCGGGTGATTATGCTGCCAGCCTGCAGCACCTGGCCAGGTTGAGGGCGCCCGTGGATGTGTTTTTCGACTCCGTCATGGTCATGGACGAGGATCCGCAACTGCGCGGCAACCGCCTCGCGCTGCTGGCGCGCCTGAAGGCGTTGTTCGACCGCATCGCCGACCTGTCCGTGTTGGCATAGCGTCGTGGCCGAACAGCGACTCCTGATGATCAGCCGGGACGACATCCTGCGGGGCTCGGGCGGCGAGAGTGGCGATCTCCTGTTCCGCACCCTGGCGAGACTGACCCGATCGGGTTTCCAGCTCCTGGCGACAGCCTCCCAACCGGACGACTGGTCACGGGCGCACGGAGGGCCGGATGACGCCCTGTTGGGCCCTCAGAGCATCCGGAAGCGGTTGGCCGATGTGGGTGGCATTATCGATGGCATCTATTACGTCCCCCGCTCGCTGTTCACGCAGAAGCGAAACCGCGAGCAGTCGCTGGCCGACATCATGAAGCGGTATGCCATTGAGCCGGGCCACTGCTACCTGTTCAGCGCGAGCCACAAGTTTGTGACCGTTGCCGCCGAGCTCGGCATCCACGCGACGCCCCTCGAGGACGAGGAGCAACTGCTCCAGGAACTTCTGTCCCTGCTTAAGAACCTGGACCCCTGAGGTGAGCCAGCCTCTGGTCAATTATCATGCAGGCGCACCCCGCATGATTGCCCAGAGGTTCCCAGGCCTCAGACGTCGAGATTTGTGACGTCCAGCGCATTGCGCTCGATGAAGTCGCGCCGCGGCTCCACTTCGTCCCCCATCAGCGTCGTGAAAATCTGATCGGCCGCAACAGCGTCCTCGATGGTTACCTGCAACAGGCGGCGCGTTTCTGGATTGACGGTAGTGTCCCACAGCTGTCCGGGGTTCATTTCACCCAGGCCCTTGAATCGCTGAATCGTGCGGCCCTTGCGGCTTTCGGACATCAACCACTCATAAGCGGCGTGGAAGGACTCGATTTCCTGTTCTGACTTACCCCGGCTGACCACCGCCCCCGGCTGAATCAAGCCATGCAGGCTGTCGGCCAGCGGCCCAATCAGGCGATATTCCGGGCCTTTGAAAAAATTGCGGCCGATCACGGTATCCTCGGAAACGCCGTGGGTCACTTTGCTCAGCAGTACTTCGGTTCCTTCCTCGCCCGCGAACGTCGAAATCCTGTAACGAACGCTGGGGGACGACTTCGACTGCAGCCGCGCGTTCATACCTTCGCACCAAGCGTCCATTTCCGGCCGGCCCCAGCTTATCAAAAACCTTTCATAATCAGCCAGTTGATCGAGGAACAGTTTGTCAAAACGCTTGGCCAGACGCGCAATTGCGAGCTGTACCGCCAAATAGTCACGCATCAACTGTTCAAGGGCAAGCCCCTGCAACGGCGGCGCCGCGGGGTCGAACAGCAGGGAAGCGTTGTCCAGGGCCCTGGCGAGCAGGTAGTCATTGAGCTCGGCGTCATCTTTCAGGTACTGCTCCTGCTTGCCCTGTTTCACCTTGTACAGCGGCGGTTGGCCGATGTAGATGTGCCCGCGCTCGATGAGTTCCGGCATCTGGCGGTAGAAAAAGGTCAGCAGAAGGGTGCGGATATGCGACCCATCCACATCCGCGTCGGTCATGATGATGATCCGGTGATAGCGGAGCTTGTCCGCGTCGAACTCGTCACGACCGATACCGCACCCCAGCGCGGTTATCAGTGTCCCTACTTCCGCCGAAGCCAGCATCTTGTCAAAGCGGGCCTTTTCGACGTTGAGGATCTTGCCCTTCAGGGGAAGGATCGCCTGGTACTTGCGGTTCCTTCCCTGCTTGGCGGACCCACCCGCCGAATCACCCTCGACCAGGAAGATCTCCGATAGCGCGGGATCCTTCTCCTGGCAGTCGGCGAGTTTGCCCGGCAGTCCCGCGATGTCGAGAACGCCCTTGCGGCGCGTCATCTCGCGTGCGCGGCGCGCCGCCTCCCGCGCCCTGGCTGCTTCAACGACCTTGGCCGTGATGGTCTTGGCTTCAGCCGGATTTTCCAAAAGAAAATCACGAAGCCTGTTAGCGACGATGGACTCGACCACGGGTTTCACTTCGGAGGAAACCAGCTTGTCCTTGGTTTGCGAGGAGAACTTGGGGTCGGGCACCTTCACGGACAGGACGGCGATCAGGCCCTCGCGCGCGTCGTCGCCCGTTGTCGGAACACGATCCTTCTTGCCCGTGCCGCTCTCGTCGATGTACTGGTTGATCGTGCGCGTCAGCGCCGCTCGGAACCCCGCCAGGTGCGAACCGCCATCCTTCTGTGGAATGTTGTTGGTGAAGCAGAAAACGGCCTCCTGATAGGCATCCGTCCACTGCAGAGCCGCCTCGACCACCATGCTGCCGGACTCGTCCGCGAAGTGCATGACGGTGGCGTGCAGGGGATTCTTGTTGCGTCCCAGATGTTCGACAAAAGACCGTATACCGCCCCTGTACTCGAAAATGTCAGCCCTTCCGGTGCGATCATCGACCAGTTCGATACGCACGCCAGAATTCAGAAAACTCAGTTCCCGCAGACGCTTGGCGAGAATGTCGTAATGGAAGACGGTGTCACTGAAGACCTTGTGGCTGGGCCGGAAGAAGATCCTGGTGCCAGTTTCTTCGCTCTTGCCTGTAATCTTCAACTCGGCCTCCGGCACGCCCATATGATAGGTTTGGCGCCAGACATGACCATCTCGCTTGATCCGCAACTGGAGCTCCTCGGATAACGCATTGACGACAGACACGCCGACGCCGTGCAGACCCCCGGAGACCTTGTACGAGTTATCGTCGAACTTTCCGCCGGCGTGCAGCACGGTCATGATCACTTCCGCAGCCGATTTGCCTTCTTCCTCATGGAGGTCGACCGGTATGCCTCGGCCGTTGTCCTCTACGCTGACCGCGTCATCGGCGTGTATGGTGACCGTAATCGCATTGCAATAGCCGCCCAGGGCCTCGTCGATGGAGTTGTCGACAACCTCGAACACCATGTGGTGCAGGCCGGTGCCGTCATCGGTATCGCCGATGTACATGCCCGGGCGCTTGCGCACCGCATCCAGGCCCTTCAACACCTTGATGTTCTTGGAATCGTACTGTGAGTTGCTCATTCGTCCTCCGGCCCCGCAGGCGGCCCAGATCAATCCAGAAGAAAACGCCCTTCCCGGCGTGGCTGATGAGTTTGCCCCGCGCGGCGGGTTGGCGATAGCGGAGCGGGCACAACAGCGCCCATTATATCACTTCTGTGACCCTTCCTTGTTCCACGTGAAACATCGTCCCATCAACGGTCAGCGCCTCCTGACGGGTACCGGTAAGCCACACCTGGGCGCCGCTGGCGAGGGAGCGATCGAGCACCCGTTCAAAGTGCGCCCGATCGAATTCGGACGCAAGATCATCCAGCAGCAAGATGGGTAATTCACCCACTTTCGCGAGCAGATCAGCCTGAACCAGCAGCAGCGCCGCGGCCATCAGCTTCTGTTCTCCGCGCGACAGTATCGAGCGGGCGTCGGTTTCACCGCACAGGAAATTCAAGTCGCCCCGGTGCGGCCCGCTCATCGTCTGTCCCCGCTCCAGATCCCGGGAACGATTGCGCCGCAACGATTCCTCCAGGCTTCCCCCGGCCCAACCGGTCCGATATACGAGCCGGATTTCGGCCAACCCGGCGTTCAAGTCCTCCAGCATCGGCCGCAGGCTGGCCGCAACCGCTTCGCAGTGGGCGCGACGGTGCTCGCTCAAACGGCTTCCCTGGTCGGCGACAATGGGATCCAGTGAATCCAGCACGTCGTCCTGGCGCAGCCGTAACGCGGCATTCCGCTGCTTGAGCGCCAGGGAGTAGCGGCGCCATAGGTCGAGGAAGTCATGTTTCACGTGGAACATCCCCCAGTCGAGGAATTTCCGGCGGATGTCCGGCGACCCACTCACCAGCAGATGGCTGTCGGGCTCCAGCAGCACGACCGGCAACGATCGCGTCAACTCGCTCAGCTGTGAAACATCACGACCGTTCTTGCGGCCGCGCCAGCGCTTGCCGGAGCGCTCGAGACCCAGGCGTTGCAGCATCCCGGACTGGTCTTCCCCCTGTGCGAATACCCGAAAGGTCGTGCTGGCGGGTCCTATCAGGTCCGTGGCCAGGGTGGTGCGAAAGGAACGGCCCCGCGAAAGCACCACGAGAGCCTCGATAATACTTGTCTTACCCGCTCCGTTGGCCCCGCAGAACACGTTGAGCTGCCGGTGCGCCGTCAACTCGACCTGTCCCAGGTTCCTGAAGTTTTCCAGCTGTAGATTTCTGATGATCAACAGATTGTTGATATGAGGGTTGGCCTCGCGCCCGTGCGTCCTGGAAGCGAAACGAGCCGCGCCAGCGGTCTCCCCGCGCCGGGAATCACAACTTCAGCGGCATGACCACGTGGCGATCCGGACCGGCCGGATCCGCTGTAATCAGGCAGCTGCTGTTTGCGTCCTTCAGCTCCATCACTACGCTGCTGGCCTCAATGGCGGTCAACGCGTCCAGCAAATAGGTCACGTTGAAGCCGATGGCGATTTGATCGAAGTTCAGAACCGCTTCGACCTCCTCGATCGCCTCCTCGTGTTGGGGGTTGTGCGCGATGATCTTCAGCGAGTTGCCCGCCGCCTCGAGGCGCACGCCCCGGTACTTCTCATTGGACAGGATGGCGGCGCGCTGCAGCGCCTGGGTGAAGCTCTGCCGATCCAGCTTGATGTGACGATCGGTGCCCTTCGGAATGACCGCCCGGTATTCCGGAAAACGACCATCGATCAACTTCGACGTGAAAATACTGCTGTCCTTGACCAGGCGCACGTGATTCTTGCCGATCGCAAGCTCGACGAGGTCATCCACCTCGGACAACATTCGCGTCAGTTCCAGCACGCCTTTGCGCGGCACGATCAACTGCCGCTCTTCCCCTACACCGAGCTCCGCACCGAGATCGCAGACCGCCAACCGGTGCCCGTCGGTAGCGACCGTGCTCAACGTTGCATCATGAAAGTCGAACAACAGGCCGTTGAGGTAATATCGAACGTCCTGATTGGCCATCGCAAAGGCCGTCTTGTCCAGCAGTGTTTTTAAGTTAACCTCTTGAATTTTAAAAACTTCTAGGGTTTCCACCTGGTCAGTGGCCGGGAACTCGGTCGCCGGCAGCGTTGCCAGCGTATAACGGCCCCGCCCTGAGGATACGGTCAACTTGTCGCCCTCGAGCACCGCGGTGATATTGACACCCTCTGGCAGCATGCGCACGATATCGACCAACTTCCGCGCCGGCACCGTGGTCTCCCCTTCAGCCGCAATGTCCGTTTCGACCGTTGTGAGCAGTTCCACCTCCATATCGGTGCCGGTGATGGACAGGCGCTTGCCCTTCGCCGAGATCAGAAAGTTGGCCAGAACAGGGAGTGTCTGCCGCCGTTCCACCACCCCGACGACCTGGCTGATGGGTTGAAGAAGCGCTTCTCGCTCGATGCTGAATTTCATACCACAGTCCTTTTCCTGATGACTTATCTTTATTCTTTCTTAGTTAAAGAATGATAACAGTAATAGTGCCGGTGGATATCCATATAACTCTCTTTTTCATTTTTCTTTCAAGTGCTTGTATGACCTCAATCGGTACAAAAGGCGGAAGGCAACCTGTTCGCTACCTGTGGATGAAACGGGGCCCCAACTTTGTCCCCCGGTTGTCCACAACCCTGCTGGCGCCTTATTCCCAGACTTGTCCCGGCGCCGGTCGGGCTCCTCAGGCCGTCAACTGCCGCAACAGTTTGGCGCGGTCCTCGCGCATCCGGCCATCGGTTTCACACAGGTCCTCAATTCTACGACATGCGTGCAGCACCGTGGTATGGTCGCGACCGGCGAATGCATCGCCAATCTCGGGCAGGCTGTGTTCGGTCAGCTCCTTGCTGAGCGCCATGGCCAGCTGCCGCGGACGGGCAATGGTGCGCGTCCGCCTGCGCGAAAGCAGGTCGGCGACCCGCATTTTGTAGTATTCGGCAACCGCCTTCTGAATGTTTTCTATCGTGATCAGCCGGTCATGGACCAGGAGGAGATCCCGCAGCACCTCCTGGGCGAAACTTTCGGTAATGGGGCGCCCGGAGAAGCGGGCGTTCGCACACAGGGTATTTAGGGCCCCCTCGAGGTCCCGGACGTTTGACCTGATCCGCCGCGCCATCAGGTAGGCGACCGCCTCGTCCAGGAGGGTGTTCCGCTCCTGTGCCTTGTTCATCAGGATCGCAACCCGCGTCTCGAAATCCGGCGGCTCGATGGACACGGTCAAGCCCCAGCCGAAGCGGGATCGCAGACGGGCCTCGATGCCGTCGACCTCCTTGGGGTATCGGTCGCAGGTCAGAATGATCTGCTGCTGACTGTCCAGCAACGCATTGAAAGTATGAAAAAATTCTTCCTGAGTGCGTTCCTTTCCCGCAAAAAACTGGATGTCGTCGATCAACAGGGCGCCGGCTGTCCGGTAATGCTGTTTGAAAGCTTCGATTCGATCGCCACGCAAGGCCTGGATCATCTGGCTCACGAACTGCTCGGAATGCAGGTAAATGACTTTCGCCTCGCGGTTTCGCTTGAAGATGAGATTTCCCGCCGCGTGCAACAGGTGGGTTTTGCCGAGGCCTGTTCCGCCATACAGCAGCAGCGGGTTGTAGGCTGAACCCGGTGACTTGGCCACTTGCTGAGCCGCCGCGTAGGCCAGCTCGTTCGATTTGCCCTGCACGAAGTTGCTGAACCGGTATCGATTGTCGAGACCGCTTCGGGAGTGGGCGCGCGGAGTATTTTCAAGAACTGCCGGCGCGGTGGCTTCGTTGTGCCGGCTGACGTCGACGATGACGGATTCACGCGTGGCGCCCAGGTGTTCGAAGATGTCGCGGATCCGCTCGAGGTAGTTCAGGGAAATGTGGTCGCGAACGTATTCGTTCGGCGACAGCAGGACCGTGCGGCCCTTGCTGGAGCGAACCTGGAGTGGCCGGACCCAGGTGTTGAAATCGTCCGCCGGCAATTCGCGTTCCAGGTGCTGTAAACAGGTCTGCCAGAAGTTTTGAGACATGCCGGAGGATTATCAATACTTAATCAGCTTCGGGGACGGGACAGACTCACCTGCACCAGAGCGATCTAGTCTACCCCGCTGTGGATAACTTGACCACCGGAAAAATCGAGACGACAGCCATCTTGTCCTTGCCTCGCTAAAACGTTAGAATTACGCTCTTTTGTCGGGTATTTCTGAGGTTGCCGATACACGTGGCGCCCGGCCCGGCCGAAGAACGAACCGACGAAGGGACAGAGCAATGAAACGTACATTCCAGCCAAGCCGCCTGAAGCGCGCCCGCAGACACGGTTTCCGTGCACGTATGGCGACGCGCGCCGGGCAGGCCGTCATCAAGGCGCGGCGCGCCAAGGGACGCAAGCGCCTCTCCGCTTGATGTTCTGAGTTGCGTGCACCGGCGCATGCCTGCTGGCAGGCAGCGGCGCCGGGTGCCGCGAGACCCTGCAAAGTGACTGAATCAACGGCCGGCCGAGACCATCGGGCAACGGATGTGCGAGCGGCCTTTCCCGGTTCTGCACGCCTCAAAAAGCCAATTGAATTCAAAAGGGTTTTCTCAAAACCAGTGGTTTCCGCCGACCGCTGCTTCAAGGTTTTGGCACGCCCGAACGGCCGTGGCGCGCCACGACTGGGCATGGCGGTATCGCGGCAGGTGGACAGGAAGGCGACGGGCCGCAATCGGCTCAAGCGCGTCATTCGGGAGAGCTTCCGGCTGTATTTCCGCGAGCGGCACACATCTGTGGACATCGTGGTCTTGCCCCGCCGGGAGAGCGCCACCATATGCAACAAGCGGCTGTCGAAATCCCTGGACGGACACTGGGAGCGGATTGCCTCACAAGTACCGATCGCACAGAATGGGGCCTGACAACCACGAGCGGATATCCGCCAGTTGGCGGGCGTCCGTGCGACGGGCCACCGTTGCAGGGTAAGGAAGGAAATCGATGGGAAATCTCAGACCCGTACTGATCATAGGCCTGCTGTTTCTCGGCTATATGATCTGGGTGCAGTGGCAGAGGGATTATGGGCCGGCCCCGCAGCAAGCCGCACCCCCTCCGCCGTCGTTGACCACCGATTCGACCGACCTGCCACCCTCCAGCGCGGCGAGAGCCGTTACCGCAGAGGACTTGCCGTCGCCCATTGAATCGGGCGCTCCGGACGCGGCGGATGTCGAACCCGCGCCGGCCGCTGCATCCGACGCGCTTGTGACTGTGCTTACCGACGTGCTCGAGGTCGAGATCGACCTGGTGGGTGGCACGGTGGTTTCGGCGATTCTGCGCGATTATCCGGTCAAGCAGGAACAACCCGAAGAACACGTGCAACTGCTGGTGCCCGGCGGCGACCGCATGTTCATTGCCCAGTCGGGGCTTCTCTCCAAGCAGGCAGCGCCCAACCACACGACGAAATTCGAAGCACCGCGCCGGCAATTCGAGCTCGCCGAGGGACAGGATGAGCTCCGGGTGCCGTTGCGCTGGCAAGCAGACAATGGCCTGGAGGTCACCAAGACGTTTTTATTCCGGGCGGGGCGGTACGAGGTCGACCTGCGTTACGAAGTGACCAACGGCAGTCAGGAACCCTGGTCGGGTAGCCGCTATGACCAGCTGCAAAGGCGCATCCCCGGCGATGAAGAATCGGCGGGTTTTACGCATCCCGAGCGCTACAGCTTCCTCGGGATCGGCTTTTACAACCCGGACGACAAGTTTCAGAAAATCGCGTTCGATGATGTCGGGGACGAACCCTACCAAGTCAGCGCGCGCGATGGCTGGCTGGCGATGATCCAGCACTACTTCTTCGCGGCATGGATTCCCCCGGCCCAGGAAGAGGTGGCCTACACAACCCAGGTCATCGAAGGCGATGGCTGGCCGCGATACATCGCCCGCAATGTCGGACCGGCGCAGCAGGTGGAGCCGGGCGGCACGGCTGAGTTCGCCAGCCGGCTGTATGTGGGCCCCAAGCTGCAGGACGACCTGCCCGACATCGCGCCGGGCCTCGAATACACCGTGAACTACGGGATCTTCACCGTGTTTTCCAAGCCCCTGTTCTGGCTGCTTGAAAAGATCCACGATGTCGTGGGCAACTGGGGCTGGTCCATCGTCCTCCTGACCATCCTCATCAAAGCTGCATTTTTCAAACTGACGGAGGCGCAATACCGTTCCACCGCGCGCATGCGCAAGCTGCAACCCCGCATCGAACAGCTCAAGGAACGCTACGGCGACGACCGCCAGCGCATGAGCCAGGCGATGATGGAGCTTTACAAGAAGGAGAAGGTCAATCCCCTGGGCGGTTGTCTGCCCATCCTTGTCCAGATACCGATTTTCATCGCCCTGTACTGGGTATTGCTGGAGTCGGTCGAGCTTCGCCAGGCGCCTTTCATCCTGTGGATCGACAACCTGTCGGTGCGCGATCCCTATTTCGTGCTGCCGCTGCTGAATGCGGTTTTCATGTTCGCCACGCAGCGCCTGACGCCGATGGTGGGCATGGACCCGCTGCAGCAGAAAATGATGCAGTTCATGCCCATCGCGTTTTCGATCATGTTCGCCTTCTTCCCAGCCGGGCTGGTGTTGTACTGGGCGACCAACGCGGGCCTTTCCCTGGCGCAGCAGTATTACATCACCCGCAAGATTGCAGCGGCCGACTGAAACGATCTGCGCCATCGCAACCCCGCCGGGCGCCGGCGGCCTGGGTATCGTCCGGCTGTCCGGACCCCTGGTCCCGGACATCGCCATGAGCATGGTCGGGCGCCTGCCCGCCCCCCGATACGCAATGCTGGCCGATTTTCTCGACGGCGCCGGTGAAATCATCGACACGGGCATCGTGCTCTGGTTTCCGGCGCCGCGATCCTTCACCGGTGAGGACGTACTCGAATTGCAGGGTCACGGCGGCGCGTTCATCCTCCAGCGGCTGGTGGAGCGGGCCCTGGAACTGGGCGCAAGGCTCGCCGAGCCCGGCGAATTTTCGCAACGGGCCTTCCTGAACGACAAGCTGGACCTGGTGCAGGCCGAGGCCATTGCCGATCTGATCGAATCCGGAACGGCGGCCGCCGCGCGCGCGGCACAACGGACCCTGCAGGGTGTCTTCTCGGAGCAGGTCAACGCACTGCAAGCCGAGCTGACGGCATTGCGGGTGTATGTCGAGGCGGCGATCGATTTTCCTGAGGAAGAAATCGACTTCCTGGCCGAAAGTGACGTTGACGATCGCGTTCGGCGGCTTGGGGAGCGGGTCGCGGACCTGCTGCGCGAGGCGCGCCAGGGGCGGCTGCTGCGCGACGGCATCGTGCTGGCCATCATCGGTCCGCCCAACGCGGGCAAATCCAGCCTGTTGAACGCCCTGTCGGGCCAGGACCGCGCCATAGTCACCGCCATCCCCGGCACCACCCGCGACGTCTTGCGCGAGCAGATCGACCTCGACGGTATCCCGGTGCATGTAGCCGACACGGCGGGTATTCGCGAGACCCGGGACGAGATCGAGGCGGAAGGCGTGCGGCGCGCCCTGCAGACGCTGGAGACTGCGGACGTCGTGCTGCTGGTGGAGGATGTGAGCGACGCCGCGATAGCGGACCCGTCGGTCGGCGTCGTGCTTCCTCCGGGAGCGACCTGCCTGCGTGTCGGCAACAAGATCGACCTCCTTTCGGCCGAGAAGCAGCGGGAAATTTGCCGAGCGGGCGGTCCGGAGCGTGTATGGATATCGGTGCGCACCGGGCAGGGCCTGGATCTGCTGCGCCAACGCATCCGCGCAATCGTGGGCGCCGCCAGCGGCGCGGAAAGCGGCGCCGGGGGCAACTTTTCAGCTCGCCAGAGGCATGTCGATGCGCTCAAGCGGGCGGGCGGTCATGTCGCGGCCGGATTCGAGGTCCTGACCGCCAGCGGGGCGGGAGAATTGCTGGCCGAGGAGCTTCGGCTCGCCCAGCAGGCGCTCGGAGAAATCACCGGGGAAATGCTGGCTGACGATTTGCTGGGAGAAATCTTCGCTAGCTTCTGTATCGGAAAATAGGACCGCGCCCGGGACCCATCAGGTTGCGCAGTACACCTCGTGCAACAACTCGATGATGTTGTACGCCGTCGAGTCCGACATTCGGTAGTAGATCGTCTGGCTTTCGCGCCGCGTCTGCACCAGGCCTTGCTCGCGCAAGACCGCCAGGTGTTGCGAGAGGGCTGACTGGCTGAGATGGATCCGTTGATTGAGCTGCCCGACGGACAACTCGCCTTCGGACAACACGCACATGATCATCAGCCGGCTTTCGTTGGCCAACCCCTTGAGAAGGCTCACGGCGTCCGAGGCGTTTCGCCTCATTGCATCGAGATCGAGGTGGGTCCCGGCGCCGGGTTTTGCGGCTGCGTTCATAGGGTGATTTTAGTTGCAATGTTGCTAAATTACAAATATCTTAATAAGAATATTCTTAAGTAACTGACACGCAACCTATCGTATGTTGGATATCAGGTCGTTCTACGAAACGGACTCCGGCACCTGGACGCATCTGTTGGCCGACCGCGCCACCAAGGCAGCGGCCATCATAGACCCGGTTTGGGTTTATGACCCGGTCAGTGGAATGGCGGACGCCACGTTCATCGACGGCGTTTTCGCTGCAGCCGACCGCGAGGGGTATCGCGTCGACTGGGTGCTGGAGACCCACGCGCACGCGGACCACCTGACCGCAGCGGATTATCTGCGCCGAAAAACGGGCGCAAGAATCGCCTGCGGCGCGGGAATCCGCGACGTTCAGCAAACGTTTGCCCGGGTCTTCAACCTGCCCGGCGTTGCCACCGACGGGAGCCAGTTCGACCGCCTGCTCGTGGAAGGCGACACCCTGGCTTTGGGCAGCCTGGAAATCCGCGTGCTCGAAACCCCCGGCCACACCGGCGACAGTATCAGCTACTCGGTCGGAAACGCCGTATTCGTCGGCGATACGCTGTTCGCGCCCGGCTACGGAACGGCGCGCTGTGATTTCCCCGGCGGCGATGCCGGGCGCCTGTTCGATTCCGTCACCCGGCTGCACAGCCTGCCCGACGACACCCGAATCTACCTGTGCCACGACTATCCGGAGAAAGGCGCCGAGCCGGTCCACAGCGTGACCGTTGGGCAATCCCGCCGCGAGAACATCCATATTCGGGAGGGCACGAGCAGGCAGGACTTCGTCGCAATGCGCAACAAGCGGGACGCAAAGCTCGGCCTGCCGCGCCTGATCCTGCCGTCACTCCAGGTCAATATCCTCGCGGGAGCGCCGCCGCAAGCCGAAGACAACGGCGTCAGTTACCTGCGAACACCCTTCAATTGCCCGTTGGGCGCGTTGATCGACTCGACAATCCAATCCGGGAGGACATCGAAATGAGCACCGTGGTGGTCTTGGGGGGCGGCATCGGCGGCCTGTCGGCGGCATTCGAACTCAAGGACGAATTCGGCAAGAAGCACGAGATCGTGCTGGTGTCCGACCAGCAGCAGTTCGAATTCACGCCCTCCAACCCCTGGGTCGCGGTCAGGTGGCGCAAACCCGAGTCGATTCGGCTCGATCTCGCCGAGCTGATGCCGAAGCACGGAATCCGTTTCGTGGGAACGGCGGCCCGCAAGGTTCAGCCGGAAAGCAGCAGCCTGCTGCTCGAGAACGGTGAGTCATTGCCCTACGATTACCTGGTGATCGCCAGCGGACCGCGCCTGGCCTTCGACGAGGTGACGGGGTTGGGGCCACACGGGGGTTATACCCAGTCTGTCTGCAAGACGGCCCATGCGGCACGGATGGGCCAGGCTTTCGAGGATTTCTGTGCGAAGCCCGGGCCGGTCGTGATCGGCGCCGCGCAGGGTGCGTCCTGCTACGGCCCGGCTTACGAATACACGTTCATCATCGAGACCGAGTTGCGCCGGCGCAAGATCCGCGATCGCGTGCCCATGACGTTCGTCACGCCGGAGCCGTACATCGGCCACCTCGGACTGGATGGCGTCGGCGACACCAAGAGCATGCTCGAGTCGGAAATGCGGGAACGCCACGTCAAGTGGTTCACGAACACCCGCATCGACCGGGTCGAGGACGGCTGCATGCACATCACCGAGGTCAACCAGGACGGCACGGAGAAAGGCAGCCACGAATTGCCGTTCGTCCACTCGATGATTTTGCCCGCCTTCACCGGCATCGACGCCGTGCGGGACGTGGAGAACCTGTCCAACCCGAGGGGTTTCATCATCGTCGACGAGCACCAGCGCAACCCGACCTATCACAATATTTACGCGGTGGGTGTCTGTGTGGCCATTCCGCCCGTGGGGTCGACGCCCATTCCGGTCGGCGTGCCCAAGACCGGCTACATGATCGAATCCATGGTCACCGCCGCCGTGCAGAATATCGTGGAGCAGACAAGCGGAAAGCCCCCTTCGCACAAGGCGACCTGGAATGCGTTTTGCCTGGCGGATTTCGGCGACCGGGGCGTGGCCTTCATGGCTCTGCCGCAAATTCCGCCGCGCAACACCAACTGGTCGGGTTCCGGCAAGTGGGTGCACTGGGCAAAAATCGGTTTCGAAAAGTACTACCTGCGCAAGATCAGGCAGGGCAAGGTCGAGCCCTTCTGGGAAAAATATGCAATGCGGCTGATGGGCGTGCAGAAGCTCAAGGGAACGCTCTGAAGGTTATGTCGCTCAACCCCCCGGAATTGCCGGCAGGCGCCAACTCGTCGCCGCCTCAGCGGCTCTGCGAATCAGGCGTCTCGCTGGCCTTCCTGCCGGCTTCCTCCAACCCGCCGATGTTGACCGTATTGCGGTAGCCGGCCTCGCGGAGGGCGTTCATCGCGATGCCCGAGCGGCGCCCGCTGCGGCAATACAGGTAAACAGAGGCGTCCTTGTCGGAGGTTACCTCACCAATGCGATTGGCGATCTCTTCGTACGGGATGTTGACCGAGCCGGCCACGTGTCCGGCGCTGAACTCCTCGGCCGTCCGCACGTCGATCCAGTAGACTTCGCCGGCCCAAAGAGGCCCAGCCAGCAGCCATAGCGCGGTGACGGCAGCGCAGGTTTTCGCCAGGCGCCCGGCGCGGTTCATCACGGGCGGGCGACCAGGGCGCGGAGGGCGTCCTCTGTCGCCCCCGGCGACGACATGAGCTTGGTGAAGCCATGCTCGCCCATCATGTCGAGGTCCGGGAAGTGAACGGCCATGCGGAAGCGCATGTGCAGGGCCTCGACGTTGGCGCCGTCGACCAGGATTTCGTAAGGAAAGTAGGCGGCCTTGCCGTAGCCGTCGAAATCCACAATGGATAGCTGGTGTGCGGCGTCGATGTCGATTTCTTCCTCGATGTCCCCGGTCGCCCGCATGCCGACGCCGAATACTGTCTGCTGCTTGCCGGGCAGGTCGATCCGGTACACCAGGCTCAGGGCATCGCCCGGGGCGGCCAGCCCTTCCTGCACGGCAGCCACAGCCGCCTCGTGACTCTCGAAGCTGCCCAGTTCGGACGGGTCGTCAAAGCGCTGCATCCCGATCATGTAGTGATACTTGCCCAGCTTCTTGGCCGTCATTTTCTTTTCCGCGCCGAACGGCTCGACCTCGCCCAACGCGGCCGCCAGTCGGTCGTAAACGGGCTGCATGTCGCCTTCCAGGCGATAGGCGTACTGAATGTACAGCGGGTTGACGAACGCCACCTCCGTCCGGCCTTCACGCGCGGTCACGCTGATCCTTTGGCCGGCAGCGTAGCCGCCCTTGGCGGAACGGGCAGCGATGGCCTGCAGTTCCGGGCTGGTTACGACGATCACGTTCGCATTGTCGACCGGCGAGTACTGACCGGCCACGGTGAATCCGGCGGCCTCGAGCGCAGCGGCCGCCATGGCGGTCTGCTCAGCCAGACCGGCATCGCCATTGGATGCCAGTATGAAGGGCTGGTAGGCCGTGTCCGCGGCGGCTGCGGCGCTGACCAGCAAACCACTCAGCAGGAGTGTGAAAATTCGGGTCTTCATCGTCGGTCCTCTCCCTTGGTTCGGTTGCCGCGTTTATCGGTTCCATCCCAGATATAGGTTTCTTGCTTGCGTGCGGTATTGTCTGCCATGTGTTACTCCGTGATGACCCGATTGATTTCTTCCAGACTGGTTACGCCCTGGCGTACCTTTTCCAGTGCGGAATCATGCAAATCCGGAATGCCTTCCTTTTTGGCCTGATCGGCAATGTCGATTGCATTACCGCCTGACATGATGATTCTACCCATATCTTCCGAGATTGGCAGT
>Ga0209536_100008462_pt1 | contig 15424 bp, 11 predicted proteins | sample DeeMarSeWOR28_12_FD_187461 | JGI IMG/M metagenome (GOLD analysis project Ga0209536, IMG submission 187461) | Marine sediment microbial communities from White Oak River estuary, North Carolina - WOR-2-8_12 (SPAdes) (version 2) | ecosystem: Environmental > Aquatic > Marine > Intertidal zone >...
TGCTTGACCAGCTCGGTGTGCAACGCGGCCACCCCGTTGATGGCATGGCTGCCGACGCAGGCTAGATTCGACATGCGCACATATTTTTCCCCGCTCTCATCGATTAACGACATGCGGGCCAGCCGGTCGCTGTCGCCGGGATAGCGAAGCTGAACACTATCTAAAAAGCGTCGGTTGATCTCATAGATAATTTCCAGGTGACGGGGCAGCACCCGGGCAAACAACGGCAGTGGCCATTTTTCCAAGGCCTCCGGCAGCAGGGTGTGATTGGTGTACCCGCAGGTCTCAACCGTGATATGCCAGGCCTTGTCCCATTCCATCAAGTGTTCATCCACCAGCAGTCGCATCAGCTCGGCCACCGCGATGGCGGGATGGGTGTCGTTGAGCTGAACGGCCCACAGCGCGTGCAGGTCCTCCAGTTGACCACCGGCTTGCAGGTGAATGTTGATGATATTTTGCAACGAGCAGGAGACGAAAAAGTATTGCTGTTCCAAGCGCAACTGTTTACCTGCAATCGGCTCGTCGTTTGGATAGAGGACTTTGGTTAGGTTTTCGGAGGCCACCTTTTCATCTACCGCACCGTAGTAATCGCCGATATTGAAGGCCTGAAAATCAAAGGATTCAGCGGCTTCGGCCTTCCATAAGCGCAACGTGTTGCAGGTGTTGACACGATAGCCGGATATGGGCGTGTCGTAAGGGGTTCCCTTAACCACCCGGTCAGGTATCCAGCAAATCCGTTCTCGCCCGTTGGCATCCCGGTCCCAAACCGTGTGACCGCCCAATTTGACCTCGAAGTGAACTTCCGGTCGGGGAATTTCCCAAGGATTGCCGAGATGAAGCCAGTTATCCGTCATCTCCACCTGCCAGCCGTCTCGAATCTCCTGGTGAAAGATGCCGTGCTCGTAACGAATGCCGAAGCCGATGGCCGGTACCTCAAGGGTCGCCAGGGAATCAAGGTAGCAGGCCGCCAGCCGGCCCAAACCGCCGTTGCCCAAACCAGGCTCCTCCTCCTGTTTGAGCAATTCGTCCAAATTCTGACCGACGGCTTCCACCGCCCGGCGAACCGGTTCTTCAATTCCCAGATTTATCAAATTATTGCCCAAATGAGGTCCCAGGAGAAATTCCGCCGAAAGATAACAGACAATTTTGATATCTTTTTGCAGCCAGGTTTCAACCGTTTTGAGCCAGCGATGCAACAGTCGATCCCGCACGGTATAGGCCAGAGCCATGTAATAATCGTTGGGGGTGGCGATGGCCGGAAACTTTCCTTGTATGTAAAATAAATTGTCGAGCGCCGCACGGCGCAACGTCTCCAGGCTGGTGCCGGTGCGGTCGTCTTCGACCAGGATGTGCTTACGCGATATTATTTCATCGGTTGGTGCCATAGTGTTGTCCTTTAATGGTTATCTATGCCGAAAACGTATAGTACTGTAAAGTACATATGGCAATCCAAAACTTTTTGCAATGGCCTGAATTGGAGATGCCTCATCGAATCTTAGTAATTCCTTCAAAATCATTGCATATTTCATCTGGCTATCCTAAAAAAGATTACGATCTGGTATAATACCGATTAAACCCTTGCCTGTCTGCTTAATACGAAACATAGCCTGATCAGCGAGAGCCAATAGGCCCTCCCGAGTATCTGTGTCATCAGGAAATGTTGCAATCCCAAAACTTGCTCCAAGATGAACTTTTTGACCGGCTTTGGATAAGTATATTGTTTGCTTCATCTGAGCGCGAATTTGTTCAACCTTTTCTGTGCTCTTAACCTTATCAAACCCGGGCAGCACGATTACAAACTCATCACCTCCATAGGCAACCCCAAAGCAAGGTCTCTTTATGCAGCTTTTGATTGTATTTGCCACTTCTTTGAGTGCCTGGCTCCCATTCAGGTGGCCATAGGTGTCAACCACTCGCTTAAAGTTATCCATATCCATAAAAACTAAAGAAAATGGCTTTCGTGTCAGTTTACTTTCCTCAATTAATTTATCCAATGTTTGATAAAGGTGTCGCGTGTTATAGAGCCCAGTTAAATTATCGTGGATAGCAAGGTTACGGAATTTTTTTCGGTCACGTCTGAGCTCTTTTTCCAAAGCCTTCTTTTTTGTATTGTCGACTATAATCCCTTCGAGAATTGCACCTCCCTTGTCATTCTCGATATATCGAATATTAGCCAATATCCATACTTGCTTTCCATCTTTACGCTTAAGTCGCAATTCATAATTTACAACAGTCCCTTTCTTTTGCACGGCTCGGATCATCCTAGTACGGTCCTCAGAACTGAAATAAAACTTATTGTCACCCTCTTTAAGAGAAAGCACCTCATCAACAGAATCATATCCCAGAATATTGGCATAAGACGGATTTAATCGAATAAACTCACCGGACAGCCTACTTTGAAACATTCCCTGCACAGCGTTTTGATACATGTTGCGGTATTGTTGTTCTGCCCTTTTAAGCTCTTCCTGAGTGGCTTTTAAATCGCTAAGATCCGTAAGAAAATACATAAAGCCAGTAACCTTGTCATTTTCATCTTTTAATGTGCTTCGACTAAAAAGCATTGGAATCCACCGACCATCATTGGCGTGAAATAGAGCCTCAAAGCTAAAATGATCAGGGCTTGCGGAATAAAAATCAACAGAGGTTTTATCGTAAAATTTATCAACTGGATGACCGATAAAGTCCTCACGGCTATAACCTGAAATTTTCAATAAGGCCTTATTCACCTCATTTATAACACGATCATAATCCAGCAGCATGAATCCTTCAAATCTACTTTCAAGAACACGATGGTATTTTTCTTCAGCTTGTTTCCGTTTCGTAATATCTGTCATAAAACACAGCGTTGCGGGTTGATCATTCCAAGAAAACAATTTCACTTTCAACTCTACCCATATTGTCGCACCATCTTTATTGACAATTCTAAAAGGATACATTTCGGGGAGGCTTTCACCTTTGAGTCTCCTTTCATGTCGTTGCATCACCATTTCACTGTCTTTTTTATGAATAAAGGCGGCCAATGGTTTTGAAGTCAGTTCCTTTTGTGAATATCCAAAAAGGTCTTCGGCTTTAGGGTTTGCATATTGAAAGATTCCATTTTGAGCCACCAATATTGCCTGATTGGCGTTTTCAACCAAGTTGCGATATTTAAATTCGTTGTGCTGCGATAGTTCTTTAGCTTTTCGGCTTTCCTTGAGTTCTTTTTGCAGTGATTCAAACTGTTGTATTATATGCTCAGGCGATGTGGAAGAATCCATAAATTTACCCTCAATCTTTCAATAAGATAAAGGAATAGAAAGTAAAAAGTCTTTAGTTATGAAATTTCAGAAAATTGAAGATTAGTGAATGAAGATTTACAAATTTTTTAACATGTTTCCATTGCCGGGCTTTTCATTAAAAAAAACCCCCTCTTCAGAACAAATAAAAGAGCGGGGTTTTTTATTCAAAATATAATCTAAACCGGACCCAGCCTTAATCTGCTTTGGGTCTGGGGTAAAGACCGGCGGCTTCAACGATTTCGGGAACCTTCTCCTCCCATTCAATGGCCATAATATGGAAACCCTTTACGCCTTCGACTTCTTTGAGCCGCTGAATGGATTCAATACAGATCTTGATTCCCTCCTCAGCCTGCTTGCCTTTTTCAACTCCCTGCAAACGCGTGATAATTTCATCCGGCACATCCATCCCGGGAACGCGTTTTTGCATGTATTTGGCCATGCCGACGCTTTTCATAGGCGTCAATCCAGCTAAAATATAACATTTTTCGTGCAGGCCGCGATCGACGACACCCTTCATCCACTCTTCAAATTTATCCAGGTTGTAAATGCACTGGGTCTGAATAAATTCTACGCCAGCTGCAACCTTTTTGGCCAATCGCGGCACGCGAATCTCAAAGGGATCGGCAAAAGGATTGGCGGCAGCACCCACAAACATCTGCGGCCGGCCATCCAGGTCATCACCGCTTAAAAATTTGCCTTCATCCCGCATAAGTCTTACCATCTGGGCCAGTTGCATGGAATCGATGTCATGAACATTTTGGCCCTGGGGACAATCGCCAAAACTGTTGTGATCGCCCGACAGACACAGGATGTTGTGAATATCAAACGACGCCGCACCCAGAATGTCGCTTTGCAGCGCAATGCGGTTGCGATCGCGGGTCACCATCTGCAGGACCGGCTCCAACCCCATAAGCTTGAGACGAATGCAGGCAGCCAGGCTGCACAGCCGCGTCATGGAAGTCTGATTGTCGGTGATATTGATGGCATCCACATGGTCTTTGATCAATTCCGCTTTTTTGATGATATGCTCGGGATTGCTGCCGCGAGGCGGTCCGCACTCGGAAGTTACGGCATAGTGACCTTCGCTTAAAATCTTTTCCAGTTTACTCGGTGTATTTAAACTCATTGCTGCACATCCTCCCTGGCAACTACTCTGGGGCCCCCTGCCCTATCGCTCGACCAGTCTTTAAGGGGGCAAAGTTTTTCGTATTCATCGAGTCTGTCCAACGCTTGCAGCCGATCAATAATCAACTGCCAGGCGCAGTCAACATCGGGATTGATCTCACATTTGCCGGCCGTCGAACCGCCGCAGGGACCGTTGAACAATCGTTTGGCACAGCGCGAGACCGGACAGATACTGCCGGTGGTTGCCAAAATGCACTGCCCGCAACCCTGACAGCGTTCCGTCCAAAGGCCTCTTTTTTCGGTTGCCCCCATAAAACATGTATTCACGCCGGGATAGATCATGGTATTCGTGTATTGTTCAGCGGTAAATTGAACGCCTACACCGCAGGCCAGGGAAACCACGGCATCATACTGATCGATGATATCACGAATCTCTTCTAAGTATTCATGATCACATTGTCTTTCTAATGTGACCTCATCAATTTTAATCTCATTTCCTTCTTTCTTTGCATGCATCCGGAGCGCAGAAGCCAAAACCTGTACCTCTTTCTTGCCCCCGGCCTCACAAACCGTAACGCATTCGTTGCATCCCAAGATAAGGATGTTTTTATGGCCTTTTAAGTACTCGATAATTTCTTCGACCGGTTTTCTGTCTGCAACTATCATGTATCGTAACCTCTCTTATTTTGGTTTGCCCGTTTGCCCGTTTAGCCCGTTGGTGAGTTGATCTGATGGTTTTATTTTACCGGGAAACCGGCTAACGGGCACACAGGCAAAATTTATTTTTCAAGCCGCCTTATTTTTTGCCAATCTCAGCGGATTGGGACCAAGTTTTTTTATTTCCTCGGTAAATTCGGTCGCATATTGAGCAAAGCGCGGACCTTCACTGGATGACAGATTGTACATCTTGGCCCGCGCACCGCCAATACCAATGGTATCCAGAATTTTCCGGGCCTGCTCAACCCGTCTTTTGGCCATCAGGTTGCCTGAATTATAATGACATTCGCCTTCCAGGCATCCGATCACGCAAACCCCGTCAGCCCCTTTTTCAAACGCCCGCATGATGTGAATCACATCCACTTTTCCGCTACAGGGAACACGAACGATTTTAATGTTTGTCGGATACGTCAATCGCATCGAACCTGCCAGGTCCGCGGCCGTGTAACCTCAAAAATTGCAACAAAACGCCAGAATAATTGGTTCGAACTCTTTGCTCATTATTTCTCCTCAACTAAATTTTTCACAATTACTGTTCTATTTCCGCCTTCCCCCTTCCGCATTCTAGAGAACTCCTTCCAAAAGGGCCTCAACCTTACACAGTATCTGGTCATCCTCGTACCAGTTCAGCTGAATGGCTTTGGCCGGACACTCCGCGGCACAGATGCCGCAGCCGTGGCACAGAGCCTCGTCAATTTCACTGACCCCGTCTGCGTTGACCTTGGGAACATCATACGGACATGACCGCACACAGATGAGGCATGAGGCACATTTGTCCGCCTCCACCTGGGCGGTGACCGCCGATAGCGTCAGATAAGACTGGGACAGGAAGGTAATGGCCCTGGCGGATGCGGCATAGGCCTGGGCGATCGATTCGGAAAGCAACTTAGGGCTGTGCGCGGTTCCGCATACAAAAATACCTTCCGTGACCATATCCACCGGTCGTAATTTGACATGTGCCTCCATAAAATAATCTTCCGGGGTGCGGGCCAGTTTGAGGATCGAAGATAGCTCTTCGGTATCTTCCGCCTGCATACCGGCGCTCAAGATCAGCACATCTGCCGTGACTTTCAACGGACGGTCCAGGATGTGATCCATGAACGTGACTTCAACACCTTCGCCGGAAGTCTCGGCCACCGGTGGGTTTTCCGGATCAAACCGGAAAAAAAGCACGCCCTTTTTTCTGGCTTCGGTGTAATATTCCTCCAGAAGACCGTAGGTCCGAATATCCCGGTAGAGCACGTAAACGTTCATATCGGGATTGAGCTCTTTTAGGTGCAGGGCGTTTTTAATCGCCGTCTGGCAACAAATTCGAGAGCAGTTGGGATTTTCATCGTTGCGGGAACCGATACACTGAATCATGACGACATCTTGCGGATCGCCGAGTTCTTCCTTTTCAATCCGTTCGGCCAGCTCAAGTTGCGTCATCACCCGCTCATCCTGTCCGTAACAATATTCCTCTGATTTGGGTTGATATTCATTGGCACCCGTGGCCAGGATAACCACACCATGTTCAATTTTGCGCTGGACCATTTCCGGTCCCACCAGGATCTCGGTGCTAAAGTTGCCCTTGAAGCCGGAAAAACCGACGATCAGAGCATTGGTGAGCACCTGAATTTTGGGATGACTGCTTACCTTCGGAATCAGTTCATTCAAATAATCCTTGATTTTAGCCCCCTCGATGGTTGCCGTAAGCCGGTTGGCCAGACCGCCCAGCTCGGCTTCTTTTTCCACCAAGACCACCTCAAAACCTTGGTCGGCCAATCCTAAAGCCGCATTCATTCCGGCCACACCTCCGCCGATGACCAGACCCCTTTGGATAACCGGAATCTTTTTTTCGTCAAGGGGATGGAGGGTGGATGCGCGTGCTACGGACATCCGCACCAAATCTTTGGCTTTATCCGTCGCCTCCGCATTGGTCTGGGAATGCACCCAGGAATCCTGGTTGCGAATATTGGCCATTTCAAACAGGTACTTGTTCAAACCGCAGGATTCCATGGTATCCTGGAAAATCGGCTCATGCGTCTTGGGAGTACAGGCCGCTACCACCACACGATTCAAGCCCTGTTCTTTGATGATGTCTTTCATTAACTCCTGGGCATCCTGGGAACAGGTGAACAATTGCTGTCCGGAATAAACGACATTCGGCAGTCTTTTGGCATATTCTTCCACGGCCGCAACATCCACCACACTGGAGATGTTCACTCCGCAATTGCAGACAAACACGCCGATGCGGGGTTTCTGGCCGGCCACATCAACTTGATCCGGCACCTCAACGCTGCGGGTCAACGAATTTCTGGCTTCCGCCAGACGCGCACCGGCCGCACAAGCAGCGGCGCTGGCTTCGGTCACGGAGCTTGGAATGTCTTTGGGTTCCTGAAATACGCCACAGGCATAAACACCCGGCCGGGATGTCTCAACAGGTGTAAACGGATGGCTCACTGCAAAATTAGAATTACCCAGCTCGATACCGAGCCGTTCGGCCAGCTCAACCGTGGACTGCGGCACCTGGAGACCTACGGAGAGAACCACCATGTCAAACTCTTCGATCTTCAACTCTCCGGAATCATCCATATAGCGGATGCTTAGATTGCCGCTGTCACGAATTTCGTCAAGTGAGTGGATGCGGGATTTAATGAATCGAATACCGGCATCCTTGGCGCGGTTGTAATATTTTTCATAATCTTTGCCGAAGGTTCGGATGTCCATATTAAATACCACACAGTCCAAATCACCCTCGGCATGCTCTTTGGCAATCATCGAATCTTTAACGGCATACATGCAGCAAACCGATGAACAATAGCCGTTGCCGCATTGATTGGTGTCGCGAGACCCCACACACTGCAGCCAGGCAATTTTCTTGGGCGCCGTATCATCCGAGGGTCGCTTCAAATGCCCCATGGTGGGACCCGAAGCGCTCAGGATCCGTTCGAACTCCAGACTGGTGACAACATTGGGACTGGTCTTGTAATGGTAGACATTTTCCAGGTGAGACGGATCATAGGGTTCGCTGCCGGGACACAGAATCACCGAACCGACATCAAGCTCGATGACCTCGTCCTGCTGGCTGTGATCAATGGCATCGGCAAGACAGGCCTTTACACACTGATAGCACTCACAGCAATACCCGCAGTTTAAACAACGGGCGGCTTCCGCGTGTCCATCGGCCTCAGCGTAACCCAGTTCCACTTCGTCAAAATTGCCCTGACGCTTCTCGACCGGAAGCTCCGGCATTTTAAATCTTTTGATTATCGGCTCATCTTCCGGGATCGGACGATAACATGGATCCTCATACACGATGGGTTCCCGGCCTTCGGTCATGTCCCGTCCTTCAATGTATCGTAAAATGGACTCGGCAGCCTCTTTGCCGGCACCAATCGCACCGATGGCTACCCACGGACCGGTCTGTAGATCACCACCGGCAAACACACCCTCACGTTCTGTGGCGAAGGTAATCGAATCAACTTCGGTGGTTCCCCAGCGGGAAAACGTTAATCCGGTGACATCCTCAACGGCAGACAGATCGGGTCTCTGACCGATGGCCGGAATGACCTGATCGATGTCAATATCGAATTCACTCCCCGGAACCGGGATCGGTCGTTTACGACCGGATGAGTCGGGTTCGGTAAGTTCCATGCGAATACACCGTAGACCGACAACCTTGCCATCTCGGGTGAGAATTTCCTGGGGTGCTGCCAGGTAGGTAATCTGAGCCCCTTCATCTTCGGCCGCCTGAATTTCTTCCTCCCAGGCCGGCATTTCGGCGCGGGTGCGGCGGTAAATGATATTGACCGCTTCGGCGCCCACGCGAACCGCTGAGCGAGCCACATCGATGGCCACATTGCCGCCGCCGATGATGGCCACTTTCTTAGCGACCTCAGTTTTGCCGGTAAGGTTCATTTCTCTTAGGAATTCAACACCTTGACGCACGCCATTGGCTTTCTCGCCTGGGATGCCCAGTTCGATGCCTTTGTGGGCGCCGAGCGCCAGATAGACGGCCTTGTAGCCATCGGTTAAAAGATCATCAACCGTCAGATCCGGCCCCAGAGGCGTGTTGGTCTTGATGTCAACACCCAGGTTGGTGATGACTTCAATTTCCCGCTCCAACACCTTCCTGGGCAACCGATGGGCGGGAATGCCGACACGCAGCATCCCGCCGGCCTCCGGCAAGGCCTCATAAATGGTAGATAGAATCCCTTTTCGGGCTAAGTGGTAGGCACAGGAAAGTCCAGCAGGACCGGATCCGATAATAGCCACCTTTTCGTCTCTTAAAGGCGCACATTCGATCTTGACCTCTCGCGGATCATATTTATCGGCAGCCAAGCGCTTCAGATCCCGAATGGCCACCGGCGCATCCACATCGCAGCGACGGCAGGCGTCTTCACATCCATGCGGACATATGCGGCCCAGCACACCGGGCAACGGAAGGTCTTCCATGATGATTTCCAAGGCTTCTTTATATTTGCCCATTTTCACCATGTTGACGTAGCCCTGTACGTTGAGCCCACCCGGACAGGCCAGACGGCAGGGGGCTTTGTCGCCTTTTTCAATGGCAAATGCTCCCGGTATGGCCTGGGCATATTGTTTGTAGGTCGCCTTTTTGGTGGATAGACCTTCCTGATAGTCATCCGGTAAGTCTACCGGGCAAACCTGGGTACACTCCCCGCAACTGGTACACTTGGAAATATCTATATAACGGGCATTCTTGCGAATGCGAGCCTTAAAGCGACCCTGTTCACCTTTGAGATCCAGAAGTTCTGTGTTGGTTAAAAGCTCTATATTCAAGTGCCGGCCGACCTCGACCAGTTTGGGTGAGACAATTCACATCGCACAATCATTGGTGGGAAAGGTCTTGTCCAGCTGGGACATCAATCCACCAATTGCAGATGATTTTTCAATCAGATGGACGAGATATCCGGAGTTGGCAAGATCCAGCGAAGCCTGCATGCCTGCGATGCCGCCTCCGAGTACCAGCACAGATCCATGCACATTTTTAGTCATGTGTCATACTCCCTAAAATCGGAATTATTTATGAATAACTAGATTGTCCATATCATCGACCGCCAAAAAGCGCGAAGAGGCGAATTTATTTGTTTTTATACATTTTGTCAACCCATATTTTTAGCGAATAGTCATTATTTTTTCATCTTAATTCAATAACATAATGCCGATTTCCTATTGAAACGGTCGGAATTCCATATCGATAGAGATAAAGGATTCATATGCATTCGAGGTGGTATTATCCAGGTGCAAGCGTCGCGGTGCTTTTAGGCATTGGGGGCTTAACAGCATAAAGGCTTATAGCAAATTATGACAGGTTTCCCAGCAGAAAATGCCCTTGAAACAGTTACTTTCGCATGTTAATATTTTTGATTTCATAGGAAGTTTATACTACTTGTCGGATAACCACATCTGTATGGTTGTCGGACGCAAAGCATATCATTTTAAGGAGACTATTTCATGCCGATAAAGGATCCATCCGTTATCAATATCGGTCTGGTCGGCGGAGGGGAATTTTGCAAAGAAATACTTAAAAAAACAACCTCTGTCTATGAACAGGAGGAAATTTATGCACCCATCATTGCCGTTGCCGATCCCGATTCCAAAAGCCCGGGTATGGCGCTGGCAGAGGAGCTGGGTCTGCTCACATTCAACGATTGCCATAGATTGTATGACCCACGATATAATATCCACCTGATTATTATCCTCACCCCGGAAAATGAAATATTCGAAGACATTTTACAAACCCGCCCACCGCGCATTCGGATTGTCTCATACGATGTTTTCAGAATATTTTGGAATGCCATCGGTCTGGAAGAACGCAAATTGCGCGAACGAACCGAAGAAATGGAAACCATCCTAAACGGTATCCAGGACTTTATTCTCGTGATTACCCCGGACATGGAAATCTTAGAGGTCAACGAGTCCTTTTTGACCAAAATGGGTTATTCTCGTCAGGATGTTATAGGCAAGAAATGTCACCAGGTTTACCATAAAATCGACTATCCCTGTAATAGCGGTGAAACCGACTGTCCCTTGCGAGAGGTTATCCGCAATAAAAGGCAGGTCCGTCAGATCCAAACCCGCGTGTTGCCCAGCGGCGAAAAACGCTATTATGAAGTCAACATTTATCCCATCTGGGAAAAAGACGGCAAGATTTTAAAATTCATCCATATCAGCAGAGACATTACCCAGCATAAAAAAGAAGAAGAGGAAATCACCCGCCGTCTGGAGTTCATGGTGGAGGAACGAACGCGCCAATTGAAAGAAACCCATGAAAAGTTGCTGCATCAAGATAAAATGTCCTCCCTGGGTAAACTCTCGGCTTCGGTGGTTCACGAAATTAACAATCCAATCGCTGGGATATTAAATCTTATTATGCTCATCAAACGAATCGTCGGTGAGGACGGCTTCAATAAAAACGAGATCGACCAATTTGAAAAATATTTGGATCTGATGGAGACCGAAACCCGTCGCACCAGCCGAATTGTTTCCAATTTGCTGGCTTTCTCGCGACAATCCAAGATGGCACCCAAGCGTCTCAGCATCAATCGGCTTATTGAACAAACCCTGTTCTTAAATTCGAACCTTCTAAAACTCAGCGGTGTCCGTGTGGAAAAAAAACTTGACCCGAACCTGCCGGATCTGGTGGGCTCAGAGGATCAACTCCAACAAGTGTTTATGAATTTGGTTTCCAATGCGGCCGAGGCCATGGAGGCTTCCGGCGGTGGTGTGCTGAGCATTGAGTCCAAGCTTCTATTGAACGAAGATAAAATACAGATCAACGTTAAGGATACCGGCCCGGGAATACCCTATGTAAATATTTCTAAATTGTTTGAGCCGTTCTTCACGACCAAGAAAAAGGGCAAAGGAGTGGGACTGGGACTATCGGTAGTGTATGGTATCATCCAGGAACATGGTGGATCAATTTTCGTTCGCTCAACGGTTGGAAATGGCGCGATGTTTCAGGTTAAGCTACCCTTAAAACCAGCTTCCGAAGCCTTCGACACAAAAAAGGAGAAAACGACTATTTCCTAGATCTGAGTCCACGACTCCCCGTGCTTTGCACGGAGTGGTCTGGATTTTCGGCCATAGACCGGAAAGACAATGACACAACCGTGCCCCGATCGTTGCGTTTGCAACCGGGTGCGAAGTCTCGCCGCGGCCGGATTTGAAGGCAAACAATCATCAAGATTACAAATACTAATTGAAAAATCGGAGGATTAGGTGAACAGCACGAAAATTCTTATTGTCGACGATGAACTGATCATGAGGGAATCTCTGTCCGGATGGCTGGAACGGGACGGTCACGCCGTACAAACGGCAAGCAGCGGCGAAGAAGCATTAGAAAAACTAAATGAAACTCGATTCGATATCATTCTGCTGGATATCAAAATGGAAGGTATGAGCGGACTGGAAGTTTTGAGCAAGGTTAAGGAAAGCGATCCGGATGTCGCGGTCGTCATGATCACGGCCTATGGTTCGATCCCCACAGCGATTGAGGCCATGAAAAACGGGGCGTACGATTATATGCTCAAACCGTTTGATCCCAATGAATTGGGTGTGATGATTGAAAAAATCATCCGGCATCAAGAACAGACGCGCGAAGTTTTATATTTGAAAGAGCAGTTCAAAGAACGCACCCGATTTGAAAGCATGATCGGCCAATCCAAGCCCATGCAAGAGATATTCGATCTGATTTGCGATGTGGCCCCGATGGATTCTACGGTGTTGATCACAGGCGAAACCGGTACCGGTAAAGGCTTGGCGGCCAAAGCCATCCATACCAACAGTTCTCGCTGCAACGGTCCGTTTGTCACCGTAAACTGTGGCGCTATACCTGAGCATCTCATGGAAAGCGAATTGTTCGGCCATCAAAAGGGCGCATTTACCGATGCCAAAGAAACCAAGAGAGGCCGCCTGGAACTGGCTCATGGCGGCACGCTTTTTTTAGATGAAATCGGCGAAATCGGCATGCGAATGCAGATTGATCTGCTCAGAGTACTGGAAGATCGGGTCTTCTATCGGGTTGGTGGAACCCAGCCTATGGAAGCAGACTTTCGAGTGATCGCGGCGACCAACCGGAACTTGGAAAAGGCCATCAAAGAGGGATCTTTCCGCGAAGATTTGTTTTATCGCTTGAATGTGATTTCCTTTCAAATGCCGCCTTTAAAAGCGCGCAAAGAAGACCTGCCCTTGCTGGCGGAGCATTTTCTCTACCGCTTTTCGCAAGAGACCAATAAACCCATTGACAAAATCAGCCGAGAAGCCATGGACGAATTGATGCTCTACGACTGGCCGGGAAACGTCAGAGAACTCGAAAACGCCGTTGAACGCGCGGTGGTGGTTGGCAAAAAACGCGAAATCCTTCCCCAGGATTTACCGATTTTCTGTCATGAACCTAGCGGTGTCCCCCAAAGCAACACCCTTCAGGAAGTCGAAAAGGCTCATGTAAAGCGCATACTCGCTGAGAACCAGTGGAATATAGCCAGGAGCGCAAAAATCTTAGGAATTGACCGCTCCACACTCTACAGTAAAATCAAACGGTATAAAATTGAAAAGAATTAACCGTTCAGGGGTTCTGGGTTCAGAGGTTCAAAAGTTAAGGATTCATTTTAAATTTGAATCATTGATTATTTAGCTCTGGAGAAAGATACGGGAGAATAGAACAATATGAGGATAATCTAACATGGCAAATTGCCGGGAGTTTAACCGGCAAGTATAGCCAAAAAGTGGAAACACTAATCGGTGGACTCTGAATCTCTAAACCCTAAACCTTGAACCCTGAACCTATGAACGCTTACAAGAAGACAGCTTGACTTTCCACCCCGGATATAGCATCGCCATCGTTCCTGTTGGCAGTTTCGACCTGGAACTGATCGAATCCATCATCAGCGAAATTGAGCGGATTTTCGGTTTTGCATGCGAAATCATGCCGCTGCTCAATGATCTGTCATTTGCGTTCGATACCAATCGCAGACAGTATCATTCCACACCGATTCTGGAGGCATTAGCGGCTAAAATACCTCCCACGACCGCCAGGGCATTAGCCCTGGTCCACGTTGATCTGTTTATTCCTATTTTAACCCATGTTTACGGTGAAGCGCAGTTGGGTGGAAAAGCCTGCATCGTTTCAACATTTCGGCTGAATGAAGGCCGTCCCCATTTGAATATGCGTCAACCCTATCTCAGCCGAATCGTAAAAGAGGCTCTCCATGAGCTGGGTCACACATTTGAGTTGCGACACTGCAAAGATCCCAGTTGTCTGATGCATTATTGTCGCAATGAAAGCGACGTCGATCGCAAATCCGATGAACTTTGCCGATATTGCAAAATCATGCTGGACGACGAATTAAAAAAAGGTTCAGGTATGCAAAAACAACCCGGTTAGCTTTTCCCAGCCCACCTGGGGCAAATTGCCATAAATATCATCCCCCAAATATCCGCCGTCTGCCGCCAGCGGACCGGCATGCGCTTCAATAACCTGATATAGACGGTCGACTTCTTGATCCAGAAAATCGCTGGCCTGCTCCCCGATCATCAAATTTCTGAGATCCTGACGCAGATTGGTGGAATGCAATCGCATGACCCAGCCCTCGGTGTAAGGATCCTGATTGGCCAATTTACCTTTTTGCCTTAATTCGGTATTAATCGCTGTCACCACCCCATTTACCGGGGAAAGTATCCGGGCCGCATTTGAGCCCCGCGTCAAGGAGATATCCGCGCGATCCTGTCGAACCTTTTTACCCATCAAAGGGGCTTCAATTCGATCCAATGGACCCAATACCCGCAGCGCAAAATCATCAAGACCGACTCTTACTGTTGAGCTTTCTTCGAGCTTGACCCAGGTGTGACCGCGGTGAAGATAATATCCATGGGGAATTTTAAACCCTTTGATATCAAGCTCATCAACCGGTCGAACCACAGTGTGGACCGTGTACTGATCACTAAAATATTGATCGAATTCGCAAGTGCCGCAACGATAATCTTGATTACAGGCCCGAAAATCGATGCGCGCTTTCATATAATGGATGCACGGCCGCTTCCGGGATGGAAGCGCCTTTAGACAATCCTGCCAAAAGCCAATTTTTCCGCGTTTGCCTTCAGGCTCTTTACCTTCTTCTCTGAGGTGCCGATTTTCAGCAGCCACACGCCGCATGGCGCGATCGAAACGACAGGCGGTACATTCATAATCGTTTCGACAATCTTTTTTCCGGACCACACCGGCCTGCATCCATAGGCACGGATGGTGACCATCAGGAGCGTTATGTTGCATTCGGGTAGAATTCATTTTCCTTGACCTT
>Ga0209536_100008464_pt1 | contig 15422 bp, 8 predicted proteins | sample DeeMarSeWOR28_12_FD_187461 | JGI IMG/M metagenome (GOLD analysis project Ga0209536, IMG submission 187461) | Marine sediment microbial communities from White Oak River estuary, North Carolina - WOR-2-8_12 (SPAdes) (version 2) | ecosystem: Environmental > Aquatic > Marine > Intertidal zone >...
AACACCATATGACTCGTGGGTCTTTTTCTTGGAAGGATGGTATAAAAGATTCAAAGGTTGTTTTTAATCCAAACAATAACGGAAGGTTTTTGATTGGTTGGAATCCAAAGGCACATCTTCAGAATAATGTAACTACAAAGAATGGTGTTAAGTACCCGGGCAATGAGCATATAGGTGCGTTTGGATGTGACAGTTATGATATTTCAGGTGTCGTAGGAGGCGGTGGGTCTAATGGTGCTCTTCACGGATTAACTACATACCATATGGAAGAAGCCCCTGTTAATACTTTTTTCTTAGAATATATTGCTCGTCCTCAAACTGCAGAGATATTTTACGAAGAGGTTCTTATGGCTTGTGTGTTTTATGGTATGCCAATTCTAATTGAGAACAACAAACCACGATTGCTTTATCATTTTAAAAACAGAGGCTATAGAGGATTTTGTATGAACAGACCCGATAAGGTATACACAAACCTTTCCAAGACCGAGCGTGAACTTGGTGGAATCCCTAACACGTCTGAAGATATTAAGCAGGCACACGCTGCTGCAATAGAATCTTATATTGAGAAGTATGTTGGATTAGACTTAGAGGGAAGTTATAGAGACGCAGGTGATATGGGTGATATGATTTTTACCCGGACCTTGGAGGATTGGGCAAAGTTTGATATATCAAACAGAACCAAGCACGATGCTTCTATTAGTTCAGGGTTGGCTATTATGGCAACTCAGAAGGCTATGTATTTAGGCGAGAAAAAACAATCAAAAATAAAGATTAACTTTGCAAGGTATAGTAATAAAGGAACAATAAGCGAAATTATTAGATGAAAGATGTTAAGATAAATATCACATCTGCAGGCTTCCCGAGTCAGTTTGTTTCAGACAAAGAAAAGGCTACGGAAGAATTCGGTTTACAGATTGGGCAAGCCATTCAGTATGAGTGGTTTAGAAAAGATGGTAACGGGTGCAGATACTATGGTCAATGGAGAGACTTCCATAGACTTAGATTGTATGCTCGTGGAGAACAATCAGTAGCAAAATATAAAAACGAATTAGCCGTTGATGGAGACCTGTCTTATTTGAATATAGATTGGACTCCCGTTCCTGTTATACCAAAGTTTATTGACATCGTTGTAAACGGAATGTCCGATAGGCTTTTCAAAGTAAAGGCATATGCACAAGATGCTATGTCTCAAGAAAAAAGAAGTGCTTATCAAGATATGATTGAAGGACAAATGGTTGCTAAGCCAATCCTTCAAACCATTATGGATAAAACAGGAGCCAATCCCTTTGTTACAGAGCCTGAAGAACTTCCTAATAATGACGAAGAGTTAGCATTGTATATGCAACTCAACTACAAACCTGCAATTGAAATTGCAGAGGAGACTGCAATCAATACGATTTTCGATGCCAATCATTATGATGACATTAGAAAACAACTTGATTATGATATGACTGTACTTGGTGTTGCTATGGCTAAACACGAATTCCTAAAAGGAGATGGTGTTAAGTTGTCATATGTAGACCCTGCAAATGTGGTGTATAGTTATACGGAAAGCCCTTACTTTAAAGATTGTTTCTATTGGGGTGAGATTAAAACAGTTCCTATTATTGACTTAAAAAAGATTGACCCATCACTAACCAATGAAGACTTAGAAGAGATATCTAAGTACAGTCAAAGTTGGTGGGACTATTTTAATGTAGCACAGTTTTATCAGAACGATATTTTCTATAGAGACACTGCTACGTTGATGTACTTCAACTATAAGACCACGAAAGAAATTGTATATAAGAAGAAGGTTTCTGATTCGGGTAATGTAAAAATGGTAGAGAAGGATGATACATTCAACCCTCCTGCCGAAATGATGCAAGAAGGAAACTTTGAAAGAGTTTCAAAAACTATTGACGTTTGGTATGAGGGCGTTATGGTTATGGGAACCAACTTCCTTTTAAAATGGGAGATGTCAAAGAATATGGTTCGACCTAAGTCTGCGACACAACACGCTATGCCTAATTACGTAGCCTGTGCTCCAAGAATGTATAAGGGTGTTATAGAATCGTTGACACGAAGAATGATTCCATTTGCCGACTTGATTCAAATTACGCACTTAAAACTGCAGCAAGTTATTTCTCGTGTGGTTCCTGATGGTGTCTTTATTGATGCTGATGGTCTAAACGAGGTAGACCTTGGTACGGGTAATGCTTATAATCCTGAAGACGCACTGAGATTATACTTTCAAACGGGTAGTGTAATCGGTAGAAGTTTTACTCAGGACGGTGACTATAACAATGCAAGGGTTCCAATTACTCAACTAACTGCTAACTCAGGTGCTGCTAAAACACAAATGCTACTTGGAAACTATAACCACTATCTGAATCAAATCAGACAAGTTACAGGATTGAATGAAGCAAGAGATGCAAGTATGCCTGACCCTAACTCTTTGGTTGGTTTACAGAAGTTGGCTGCGTTAAACTCCAACACCGCTACACGACATATCCTTGATTCAAGCCTGTATATGTATAGAACAATGGCTGAATGCTTGACCTATAGAGTTGCAGATATTCTTGAGTACTCTGATTTTAAAGAAGAGTTTACTAATCAGATTGGCAAATACAACGTTAATATCTTACACAGTATTAACGACCTCTACATTTATGACTTTGGAATTTTTATTGAAGTCGCTCCTGATGAAGAGCAAAGAGCACAACTTGAGCAGAACATTCAAATGGCATTGTCTAAGGGAGATATTAATCTCGAAGATGCTATTGATATCAGGGAGATTAAAAACATCAAACTTGCGAACCAATTACTGAAGGCTAAGCGTAAGGCTAAGCAAGACAGAGAAGAGAAAATGCAAATGCAGCAACAAGCAATGCAGCAGCAGGCTCAGGTTCAAGCACAACAGATGGCTTCTGAAATGTCTATGCAAAAATCTCAGATGGAACTTCAAGGTAAAATACAATTGAAGCAGGCTGAGATTGCTTTTGATATTGAGAAAATGAAGAACGAGGCTATGCTTAAATCTCAATTAATGCAACAGGAGTTCGATTTGAATATGCAGTTAAAAGGAATTGAGGTTCAGGGATTAGCACAAAGAGAAAAGGAGAGAGAAAAAGCCAAGGCTGATAGAATTGGTATTCAAAATACTCAGCAATCCAAATTGATAAACCAAAGGAAAAATAATTTACCTCCTTTGAATTTTGAATCTAATGAAGATAGTTTAGATGGTTTTGATTTTGCGGAATTTAACCCACGATAAACGGTCTAAAACTATAACAATTTTTGATTAACTTTGTAACTTAAATTAAATCTAATATGGAATTTACAGTAAAAGCAGTAGGCGAAGCACAAGAGAAATCTGTTCAAGAAGTAGAACAACAACTACTTGAAAAGCACGAGTCCTCTTTAAACGAGCCTAAAATAAAAGAAGAAGTAAGCCCAAAGGCTGATGAACCGAAAGGAGAAGTAAGCCTACAGGTTGATAAAACAGAACCCTCAGAGTTAAGTGAGGAAGACGTTCTTTCATTTATAGGAAAAAAATACGGTAAGCAAATTAATTCCCTTGAGGAGTTAACCCGTGAGAGAGAAGAGTCAGAACCTCTTCCCGAAGACGTGGCTGCTTACTTTAAGTATAAAAAAGAAACAGGAAGAAACATTGAGGACTTTATTAAACTTAATAGAGACCTTGATGAAGTAAATCCTGATAAGTTGCTTCGTGATTATCTTACCGAGACAGAGAAAGGTCTTGACGAGGAGGATATTCAATCTTTAATGGAAGACTATTCATATGACGAAGAGTTAGATGATGAGTCAACTATTAAGAAAGCGAAGTTGGCTAAAAAGAAAATGGTCGCAAAAGCCAAAGAGTATTTTGAATCCCAAAAGGAAAAATACAGAATCCCTGCAGAGTCTGCAGGTAGTTCTATTTCCAAAGAAGATTCACAAGCCTTGGAGGATTATAGACAATATGTTCAAGAGTCAGTGTCATTAAGTGAGCAACTCCAAAAACGAGAGCAGTGGTTTAAAGACAAGACAGGTGAAGTATTCGGTAGTGAGTTCAAAGGTTTTGAGTTTGCGTTAGACGATAAAAAACTTGTTTATGTTCCCGGAGATGGACAGGAAATGTTGAAAGTACATCAAGACCCTACAAACTTTACGAGAAAGTTTATTGGGGAGGATGGTCTTCTAACAGACCCTGTTGGTTATCACAAAGCATTGGCGGTTGCAATGAATCCTGAAAAATTTGCTAAGTTCTTTTATGAGCAAGGCAAGTCGGAGGCGGTTGATGATGTTATGAGAAAGACAAAAAATATTGATATGTCTACTCGTAATGTCCCACAAAACCTCAACACAGGAGGAACAACCATTCGAGCAGTAAGCCAAGACTCAGGTCGAGGTTTACGAATTAAAAGTAACAAAAACTAAAACTAAAAAACTAAAAAAATGGCAGTTCAATCCGTTCCGGGATATCAGTTGCAGCCGAGTGCACAACAGGTCCCTTTAAAATCAAACTACATTACCAACTTTGATTTCTTGAATCAGTATCTTCCTGATACCTATGAGAAAGAATTCGAGCGTTACGGTAATCGTACAGTTGCATCTTTCCTACGTATGGTAGGAGCAGAGATGCCTTCTAATTCTGACCTTATCAAATGGGCAGAGCAAGGTCGTCTTCATACCAAGTATGTAGATTGTACCACTACAGTTCTTGCAGGTTCTGCAGTAGCAACCTTTACTGTTAACGATGTCTTGATTCCTGCATTTGTAAATGCTGCTTCAGGTTCTATCGCTATCCGTGTAGGACAGACGCTTATGATTACCGCTAATGCAGGTGGTGCAAACCACAAAGCAATCGTTACCGGAGTTGACACCGGACTTAAAACGTTTGACGTAGCCTTCTACGATGCTGCAGGTATCACTAATGCTTCTGCTGCTGACAAGTGGACAGTATTCATCTATGGTTCTGAATTCAAAAAAGGAACTAATGGAATGATTGGTTCTTTGGAGTCTGACGATGAAATCTTCGAGAACTCTCCTATCATTATCAAAGATAAGTATGCAGTATCAGGTTCTGATATGGCTCAAATCGGATGGGTAGAAGTAACCACTGAGAATGGTGCTTCAGGTTACCTTTGGTATTTGAAGTCAGAGCACGAGACTCGTCTTCGTTTTGACGACTACTTGGAGACTTCTATGATTGAAGCAGTTCCTGCTGAAGCAGGTTCAGGTGCAGCATCTGCAGCCGGAGACGTTGGTAACAAAGGTTCACAAGGTATCTTCTACGTTGTTAACTTGCGTGGTAACGTATGGGGCGGTGGTTATCCTGTAACTCTTGCCGACTTTGATACTATCGTATCTCGTTTGGACAAGCAAGGTTCTATCGAAGAGAACGTAATCTTTGTTGACAGAAACTTTAGTTTCTCTATTGACGATATGTTGGCTGCTCAAAACTCTTACGGTGCGGGTGGTTCTTCTTATGGTCTTTTTGAAAACGATAAGGATATGGCTCTTAACTTGGGCTTCACCGGATTCCGTAGAGGTTATGACTTCTATAAGTCTGATTGGAAATACTTGAACGACCCAACTATGCGTGGAGGTCTTCCTTCTGTTGCAGGTTCAGGTAAAGTAAGCGGTTTGTTGGTTCCTGCGGGTTCTACTACTGTGTATGACCAAATCCTTGGTAAGAACGCTAAGCGTCCTTTCCTACACGTGCGTTACCGTGCTTCAGAAACTGAAGACAGACGTTACAAAACTTGGATTACAGGTTCTGCAGGTGGTGCTGAAACTTCTGACCTTGACGCAATGGAGGTTAACTTCTTGTCTGAAAGAGCAGTATGTACTTTAGGTGCTAACAACTTCTTCTTGTTCCAAAACTAAGAGGAAAACAAAATCGGGGGGGTGTCTTCAAAGACACTCTCCCTTTTTTTCTTAATAAATCTAATTCTAATTATATCTAAAAATGAAAAACAAAATAAACGTAGCAACCGACAAGGTCTACAAACTCGTAAAAGATTCGGCTCCATTGTCTTATATGCTGCCGACACGACACACTGCACAATTCCCTTTATTGTATTTTGATGAAGAAGCCGGGGTAAACCGTGCCCTTCGTTATGCACGAAACCAAAAATCACCTTTCGAGGATGAGCAAGATGGTAACGTGGTATTGGAACCAATCATCTTTGAAGATGGGTTCCTTAGTGTTCCAAGAACAAATCCTGTACTCCAACAATTCCTTTTCTACCATCCATCTAATGGTATGGCATTTCAAGAGGTTAACGAGGAGCGTGATGCAACTGCTGAAGTCGACAGACTTAATGCTGAGGTTGATGCGTTACTTGCAGCCCGTGACTTGAAAGTAGAACAAGTTGAAATGATTTCACGAGTACTATTTAATAGAGACGTTACTAAGGTTTCGACATCTGAATTGCGTAGAGACATTTTAGTTTATGCTAAGAATCGTCCCGAGGAATTCCTTGATATCGTTAACGACCCTACACTAAAATTGCAAGCAACAGTTTCCTTGCTATTTGAAAAAGGATTTTTAGCCTTTAGAAAAAACCAAAAAGAAGTTTGGTTTAATACAAATACGAACAAGACCAAGATGCTAAATGTCCCTTATGGGGAGGACCCAATGTTTATTGTTTCCTCGTTCCTACAGTCAGACGAAGGCATAGAAAACTATAAGTTACTTGAGAAACTCTTGTAAGTCTAAGACCCCTTCCCAAAAAGAAGGGGTTCTTTTTTTTTATTATCTTTGTAAAAAGGTTTACAGATGATTAACTCAGTTAGAAACACGGTTCTGTCTGTACTGAATAAAAATAATTACGGATATATTTCGCCTTCTGATTTCAATTTATTTGCAAAGCAGGCACAGTTAGATTTATTTGAGACTTATTTCTATCAGTACAATTATCAGATAAATAAAGAAAATGCCCGCCAATCAGGTACGGGCTATGCCGACATTAGAAAGGCAATGGAGGAGTTGATTGAGATGTTCTCTGTTTACAATCCACTATCAAGAACTACTACACCTCCAACGGTGTCAAACATATACAGTCTTCCATCTCCTACAACTACAGGAGATGATTACTATTTATTGAATAAAGTATTAGTGTTCCCTGAGATAGTTACAAGCGGAACAACTACAGGTACTGTAGGTAGTGGTCAAAACATTGTAGATTCTAACGCTACGTTTATTACTGATGGTGTTTCTGCAGGAGATGTAGTTGGATTTGTTAGTAGTGGCATTACTCAATATGTGACCGTTGTTAGTGTAAACAGTGAGACGAGCATTACGACTACACAGAGTGTTGTTTCTACAAACCCTTGGAATGCAATCGGAATTGATTATGTAATCTACGATTCAAAACAAGAAGAGGCTGAGAAGGTATCTCATAGTAAAATAACTATGTTAAACAACTCGCTTTTAACTAAACCGAATTTAACCTTCCCTGCTTATACGCAAGAAGGTAATACGTTGTTTGCTTACCCTAATACCATTACCAATGTAGGGCAGGTATCATCTCAGTACATCAGGTATCCCAAAGACCCTAAGTGGACGTTTATCACTTTGGTTAGTGGAGAACCTGCATTTGACCAATCACAACCTGATTATCAGGATTTTGAATTGCCACTTGATTGTGAATCTGATTTGATTAATAAGATACTTCAGTACGCAGGTATGTCTATACGTGAGATTGCTGCGGTTCAGTTTGGACAGGGTCTTGAACAAATGGATAACCAACAACAACAATAATAGGCAATGGCATATATATCTCAATATCAGTATTACGAAAACGGAGGGAATCCCCCTCAAGACGCTAATTGGGGTTCGTACCAATACGTATCTCTATATGACATAGTTAACAATTTTATGTTAATGTATGCAGGGAATCATAGTCTAATCAATAACGAAGAAAGGTTTAAGGTTTTGTTTCACGCAAAACGTGCTATTCAAGAACTAAACTATGATGCGTTTAAAGAGATTAAAGTTTTAGAACTTAGTGTGGATGACCAACTAAGATATATCCTTCCCTCAGACTACGTCAATTGGGTTCGTATATCTATACAAAGAGATGGCATACTATACCCTTTAAGTGAAAACATTCAAACCAATTGGTCTTCTGCTTATCTTCAAGATAATACAGGGCAGATTTTGTTTGACCAAGACGGAAACGCTTTGTCTCCTCAGTACTCTGAATTAGACTACAGAAGAATATTTTCTATACAACCAACCATCTATCTAAATTCCCTATCTCCTTTCAACGGAAGTATGGGGTATAATGATGATGGCAATTGGTATTTCACAAGAGGTGTAGGGGCGAGGTTTGGTTTGAATACCGAAACCGCAAACGCAAATCCTACGTTTAAGATTAATCCAAAGGGCGGAGTAATTAATTTTAGTTCAGGAATCCAAGATGAATTGGTGGTTCTTGAATATGTGTCTGACGGTATGGAAAACGGCAATGACAGTTACGTAACTGTCAACAAACTATTTGAAGACTATGTTTACGCAGCCATTGAATTTGCTATTTTAAACTCTAAGTTCGGAGTACAAGAGTACGTTGTTAATAGAGCAAGAAAGAGAAAATCCGCTTTGCTTAGAAACGCAAAGATTAGGATTAGTAATATTCATCCGGGAAGATTGTTGATGAATCTGAGAGGACAAAACAAGTGGCTCAAATAATATGGCAAACCTGACAAGAAATTTTATCGCAGGGAGAATGAACAAAACCGTTGATGAACGGATTGTTCCCAATGGTGAGTACATTGATGCTCTTAACATTCGTATGGGTTCCACAGAGAACTCTGAGGTTGGTGTTATTGAAAACGCAAAAGGAAACATTCCTTTAACCACTCTATCTTACAATGGTGTTCCTTTAAGTAGCAATGCCAAATGTATTGGAGCGTTTGAAGATGGCTCAGAGGAAACTATTTATTGGTTTGTACACGATGACAACTACCCAACTTCTCCTACAGGAAAGATAGATTTAGTGGTTTCGTATGACGACAACTCTAATACGACTACATACCATTTGATTAGCATCAGAGAAGGTGCTACCGCAAATACCACCCTGAATTTTGATTACGAGTATTTAATCACGGGGGTGAATAAAAAAGAAGATTTATTGTTTTGGACTGACAATTACAATCAGCCAAGATTTATTAATGTAACAAGAAACTATCCTAATCCTGTGGCAAACGCTGACGGGTTTAGTGCTGAGTCTATTCTTGTTATTAAGCAGCCTCCTTTGGCTGCTCCTAAAGTAACGCCAACCCCTACCTCTTCTCAAGATAATTTTTTAGAAGAACGATTTATTTGTTTTGCTTACAGATACAGATACGCTGATGGTGAATACTCTGCAACTTCTCAGTGGAGTAAACCTGCTTTCTTGCCAAACGCTTTTAGATACGATTTTTCAACGGCACTAAATAGTGGTATGATTGGGTCTGCTAATATGGCAGTCATATCATATAACTCAGGCGGACCACTTGTGAAATCTGTAGAGTTGTTGTTTAAGGAAATGGAACTCCCTACCGTTAGAGTTATTGAAAAAATAAACAAGTCTAATCAGGGTCTTGCAGACAATACCAATTACACATATGAATTTCAGAATAGCCAAATCTTTACGATTCTTGCAGACACTGAAATATTAAGACTATACGATAACGTACCAAGACTTGCTAAAGCCCAAACAATGATGGGTAATAGACTTATGTTTGGAAACTATGTAGATGGATACGATATGAAAGACTTAGCAGGTAGCCCTGTGAGGTTAGAATATAGTATTGCTGCACAGTCAACTGAGATAGGTGCTACTGACTTGGAAAGTAGACTTGATGATGGACTATACTCTTTTGGTGGAAGCAATACAATCGCACAAGCGGTAAGTTATGTTGACTTTACAGGGGTAGACTTAGTTGCAGGTGCGTTACTAAATATGGATATTAGTTATATTTATACTGCTTATAGTGGAGATACTCCTTTCCCTACAGATGAACAAGCATCAACTACTATTTCTTTTACATACGTACTTCAGCAGCCATTTAATAGTGTTTACGAACTATCAATTAATACTGATTTCTTAGAGAAGATTGGTACTGCACTTCCTTCGGGAACTATTGAGACTGTAGCAGACGCTTGTAATGGGACAACATTCACGGATGTGTTTAACTGTTCTGTTGAACAAACTCTCGAGGCTCCGGGAAATATTACTCTTTATAAATATGAGAGTGGTATATCTGCAGCAGGTCAGCCTATTAATGTAATTTCATCTCCGGGTTCAAGTGAGATAGGGTTTCAATTGCCAACTATGAGGTATGTAGATGACCCTACGTTTGCAACTATTACGCAAAACGTATATGCATACTATAGAATTGAAGACAATGATGTGATATATTCAGAGATTGGAAACCCTACAAGTTTACATAGCAATCGTGGATATGAGGTTGGTATTGTATATATGGATGAATTTAACAGAGCGTCAACTTCTTTAGTTAGTCCATTTAACTCTCTACATATTCCTTGTGGCAACTCAGAACTCCAAAACAAAATTCAGGTAACTATACCAACAGGACAACGAGCACCTTATTGGGCAAAGAAATATAAGTTCTGTGTTAAAGCAGACAAAGACACATACGAAACTGTATACTCAAGTTTCTTTTTTAGAGACCCAACATCGGGGGCTGACTTCTTTTTGTTAGATGGTCAAAACTCACAAAAGGTAGAGGTTGGTGATGAGTTAATCGTTAAGGCTGACACATCAGGACCGAGCACTAATTGTGTGTATACAACAGTATTAGAAAAAGAAGCACAACCTGCAGGGTTCTTAGACCCCGGTCCTGTTGATGATGAGGGAAATGATATTGCAGTTCCTCAAGGAGTTTATATGAAACTCAGAGCGAACAACTTTAGTACAACTACTGATATTGGTGACGGTCTTCCTCAAACTTGGACAGAAGGAGAGAAAAAAACTACATCTTCACGCAGTAATAAATGTGCTCCTATTAATTATCAAGTAAATGTTGAAGACCCCGCAAACCCGGGGACATATGTTGACCTTCCTATCCCTGCAGGTAGTCGTATTTTACTTAAATACGAAAGTTATAGAATAGGAAGGTCTTGTAAAAAAACAGAAAGGAGACTGTATAGATATGAGAATAACTTTACTTCATCTCAAGACTATACAAGTTTTTATGATTGGTGGATTGGAGACAACGTAGCGGGAACGCTTAATGCTTCTTTTGTTCAGAGAGAGGCTCAGTGTAATCAAGGAGAGCCGGAGGCTACTTTTTATCCGGGGATTGTAACCTCGGCTACATTACCGTGTACTCTTGGTGTCGAAATTCAATTTGTTCAAGCATCTGCTACGTCAAAACAATATTTAAGATACAGTGGTATCAAAGGCTACTCAGGAAGAAGAGCAAGAACTAATAATAAATTAGAGGTTGTTATTCAGCGTAGCAATAGTCTTGTTGTGTTTGAAACAAAACCGCTTGATGCTGCTCCTAATTTATGGTATGAGTCTTCTGAGGTTTATGATATCAACGCACAAGGTGAGCACCAAGGTAACGTTCAAAACCAAGTTACTGCGTCTAACACTCCTGCAATTATTCTTACTGACTTTTACAACTGTTACTCATTTGGTAATGGTGTAGAAAGTTATAAGATTCAGGATGCTATTGACGGAAAGAAACTACAACTTGGCAACAGAGCATTTATCACTACCACTACAGAGTACAGAGAAAGCAGAAGGTTTGCTGATATTACTTACAGTGGTGTATACAACGAAGAGTCAAACATCAATAAACTTAACGAGTTCAATCTTGGGCTTTTGAACTTTAAATCTTGTGAGCAGTCTTTTGGACCAATCCAAAGATTAGTGTCAAGACAACGAGATATTTTGAACCTACAGGAGGATAGAATTTCTTACGTTCTAACGGACGTAAATCTTTTATCTGATGCTGCGGGTGGTCAAGGGGTTGTTGTGTCAATACCGAAGGTCTTAGGAACTCAGGTGGCTCGTGCTGAAGAGTTTGGTATCTCAAACAATCCTGAAAGTTTTGTTCAATGGGGTCCCGATAAATACTTTACTGACGCTAAGCGTGGTGCGGTCATTCAATTAAAAGGACAGGAAGCGGAAAACTTAACTGCTATTTCTCAGCAAGGTATGAGAACTTGGTTCAGGGATTTGTTTAACACCTCGTTTAATACCCAAAAAATTGGAGGGTACGACCCATATATGAATGAGTATGTACTCACAAGTAATGATACCCTTTTGCCCGCACCTGTTGTGTGTGATGAGTGTGGTATCACTACGTCTATTCAGGTTGGAGGAAGAAGTGGCTACACTAATTGCTACGAACTTGGAGACTTGGTTGGGGATGTCCAAGTAGATTTTATAGTTACGGCAGTAACGGGAACGTTTACTGTTTCCGCTACTTACAACGGTAACACCACAGTGGTTGGACCAACGAGCACAAGTGGCTCTCTTACGTTTGCTAAAAACGTTGTTAATATTGATACGGCAGTTATAGAGATTAATACCACAGGGTCTGTTTCATTAGACCTGACTGTAAATTGTCCTGCTGCAGAATCAATCACAATATTCTTAGTGACGGTAACAAGTGCTAACGAGGCAGGGTTGTTTACCACTAACCAATACAGATGGAGTGACGGGGCTTTCTTGTCTCCTCTTCACACTCAAGGAATAGAGTTTCAATCAGGCGGAGGTGTCAATCCTATTGTGTCTCAATATCAATCTATAACAGGTCTTCAGGGAGGTGGTGTAATACCGTCTAACAATGCGACTGTTACGATATTCAACAACACTATTGTTCCTGATGATTTTGTATTTGAAATTGGAAGTGACGAGTTTAGATATTTAAGAACCAATACTCTTTATCAAAACAACACCGTAGACATTCAGGGGTTGTTGGCTGCGTCAACTATGGCTACACCAATTAACCCACCTGTAAACGGAAACACTGCTTTTTACGCACAGTTCCCTATGCCCTCTACAGGTCAATACTTGTATTTGGTTTGGGATTACAGAAACAGTACGCCTATTGATTTGTGTTACGATACAGATTCCCCAACAATTGCTTGTTGTGATTGCGAAGGAGGTGGTGGTATTCCAACCCCATCCACGTATGTTATTCGTGATTGTGGTACGGGCTTTGACTACGTGGCTGATATTGGGTCTTACTCCTTTAATGTTGGGGATGTGATTCATTATAAGGTAGGAATCAATGGAGGTTATGGTGTTACGCTTTGTGCTACCATTCAATCTGCAGGTCAAACAACTGCTAACGCAAGTATTCAGGATGCAGGTACATATAACTGTAATAATGAGGAAGACTGCTTCCAATGTTATGAGTATCAAGTATCAACGTATAGTCCTTCAGGCATAGGATATAGTTATATTGATTGCGAAGGTCTTCAAGCCGGAGGTGCTATTGGCGGAGCAGGTGGATATGACTCGGATACATTCTGTGCTAAACGAGGAAGTGTAAGTGCTTCAGGATTAAACCTTGTAGAATATGGACCTTGTTCACTATAAATAAAATATAATAAAATGCCACAAACATATTACATAGACGGGTCAACACTACTCAACTCTACGGCAGTTTACACTGACGCAGGGTTGACTACCTGTGCACCTGACGGATTTTACTCTGACGGAATAAATTCAAGAGAATTGTTAGGGTGTATATTGCTTCCTGCTCAGGCTTGCGGTACTTGTGCCACTCCTTGCGGGCAGCCTATTGCAGCAAGCGGAGGTCAAGGAATCTATAAGGTTGATTTAGATGCAGGAAACTCTATTGGTGCTATGATTGTAAAGTATAATCCTGCAAGTGTCCCTGATGGTATTAGGGTTCTTTATAATGGTGGGGTTTATAATCAATTGAGTTCACCTGTTGATGGATACCACGCAAGTACAGACCCTAACGGATACACATATATTGGAGCAACTACTTCTGATTGTGGAATATCGGGAAGCACATATCCTGCACTTGTGGAGTATGTATATGATGGTAGTGCATTTGTTAATTCAGGAAATACGGTGTCTGTTTTTGTCGCTGCGGGTGATGTTTCATTGGGAGCAGCCCCGGGATGGTGTGTTATGGTTATACCTAAAATAAGTGCGACTCCAAGTTTAATTCAGGTTGAAGCGGTTGGTCCTTGTAGTGGTACTGCTTGGAATTTAGATATCGCTTGTCCTGTAGCACTAACAGGTTACAGTTCAACAACCCGACAACCTGCTTGTACTGAAGCGTGTGGATTCCCTCTGACAGAAACATATTACAATGCTCCTGTTACAGGAACTGCAGGCTCACCTGCTTTGTATGATTGGGTGTTTAGTGATGCTAACGGTCAGTTTATTTTAACTGATGGCTACTATGGCTTTACGGGTGGAAATTGTATGACTGTTCAGAATGGAATTATAGTAGCAATAAGCAGTTGTGGAACACCACCCCCTCCGGCAACTGAATATATATATTTATCTACAGTACAAAGCAATTGTAATGCTTTCTGTGATGGACCAAACTATACAATAGTAACTCAGAAAACCACAGTGCAGAACCATAGTTTTATAAATATTACTATTGGAGATAATATATTTGGGTCCGTCATTATTGATGGATACTATGCATATGCTGCTTCCATAACGGACACTTCAACGGGAGTATATAGAATTATGGAGGTCGTAAACAATGAGGTTATAGATATATTCATTTGTTCAAGTGGGCAATGCGTTCCGTTGTAAAACATTGTGTCTTTGAAGACACTAATAAAAAAATAATATGCCAAACTATACATTAACATATGACGAAGGAGTTCAGGGATTCCCATCCTTTTACTCTTACTATCCTGACTTTATGATTGGGATGAACAATTACTTCTATACATTCAAAGGGGGTAACCTTTACCGTCATAATGTGAATGCGGTCAGAAACAACTTCTATGGTGTACAGTATACATCGAAAGTTCAGAGTGTATTTAACGACTTGCCATTAGAGAACAAGTTATTTAAAACGTTGAACTTAGAGGGAGACCACTCGTGGGAGGCGTATATGAGTACAGATATTCAAAACTCGGGATATATTGATGATGCTTGGTTTGAAAAGAAGGAGGGGTCTTGGTTTGCTTTTGTAAGGAACTTAGGCAACGTTCCTGCGGGAACAGGAGAGTATGCTTTGCGTTCATTAAATGGTATTGGTAGAAGTTCTGTTGTTACAATTGGGGCGGGTATAGCCACTATTGATTTTCCATTAACTGTAAACGTAGGTCACATATTAAGCGTTGGAGATATGTTCTACTTTGCGTTACCTCCCGCATATAGCAGTCCGCAACTTGCAGGACAGGTTACGCAAGTGAACATTAATCTAAGAGCAGGAGTTAATCAGGTCGTAATAAACAC
>Ga0209536_100008465_pt1 | contig 15420 bp, 9 predicted proteins | sample DeeMarSeWOR28_12_FD_187461 | JGI IMG/M metagenome (GOLD analysis project Ga0209536, IMG submission 187461) | Marine sediment microbial communities from White Oak River estuary, North Carolina - WOR-2-8_12 (SPAdes) (version 2) | ecosystem: Environmental > Aquatic > Marine > Intertidal zone >...
GCCGACGGCACCGAATCCAGAATCCTTGCGATATACTCGACCCCGCCGGCGTCCTCGAGCCTACTGAGCCGCGCAAGCTCGTCGCGGAGCAGCACGGCGTCTATCCCGACCCCCTTGTTCTTCTCGTAGAGCGAAATCAGCGCATCGAAAATATGCCGATGCTCCATCCGGTAGAAGGCGTCCCGCTCGAGTAATTCGACCACGTCGCCGATACATTCCGGCTCGATCAGCATCGAGCCGAGAACCGCCGCTTCAGCCGCCAGCGATTCGGGCATAGTGCGCGCCGGCACCATCGGCCCCGAAACATCCGGCGGAGCATTAACCGACGCGGCCGGTTTTTCCACCTGATCCCTTCTTGTACCTGCCATAATCTAATAGCGTATAGCGTTCAGCGGTTAGCGTATAGTCACAGAGCCCAAAAGCGCCACTCTGAGCGTTTCCATCAAAAACCCCGCTGCTGCTCCGTCATACCGACCGAACATGGCCCACTTCGCCGTTTCGACCCAGCCAAGCCACATCCCGTCATTTCGACCGAGCGAAGCGAGCGGAGAAATCTATCAGCCCAGACAACACCCATTTCCGGGCAAATCCGGATTCTACCGCCCCCCACATGCCTCGTCAATCACTTGTTCGAATTATTATCCGATCCCGTAGATGCAGCGGCAAAGACATGAATTCCAGATTCAAAGAATTCGAAAGTATCCAGCCCTCCAGAGACGGCGTCAATCACTTGCTGCAATTATTGTCCCGCCAGACAGAAGCCCCACGAGTTGACGCTATGCTTGTCCTGGAGCAAAGCACCCGCCCCAATAGGGCAGAGCCTAATACCCCAGATTTCCCCAAATGCCCCTCTGCACCCACTGCACATCCTCTTTGCCTTCGGCCGTCACAGGGGCGAAGAGTCCCACCCAGGTCCTGACGTTATCACGTCCCTGCTTGATCGTTTCGATGCCTTTCCACTTATGGTATTCGGCGTGTCCGTCGGCATAGGTAAAATTGGTTCCGTCGCCGTGTCTCGTGACCGGCTGGTCCCACCACCTGGGCTCGCTGTATCTCGTCGAGTAGGCGTCAGGGCTCGATAGACCCTCGTCTATGAAGATGAGCCTTTGAGCCGGCTGGGGCACGAGCATCCGTCTTTTGAAAACGGGACTGCCTTCCACGGATCTGCCGTTGCTGGCAATCATCATGGCGTACGTCATCAATTCTCCCCGGTAGCCCGCCGGGCATTTGTACAACTCTACTTCTGTGACGTAGGGCCACAACGCACCGGTCTTGATACCTTCTATCTGGTCACTCTCAGGTAATTGCCCGCCCTGGGTCCATCCGGAAGCCCAGGTCACACCCACCCAGGGCTCACCGTACTGGCTCCTCCACTGGCCGCCCGCTTCACTGCTGACCAGCTTATCGTTGTTGTCATCGGCGTACAGAATCCACGCCAGGCCCAGTTGCTTGAGATTACCGAGGCAAACGGCGCGCTGGCCCTGCTCTCTGGCTCTCTTAAGGGTCGGCATCAATATCGCCATCAACAAAGCTATGATGGCGATCACCACCAACAGTTCTATCAGCGTAAATGCCCTCTGCCTGTCCATAACACCGCCGCAGCCTCTAATACGATTCATCGGAGGATTGTAAACTCTTGGGAGCAGACAATCAACAGCAATGCCGCCGCCACGATACTTAATTGCAGCCGGCCTCTGCGTCCCAAGGTGGCTAGGATGTGCAAATTCTACCCATGCTGTTGATTCAATGTCACCCAAACCGCATGGACAGCAAGGGCTTTCGCCTTCTCTTTCACCTCCGAATAACAAAAGACCACCGGCTACCGCCTATAGAGCCGAATACCGTCAAATTACAGCTTGCCCGCACCACCAGATCCGGGATTGTTCTTGTCACCAAAACCAAGAGAGACCTTGTTGACGTCTGTAAGGTCCGCACCCTGGGCGGCAAGCGGTGCTAGGGCAATTCTCCACTCCGTCCAACTTTCTCTCTGTGCTGCATTGGGGTCGCCGCTGCACACGGCTGCAAAAGTGCCGTCCTCGTTGGCCAAGGCCACGTACATCGGCTCAGGAGCATTAGATGACGTCCTCTGAACCACAACGACAGTATTCTATAGTAGGTGGTTGTCTCAACTGCCTCTGTTTCCAGACAGACACTTGCCCGGCTAACGCATCAGAGGCCGATACCATCTGGGCCGTTCGGGTCTGTTCGGCGAGTTTAGAAGTTCTCGCCACTTCTCGTCCGTCAAGCGATCGTCCATGGGGTGCTTGAACTCGTAGTAGGACAGCACCGGGCCCGCCGCCAGAAAGGCCGAACCATCGGGTTGCGGGCAGGCGACCACAATAAGGTCCACCTTGCCAACCGCCTCCTCCAGCACGGTCTCTTCGGGACTGCATGTGTGCACATCGGCCACAAGGATCGTTTTGGTGCTGGCCTGTCCAATCTCCGTCCATGGCTCCAAATAGTCGCCGAAGGTCTTGATGAACTCCCATTCCTGTTCCGTGAGCCCCTGGTTCGTCAGCTCCTTCTTAGCGATTTCGATCAGGGGGTTTAGTAGATCCTTGTACCAATTCAGCTCACTTTCTGCACGTTTGGTCAGCGCATCGAGGTCACGCAGGCCTTTTTCTGTCATTAGCGTAAGCGCCAAAAGACGGCCGTAGAATTCGGGCACGGGTTCCACATATCCGGGTGGGGGGGTGGTGGCACTATACGGCGGCCCCATGTAGCTCTGCTTGGCATAGAGGATCGTGTCATGTCTCAATTCCGTCCACGAGGCGAGCGCCGCGTTGAGTTCTTTGGCCTGCCACGCTTGCGTTCGCATGAAGTTCGGGTATCCATCGGGGAACTCGCCAAGCAAGGCGCGCAGAGAGTACAGCCAACCCCAATAGAGATTCCGGTTCCACTCAGAGACGGTAAATGCGTCAAAGCCGGCCTTGAGTTCGTCGAAACGCAGCCGGTAGTTGACGTAGTCTGTGTCACCAGCTTCGATCAGAATATCTCCAGCCAGTTGTGAGCCCAGGAGAGCCATGACATCCAATCCGCGCGGGTAACCTCGAAAGATGCCGTTAGGTGTGATGACGCTTGTAAATGGAAGATCATTGATGTCGCCTTCATAATCCTCGACCTGCGGAAAGACCAGGTTCTGGAACATGTATGAATCGGGGACAAATCGCTGGCCCATCAGGCGCATACCCTTGGTCTTGTCGAGGATCTCGTCAAGAGTCTCTTGCGTCACGGGCAGCTCTACCCCGAGGTCGCCTGTTCCGCCGAAGATCCTGGGTGCGGGCAGCAGGGCCAGTTCACTTTTGAGCTGGTGAAGATGATTGGGATCATCCAAATCACTCAGGGCATATTCCTGACCAAAGACACGATCCAACGCCCACAGATAGTCATAAGCAATAAGATCGTCGGCCAGACCCACATAAAAGGCCGTGATGCGGTAGATTCGGTCCCAGATTTGGCGTGCTGAGCGATTGCCGACTTGTTTTCTATTGAGTGACACAGCCAGAAGGCACGCCTGTAAGGTCTGTATCTTGGCGTCATAGGGGCTGATCAGTGCATCACCGGCGGGCCCCCAATTTTCGTGGCCCTTGATCAAGAAGGCCATTCGGCCATACCACATGAGGGTTTTGAAATATCTCTTGAGCACATCACTTCGGGTATAGTGACTGCGCGGTACGTACTGAGAGTAGTCTTCCCGGTAGATGAAGATGTCACTGGGAGCAAAGCCCTGGTGCGCATCGATCTTTGCCAGTTCGCCGGCGACCTCGCCAGAGACCACCTCCGGGACCGAAGTCGAAGAGCCGATCAACTCACCGGCCACGCAGAGATAAGCAACGTTTCGGCGAGCAGCCTCCTTCAAATCGCCAGTGCATTCTCCGTAGAGGACCAGGGAGTCATTGAACAGTGCGGTAGTCAAGTCACGGATGTCATTGTACAACTGCCCTTGTTCGGTCCACTTCAGCGTTTCCTCAAACTGGAGGTGATAGAGGTGAAGCAGAGTGTCCGCCGTGATGAACAGTGGTAACTTCCCGTCGCTGAGGTACTCGTAGGGCTCTACAATATCGTCGCGGTTGGGATCGAACGAACCGAAGTCATGCTCGATGATCACAAAACCATTCTGTTCGATCGAAGCTTTGACAGTCTCCAGCCCGAACTCAGCATCCATTTGGGAATAGTTAATGAGAACTCCCAGATCGAGCGGCAGTGTATAGCCCGGCGCATTGGGCTCGATATCAAGGATCCAAGGCTCGTAATAGGCGGCAAAATTAGGCTCAGCGGGACCACCGCCGTCTTGGGCATTGGTCGATGTGGCAAGCCAAATGCACGTGAGAATAACAGGTAGACTTTTCATTTCACATTTACCTCCGCAGAATAGAAAGCAAAGAAGACTCTAAGTGTGATTGCCTTCACCGTAATTTCCTCCGAGACTCCAGGGGCGTCTCTTTTTCCGGGCTACGACGGATTTCAAATGCAGGATCAGTGATGCTGCCTACGGCGATAAGGACATGCTCGCCTCTGCCGTTCCACCGTAGGCGCCCATATTGATTATACCACCATTTGGGAGTTGTTCAAGCCCAGTAACACTCGTCGGCACCCCTGCGTCGATGCACGGGCTGGAAACGCTGTCTATGACCCAGTTTTCTCTAACTGGATCCCATCGTCCGGCCCGAGATCTCAGGTGGTAGTCCCCCTCAACCCAGAGTCCATTGGATACATCAGTGAGCATGGCGCTGCCTTCCAGATGACCAAGCGTTGCAAACAACGGATCAGCATCCAAGTTGCCCTCGCCCGGCCAGCCCCCTTGGATGTTGCTGTATGAGACGGTTGCATCACCTGAGATCTGCGGCAGGCTGTTGGCCCACAGAATGCAATTTGTCAACGTGACTGTGCTCTCACAACCGCAGATGCCGCCAGCATAAATGCCCGCACAGTTCCCGCTCAGTGTGCAGTTTGTCAAAATTGCTGTGCTCCTGGAATTGTACATCCCACCCCCATGGCCACTGAGTGTTCCCCAACTGTATGGTCCGTATGGGCAGTATGCAACATTGTCGACAATCAGGCAATTGGTCAGGGTAGGGCTACTGTCTGAGTTGCGCAGCCCACCTCCCAATCTTGCCCCGTTTGCGACGAAAGAACATCCGGTCAGCACAGGATCGCTGCACACGTTTATCATACCACCGCCGTACCAGCCTGCCTCATTCATCCTGAATGTGCAGTCAGTTAATCTTGGAAGACTTCTTGTCCTGTTGGATATCCCGCCGCCCCACAAAGATGAGTTTTCGCTGAAGGTACAGTCGATCAAGGTGGGTCCACTTTCACAGTTGTCCATCCCTCCGCCGTAATGAGTAGCGGAGTTCCAGACAAACGTACACCCAACAAGGCTTGGATTTCCTTTCCAGTTACCCATCCCGCCACCATAGCTCGCCGAGTTTCCTGTGAATGTACAGTTTGCTACGATCGGACTGCCCAGTACATTATACATGCCACTTCCTCGCATGAGTCTGCACTTGTCTTCATTGGTATCGTCCAACTCAGGGCCATTTGAGTTTCCAGCCACGATGATGACGCCGTCCAGCACGGTTGTGTCATCGGTGTTTCTGCTTGTCACCACGTGGTAGCTGTTCTCGGAGCGAGTGGGCTCAGTGAGAAGCTCGTAAGGATCGTCGAGCTCAACGTCGTCATGACTTAGATCTCCGCTGAGAATCGTTGCGTATGCGTGCACATCCCTGGCGTCAGGATCTGTTTCGCCTAGTCCTGCAAAACCGCCAAGCAGAGTCACGCCATTGACAAGTTGAAATGAGGCTTGTCGGTCACCCGGAATCTGATTCCTGCCCTGATCCGGTATGTAGAGGCCCTGGGCAACCAGGATCTCGACCGGATTTTCGGCACAAACTGCATCGCCCAGGGCATCCTGCAGGTAGACGTATGCGTCGGTCCAGCTCGAACCATCATTTGCTCCGCCTGCATCATCGTCTACGTAGATCGTCTTTCCGGCAGCAGCTGCACAAGACATCGCCAGAACCACCGCCCATATTGGAATCATCCTCTCAATTCTGGACATCGCTGTTCTTGTCATTTCTCTGTCCTCACCGCAAATCTCTCTACTACCATGTCTCGAGTGAGTAAGCATCTCCTCCGCAACCTCGTTGGCAATCGACAATCATAAGTCAATCGGCTATCTCCCCCTGCCCGGCGTCATGGTCTGGCTGGGCCAGGGATTTTCAGCCCACTCCGGGATGGTTACAGGAAGGGGCATTCTCACTTCTACAATATTTCCACTTTCCCATAGAGTCAGGCTTTGAGGTATTCCCAGGCAACCCTGCCGGCCTTGGGCGGCCAGGCGACTGGCCAATTTCGTGAACTCCGGCGTCCCGAACTCCACGATAACTGTTTCAAACTGTGCACTTGGGTCATCGGGAGGCAGTAGAAGTTGGCTGTCTATCCAGACGCCTTCACCATAATGATAGTAAAGGGCCGCATCATTGATGTGTTGAATGGTCGTGGTTCTCACTTCGTCCATATTGCGATCCAGGTATAGACTATCGCGATTGAGCACGCTTTGTGATTTGAGAATGCCCAGATTGAGACTTTGATTTACCGCCGATATACCTTCCCTGGCTCTGACCGCACGATTGAACAGATCCGTCCAGCCAAAGTAAAGCACATCGCCATAGTCCAACAGTTCGACACTGCCATCACCAAGGAAGGCGGTGTATTCTGTCAATATGCCGAAGGTAATAGAACGCTCGACCATGGCTACCGAGAGGTCCCACAGGCGTTCATTGTATTTGGTGAGTTCAGGATCAGCGCCCATTTGACGAATCTCATTGATGACCTGGGCCACGAATCGAGATGACCACAAGCGAGGAACGAATCCCTGCTTAAGGCTCTCTTGCCGCTGGTCAATGGGACAGAAGAACGATTGCATCTGATTGCGGTAATTGCCGCTAATCTCAAATAAGAAGGGTTCTTGCCCCACATACTGACCAATCAGCACCAACTGATCTGCCCCGAACAGATCGGCAATGCTAAAGGGCAACACATTGTAGGTCCGTCGTGTCCCCGGGACCCCTTCGGCTGAAACCGAACGGATGCCCACATCCGTGAATAAGGGTTGGGAAATAGTTGAGAACACCTCCGTAATTGCCACTTCGACATCGTCTTCAGGAGTCACAAATATGGATCTTCCCAGGGAGTATTCAGCCAGGCCGTCCAGCAGAGGGGCGTTGAGATCGTAACCCACGCCGAGCGTGAAGACACGCCGGTTGTGCGGATTCGACGAAAGGACCAGATCTCGAATGTAAATCTCACGTCTCTCGCCCGTCGTCGGCAAGCCGTCTGTCAGAAACAGTATCACCGGCAGAAAGCCTTCTGTCGGCTCCTGCAACAGGGCCGTCCGGAGAGCTTCATGCAGATTGGTGAGGCCTGTGGCATCAATAGAATCCAGATAGTTGAAGGCTGCCTGTGCGGTCGAATGATTCTTGATCAAAGGTTTGTTGTTGAACGTGTCTATGTTTGCGTTGTACGTAATCAGATTAAAGGCCTCACCATCGGCCAATCCACCTATCACCTGGCGGGCCGCCTGTTTGACCTGCTCAATCTTGATGCCCTTCATGCTGCCGGATCGATCAAGAACGAGCGTCAATTCCCGTTTGATGTCATTGTCATCACGCACCAACTCTGTGGGTAATCCCGCCAGAAACAGAAAGTATCCGCCGTCATAGTTGCTCGCGGGATAGGTCAGAGCTGAAGACGTGAATCCCTGCGCGTCCTCCAGCAGATAGTATAGCCGAAACGGACCGGCCATGGTTGAAGACTCGTTCATGGTGGTCACGGTCGCGCTGTCACGGCCATCTCTGTAAATATCAAGTTTGTGACTGGGTGAATAGATGGCCGACAGGGTCTGCGCGGCGTTGATTCTGACTGTGATTTCCCACCGAACGGCATACAGAATCCACTCGGTACGAGGCAGCAGATAATCCACGCGGTTTCCATTGATGTGAAGGACCTGCTTATAAGTCAGACTCACGGTCGAAGCGGCTCCGGCAGCGATGTGAAAGGAATCACTCACGATCAGACTTGTATCTATAAATTCCATTAGGGCCGGATCATTGACGTTCACAACTATCTGACCAAGGGCTGTAGTTGCCTCGGCCCTGGTGAGGACCAGGCCAGCAACGGGCGCCGCCCCCTGGCCAACGTAGATGTCCCGCAGCGTAATGTCATCCGGCGCGGGAACGAGCAACTGTGCGAACTGTTCCGTGGACGACATGTTCTGAAGATCAACAATAAGGGTCGTTTCTGCGGTCGTATCGTGGGATATCTCAATGTGTGCTTTGACACCGACAATCCGAATGGCCGGGTTGTTGGATCTTGAGAAACCATACGAGCGACATTGGGGGACGATGACGTTATTCGGTGCCAAGATATCTGTTTGGCCTGGCGAGACCGCTGTCAGCAGCAATACCAGCAAAACACCCAGACGCCGCTGAATAGTGAAATGTCTCAACATAATAACCTCTCTTTCTCGTAAACCGGAATTTCGATCTACATTTAGCTTGAACAGCATTCTTCTCCGAGTCTCCAACACAGAAGCAGCCCTGCCAGTTTTTCTGCCATCCTTGTTGAAGGAACCTGGCTCCATACTCACATACGCGAGAAACTCGGTATATTGCAGAAGTCTCAAGAAAACTCTGGGCTCATCCCTTTCACCGGTACGGCAAGCTGAAGCTTGCATGTACGATGGGCTTGATGTAGAATCGCCTGCCGACAGGTTTTGGCCTCTGGCGAGTGTTTTGTCTATAGTCAGTAGCCAATTGGCTGGCGAGGTGTGTGCAGTTTCGGAAACGGCAGTTATGAAATCCGATGGATACACAAGCATGGGGGGAGCAGGAAGATCCTTTCAGACCACCCACTGGACCGCCATTGAAAAAGTAGGATCGGACAACGACCTCGACAATGAGGCGCTGCTGGCTGAATTGTTGAGGGCCTACTGGAAACCCGTCTACTGCTATCTCAGGCACAAGGGGCGCCGAAACGAGGAGGCCAAGGACCTGACTCAAGGTTTCTTCCAGGAAGTTGTCCTAGGTCGCAAACTCATTCAGAAGGCTGATCGAACAGAAGGGCGCTTCCGGACATTTCTCTTGAGGTCTTTGGATCGGTACCTGGTTAGTGTGCACCGCAAGCAGACTGCTCGCAAGCGGATCCCTCGCGACAGCCTCGTCTCACTTGAACACTCCACATTCGACGAGCTGCCTGAGGCACTCGACAATCTCAATTCTGAAGACGTGTTCCAGTATACCTGGGTATGTGAATTCCTGGACCGGATCATCGAGGACGTCGAAGCCCAGTGCCGCCAGTGCGGCATGGCCATGCACTGGGATTTGTTCTTTCAAAGGGTGCTGCAGCCGATACTGATGTCTACGGAACGACCTTCGCTTGAAAGCCTTTGCCGCAGGCACGGCATTGACGCGACGACCAAGGCATCCAACATGATCTTTGCTGTCAAGAGGCGTTTTCAAGCCGCGGCGAAACGATGGCTGCGCCAATCAGTAGTTTCAGAGGATCAGACAGACAAGGAAATGCTTGAATTGGTGAAGTTTCTTACAAAAGGACGGCAATATTGACTAGCAAGCTGCGTATGACAGGATAGAGCGCGTTGTACTGCTCCCGATTGAAAGTTCCCGCTCATGCGCGGGTAAGCGGCTTTATGAAAACTGTTTATGGTTCTGCTCGCGGGAATTTACTAGCCTTCAAGGGTACGCCGGCGACGTTCTTGGGTTTTGAGATGGGCGAAAAGAAGAGATCAACGTTCGGGCTAAAGCTCGATCAGCTCGCAGACCTTCTCGCTGTGGCAGCAGAGGATCACGCCCCGACAGAGGCGGACTGCGACGAGGAGCATCTGGCGGAAACACTCCGCCGCCGGCTCACAGAGGTTATGCCTGAAGACGGTCAGCTTATGACGGCCATTTCGAAGATCGCAGCCTCAGACAAATCCGGCCTGACTGCAATGATAGGCCGGTCGTTGCTGCATGTTCTGTCTGACTCTGAATCCAGCGTGAGCCAACTGCAGGTGCTCAAGGAAGCAAGCAAGAACTTGAGTACCGCAGCAGTTTCTGAGCAGCAGCGCGCCGTAGCAAATACGATCTATCACGCCGCCATTGCCAGTTGCCTGGTGCACCGCGACAAGAAGATTACCCAACATTCATACGGCAAACTTGACGAATCATTCGCCCTGCTCTTAGAGAAGAAGTGGATGGCCCATGAGTTGGTTGAGTTGTTCTCTGGTGCCCGGCGCATATGCCAAATAAAGCGGAGCGAGAAATGAATCCGAAAGATGAGAACAGGCCGGATCATCTTCCGACTGTAAGCGGTCCCAATCTGGGCCCGGCCAATCTCTCTGCTCCGCCTGAAGTCGAAGGATACGAGATCCTCAGTATACTCGGAGAAGGGGGAATGGGGGTAGTCTACCTGGCTCGGCAGAAGGTTCCCGTCCAGCGCCAGGTCGCACTCAAGATCGTAAAGCCCGGCATGGACTCCAGGCGGGTGATCGCCCGCTTCGCAGCCGAACGGCAGGCACTGGCCCTGTTGGATCATCCAAACATCGCCCAGGTATACGATGCGGGAACCACGAAAGGTGAACACCCTTACTTCTCAATGGAATACGTCAACGGTCCGTCTATCACTGATTATTGTGATCAGCAGAAGCTCAGCGTCGACGAACGGCTGCAACTGTTTATGCAGGTCTGCGAAGGCATTCAGTACGCTCACCAAAAAGGTATCATTCATAGGGACATCAAGTCCACCAATATTCTTGTTTCCATGGATGACGACAGTCCACTGCCCAAGATCATTGACTTTGGCGTAGCCAAAGCAGTGACTTCGCATCTTACTGAACAGACCCTGTTTACCGAGCAGGGCCAGCTATTGGGCACTCCAGAGTACATGAGTCCGGAGCAGGCAAGATTGACCTGTCAGGATGTCGACACACGATCGGATATCTACTCTTTGGGCGTTTTACTCTACGTGCTGTTGACCGGCGCGTTGCCGTTCGAGAGAAGAGAATTGGAGCAAGCTGGTTTTGTAGAAATCCTTCGGACCATTAGAGAGCAGGATCCTCCAAGGCCCAGTACACGGCTGATGAGTCTGCGCGAGCAGGCCAAGTCGGTGGCTGAGAGCCGCCGTACACAGATCCCCACCCTGGCCAGACGGCTGCACAATGACCTGGATTGGATAACACTCAAGGCTATTGAAAAGGACCGGACGCGGCGGTATGGTTCGGCGGGAGAGCTGGCCGCAGACATCCGGCGCCACATGAACCACGAGCCCGTAGTTGCCAGCCCGCCGAGCACAACCTACAGGCTCAAGAAGTTCGTGCGCCGACACAGACATTTTGCCGCGGCAACCGTGGTGGTCGCTGCGTCAATGGTGCTTGGACTAATCGCAACGACCAGTTTGTTGATGAGTTCCAGACGGGCGCGGAAAGCCGAGGCTATTGCTCGCGCAGAAGCACAGGCTGTAGCCGACTACCTGACAGATGACATCCTGGGATTGTTCGCTCCTGAACACGCCAAGAGTTCGCAGGTGTCCGTCAAAGCATACCTTGACCAGACATCGAGAAGCCTCGAAGAAAGATTCTACGGTCAACCTCTCGCGGAGGCAGACATCCGACAGACCAATGGCGAGATATATCTGAAATTAGGAGAGTACGCCACTGCCGAACTCCAGTTGGAGCGGGCGTATGAGATTCGCCGAGACCTGTGTGGTAAGGAAGATCTTTCCACGGTAGCTTCCATGGCTCGGCTCGGCCAACTCTACTTCCTTCAGGGGCGTTACGCTAAGGCCAGGCCGTTATTGATCGAATCGCTAAAGCTGAGAGATCGTGAACTGGGGCCGGAGCACCGCGATACTCTGGAATCCTCTGTGAGGCTTGCAATGTTGTATTCCTATGATGCTCCCTGGGCTCACCGTGCTGAAATGCTCAGACTGCTTGGAAGGGCTTTTGAGACCGGCAGACGCGTCCTGGGCGAAGACGACGAAATCCCTCTGGAGGCTAGGTACGGCCTTGCCATGTGGTATGCATCCACGCGCAGTATCGAAGGCCTGCAATTGTGCGAACGAGGGTTGGAAATTGCCGAGCTGAAATTTGGACAGGAGCACCCATTGACAGTCCAGTTCATGAGTTGCCTGGCAGTCTTCCGCAGTTGGCAGGCCCGGTATGAGGCAGCGGAGGGAATGGCCCAAAGTGCACTGGAGGTTAGCAGGTCAATGCTAGGCGAAGGGCACCCGATCACGCTTCAATGCATGTGGGCCCTGAGTTTGGCATATAGCTGCCAGTTCAAGTTGGATCAGGCAGAGGCTCTCTTGAAGGACACTGTCCAGCTTAGCAAGCATCTGCTCGGTGATGAGCACTTCTGGACCTTGCGATACATTCAGCACCTTGCCCTTGTACACATCAAGCAAAATCGCCTCGACGACGCCCAATGGCTGCTCACAGACGTGCTCGAGGGCAGGCGCCATCTCCTGGGGGAAGGCCATGGTTGGGTTCTCGGAGCTGTTGGCTGGATGATGAACCTCTATGCGATGCAGGGACGAAGTGACGAACTCAGGGCGTGGTGCCTTGAACAGATCGAAGGACTACGTTCCCAGTATGGCAGTGATTGCCGGTCAATAGTATCCATACATATCATGCTCGCTCGCGTACGGGCAAGCTATCCTGACGCAAAGATTCGCAATGGATCCGAGGCGAAGAAAAACGCTGAGCAAGCCTGTGAGAAAACCAATTGGACAGACTGGCCATGTATTGTAGCACTTGCCGCTGCCTATGCAGAGGCCGGTGATTTCAATGCTGCCCTTGACAAGCACAGGCAAGCTATTGATCTGGCCAGGAGCGGAGCGCACATCAGAGAACTTGATAGATCGTTTCTGACATGGCGTCTCAGGCTCTACGAGGCGCACAGAGCCTACCGCGAAGGTTTCCTTTCTTATGAGGGGTGCTATTTGTGTGTGGAAGGGGACTACGAAGGCGCCGAAAGAGCGCTGACTAAAGCGTTTGAACACGGCTGTCGAGTCTTCGGCGAACGACATCCCGAGACTGTAGGGTGCATAATCGCCTTGGCCGAACTTTATGAGGCTTGGGGCAAGCCCAAAGAGGCCAGGGATTGGTGGATGCAACTGCCTGAGGATCCAGTCGAAGGGGCCGCAGATCCGGAATCTGAATCGAGCATTCGTGAGAGGAACCTGAACGCTGCCAGAGAATGACAGAGGTTCGCTGGAGCACCGTCACGTGAAAGACTCTCTGATAAAGAGGGCGTCGATGCGAGAGTCAAGAATCCCAAGAGATGAAAGACGACAAACATGACATGCCGGTTCGTCTGCCGAGCCTGGGCGCCCCCAATCTTGGCCCGGCAGATCTCCCTGCTCTGTGGGTGACATCCTGGTCGAGTATGCAGGAGACTCCCGGAACTCAGCGAGACGTTGGTTTCATCTGTCGGTCGTCTGCTCTCACGATGGTCCCATGCATGCTTGATAAGCGCAATTGGTTGCGGGCCGAGTGACACTAACGAAGCCATAGTGCTTGGATAAGACTTTGAAGGCCGAAGTCCTGAAATCACTCATATCAAGCTGGGATGGGTCTCTGCGGGCTACGCGGCTTCGAGATCCCTCTCAAGCCTTGTATATTCTGAGTTTCCATGACTTCGTCGTTTATCGAAAAGCCCGCACCTACCCAGCGGCGGTGCGGGCTTAATCTCTGAATCACCTATTTGCCTGTTGTAAGGCTTTACCTCTTAGTCGCAGCGGTCAGAATGCCTTTGACGGCGGCAGCCTTGACGTGCGAGGGCTGCTCATCGCCTTTGAGCTGATTGTACAAAGCTACTGCCTCGGGCTTCTTACCGTCGGCCAGCAACTGCTCGGCACAGGCCATGCAGGCGTCGGCAACCGGCAGCTTCATATTGGCAGGTGCTTTCTGTGCGAACTTGCTTAGTTCCCTGGCGGCAGCCGACGTGCCGATCAGACCCAGCGATTGGGCTGCGGCCGTGGCGACCTGGATGTCGGAGTCGGCGAGAAGCCTCGAGAAGATCTTGACGCTCTTGCCGTCGCGACGTGTGCCCAGCGAACCAATCATGCCGGGCTTGAGCTTGCTGCTGACCGTCGGCAACGCGTCCCGCATCGCCTCGGCCGCCTTCTCGTCCGGAATGCGTTCCAGAGCGTAGCGTGCAATGTGCGAGGTCTCCTCGGCCGGCAGTAGGGCTGAGAGGGCCTCGACGGACTGGGCCGTGCCCACGACTCTCAGTTTGCGGCACACGTAGTCCTGTGCGGATCGTGAGATGCCGCTGGCAAGTGCGCTGACCAGAGCCTTTTCCAGCGGCTTGAGTGCAGCGGCATTGCCTTGTGCGGCGACGATCGCCTCGTCGATTGGCTTGAGGGCCTCACGGTCTGCGCCCCAGTCATAAGTCTTAAGCGTTTCCAGTGCTTCGTCTACTGCGGCCGAGCCCGTCCGGGCAACGGCTGCAACAGCCGTACCGGCCACAAGTGCTGTCTTAATAGTCTCTTTACTCGTCATGATATAAGTCTCCTTGTCGCAGTCATCGCTTTGTCAAATCACCCAGGGCTCTCTTCTTGCAACGTCGACAAGGCGGTTGGCCTCGTCGTCGTTAACGAACTGCTGTTTGGCCGTGTCCCATTTCAGTGACCTTTCCAGTTCGTAGGCAATAAGGAACAGGTGGCATACCGTTGTCGTGTGGACCGCGTATTCGATGTCGCGGAAGGGCCTTCTGCGCGTCTTGACGCAGTCGATGAAGTCACCGTAGATGCCTCCGGTTCCGGCGTAACCGGGAACGGGCTTCGACGGGCCTTTCTCATCCGTGCCTTCCACCTCCAGGTTGCCCCGACCCGGATAATTGTGGTGGACAAGTTTGCCGTTGGGATAGCGGCAGCTTGCGAACTTCTTGCCGTTTTCGTTATGGAAGATGACTTCCTCGGGCTCCAGTTCCCTGACGTCAATTGCGAAGGTCGCGCCGCCGAAATGATGGGCGCCCCAGTCGGTCATGCCGCCGCCGGAGTAATCCCTGAACGACCGCCAGCTTGTTCCGTCGATACTGTAACTGCCGCTGCATCGGTGCGGATGGTACGGCGCCCAGGGGGCGGGACCAAGCCACATGTCCCAGTCGAAGCCGTCGGGAATGGGCTCACCCTTCTTGTTGCAGTCGGTTGGAAACGGCCCAACGTTAACGTTGATCGACTTGACGATGCCTTTGTTTCCGTTCCAGCAGGGATCGACTATCTTCCTGTAATCTCCGAGGACACGCTGGCTGCCGCCGGATACGACGCGACTGTAACGCCGCGCCGCGTCGATCATCAACCTGCCTTCTCGGAGCGTCTTGGTCTCGGGCTTCTGGCAGTAGATATCCTTTCCATTGC
>Ga0209536_100008466_pt1 | contig 15420 bp, 14 predicted proteins | sample DeeMarSeWOR28_12_FD_187461 | JGI IMG/M metagenome (GOLD analysis project Ga0209536, IMG submission 187461) | Marine sediment microbial communities from White Oak River estuary, North Carolina - WOR-2-8_12 (SPAdes) (version 2) | ecosystem: Environmental > Aquatic > Marine > Intertidal zone >...
CTGATTTGGTAGACTCCTGTCCCCGCAGCGACGGTCTGCCGGTCCCGACAATACATCTCTTCAGGCTGCACCGGCGGGATGGGTTAGAAGAAGTCAGGATACTCAGCTTCCAGGCGTTGCTCCAGTTTCTGAATGTCTCCCAGCATGAAGTGACCGGGCGCTAGATCGCGTGCGGCATCCCAGCAATGCCACGCGGTACGCATGTCGTACTGCCGATAGTGAATGTCGCCGAGGTCCTTATAGACGCCGGCGATGTGCGGATTAACCTCCAGCGCTGCAATGAACAGACCAAGAGCCACATCGGTGTTACCCAGGAACGTCTGGTAGTTGGCTTGGAAGATATCGAGCACGTGCGTTTTCTTTAGCCCGTCTCTGTCGATCGACAAGTTCAGATCGAGCGCCCTCTGAGGATCCTCATCCGCAACTCGCATAGCCGTTAGCAGTGTCTGCAGCTGTTCGTCGTCCTTGTATCTGCTCGTCACTTCACGGATCCGATCCACGGGCTGGCGCCCGGTCGCCAATAACATCTCGAAGAGCGTGAGAAGCGAGTCCACCGCGCGGTTGGAGTCCTGGAACGACTTGGCCTCTTCGAGGTAGTCGCTCTCCGATTTGCTCCCTTCACCTGCCTCGGCACCGACGCTCGCGAGTAGTGCCTGCAGCGGTTGACCGTCAGTCATTGGCTTGAACCCGGAGGGAAGGGAAATAGCGGCGGCTGTTGGCTTGACCGTCTCAAGGCGAAGGTCCACTTCAAAGACTGACGGGAGATTCTGGTATCGATACCTGAGAGTTTTGGGAATGTGACCGTCGTCGACGACCCGGCTCCGAACATCTGGATGCAGATTGCAGCAATACACGAGAAAGCGCCGAAGCGTTGCGTGCAAGGCTTCTGGACACAGGCGTTTATCTGGAGCGAACGTCGTGATCTTCAGGTCGCCTACCGAGAATGTCAGCATGGCATCTTCTTCTCGCACTTCCACAGGCTTCCCCGAGTCACCCCTGTTCATCGAGAACAACACTTTCAATTGAGTGTGATCAAACGGGTTATCTTCGACCCCCGCCTTCCCGAGCACTTCGCTGAGCATGATTCGGTTCGCGAACTCGGCATCTCGGAAGCCGACGTCACAGAACAGTGACGAGCGACTAAGAGTTTTGGCACCATGGTCGACCCGTAGAACTGTCTTTTCTTCGAAATCGTAGATAGTCTCGGTTTCGGACTCGCGGATTGCCAGGCGCTCCGGTTCGAGTCGAACCACGACCTCCGTCGACGAGCTCGCAGGTGTCACCGGTTTCTCGGAATCTGGCGGGTGGTACTCGGTCGCCTCTTTCGTGCGGGTTTCCGTTGTGTCTTTCGAGTAGCGCAGTTCCCAGACAACCGACGTTGTGTCTTCCGCGGCGACGGGCCCAGTGGCGATGACGGTGGCGAGAAGAACAGTGAACACCAGTCTATGTGGAAACATCGACCTCCCCTCAATCAGCGTCGTGTCGCATGACCCAGCTTGTCGCGCGCAGTCGCCAGTCGTGAGATCGAGTCGACACCCTTGGGCCTATTTGTCTCTGTCGGCCATTCTATACCCATAGCCACTCGGAGAGTCGCAGATGCGGGCGGCGGCGACTCTCGCTCCGGTACAATGGTGACACGGGAGCAACAGGACCGGCGACGGCCAGACCGTACGCGGGCAATAGAGGCTTTGGATCGTGGACCGTAAAGCGCAATCAGAGGTCTGGGGCACGCTGGACCGTGCGACCCTGGACCGAATCGTGCGAGAGGGCCCTCAGCCCGTATTCGCCACGATTAGCGGTGCACATCTCTATGGTTTTGCCTCTCCCGACAGCGATGTCGACCTGCGGGGTGCGTTCGTAACCCCGGCTCGCGACGTTTTGGGGCTCCAGCCACCTTCCGAGACACAAAGCGTCGAGTCGTCCGTCGGAGGAATTCAGTTGGACTTTGTCGCTCACGATATCCGCAAGTTCGCCCGGATGATGATCCAACACAATGGGTACGTCCTCGAGCAGCTGTACTCTCCGTTAGTAGTGTTCACCGGCCCCGATCATGAAGAACTATGCAAGATTGGACGCGGCTGCGTTACCCGGTCCGTATTCCGTCACTACCGAGGCTTCGCCCATGGTCGACGCAGGCTGCTATCTGAGCCAGGGGCCACGGTCAAGCATCTTCTCTATGCGTACCGCGTGTATCTTTCGGGGATCCATACCCTGCGCAGCGGGGACATTGAAGCGAACGTGCTAGTTCTAAACGACGAGTCTCGGCTGTCACAAATCGACGACCTGGTCGCCCGCAAGAAGGAGGGAGCCGAGAAGATGGCCCTCGGCGACGGGGAGGTCGAGGCACACAACAAGCACCTCGACGCGCTCGAAGCCCAACTCGAAGAGGCTCACCAGCGGAGCATACTCCCGGAAGAACCGACTTCCCGCAGGGAACTCGAGGACTTTGTCGTGAGGGTCCGCCTGAAATCGTTAGAGACGTGACACGTGATCGATGACGGCAAACACACGATCTTTTTGACGCTAGCGGGAAGCCATGCCCACGGGACCGCTCGTCGATCGTCGGATGTCGACCTCCGCGGCGTGTGTATTGCACCGATGCATGTTCGAGTCTCATACCGTCATGAGTTCGAGCAATTCGAAGGTACTCTCGACGGCCCCTTGTGGCAGACCGTCGAAGAACGGCTTCAGGCCCACTCGACTGCCCGCTTCGGACTGGATCACAAAGTAGAAACCGTCATCTATGACGTGGCGAAGTTCGTGAAGTTGTGCGCCGCAGGCAACCCGAATACGCTCGAGATCCTTTTCGCCAGTGAAGCCGACTGGGTATACGACGCGCCCTTGTGGGGCATGATTCACAAGGAGCGGCACAGCTTCCTCTCGCGCAAGGTTCAGCAGACGTACCTCGGGTACGGGATGGCTCAACTCAAAAGAATCCGGACCCACAGGTCTTGGCTCTTGGATCCGCCCAAGAGGAAGCCAACGAGGTCGGACTACGGCCTTCCAGAATCGGGCACGATCAGTCGCGACGACATGAACCGAATCGAGGCTGGCATCGCTGAGCGGCTCCGTGCCTGGGACATCGAGGAACTGGAGATGCCCAAGGCCACCCGGATCGCTCTAAGGGAGCGTTTGCATCAGTTTTGGACTGACACGCTTGGAACAACGGAGGGGCAGCTTTCGGATTCTCTCCTGCAATCGGCAGCACAGAGCCTCCAGCTATCGCCAGAGACCATTGCAGCACTGACAGCCGAGAAGCGATACCGAGCTGCGCTGAAGCACTGGCACAGCTATCAGGCCTGGAAGGAGCAGCGCAACCCTGGCCGCGCAGCTCTCGAGAGCAAGCACGGCTACGATACGAAGCACGCGATGCACCTCGTGCGGTTAATGCGCACTGGCCTGGAGGTCCTCGAAACCGCCGATCTGCGGGTCCGGCGACCAGATGCAGCCGAGCTACTCGCCATTCTCGACGGTTCCTGCTCCTACGACGAACTCGTCGCCGAGGCAGATCGGCTGCAGGGCCGCATGAATGAAGCAGCGAAGACGACGACGCTTCCGGCCGACGTCGACCATGAAGCCCTGGATCGTCTTCTTCTCACACTTATTGAAACTCATTGACAGTCCTTGACGCTCTTGAGGAAGATCCCTCACAGACGAGGATCGACCGGCTCGCTCTCCAATGCCAGCACACCAAAGACGCGCTCGTGGACTCTCCGCAAAGGCTCTCTCCTGGAGAATCGCTCCAGCGCCTCGACTCCCAATGCAAACTCGCGGATTGCAAGTGATCGCTTTCGAGACAGTCCGCGATCCCGGAGCCGTCTCAGGTTCTCCGGCGTCGTGTACTCAGCTCCATAGATGATCCGCAGATACTCTCGCCCGCGACACTTCAGGGCCGGCTGCACGATGTCGCGCTTGCCTTTCGTTACGAAATCGAGCGGCTTGATCACCATCCCCTCGCCACCGCGTTCGGTGAGCCGTTCCCACCACTCGATACCTGCAGCACGACTATCGGCATTCTCCAGTGCGACGATTCGGTGCTCAGTGACCATCAGCAACCCCTCCTTGGCGCAGATTCGCTCCAGGGTCGCCATGTGCCAACGGTGGTCTTTGTCCACATGGACCGCCCCCTCGGACGCCAAGAGGTGGAACGGGGCGAGCTTCAGACCGCTGACGCCCTGAACAGGCCAGCAGTACCGGCGGTACGCTTCGCGGTAGCGCTGAATCGTGTCGTGGCGCCGGCGCGCGTTGGCGACCAAGGCGCCGACGTCGACGCCGCGAGCTTCAGCAACCTCCAGCTGGGTCAGGGCCTCCGCATTCGCCGCAATCGCTGCAGTGCCCACAGCAGCGTACTGCTGCTTCAGCAACTCTTGAGCCTTGGCCGACCAGGGCATGAACTCGCAGTCCAGGCACAGCCACGAGGTCTCGAGATCGTCCCACAGGCCTGACTCTCCGACAGCACGCCTCAGGTAGTCGAGGACCTCCCGCTCAGTCTCCCGTTCCTCGAAGAACCTTCTACCGGTTCGCGTGTAGCAGATCCCCGCGACCTCGGCCTCGAGACCCACGACACCAAAGCGCTCGCGGGTCGCGTTCTCGTCACGACATACGATCACGATCGCCCGCGAGCCCATGTGCTTTTCCTGGCAAACAACCTCAAGCCTTCGGGGCTCGGGGCGCGCGAGAGTGTGGGGTTCTCGCTGTATTCGGGAGTGGTCCGGTTTACATAGCGCCCAATGTCGGACGTCGGAGTCTGGGGTCGTATCGTAGGCTCTGCCCGAAACGGCGGCTTATCCGTCTTATCCGCAGAGAACTTCGTCGCTGAATCGGAGCTTCTCGACGCCGATCATGCTTCGAAGCCGCTGCGGGAGGTCCGCTTCCAGCGTCTGCCCGCGTCGGTGTTTCTTGAGGAACTTGGTTAGATTCTCCCAGGGCAGTCCGGCGAAGCCGCCGGCAATCCCGCCGAGAAGTTTCAGATCGGGACGCGTCGGGCTAAGCTGGTAGAGATCCAGGAAGATGGAAGTGGCCTTGGAGCGCTGCGGCATTCGGCGACCCTTCCCGAAGCGGCGAGCATGGTAATGACGGCCCCACGGTACCGCAAGTTCAACACCTATCTGCGCGAGGTCGTGGGTGAGAAGGTCTACCGAGTCGGTCTCGGCGGCGGCTTCACCTGCCCGAACCGCGACGGCAGCAAGGGCGAGGACGGCTGCACGTTCTGCAACCCGGAGAGCAGCGAGCCGCTCGGATACGTCGCGGGCACGCCGATCCGCGAGCAACTGGCCGCGGGGACCGAGTATGTCCGCTGGCGCCACGGTGCGGAGAAATACATCGCTTACTTTTCCGATTACACCAGTACCTACGCCGAGGTTGAAACGCTGGCCGCGTTGTGCAGGGAGGCGATCGCTTTCCCGGGCGTCGTCGGACTGACGTTGAGCACGCGACCGGACTGCCTTTCGCGAGAGATTCTCGACCTGTTGGACCGGCTCGGGCGCGAGACGATGCTGTGGGTCGAGCTGGGACTGCAGAGCGCGCACGATCGTTCGCTGGAACGCATCAACCGGCACCATACCGTGGCCGCATCGCGAGACGCGATCGCACGGCTGCGGGCCAGAGACGTCGCCGTCTGCGCGCACGTGATTCTCGGTCTGCCGGGCGAGACGGCCGAGGACATGATGGCCACGGCCGGATTCCTGGCCGAGACGAGGGTCGACGGCGTCAAGATCCACAACCTGCACGTCGTGGAAGGCACGGCTCTGGCCGGAGAGTACCGGAACGGCCACTACGCGCCGCTGGAGTTGGACGAGTACGTGGATCTGGTGGTGCGATTCCTCGAGCGGCTGCCGCCCGAGGTCATCGTCCAGCGGATCACGGGCGAGGCGCCGCGCCGTCTCACCGTGGCCCCCTCTTGGTCGGTCAACAAGCTCGCCGTCGGCAACGCCATCGAGCGCGAGCTCGAGCATCGCGACACGTGGCAGGGCAGGGGCCTCGGGGCGTCCCTGCAGGACGTGCACGCGCCGCTGCGCGCGGCGACCTGAGGGGCTTCGGGAACGGTCCGCCCCGGGGCTCGCGAGCATTCATTTGACATCCCAATATTTGTGGTCTACACTAGTTGTATAATACAAATATTGCGGTGATGGGTGGAAATCAAGGAAATTCGCCACTTCCGGCGCATCCTGCGCCGGTTCGAGCGCCTCACCAACGCCCAGATCAAGAACTGCTGTAGCGGCGTGACCCTGGCCCAATGTCTCGTGCTGCTCGAGGTCGAGGAGCAGGACCGGCCCACCATGGGACAGCTCGCATCGCAGCTCCGACTGGACAACAGCACGCTGAGCCGGACGGTGGACGGTCTGGTGGGGAACGGCATGGTCGAACGGCTGCGGCGCTGGGCGGACGAGTCGCGCCCCGTCGAGGAGTTCTTCTCGCTTCCCGGCGCCAGTCAGCCCGAAGGGCGGAGCACGGCGCTCGATGCGCGCCGCGAAACGCCTCCCCGCCGCCAGGCGCTTCAGTGACCGATGAGCTCGACGACGCCTTCCTGAACGAGGCCTCGAAAGACCTCCAGACACGCTTCGGTGTCGACCAGCGCGTCGTGCGCGCCCTCGATCGTCTTGCCCGTGTAGTGGAGATAGGCCTCCGCCAGGGTCGGCCATTTGTAGCCGTAATTTCCCGGCAGCTTGAGGACGTCGGTCGAGGCCTCTTTGGTGCAGACGAGCTGACGGCCGTCGAGGCGATGGGGCTTGTTCCCGATGCGGAAGAGCGCGGTCTTCATGATCGAGACGTCGAAGGCCAGATTGTGCGCAACGATGATGTCGGCCTGCATGCACGCCTGATTGAAGAGCGAGCACGCGACGATCGGCGCAACGCCGAAGCGCGCACAGTCCTCCTCGGAGATGCCGTGCGCCTCTTTCGCGCCGGGCTCGATGCGAACGCCCTCGGCGAGCCTGACCAGCGTCGAATGGCGCGCGCGCGGCAGCCAGTCCACGGTGTCGACGAGCAGCATGCCCAGCTGGATCAGATCGGGCTGGGTCGCATCCTCCGGCGGCTTGCGGAACTGGACCATGCCCGTCGTCTCGGTGTCGAAGATCAATGCCTTCACGCTTCCCCCTCGCTCGCGATCGGCCTCCGCGACCTCGTGTCGTGGTAGCACAGTGTCGAGAGCGACTCAGCCGACCTTCGAGGAAGCGCGCTTCGCGAGCCGCCGCGCCCGATCTCGCTCGACGACGGCGAGCAAGGCCGGCGCGATCAGCAGATCGGCCAGGAAGGCCACCAGCGCCGCGAAGGCCGAGAGCAGCCCGAAGATCCGGATATTCGTCATCTCGCTGAGACCGAAGATCGCGAAGCCCGCCATCAGCACGAGCGAAGTGAAGAGCAGCGCCGACCCCGTGGTCCGCAGGGTCTCTCGCACGGCTAGCTCGAGATCGCCCGTCTCCTCGAAGTAGCGGTGAAACTTGTGCATGAAGTGAATCGTGTCGTCGACCGCGATTCCGATCACCATCGCGCCGATCAGCATCGTCGTCGTGTCGATCGCGAGCCCGAGCCACCCCATCACGGCCAGCACGGCGACGATTGGCAGCAGGTTCGGCACCATGCTGACCAGTCCCCGACGCAGACTCCCGAGCAGGAGCATCATCAGCGGTGTGATCACCGCGATCGCGAACGCGTAGGAGCGCGCCATGCTCACGATCACGGCGTCGAAGATCGTGGCCAGCAGCGCCATCAGACCCGTCACCTGATAGTCCGCGCGGTCCCCGATCCGACGCGCGAGCACGCCCTCGACGGCGCCGATGAACTCGGGGAAGAGCAGCGCGTCCACGAAGGGTACCCGGACGTTCAGCCGCGACATGCGAAACTGCGAGTCGACGAGCTCCTCGGTGTCATCGGTGCCGCTGTTCTCGAAGAGCAGGAGCTCCTGCGCGACCGCCTCGCGGGTCTCGGGGATGCGTCGCATGCCGGGACGATTCTCGTTCAGCGCCTGATGCGTCTCCTTCACGATGTCCAGGACCGACAGCGTGCTGGCCACGACGATGGGCTCACGCGCGACGTTCGCGATCTCGAAGGCCAGCCGATCGAGCTCCGCGAGCATCTCGGGCTCGTAGAGCCCACCCGGCTCTCGCGTGTCGACGAGCACCTCCATCGTGACCGAGCCCCCGAAATGCTCGTCGATGGCGAGGAAATCCTGGCGCACGCGGTCGTCCTTCGGAAACCATCTCAGCCCGTTGTGACTGAACGTGGTCTGGAGAGCGCCGAGCACCGCCAGGACGATCAAGGCCGTGGCCGGCACCAGCACCCGCCAGGGCGATCGACAGGCGAAGGTGCCCGCAGCGACCAGGAACGACTCGAAGGGAAACACGCCCTCCGCCATGCGACCACGGCGAGGCGGCGGCATCGGAAAGATCGCGATCAAGGCCGGCAGCAAGACCATCGTGTAGACGAAGGCGAGCCCCACACCGATCGGCGACAGGATGCCGAGATCCCGCACCGCGCCCATCTCGGCGCTCACGAAGGACACCATGCCCGCCGAGGTCGTCACGCTGGTCATCAGCACCGCAAGCCCCGAATGCGCGAGCGCCCGCGCGATCGAATCCTCCTCGCCCACGCCTTCCATGCGCAACCGATAGACGATCGCGAGGATGTGAACGGCATCGCAGACGCCGACGGTCAGCAGGAAGACCGGCAGGATCTGGACGGCGGTCGAGCCCGGAATGTCGAGCAGGATCATGATCCCGAGCGTCGCGACGAGCGAGAGCACCACGACCAGCAGGGGCAGCACGACCCCGCCCACGCGGCGAAAGAGCAGCCCGAGGACCAGACACATCAGGGCGAGCGTCGCGGGCAGGAAGCGCGTGAAGTCACGCTGCATGCCCTGGTTGATGCGATACGTCATGGGCAGCGCGCCCGCCAGGTGCAGCCTGAAGTCCTGGGCCTCGAAGCGGTCCATGACTTCGTAGAGCGCGGCGATCACCCGGTCGCCTTCGGCGGCCTTCAGATAGATCGGCTTCGCGTCGACCGGTTCGCCTTCGCCGGGGTCACCAAAGCCCTCGAGCTCGGCGTTCCGTGGCGATTCGGGCGAGTACGTGTCGGGCGTGATGGCGAGCGCCGTCCAGCGGGCGTCGCCCGAGATCAGCCGATTTCGGTAGAGGGGATTCGAGAGCACGCGCTCGCGGAAGAGCGCCAGATCGGCTTCGCTCTCGGGCCAGTCTTCGAGCAGCTCACCGACGACGAGCTCGCCGGCCTCGCCGCGGGTGAAGCGTGCGTTGATCAGGCTCTCGACCTCGGTGACGAAGGGAACCTCCTGATCGATCGCCTCGTGTACGGCGCGCAAACGTTCGAGGAAGTCGGGGCGGAAGAGATCCGGAGCCTCGATGGCCAGCACGATCTGATCGTCTCGACCGAACTGATCGCGGAAGGCGTTGTAGCGGAGCACCGCCGGGTCGTCGCCGAGCAGGAAGGACTCGGTCGAGTTGTCGATCGTCAGCTGCGGCAGGTAGCTGACCAGCCAGCCGGTGACGACGACCGACAGGATCAGGGCGGCGTGACGGTGCCGGACGATGAAGTAGCCCCAGCGCTCGAAGCCGTCTTCGACGCGTCCCCGCCAGCCCGGGGGACCTTCGTTCCCGGCCGGGCTTCTAGGCGAACTCGACATCGCGCGGATCCTCCAGAGGCAGGCACGCGGCCGGGCTGGCCCACCGCGCCCCGCGCCTCGCGTGGGGGATCGCGAGACCGCCGGGTCTGGCGCAGATAGAACCCGATCGGATCGCCCCGTCAAGGCGCGACCAGCCACGGCGGTTGCATTCGATCGCGCCGCTCCACGCCGCCAGACGGCGACCTGCGGAGGCTCCTCGTGGTCGAAGCCAGAGCGGAGTTGCGCCCTTTTCGAGACACTCGATCTGGGGTTTACTGCGCAAGCCCGCGAGGGGGCCGTCCGATAGACAGGGGCTGGAACACCTCGCTGTGCGACTCGCTGCATCGCTGCCGCAGAGCGCTCAGGACCAGCCCTACGGTCTCGACCGCAAGACACTCTGCTTCACCCGGCGTGCAGCCGTATCGATGGAGGGCCCCGAATGTCCGGCCGATTTCCGCGAGAGACGACTCATCCCCCGGCGCGGCCGTTTTGCAAGGCGCGGCCGCTGCGCGCGCGCCTGATCGCTTCGATTCTCGCGACGACCGCCTGCCTGCTCGTGATTCCACAGACGGCGAGCTCGGCGGACGATCCGAAGGCGCGCGCCATCATGCAGCGCGTCGACGATCGCGACGACGGCGACAACCAGATCTCGAACATGCAGATGGTGCTGATCGACAAACGGGGCAATCAGCGAGTGCGCGAGCTGAAATCCTTCAGGAAGGACAAGGGCGAGGACACCCATTCGATGATGTTCTTCCTGAGCCCCGCCGACGTCGAGGATACGGGCTTCCTGACCTACGACTACGACGATCCGGATCGAGACGACGATCAGTGGCTCTACCTGCCCGCGCTCAAGAAGACCAAGCGGATCGCGTCGAGCGACAAGAGCGGCAGCTTCATGGGCTCCGACTTCAGCTATGCGGACATGACCGATCGTCCGCTCGAGAAATACGAGTACGAGCTGCTGCAGGAGACCGAGGTCGACGGTCACCCGGTCTGGGTGATCCAGTCCACGCCGATCGACGAGGAGGAGATCGACGAGACCGGCTACACGAAGTCGATCCAGTTCGTCCGCAAGGACATCGACCTCGTGATTCGCGCCAAGACCTGGGTCAAGAAGGGCAAGCGCAACAAGTACATGGAGGTCCAGGAGCTCGAGCAGATCGAGGGCATCTGGGTGCCCACCGTCATGACGATGACGACGAAGAAGGGCAAGGAGACCCTGCACAAGACCATCCTGCGCACGAGCAACGTGAAGTTCAATCAGGACCTCGACTTCGACTCCTTCACGGTCCGCGGTCTCGAAACCGGACCCTGATCGGTGAACCCGTCCTCCGAAGGGGCCGATGCGCCGGATGGCGTCGGCCATCTCGGGCGCATCGCGGGCCGCGTGCTGCTCGCGGCGTGCCTGATCGCGAGCCTGATCGCTGCCGTCGCGCAGGCCGACGACGAGGAACTCGACGACATGATGGGCGGCTTCGACGACGATTTCGACGTCGCGGAGCTCGACGATCTCGAGCAGGAAATACCCGCCTGGCTCGCCGCCCTGCCCTTCGGCGAAGTGCTCTACGAGCGCGTGGATCTCGGGGGCTCGATCGCGGCAGGCGCCGTCTGGAACTATCTCTCGCACACGGTCGCCGACGGCAACGGTGGGCGCACCGACTACGGCGGGCTCTCGCGACTCGACCTCGACGGCTTCCTGCAGCTCGACATCCAGCTTCCCGGCGAATGGCAGATTCGCGCCGAAGCGCTCGGCTGGTACGACTTCGCCTACCGCATCCAGGGGCGCAGCGACTACAACGGCGCCGTGCTCGACGTCTACGAGTGGCAGGTCGACACGGGCGAGCTCTACATCGCGGGTCCGCTGCACGACAACCTCGACCTGACGGTCGGTCGAAAGATCGTGAACTGGGGTCGCTCGGATACGTTCCGCGTCGTGGACGTCGTCAGCCCGCTCGACAACAAGGAGCCGGGCCTCGTCGACATCGAAGATCTCCGGCGCCCGAAGGCGATGGTCAAGCTCGACGCGACCCGTGGCCCGTGGAGCGGGCAGCTCCTCGTGATCCCGGAGCATCGCTACGACCGCCAACCGCCGATCGGCAGCGACTTCATCCCCGACATCTTCGCGAATCAGGGTCTCGGCGGAACCGCGCAGATCGATGATCGTCCGAACTTCTCGGGCGTCCCGGGATTGGCCGCGAAATTCGACGGGCGCTTCAGCGGCTGGGACTTCTCGCTCTACGGCGCCTACCTGGACGAGACGTCCCGGGTCATCGACTCCGACGGCACGCCCAACGGCGTGAAGAGCGAGGCGAATCGGATCGGGATGCTAGGCGCCGCCGGCAACATCACCCGGGGCGCATTCCTCCTGAAGGCCGAGTTCGCCTGGCTCATGGATACGCGCACGATTCGGATCCTGGTCCCGGCCCCCGTGCCGCCGCCCTTCCCGGCGCTCCTGTCCACCGAACGCGATCGGATCGACTCCATGGTAGGCATAGAGTGGTACGGCCCCGATCAGCTGACCGTTGGCCTCGAGGTCGTGAGTCGCCAGATCCTCGACCACCCCGACGGCTCGAATGGCAACGCCTTCCCGAGCGTGCTCGAGCTCACGCCCGCCTCCGGGTACGAGACCGCGCTGCGCATCACGCGTCCCTTCTTCCGTGAGCGGCTCGAGGTGACGCTGCTCGGGATCGCCTTCGGCGAACGTTTCCAGGACGGCGGACTCTTCCGCGCGTCGGCCGATTTCGAGCTCACCGATGCCTGGAAGCTCGAAGGTGGATGGCTGGTCTACTTCGGCGGCCCGCGGATCGGGATCGGCTCTTTCGACTCGAACGATCGCATCTACGCCGAGGCGAAGTACAGCTTCTAGCAGCGGCCTCGGCAGCGACGCGCAGCGCGCTGCCGGCGCCTTGCCGACGGTCTGCGCGCGTTCGCCCGCGAACGCGATCGCGGGGCGCTCCGGCTCATGGCAAGGCTTCTCGGAGCCGAAGCAGAGCCCGGGGTCGCGCCTGACACGACCTCCCCGGGAGACGCCGATTCGATGAGCCAGCTTCAGAACGAGACTGAATCCGCGCGCAACGCCGCCGACCTCACGCGGCGCTGGAAGAGCGAGATCGAACGCGCTGTCCACGGCAAGTCCCCGGTCATCCACAAGGCCGTGTGCTGCCTGCTGGCCAGGGGACACGTGCTGCTCGACGACGTTCCGGGCGTCGGCAAGACGACGCTCGCACAAGCCCTCGCCCGCACGATCGACGGCGAGTTCCGACGCATCCAGTTCACCAGCGACCTGCTGCCGGGCGACATCACGGGCATGACGATCCCGGAGTCGACGGGGGTGGGAACGGCGCCGACGTTTCGCTTCCAGCCCGGTCCGCTCTTCGGCCATCTGGTCGTCGCAGACGAAGTGAACCGGGCGAGCCCCAAGACCCAGTCTGCGCTGCTCGAGGCCATGAGCGAACGGACCGTCAGCGTAGACGGCGTCAGCCATCCGTTGCCCGATCCCTTCTTCGTGATCGCGACCCAGAACCCCCTCGAACATCACGGAACGCATCCGCTCCCCGAGAGTCAGCTCGATCGCTTCCTGATGCGCCTGTCGCTCGGCTATCCGGACCGGGAGCACGAGGTGCGGGTGCTGCAGCAGGACCCGAGCGTGCACGCGCTGCCGCATCTCGAGAAGGTCCTGGCTCCGGCCGACCTGATCGCGCTGCAGGACGCCGCCGAGCGGGTGAAGCTCGCGGACAGCCTGCTCGCCTACCTGCTCGACCTGGTCGAAGCGACCCGCATCCACGAGGCCCTGGCGCTCGGCGCCTCGACGCGCGGCGCTCTGGCGCTGCGACGGGTGGCCCAGGCGAACGCGCTCATGGATGGACGCGACTACTGCATTCCCGAAGACGTGCGCGACCTGGCCGTCGACGTCCTGGCCCACCGCGTCGCCGTCCACGCCCGCGGCGGCCGCGACCCCGAAGTCGAGGAGGCCCGATGGATCCTGAGCGAGATCGTCGACCGGGTTCCGATCCCGCTCTGAGCCGTTCGCGCAGGCGCTTCCGTCCGCCCCGAAAGCTGCGCGCGACGCGAGCCGGCTGGTGCTTCATCGCGATCATCTTCGGGGTCGGCTTCGCCGCGCTGAACACGGGCAACAACCTGCTCTATCTGGTGCTCGCCCTGATGCTCGCTTTCCTCGTCCTCTCGGGTCTGCTCTCCGAAGCCTCGCTCCGAGGAATCAGCGTCAGGCGAAGACTGCCGCGGGAGCTGTTCGCAAAGAGCGAGAATCGAGTGGTCCTGCGCGTCCAGAACGACCAGACCCGCATAGCGTCCTTCGCGATCAGCCTCGAGGATCAGATCGAATCGGAGAAGGGTCCCGAGACCGTCGGTCGTGGCTTCGCTCTGCGCGTGGGGCCAGGGGAATCCGCCGACCGAAGCTACGTCTTCGCACCCGAGCGGCGAGGCGACCTGCGCTTCGATCGCATTCGCGTGTCGACGCGCTTCCCGTTCGGACTCTTCGTGAAGTCACTCGAGCTGGAAGCCGAGGAATCGCTCCTCGTGTTTCCGGAGATCCAGACGATTCGCGGCCCCTCCGAGGTGCCGCGGGCGGGCTTCGACGCGGAGCAGCGCTTGGGGCACGCGCGACGCGGCGACGATGTCGCGGGGCTCCGGGAGTTCCTGCCCGGCGACGGGCTTGGCCGCGTGAATTGGCGTCGCAGCCTGCACGCGGGCCGGCTGCTCGTCGGCGAGCGCGAGGGCGAGGCATCCGGCGAGGTCGAGGTCCTGCTACGGCGACCAGATGGAGCCTCCGAGGCCGTGCTCGAGGCTGCGATCTCCCGGGCCGCCTCCGAGATCGTGGCGCATCTGGCAAGCGGTCTACGCGTCGGACTGAGGACACCGGTGGCCCGCTTCGCCCCCGCAGAGGGGTCGCTCCATCGGCGTGAGCTGCTGACCCACCTCGCCCGGATGACGCGGGAGTCCCTGCAACGGGCCGATGCCAGTCCCGTGCGTTCCGAGCCGAGCGCGGGTCGGGCGCGACGCGTCGCGGGCGAGCCGCTCCGCAGCCGCCGGGCGGGCGGGATGCCGGCGTGACCCGACGAGATTTCCGAGGCGCCGTCGAGGCGCCGCGACCTGCCGCGGCCTGGCTGATGTCGCTCGTCGCCAGCCTCACGCTCTGGGTCACCGAGCAGCTGCCGCTCTGGGTGATCGCGATCCAATGCGCCGCGTTCGTGGTCAGCTTCGCGACGCGGACGCGCCCGCCGAGCTTCCGCAAGAGCGCCGTGTGGCTGAACATCTTCATGGTCGGCATCACGACCGTCACGATCCGTTCGGCGCTCGAGGGCAATCCCGCGACGATCTCCCTCGCCTACTTCACTTCCCTGGCTCAGGGCCTCCAGCTGCTCGACGCCCGGCCGCGCAAATCCGAATTCGTGCTCGTCGCGCTCGCGCTCTTCCAGGTGATCCTGGCCTCGAACCTGACCGACAGCGTGTTCTTTCCGCCGCTGCTGATCGTGTTTCTGGCCACGGTGACCTGGACGCTGCTCGTGAACACCCTGGCGATGGAAGCGACCGAGGCGGGCGATCCAGGGGCGGCGTCCCGAGCGATCGCACCGGATCTGCGACGCATGACCGCCTGGGCGACCGTGGCCTCGGTGAGCACGGCGTTGCCATGGAGACGGAAAGGGCGGATTTACACATCGGCAGGATTGCCCTATTAAAGGATGGCCAGCCGCTTGAAGAGAGCCTACAGGAAATATGTTCTTTTCTTCCTGAAGCATGGCAGTATCACGACTATTCAGTCGCCAGAATCAAATTTGAGAATAAGA
>Ga0209536_100008467_pt1 | contig 15420 bp, 13 predicted proteins | sample DeeMarSeWOR28_12_FD_187461 | JGI IMG/M metagenome (GOLD analysis project Ga0209536, IMG submission 187461) | Marine sediment microbial communities from White Oak River estuary, North Carolina - WOR-2-8_12 (SPAdes) (version 2) | ecosystem: Environmental > Aquatic > Marine > Intertidal zone >...
AACTCACCAAAAATAAAGTCACCATATATTCCAGCACCACCACCTTGAGTAAATGCTCTTGTAAATGTCTTAGTATTTAAACCTTCTTCTTCGCTATATACCTCTGATGGACTTCTGCCTTTTAATATATCTTTAGTTGTCATAGCAATGTAACCCATGATAGTTGTACCAATCATCATCTGAGCCAACCCAAACAATCCACTCTTTCCTGCCTGTTGCTTTGCCACATACTGCTCTGACATTCCCTTAGTCACATATGTGATTGGGAAAGCCTTTAACTGCATTAATGATCTTAATGCTTCACCTAATACAGTACCTCTTTGGGTACCAGCATTCATCATAGCTCTTTCTCTAGCACCAGGAGTAGGTATGGCTGAATCAGCATTATCACTAAAAAACATACTTAATTTTGTTTTAAGATTGTCTTTATATTTTTCTATTTCTGCATCACTAACTGTTTTTAATTTTCTTTTTCTTGTAAGATTGGCTTCTCGTAAAGCTGCTTGAGCAATAATATTGCTGTCAACAGAATCAACACCTGTGGGAACCATATAGTCTCTGCCATCAACAGCTTTTTTTTCCATGACCCTGTATATTTCCCAATCTTGTGCTTTTATGCCAAATCTTTGTAAATTCAACTTTGTTCTAATTGGGATATCATTAAATGCCATATTGCTATATTTAGCTAAATCTGCTGATAATATTGCTGCCAATCCACTTTTTTGTGCATTGTTCCACCAATTCATACCATTCCATTTAAAATATGTGATTTGTGACTTTGCTGCAAATCCAGGCAAACTATCATTTGCTCCGAACCTTGAATGGACAGTTCCTAAAAAATGTTCTGCACCAACATTTAATAACAACGCAAGTTCTTGCCAATCTTTTTTAGAGTGCCTTTTAAACAAATCTCCTAATGATTGTGCATATGCACTAAATATACCTCGCTCTGAAACTGCATTTAATTTTGCAGCTTTTGTTGCTATATCTGAAAATGAAGCTATTACTGATCCACCTAATAAAGCCATATTCTGTAAAATTCTATAAGCTGAATTTATACCTGCAAAATCTATAATATTAAAATATAATTTTCCTGACCCTCTTGCTCTTGTGCTACCATCTAATTCTTTAAATTGATTAGTAAGGGAAAAATCGCTAACTTTTTCTAATGCTTTCGGATCACCTTTAAATACTTTTTTGCTATCCTGTAATACTCTTTTGAACATATTTTCAGGATTTGTGCCTAACCCTTCCATCAAACCTATTGATTGACCATCATGTAAAAATCCATTTGTTACAGAATCAGCCAAAGATTGCCTGGTAAACTTTCTTGCATAATCATATGAGGATTGCCCATCTCTGAAATGTATAACCCTAGATTGGCTCATTTTCTTTGCTAAGTTTGCTGTACCACCAAGACCTGTAAGTGGGTCTATGGATTCTCCTGAACTAATTTTTTCGTGCTGACCTGTAACTAAATTATCATAAATGTCATTCATAAAGTCTTCATCAGTGTATGGCTTGTTACCTTTTAGTGCTGATTTGTTTTCAAAAGTTTTTTCACTTAAACGAAGATAATTTCCTTGAGCATCTCTCTCAAGCATATAATTTACCCATTGTTTTTTGCCATATCTTCGCATCAGAACTGGATCATGCCCTTGTCTAACAACATAATTTACAAGTTCACGAACCATAGCTCCTGCTCTGTTCTTTCTTAACAAAATCTTTTTTTGAACTTTCTTTATTATACTGGCTATTTCAATGGCATCTTTTGCACCTGAAATGTTAGGGTCAATGCTGTCAGCACCATCAAACATAGCCTTATGTATTAATTCATCAAGCTCTCCTGATTTAAATATATCTTCCAAGTCCTTGTTTTTTAAGGAGACTGCTAAGTCTCTTATAAAATCATTTCCTATTGCTTGCTGTCTTCTATCTATACTAGCTTTGCCCTCATCTAAAACTCTTATATTTCCTGTTAATATAGCTTGTAACGCTAAAGCTGGATTTTTCTCACCTGTTTTTGGGTCAACGTACTCACTAATTTTTGTCATTAATTTTGTATATATTTTTGCGTTGATTAATCTTGATCTTCTTTCTAAGGCAACTTTAATCTTTGCTTGAGTCGCTATTTCTTTTGCTAACTTAAACAAATCAACCTGCTGATCTTGCCCTTCAGCAGCTAAAACCTTTTTTGATAAACGCTCATTTAATTGTGCTTCAATCTCTGACGCTTCTTCTTTTGTTACTTTGATACCTGCTTTAGTAGCAGCGTTCATTATTTCTTCTACGCAACTCATAATCAGTTATTCCTTAATACACATCTTGCACCAGCTATTGTAGCTTCGTCATATAATTTAGCTTTTTCTTCATCAGCTTCTAGGTTTCTTATTCCAGCTTTAATGTCATTCAGATAAGCTATACTTTCTTCAGGCAGATCTGCAATAATTGTTTCATCTTCTATTTCACTAAGCAATAATTCATTTTCTGCTTCTATTTCTTCTAGCTGCATTTCATCTATTTCTTCTGTGCTTTTTTCTATTTCTAATACATCTTCTGCTTTATCTGAATCTGCACCTAACCTAGACTGTATGCTTCGTGAGTTAGCTTGATCTTCTAACTGCTGCTGTGTCAAAGCAACACCTTCTTGAGTTTCAACTAAGGTTCCTACTGTATTTGTTTCTGTTTCGCCTTCTTGTGTAACACGATTAGTTATTGGATCTTTTGGTCTATCAATCGTTTTGCCATCAACTCTATCTAATTCTATTTGTATAGCTTTCTTGTTTGTCTTCAGTCTTTCTATCTCAGCTTCATTTGCAAACTTTGGACCTAAAACATTAGATCTGTTTTCTTCAAATTTTATTTTTTCATCTATTTCTTTTTGCAAATCATTTAAAAAATCTTTGCGATCTTGTTTTGATTCTAACTCTTGCCTTACAGATGCCAAAGATATACCTTCATCACCTTTATCTATATTTACTACAAAATCTTCATCATAGGGAGATTTGCTTATAACATCACTTTCATCTACAACCTTTTCCTTACCATCAGTATCCCTAATAGTTATAGTTCCATCTTGATCGACCTGCACTTTTTCAACGACTCTTGGCTCTCCATTAGCATTATAAACAACTATTGTATCGGTTTCGTTTATTTGCTCATTTATTGTAGTTGTTTCTGCATCATCTATTAGTTTATCAACTTGTATAGGTTCATCATTTTCTGCTTGCACAACAGAAGTCCGTAATGCTTGCTCTCTAGTCGGTGCTGGTATTTTATTAAGCCTATCATAGATTTTACCTACACCAACATGAAGACCCCCTCCTAAAATACTTCCAAATGTAAGGTTTAAAAAACTGTCCATAATTGTGTAGTCTTTATCTTGTTCAGCGTAAGCTGCTCCTATCACTAACGGCTCAAGCACTGCTGCACCAATAGCACCATCCATAGCTCCAGTAAGAAATCTTTTACCACTGGTTCTTCCTGCTATAGTTGCTCCTGCTGTTTTTATTCTATTCGCTGCAACTGCACCTCTAGCCAAAGCGACTGATGGGATAAAAGCTGAAGCCACGTTTAATGGATCCAAAAAACTAGCACCAATACCAACACCAAATTGTGCAGCAGCTAACCCAAAACCACCCTTAGATCTATTTAAATCTAATCGAAAACCTAATCTTTTGTCATGCCTTTGAGCAAATAAATTTGCTAACCCTTCTTTAATACCATCTTCACCTACCTCAATACCTGGTCTAAAATATTCACTTTGTGCCCATTCATCCTTAGTAAGAGTTCTGCCTGTCCTGCCTTCGCCAATAAATTGTTCAGACAATCTACCTAAAGCATTTGCAGGATTGTAGTACATGGTTTCTTGAAATGTAGCACCTAATATATCAAGCGTGCCTAATTCAGTAACATCAAAGTATTGTTCTGCTAAGTTTCTATCATAGGTTTGTTCAGGTATAAAAACATTAACCATTAAAATAAATGTCCTTGCTGGTTAAAGTATTCTAACATTCTTGGTTTTCTGTATTGCTTTTTTGTTGGTCCAGCACCTATTGTACGATAAACACTTGCAAAACTTGCTAAATCATCAAATCGAACTGTAACAAAATTAGCTTGATAATCTTCGTCAGGTGCAGATGGGTCACCTGCTTCGGCTCTTTTTAAAACTATGTTACCACTACCATCTATAAGATAAACCCCTGTATTATCTGTGGTTGTTCGCCAAGAACCATGTTTTACAAGATCTTCGTAGAATTTTTTATCCAATGCTGGTTTTTGCGATTTATCCATACCCGTAGCTAAAGGTGGAGGTGCAATGACTTTTTTTAAGTATTCCATGTTGTCTTTTAAAGATATTTCCAATAACTCTGTATACTCACCTGCAACAGGAGCGTAACCTTTCGGATATCTTACAACTTTGTCATTTACTTTTTTACTTAAGTCAAAATGTTTTCCTATAACAATATCATAGGCTTCTTGTGCAGCTTTATCTGGATTCAAGCCTTCTTCCATCTTCAAAAAAGCTGTGTTGATAATTAATTCTTTCATACTTCCAACGTGACCATCACGAGCTACAGTATAGCCACCATCTCTGTTACCCATAAACCCAGTTCCATAAAGGCTATTAGAATAATCGTTAATTAGTGTTGTAACTTTTTTAACAGCTTCCTCTCTTTTGTTTTTATTCAAGCCACCTGTTGCTTCGCTTTTGTTATAACCTTTTACCTTTTCAGGATCATTGGCTCTTATGACGGCTTCCATGTTTATTTCAGTAGGATATGCTAATAACAAATTTTCAGCAGTTGTAATTGTTCCTTTCCTAACTAAATTTCCAAGCATCCTATTTTGCTCGCCACCAAATTGTGCTAAAAATTCATTACCAACCCTTACCTTGTCTTGATAATTTGTTGCACCTCTAAATTGTGCCTGGAAGTCAGCGAGTTGCTGATCTGTCGTAAGCCTTATATCAGAACCTGGAATCCCCATATTTAATTGAATATCAATTAATTCTTGAGTAGTATAAGTTCTATTAGGGTCCTGTATCGTGATATATCTTACAGGATCTTCTAATCCTTTGGTTCTTTCGGTAATAAACTTATTAAACTGATTGTATGTCTCCCTACCTTCTGCCGTTCCAATGTTTTTCTTTAATTCATTTTGGGCAGCCATTATGTCAGAATTACTTGAAAACTGCACAAGTGAAAATGCTGCCTTCGCTTTAACCATACTATTAAAACTTAAGTCTAAGTTGTTTGCTTGCTCATAAAGCTCTGCATTTACCAAACCATCTCTAGCTTTTTTGAAAGTTTTTAAATCATCATCTGTAATTCCTTCAGGCGTTAATATTTTAGACTGTAGTTCCAAAATTATTGCCTTAGAATTTGCAACAGTTTTCCTTGCCTTTGAATCAATTTCTTGTTGATAAAAACCTATCAATGCGTTTTTGTCATCAACATCATCAAACTGAGGAAACAAAGTTCCGTCTTTGATTGCTTGAATATTATCTTTTATTTGTTTTAAAGATAAATCAGACACACTTTTTTGTATTGATTTTGCTACTTCGTTTAAGTCATTGCTTCTTTTTAAATTATAACTAGTTTTTAAACTTGCATATAATCTTTCTCTTTGATTTAGGTCTAATTGCGATATATCAATGGTCTGCTCTTGCCCTTTTGCACCTATTCTAATAGTTTTTCCTGTCCGTATTTCTTTTTCAAAAGCATCTAATCTAGCTTTATTTATAGTTTCATCTTCAAAGAAAGCTGTACTTACTGTCTCAAAAAGATCACTTGTAAGTTCATTTTCTTTTGCGTCAGCTAAGTTTAAAAGATTTGCTTTTAATTTAGCATCTAATGTTCCGTCTTCTTTAACTTTTTCTCTGTATTCTTTTATTGTGCTTAAATTTGCAGCATCAACACCTGTCGTGTAATCGTTTAGTTTTATTTGTTCTTTTGCTGCGTCAAATGTTTTATAATCTAAAAAAGCTGTTTCGCCACTATCGTATGCTTTTGCATATTCGATTTGCAACTCTTTTTCCATTTGCTTTCTTAATGGATCATCAGGATTTCTTTTTCTTATTTCCTCTAAATAACCTTTCATCACTGTGTTGGTCATCATAGAGCCTTGCTGTCTTGCTCTTTTGAAAGCGTTGTCTTTCCCTGTAAGACGTGCAGAATCAACAAATGTAGTTAAAGAGTTTCTTACATCCCTTGTTTGGTTTGGCGTAAGATTATATTTTGCATAATTTCTTTCAAACTTTAGATTGTATTCTTTTAACTCTGCATCAAACTCTTCAGCAGTAGTTGCTTTACTATTTTTTAATAATTCATTAGCACCATCATTATATATAGATTTTAATTCTGTATAAGCTGTTTCAGTCTTTGCTTTTTTCTCGGCCATACCAAACTGATATGCAACATCACTCGCCTTTTTAAACAAATCTGCCGTAGCTAGTTGGGCACCAACAAATGCCTGTGTGTCTGCTGTAACACCAATCTGTGTGGTAGGTGCTTTTACTCTTTGTCCAAGTTGGTCATATGTAGGTATCTTCGGCATATCTTATCCCATCATAGTTGCTGTTTTTGCACCAGCTTCAAGTAAATTGGCATACGCTTGTGTTTTAATTGCAGATGATCTTGAAGCACCCTCTGCTCTAATCATAGCTGCTTGTGCAGTCTTTGCTTGTTCCTGTATGCTACTTGCATATCTTATAGCTATAGCATCCATCTCTGTGTTCATATATGTATCTCGCAACGCCAATAAATTACTACCTGTTCCAGTAACAACGCCTGATTTAGCAGCAGCTACTCTTTGTGCCGATATTAGTTTATCTGATCCTTGACGTAACCTTGCCTGTTCATCTCTTGCAGAACGCTGTAATAATATTCTCTCATTCTCTGCTACCTTAGCATTATACTCAGCAGTCAATCTTGCTTGCTTGGCAGCAGCTTGACTAGCTTTGAATCCCATAATTGCACTAAGACCCATAGCACCTGCTACTGCACCTCCACCTCCTCCACTAGATGCAGAAGCCTGTGCATCATTTGCATACATTGCATTTGCCATTACGCCACCCTCGCAAAACGATAATAATCTGATCCATCAGGACCATACTTCTTCATTAAACCCTCATTCTCAAAACCCAACCACTCAACATATCTTATAGCTTGTTTGTCATCTGCATGAACGCTTGCCTGTATACGCTGTAAATCGTTGTCTTCTTGCACATGATCTAACAATAAACTAGAATACTTGGCTGCTGATCTAGGCATATCGTAAGCATACTTGGACATCATAAACCAGGCTTCACCTACATTATCCCACAATCCGTATACACCACCAATCATAAACACTCTACTTTCCTGCATTGCTGTGTACGCACTCAAACAAGTTTCTTTCATCATAGCTGCTTTTGAGCTTTCTGGAAAATGAAAATTTGTTTCAATCATATCCAAGTCTTCTTTTTCAAACTTCTTAAACTTAAGCATCAAACGTATTAGACCTTCTCATAATCGCTAATATTGTCATTGGCAATGGCTGTGTTTGCCTTATAACAATCTTTGCATCATTGTCATAACCTGATGGAAAAGATATTTCTTTATCCCCAGTAAATAATGGAACAGCTTCATCCATGTTCATACTACTATCTCTAAATGGCAATCTATCAAGATTATTCACATCTGGTCCTAACTCTGCACCAACTGTCTGAAAGAATCTAGCTGTCACGCCATGTATTCTCTTTATCTTGCCTTGTGCAATCCCATCTTCTGCACCTGCTTCCATACGCAATGTTTCTAATGAAGATGTATAGCCATAGCCAACATGAACCTTAGATGCACTCCTATCTAATGTAATTGTGCCATTGCTGACTGTTTTATCGGCGTGTGCAGCACCATCTGCTAAAATGGTTACTGTTTCACCCTCAAGATGATTTAGGCTTGTAATGGTCGTTGTAGCTCCACCATCATAGGTTAAGCCACTATCTACGAAGAAAGCATCTGCAACATCATCATTAAAATATAATGACTTAAGATATACAATGTGTCGAACAGTTGATCCATCTATTGTCCTCTTCACACTAAGATAAACCTGGTCTTCTGCACCACTAGGAATAGCTGTGATGCTTTCTACTATACCACTACCACCTAAACTATGCTCATGCCAACCAACTGTTGCATTTGCTCTATCATATGTTAATCCTATCAGCCTTCCATCAGCATGAACAAACCATAGCAATAACTCAGGCTCTTGTTGCCATACCATGTCAGTCAAGCCACCTCTAGCTAAATGATCTGCGAGAACAGTCAAGTCAACGCCTAACAATCCATCTGTGTCTAAATCAAAGGTTATCTCTTTTACCTTTTCAGCACCCTTCTGTATAAGTATGGTACTGTTACCTGCTCTCAAAGGCTTTACATTACCTGTACCAAATGTTGTTTCTCGTAGCACGTTAACATTCGTAGGTGTTACTGGCTCTGATCCTGCTCCACCTGACAAGGTAAACTCAGCACTTGTAGTCAATAACTGCAAGAATCTAGCTGGTAATAGATGCTTTATCACGTTAACTTGATCTGATGCTATCGTTACATTTATCGCATCATCATCATTCGTACCAGGTGTATGGTTCTCAAAATCAGCAGATACACTGCCAAATATAGTCTGTGGCTGACCTGTTGTACCAGCAAAATACAATCTTTCCTCATAGAAACCTATAGCTCTAGGATACCCTTGATCCCCACCAAAAGCACCTAAAGACCATAGCTTTGTCGCATTGCCTGAACCAACAACATGATCTGGCAAAACACCTGTGTCATTCTTTACTGTAGCCGTAACAACAGTCGCACTAGTAAAAGCCGTAATCTCTAAGTAACCAGTGCCATCATGCTTGTATCTCCATATTATAGAACCATAAGTTTCGTCACCCTCTAAATGTACAGGTGGTGTATTACCTGATGTTTGCGTGCTACCTGTTACCTGCTCATAAACATGACCATTGTAACGAACAGTAACACCATCATTATAACTTGTAGAAGCTGCCCATTCGTCATGGTGTATCTCCAATATCTCACGAAATCTAACCAATCTTCCTACATCAGAACTCGCAAACAAACTTGCAGAAGCTGTAAGCGTTACAGAGCCTGTATCTGCTGAAGCGTATAATGTTGTGCTTGTTATGTTTTCATCTAACCAAGGACCATCTTTGAAGTCTATATCTGTCAATGTCCATGATGTATCGCTTGCTCTTGTGAGTTTTGCAGGTGCATGGCTCTCTTGTGCTAAATACAAAACATCTGCTGATTGTGCATAATTAATCGTAGATAGCTGTGCAGTTGTGTAAGTCGTTGTAACTTCTACTATTTTTCCAACTGTGCCACCACTTGTGTATGTTGTGAAAGCAGAGCTATCAATACCTGATAACTCAAATGTGTTTGTTGTAGCACCAGCAACAGTAAACTCTCTGTTGTTTACTTCTGTCATTCCTCCAACACTAGCAATGAATACTCTATCGCCATTACTCAAACCATGTGAGTTAGCTGTAACTACTGCTGGATTAGCCTTTGTTATGGCTGTGATTGCTGTGGTAGCTTCTGTGACTAAGCCACCATCTTTGAATATACGAATATAGTTATTACCAAACTCCAACACATAGGCTTGCGTATCACTAAACTCAAAGTTGATTAATCTTACCTGACCACCATCTTTTGTTGTTCCTGCGTAATATGTGCCTGGTCTTCTTGTTGTACCTCCCTGTGGAAATACAATCATATTGCTTAAGTCTTTTACAGCTTCATTATATTTCTGTAAATCAATCCTACCTTCTAAGCGTGGCGATATCTCACCTGCTCTGAAGTTGGTGATGATTGACGATACTCTAGCCATATTAGAACCTTGCGTTGGTGAAAGTATCTGCCTGTATTTGTTCTGGATAACCCTCTAGTGCATCCATGCTTCTAGCTTCACTTAATCGTGCTTGATATAAAGAATACATAGACTGTGCTAAAGCATTACTGCCAGTTATGGCATAAGCTGTTTCTGCTGCAAGTTTATGTGCAATAGTACTGCTTAACAAAGAATCATACTGCTCTGTATCAGTTACCCTAGATAAATAAACTATAGAGCAAGTACCTTCATTAGAGAGTATCTTTCTGCCTTCTATCTTATACATTACATTGCTATCATACGCAGCAACCTCATTGTTTACATTTGAGTTCCAAAAAGAAATAACCCTTAAGCAATAAGGGTCTGTTGGCAATGTATATTGATAGGTAAATCCGAATGGTGGTGCATCACTGTCTCTTGCTAGTGTTGCCCTTGATATAGCTACATTCCAAGGATGTGACCTTAGAACGGCATCTCTTACTGTTTCAAATCTTCTATTACAAAGTCGTGCTTCTTTTGAGTTTTCCGTTAATGCAGTTATTGTTGCTGCACCAAGTAAATCCATAGCTTCATTACAAATGTCTACAACTGACGGCATATAAAACTCCTGAAAGTAAGGAGCAGATTAACTGCTCCCTACAAATGTTTTAGTTAACAACGTACTCTATAACAAATGACATATCACCTGCTGTACCACCTGTTGCTGCAAATGTTACTGCAACATAGTAGTATCCACCAGGATCAGATGAAGCACCTGCATCTTCCCACACTTGCTGACCAACTGTAGTGATGTCTGCTTCAGATCTTACGTCTGTCATAGCTCCTTCATCAGCAACAAGTGTTGCGTATACGTCTTCGTCTACAACAGTACCACCTGTTGTGTACAAACCAACATTAAAAGTACAACTTCCACCTAAACTGTCAGATGCAATCTTTAATGCTGTGATTGACGCATTAGAAGGAATTGGTGCAAGCATAACAATATCATTGTCTGTACTGTCACCAGCAGCTAATGCAACTGTGCCCTGTGCTACACGCAAAACGCCATGTAGTGAATGAGCTTCTGTAATAACTTGAGGAGTAGCTTCGAAGTTACTTACAAGAGTTGTGTTCTTTGTAGTCATAATTCACTCTCCCTTAAGCTGATTCATCACAGTCGATTTGTACTACTTTGGCTTCTTCCATTCTAGTAGCACCAATGCTCATGCAGTAATAAACTTGAGTTGAGTAACCTTTGTCGGCTCTCTCATCTATTCTTGCATTAACATCTTTTCCAACACCTAATGCAATACCATCTTCTGCCCAAGCAAAACATGATCTGATATTAGATGCAATCGATAGTCTGTTTGTTACGATAAACTTGAAGCCTAAGAATGTATCCACATCACCTTGTACAAGTGCCTTAACTGTGTTGAAGTCAGAACTTGTTACTGATGTTGTGTTTAATAGAGCTTCAATCTGATTTGGTCCAACAGCAATATATCTTGGTATTGAAGGGTCAACGTCAGCTAAATCTAAAATCTTTTTAGCCTGAATTAACTTAGCAATAGACATATCAGCACCACCATCTGCAATCTGATTAGCAGCAGCAAATGAAGTAGATGTTGAGCCTGTTTCGCCTGTAAAAGCTGTACCAAGTGCAGCAGAGATGATAACGTCATCCATTGCTCTTCCCATTGCAGCAGCAGCAGCCATTGCATAAGAAGATGTAGGATCGATTAACATTCTAACCTTATCTTGGTCATCAATTAAATCAGCGTACTCATAGTCAGCTAAACTCACCCTTCTTCTTGCGTGAGGTGTGTCCATCTGAGGTGTGTCGGCATGGCGAGTGGTACGCAACTGAGCAGTAGCAACGCCTACCTGGTCGAAAAAAGCGTTCTTTCCAACGATATTCTCTACACGAACTGCATCTCTTAGACGGCTTCCCATCTGTTGAGATAGCATCTGCACGTTAGCAGAATACTGTTGAACAAACGCTGTAGTTACTTGTGTTGACATTTAAGTCTCCTTAGTAAAAGTTACATTTGATTTTATTTGCAGCGTGCTACCCTTTACGGACACTCCTAGTTTTTTGAGCCGACTTCAGGCTATCGTCTATCCGATTGTCTTGAGGACTTGTTGCCAAGCTACCCTTCATCATCCATTCGTAATATATATCAGCAAGTTTCTCTGGATGCAACATATCTCTTTGCGTACCAAATTCAACTGCAAGCCGTAGACATTCCAAACGAATCTGTTGGTCAGGTGTTAATTCATCCACCATGAATATAACCCATCAATTCTTGCATACGATCAACTGCACGTTGTCTTCCTATAGGATCCTTTCTATTCCAATAAGCGTGTGACTTGTCGTTCATAATTGCGTCAACTTCTTGTTGTGCCATTTGTGGTGTGTACTGTCTATTAACAGCGTTTTCAGATACAGTATCTTCGCTTGTTACAGTAGACTTAAACTCACCCATAGCAGCAAAGGCTTTGATAAATGCAGGATGATTGCCAATCAATGTGCCATCTTCCAGCTTCATCTGTAGCAAATCGCTGCCACCAAACTGATCGACAACTTCTTTTGCAGCCGTTACCTTTTGCTCAAAAGCAGCACCCCACTCTCTTTGTAGTTCTGCTGCTGTTGCTTCAGCTTGCTGCTCTGCTTGAGCTTGCATAGCTTCTGTGCTTTGAGCTACTGAACTTTTGTAATAGTCCAATACACCTTGTGCTTGTTGTGGTGTTAGTCTTAGACTATGAGCAATATCTGCATATTGCTTTGCTATATCTTCAGTAATAACATTACCATCAACAGGCAACTCATAACCATCAGGTGTCTCTGGTCTGCCTAACCTACTGTAAATGTTATCTAAATCTTCGTCTGTTGGATTCTTTGGCAATGGAATCTTATCACTGCCAATCAATCTCTGTGCGTTTACATAACTCCTAGCTAAATTACCAACGTCTTTAATTGGTGATAAACTTGGATGCTCCCTTAATTCCTCTGGTATCATTTCCATGAAACTGTTACCAGACCCACCTTGTGCAACCTCGGCTGGTGTTTCCAACACTGAAGGCTGTACTGGTTCGGCTACCTGTTCAGCAACTTGTTCTGACATTTTTACTCCTCTTTCATCATATTGTATATGTGTAGTATTACTGCCCTTTTACCTTCTTCAAAGGCTGTAGCATTGGCATCTCCAGCTACATAACTTGAAGCACGCCAATTACAACGTAACTCCAAATCCTCCAAAACTTTTTTACCAGCGTTATCGTTAAATGTATCCTTATACATTATCTTTAACTGTGCTATCTGGTCATTCATTTGCACCAACCATTCTTACAGCCTGTGCAGCTTGACCGACTGTAGCAACATCTTCTTGCTCCATTTGTCTTTCCATCTGCTCTTGCTGCATCATTGCACGCTGTTCTCTTTCCTCATCAATAACTGATTGAGGTTTTAGTATCTTCTTTGGAACACCTAATGCTTCTGTTAAATAGGTAACTAATCCATCAGGGTCAATATGATCTCCTACTGGTAGCTGTTGTGACAACGGCATCAATATCTCTAACGCTCTCATCACGCCATTCACAGAGCTAGACTTTTGTGCCCTAGCAAGTGGTGATACATATTCAATATCTATATCTCTTCCCTGCAACACCTCTGGTGGTATAGCAAGCATATCAGCACGCAACATCAAAGCAAACGCCCTATCAATCAAAGGTCTTAGCATCTCATTCATCAATCTACCAAGAACAGGACCTATCACTCTCATTCTTTCTTCCTGCCTTTGGATAACCTCAGTGGCTGTCATATTAGGCTGATTACCACTTAATAGTTGGTCAACGAAGAACGCAGTACGAATTGCTGCTCTTCGCTGTTCTTCCATATTCAGTCCAATAGGTATATTCGCACCAGTTTGTAATGGTGTTATCGTATCCCTGGAACCTGATCTGTAAAAGTTGAGACCCCCAGGCTGGGTTCTTATAGGGAGCAAAAACCCATCATCAGGCACTAGTAGTGGAGGATCTATCATTTTTTGTGCCGCTTGTATGATTGTTTTAGACATAAGATTTATCATCTTAACATCTGGCAACGCAACCATTGCTGGAGATCTCCCCATCACTTCTCCAGTTGCCTTCAAGAAGCGTGGTACAACGTAAGGCAGTTCCTGGAAACCACTCTCTGCCAATACCATCTTTGTCTCCATGCAAATATACATAGATGCAAACGGCATATTCTTATTATCTCTTTTCGTAGGATCCCTGTCTTTCCTAGGCATCACAACATGAAGAAGATCCACATTCTCATCAGGCTTCTTCTCAAATGTCCTAGCAATAAAAGTACCTACGTTTTCAATGCCAAATCTTTGTACAGCTTGTCTTGCTGGTATCTCATACTTTCTAAAAACAGTGTCAACTATACCATACTGGTCTTCTGTAACGTAAAACTCAGATATATGCCTTGTACTAAAACGTAATGTCTTGTCATCCATCTCAACAAACATACAGCCAGTACCAAACACAACTAGGTCAACATACATCTCATGGACTTCGGTTTCAAAGTTCGACATGGTAAAAGCACGCATCATTCTTTGTGATGAATCCTCTAACCACCTCTGCACCTCTTCGTCTCTACCTAGCTCTTCATCTTTCATTGTCAAGTGAAACCAAGGTGTAGCACCTGATGTCAGCATCCCATGTAAACTAGATGATAACAAATCAACTGCCTGTAAAGCTGTGCCATCAAAGATAAGTTCCATTCTCTTTTCGCCACGACTTCTCTTCTTAACTATGTCTGCCTTTCTTGGCAGCATATAATCAGCTAACTCCTGGTAATGGTTGTTCCAGTTATCTCGCTGACCTTCAACGTGTTGAAATCTAGCAACTATATCTTTGACATTCATCATAGCTCTATCCTAATAAAGTTGGTGTACCACCTGTGCTGCCCATACTGGTAGATGTTTCGCCTAGTTGTCCAGCAACTATTGTACTGCCACGACCTCTACGCTTCTTTCTTTCTGTTGCTTCAGCTTCTCCAGCTAACGCAGCAGCCTTTTCGTAATCGGCTTTAGCAGGTTCTTCTGGAACTGGTGGTGGTGGTGGAACATATACTTTTGGTTTCAAAAATGACATTGCTATCTCCTATGTTACGGCTCTTCCTGATTTCTTTCTTTGTATTACGCCATAGCCTTCCAATATTGTACCAGCCTGACCTGACCTCTTTCCTCTAGTGGCATACCTTGTCATAATAGGTGGCTTCTCATCTTCAACAACTTCAGGTGTAACTTCAGGAGTTATAACTGGAGTTACTTCAGGCTTCTCTGTTCCTGTTACAGTTTCAACAACTTCCTTGGTTAACTTCTTAACTGGTCTTTCTAATGGCTCAACAATGTCAGCACCAATCTTCTCAACCACATTGATAGCTTTCTTGACAGGTCTTTCCAATGGCTCAACCAGTTTCTTCTCGATATCTTTTGGTAAGTCTTTGACTTCACTTACAACCTTCTTAACTGGTTTTTCCAAAGGTTCAATAAAGGTTTTCTCTATTGG
>Ga0209536_100008468_pt1 | contig 15420 bp, 6 predicted proteins | sample DeeMarSeWOR28_12_FD_187461 | JGI IMG/M metagenome (GOLD analysis project Ga0209536, IMG submission 187461) | Marine sediment microbial communities from White Oak River estuary, North Carolina - WOR-2-8_12 (SPAdes) (version 2) | ecosystem: Environmental > Aquatic > Marine > Intertidal zone >...
CGAAGCCGCCGGAAGCGATGGAGGCGCCGCGCCGGGTCGCCCGTCCGGGGGGCGCCCTCGAGGCGCTGTTGAGAGGAACGCTGGAGGCGTTTGTGGAACGGTCCTTCCGTTCCTACCGGCACCTGGGGCTGGTGGAGCCCAGGGTGGTAACGGGGAGCCGCCGCTCATGAGCTTCCAGGAGTTGCTTCTCGGAATCCAGCGCTACTGGGCGGAGCGCGGCTGCATCCTGCAACAACCGTACGACCTCGAGATCGGCGCGGGCACCATGCACCCGGATACGTTCTTTCGGGTGCTCGGTCCCGAACCCTGGAAGGTCGCCTACTGCCAGCCCTCGAGACGACCCGTGGACGGACGCTACGGCGAGAACCCGATGCGGGTCTACAAGCACTACCAGTTCCAGGTCATCCTCAAACCCGCCCCCCTGGAGATCCAGGACCTGTACCTGGGATCCCTCCGCGCGTTCGGTATCGACCCCCTCGAACACGACGTGCGATTCGACGAAGACAACTGGGAGGCCCCGACCCTTGGCGCTGCCGGGGTGGGCTGGCAGGTGATGATGGACGGCATGGAGATCTCACAGTTCACCTACTTCCAGCAGGCAGGCGGATTCGAGCTGTCGCCGATCTCGGTCGAGCTGACCTACGGAATCGAACGTATCTGCATGTTCATCAATGACATCAAGAACATCTTCGACATCCCCTGGAACGACGCGCTCACCTACGGCGAAGTCCGCCACGCCGACGAGGTCGAGCAATCGACCTACGCATTCGAGGAAGCCGAGGTCGGCCTGCTACGGGTCCGGTTCGAGCAGTGGGAGGGGGAGGCGGGCAGGCTTCTCGACCGCGCGGGACTCGTCGACGGCGAGCCGCGAGCCCTTCCTCTCGCCATTCCCGCTCACGAGGCCACCCTGAGGTGCTCTCACCTGTTCAACGTGCTCGACGCCCGTGGCGCCATCAGCGTCACCGAGCGCGCGGCCTACATCCAGCGGATCCGTTCGCTGTCGTGCCGTTGCGCCGAGGCCTGGGTGGAGGGTCGGAAGTCTGCCGGTTTCCCGCTGCTGGACCGTAGCGTGGCGAGCCGGGGAGCCTCGAGGTGAGTACGACGGCGCCGCTGCTCATCGAGATCGGCTGCGAAGAGATACCGGCAAGGATGATCCCTCGGGCCACCGCGGATCTGGCCGGAATCGTCACGGCCTGCCTGCAGCGCGCGGAACTGTCTCACGGCGCGACGCAGTCGTGGGGTGGCTCACGGCGCCTGGCCGTTCGGGTCGACGACGTCGCCGGGCACCAGGAGGATCGGGACGAGGTCGTGCTGGGCCCGCCCGCGGAGATCGCATTCTCCGCCGACGGTCAGCCGACGAAGGCCGCCACCGGCTTCGCGCGAAAGCAAGGGATCGAGGCCGAGGACCTGCAGCGGATCGAAACGGCCAAGGGCGTCTACGCGGGCCTCGAGCGTCGCGTCAAGGGCAAGTCGGTGGGGCAAGTGCTCGCGGACGGTCTGCCCTCCATGGTCGCGGCCATGTCGTTCCCGAAGGCGATGCGGTGGGGTGACGGTGGCTACCGCTGGGTCCGGCCGGTGCACTGGCTGTTGGCGCTTCACGGCAGCACGGTGTTGCCGGTCGAGCTGTTCGGTATCCGGGCGGAGGGGCGGTCGACCGGCCATCGCTTCTTCAGCCGAGGACCCGTCGACGTCGGGCATCCGGATACGTATATCGAGGCGCTGGAGGGTGCGTCGGTCGTCGTCGATCCGGCGCTCCGGCGGGAGCGTGTCCTGCACGCCCTCGTGGAATCCGCCGAGCGCGCAAAAGGCACGCTGGTCGAGGACCACGCCCTCCTCGAGGAGGTGTCCGACCTGGTGGAGTGGCCAGGGGTTGTGATCGGCGCCTTCGATCCCGCGTTTCTGGAGCTCCCCCGCGAGCTGCTCGCGACCACACTCCGCCACCATCAGAAGTGCTTCACGATTCAAACCGCGCAAGGAGAGCTCCTGCCGGCCTTCCTCGGCGTGGCCAACACCGATCGCGATCCCGGCGGTCACGTCCGGAGGGGCAACGAGTGGGTCGTCGGCGGTCGTCTCGAGGACGCGAGGTTCTTCTGGAACGAAGACCGCCGCGAGCCGCTGGCCGAGCGTTCATCGAAGCTCGAGGACGTCGTCTTCCATGCTCGGGTCGGAACCTACGCGGACAAGGCCCGGAGGATGGAGCAGCTCGCACACGCCCTCTCGAGCCGTCTCTCCCTGAGCGACGAAGAGACGGCCTGCTGTCGCCGGGCGGCGCGTCTGGCCAAGAACGATCTCGTGACCAGCACGGTGGGGGAGTTCCCCGAGCTCCAGGGCCAGGTCGGTGGGCTCATGCTCCTTGCCGAGGGAGAATCGGAGGAGATCGCGGCGGCCGTCTACGATCACTACCGACCTGCGGGATCCGAGGACCGGCTCCCGTCGGGGGTGGTCGGTCGGGTCGTCTCGGTAGTCGACAAGCTCGACAGTCTGTCGGAGCTGATTCGTATCGGGGAGAAGCCCAAGGGCTCGCGTGATCCACTCGGCCTGAGGCGCGCGGCGAGCGGTGTCTTCCGAATCCTGATCGAGAGCCAGTGGCCGGTCTGTCTCCAGGATCTCTTCGAACTGGTCGGGACGCGAGGCCGGGACTTCACCACGGCAATGCAACGCATGCTCGAAAACCTCCTGCGGGAGCGCGGGTCGACGTCGAACGAGATCCTGGCGGTTCTGCGCCCGCGAGTGAGCGAGTACGAGTACCTGACGTGGCCGCTGCACGACATCGCCGTCCGCCTGGACGCGATCCGGACGGTGCGGGCGAGGTCGGACTTCGAGCACCTCGTCGACTTGACGAAAAGGGTCGACAACATCCTCTCGAAAGATAGTGACGTGGCGAGGTCCGTTCTAGAACAGAACCCGGACCTCGCAGACTACGCGGAGCAGGCGGACGCGGCGTTGCGCCTGGAGGAGATGACAGTGCGGTCGGCTCGGGAAATCGCCAAGTGCGCCGAGGGCAAGGAGTACGGACGAATCGTGAGCCTCCTTGCCGAGCTGGTGGAGCCCGTGGAGCGTTTCTTCACGGAGGTTCTGGTTCTGGATCCCGACCAGCCGAAGGCGACACGCTACCGGTTGGAGCTTCTCTCCGGACTGCGTGAAGTTCTGACCCGGATCTTCGACATCAGAGAGTTGGCCGGTCAGGCCGACAGGAGAGAATAGTGGACAAACTCGTTTATTTCTTTGGCGAAGGCAAGGCGGACGGCAACACCCGGATGAAGGATCTCCTCGGCGGCAAGGGAGCGAACCTCGCGGAGATGACCAATCTCGGAATCCCGGTACCCGCCGGGTTCACCATCTCCACGCGCGCCTGCAACCGGTACTTCGAGTTGGGGCACCGCATGCCTCCGAAGCTCGACGGACAGGTGGAGCGTTCGGTGAAGCGTCTGGAGAAGATCCGCGGCAAGCGGTTCGGTGATCTCCGCGACCCGCTGCTACTGTCGGTTCGCTCGGGCGCGAAATTCTCCATGCCGGGGATGATGGACACGATTCTGAACCTTGGCCTCAACGACCGCAGCGTTGAGGGCCTGGCGAAGTCGAGCGGCGATCGGCGGTTCGCGTTCGACTCCTACCGGCGCTTCATCCAGATGTACGCCGACGTGGTCCTCGGCGTCAAGAAACACGAGTTCGAGGCGCTGCTCTCGGTCGCCAAGCAACGGCGCAAGGTCGAGCAGGACACCGAGCTCTCCGCGGAGGATCTCGAACAGCTGGTGGTACGCTTCAAGGACAAGGTCCGGCGGGCCACGGGACGTGCTTTCCCGCAAGACCCCCGGGCGCAGCTATGGGGCGCCGTCGGCGCGGTCTTCGAGAGCTGGGACAACCCCCGCGCGCGTCTCTATCGCCGGCAGTACGGAATCGCGGACAATCTCGGGACGGCCGTCAACGTGCAGTGCATGGTCTTCGGGAACCTCGGCGAGGATTGTGCCACCGGCGTGGCGTTCACGCGCAACCCGGCCACCGGCGAGGACTTGTTCTACGGAGAGTATCTCGCCAACGCTCAGGGAGAAGACGTCGTCGCCGGCATCCGAACGCCCCGACCGATCTCCCGCGCACAGGCCGACGGCGACGGGGATTCCCTCGAGGAGCTGATGCCCGAGTCCTACCGTCAGCTCATGAAGATCCGGAATCGGCTCGAGTCCCACTACCGGGACATGCAGGACATCGAGTTCACCATCGAGCGAGGTGCGCTCTACATGCTCCAGACTCGCACCGGGAAAAGGACCGGACTCGCGGCGCTGCGCATCGCCTTCGACCTCCACCGCAAGAAGCTCATTGACCGCAAGGCCGTGGTCCAGCGTGTGGAACCGGACATGCTGACCCACCTGCTGGCTCCGGTCTTTGACCCGACCGAGATCGAGCGCGCCCGGCGGGGCGGACGTTTGATGGCACGCGGGCTTCCGGCCGGACCGGGCGCGGCGTCGGGCGTCATCGCGACCACAGCCCAGGACGCCGTCCGAATGGCTCGTAGCGGGAAGCGCGTCATCCTGGTCCGCACCGAAACGAGTCCGGAGGACCTCGCAGGCATGGTGGCGGCTGCGGGAGTCGTGACCAGCCGTGGCGGTATGACCTCGCACGCCGCGGTGGTTGCCCGCGGGATGGGGAAGCCCTGCGTGGTCGGTGCCGAGGCGCTACGCGTGGATGAAGCCGGACGCCAGGTGCGGGCCGGAGGCCGGAATCTCGGCCCCGAAGACTGGGTCTCGCTCGACGGTACCACCGGCGAGGTCTTCTCCGGCGAGATGGACCCCCACCCGTCCGAGATCCAGCGAGTCCTCGTGGACCGTACCTTGAAACCGGAACGGTCCCCGTTGTTCAAGCAGTACTCCACGCTCATGCAATGGGCGGACCGCCTGCGACGCCTCAAGGTCCGAACGAACGCGGATACGCCGCGCGACGCGGCGGTGGCACGGGCCTTCGGAGCCGAGGGCATCGGGCTGTGCAGAACCGAGCACATGTTTTTCGCCGAGGAACGGATCGCCGCCGTCAGGCATCTGATCCTCGCCGATGAGCCAAAGCAGCGTCGCGCCGCGCTCGCCAAGCTTCTCCCGATGCAACGCAAGGACTTCGTCGGCATCTTCAAGGCCATGGAAGGTCTTCCGGTGACGATCCGGCTGCTGGACCCGCCGTTGCACGAGTTTCTGCCGACGACCCCCGCGCAGTTCAAGAAGGTGGCCAAGGAGATGGGGGTCGCGGTCAAGGAGCTGGAAGAGAAAGCGGCGCAGCTTCACGAGGCGAATCCGATGCTAGGCCACCGCGGCTGCCGTCTCGGGATCACATTTCCCGAGATCTACGACATGCAGGTGCGCGCGATCCTCGAGGCCGCCATCGCCTGCCGCAAGAAGAAGATCCGCGTACACCCGGAGATCATGATTCCGTTGGTGGGGACGGTTAGAGAGATCAGGGACCTTGCGGCGCGCGTCCGTGAGGTGGCCCGGGACGTCGAGAAGCGTGCGAAGGCGAGCCTGAAGTACCACGTCGGAACGATGATGGAAATCCCGAGGGCCTGCCTGATTGCAGGCGCCATCGCCAGCGAGGCGGAGTTCTTCTCCTTCGGGACCAACGACTTGACGCAGATGACGTACGGCTTCAGCCGGGACGATATCGGGAAGTTCCTGCCCGCCTACCTCGAGGAGCGGATCCTGCCGGCGGACCCGTTCCAGACCGTGGATCAGGAAGGCGTCGGGCGACTGGTCGAGTTGGCCGTCAAAGAGGGCCGAAAGGCGCGGGAAGGTCTGAAGATCGGGATCTGCGGTGAGCACGGAGGGGATCCGCAGTCCGTCGGCTTCTTCCACCGCAGCGGGCTCGATTACGTCTCGTGCTCGCCGTACCGCGTGCCGGTGGCCCGTCTGGCGGCGGCGCATGCCCGGCTCGCCGAGGAAGGTGGAGCGGGATCGGGGACCGCCTGACCCAACGACGCGCGCTTCCCCGGGGCGCTTGACGCCCCGGGGTAGCGAGGCTATATTGACGCGCTTTTCGGGTGCCGGCGGGGGCTCCCGGTGGCGGTGCAGCGTTCGAGGCCTGGAGAGTGCGATGAGTCCCAAGGCCCGCAAATCCAAGGTGGCAGCAAAGCCGAAGGCGCCGGCGAAGAAGACGACGCGGAAGGCCGCGCCCGCCAGGAAGAAGAAAGCCGCCAAGAACACCGCACGGACGAGCGCCGCCGCGGCAAAGAAGAAGACCGCCCGGAAGGCCGAGCGCCCGACCGGAAAGACAACGGCGCCTGCCAGGGCGGCGGCCGCCTCCAGGCGGCGCAAGAAACCGCTAACCTCGCGCGCGCGGAAGGCCAAGAAGCCGCGGCGTGTTCGCCTGGGGCCAAAACAGGTGGAGCACTATCGCGACTTGCTTCTCGAGAAGCAGCGAGGACTCATGGCGGCGTATCAGATCTCCAAGGGCGACAGCCGAAGCGATCTCGACGACGGCACCGAGGACTACATCGACTACGCGGTCCACTCCTACGCCCGGGAGTTCCTGCTGTCGCTCTCGGAGATGGACCGCAAGCAGCTCTACCTCGTGGACCAGGCTCTCGAGCGGCTCGCCCGCAATGAATTCGGGCACTGCCAGCAATGCCAGCAACCGATCCTCCCCAAGCGGCTGGAGGTCTCCCCGTGGGTTCGCTACTGCGTGCCGTGCCAGGAGTTGGAGGAGCAGGGGATGCTTCCCGATCTGGCCGCGTCGGAAGACGCCGACGACGAGACCGACGACGACGAAGAGATCTCGGGAAGCGCCGCCCCGGCCCTGGACGACGACAGCGAGGAATCCGACGACGATCTGGCGGACGACGACGACACCGCCTGACCCTCCTCTTTCCCGCGCACCCTCCGCTTTCGACACCCGAACACGGCTTCCGGAGGCCGCCGCTCGCCGGGAACATCGGGGTGCGCCTACAATCCTGACGATGTCGTTCCGTCCGCACCTCGACTCGGTGTTCCGAAGTGGCTGAACCCCACGCTCGAACGCCGCATTCGCGAGCGATCCGGCGATGGATCCTGCTGGGCGTGGCCGTGGTCGCGGCGGTGGCCGTCGCGGTATCGGGAGCGATGGTCCGGGCGAGGCTCGACGGGTGGGTCCGGGCCCACCTCGAGACGTCGCTCTCGCGTATTCTCGGCGGAGAGGTCTCCTTCGGCGCGCTGCACGTGGCACCGCTGCGCCTTCAGATCGTCTTCGACGACCTCCGCGTGGATTGCCGCGGCGGCCCGCGTACGGCGTTGGCGGGACGGATCGAGCACGGCCGCATTCGGCTGGCCTGGCGAGGACTGGCCGCGCTACCCGCAGGACGGCTGCACCTCGCTGACGTCGTGCTCGACGCTCCGCGAGTGCACGTCGATCACGGCTATCTGGAGACAGCGTCGGAGACCGACGGCGCGGGAGGCCGCCTGCTGGACTGGCGAATCGACCACCTCGAGGTCCGCGGTGGCGCCGTCGCCTATGCCGACGCGGAGATGCCGCTCGATCTGGAAGCGAGGAATCTGGAGCTGTCGGTCGACTGGAGTCTCTTCCGTCGAGCGATGGTCGGTCGCGTGGAACTCGATCTGGAGATCGTGAGCCCACGGTTCGGAGAGACTCACGAAATCTCGGCGGCAAGCTCGTTCCGACTGCGGGGCACGCGGCTCGAGATGGTGGATCTCGAAGCCACGGCCCCGGGGCTGCGGGCGGAGAATGTCACCGGCCATATCCTGTTCGAAGAAGGATGGCCGCTGGCGCTCCGGGGGCGTGTCACTGCAGAGGCGCGGGCGCTACGGCCTTGGGCCCCTGGCGAGCTACCGACCATCGAGGGCAGCTTCCGGGGAGATCTCTTCGTCGACGCCATCGACGGGGTGGTTCGCGCCGGAGGGACGATCGGATCGGACGGTGCCGGCGTCGGTCCGCTCGAGTTCAGCTCATTGAGGGCACGACTCGAATACGGTCCCGGAGAGCTCACCGTCGACGGACTGCGAGCGTCGGTCTTCGGCGGCGAGGTCACGGGCACCGCACGGTGGGGGCTCGGGGCGACCCCACGGGTGGCCACAGAGCTCCAAGGCCGCGGGATCGATCTCGGGCGACTTCTGGCTCTCGTCGGAGCCCCATTTGCGGTCGCCAGTATCGCGGAGGTGGAGATGGCCTTCGAGGGGGATCCGGGCCGGCCGTCGACGTGGATCGGCTCGGGCCGACTGGACGCACTACCGGCGGCGGAAGACGACCGCCTTCCCGTGGGCTTGCGCGGGGAATTCGAGCTCGCCGACGGTCGGTTGGAGGTCCACGGCGCCAAGCTGGAGGCGGCGGCGGCCCGTGCCGAGATGTCGATCCGCTTTTCCCTGGATGCGCCGCTGACGGGTGAGATCGTTGTTGACGGGACCACCTCCGCCGCCCGCCGCAGCCAGGTGGAGCTGGTCGCGTTGCTGGAAGGAGCAGGGATGAAAGTGCCTGCCGCGCTCGAGCACCCCGTCCGCGGCAACGGAACGGTCCGGGCGCGGATCGGCATCGGGGGCGAACCCGATGTCGATCTTCTCGTCGAGCTCACCGACGGCTCCTGGGGAGACTGGGGATTCGACCGCGGCGAGGTGGACCTCGCCTACCGGGGACGGGAGATCGGCCTTCGCCAAGCCAAGGTCGAGGGACCGGACGGCGAGACGAGCCTCGTCGGACGGTTCGACGCGGAGGAGAGAACGGTCGTCCGGCTCGACGGGAGGCTCCAGGATGTGGCCCTGGCGCCGCTGTTCGCCCTCCTGGACGTGCCGCTCGCCATCGAGGGACGCGTGGATGGAAGCGTGACTCTCGTGCAGGGAGCGCAGGGCCTCGAAGGCTCCGGGCAGGTCGCGGTGCGAGAGGTCAGCGTGCTGGGCGAGCCGGTGGGTGATCTCGATGCTCGCTTCTCGGTGCACCGCAACGTCATGGACTTACACGACATCCGCCTGAAAGGACCTGGCTTCGGGGGACGCGGAGCCATCCTGCTCGACCTCTCCGAGGCCGTTCTCGACGGTCAGATCGCGGAAGGGCTCGCCGACCTGTCGCAGCTCGGTTTGCTCACCCGTCGGGGGATCGAGGCCGACGGGGAGGCGCTCGTATCGGGTGCGCTTCGCTACACACCCGAGGGACTCCTCGGGGATCTGCAGGTCACGGGGCCCGACGTCTCGGTCGAGGGCTTCGGGTTGGGGAGGGTCGAAGGCGACCTGCGCTTCCATCCGGAGGGCGTGGATCTTCAGATAGCGTCGGGGCGAGATCACGGACTCAAGCTGGAGGGTCGCGCGGAATGGGCCGAGGGAGTTCCGGTAACGGCGGTGCTGTACCTCGACGGCACGACGGTGGAGGTGCCGCGGGAGATCTTCGCCGCCGACGTTTGGATGCGTCTCAGCGGCCACGTTCTCATGGAGGGGCCGCTCGCGCGCCCGGAGGAGCTCGTCGCGCGCGGGGAGCTCGACTCCGTTGTGCTGCAGCTGGGTGGACGCAGCCTCCGGACCGTCGAACCCGTCCGCCTGGGCCTGAGCGAAGCAACGGTGTCCATCGGTCCGGCGCGCTGGAACGGACCGGAAACCGACCTCGGAACCGAGGCGCGGCTGGACCTCACGGAGCGAACCCTGGAGAGCACCTTCCGCGGCACGGTCGATCTAGGCGTCGCGGCGACGCTGTGGCCCGAGATGCGGGCGACGGGTCCCCTCAGTGTGGATGTGAGCATCGAAGGCCCGTGGGACGACATCGAGGCCAGCGGCACGCTGGACCTCGAGAACGGTCGCGTCCGGGTGCTCGGTTTCCCGGATTCCCTCAACGCCGTGTTTCTGCGCATGCGTCTCAAGCGGGGAGAGATCCACCTCGACGAGGCTCGAGCGGTGCTGGGCGGCGGAGAGGTCACGGCCACCGGGCGCGCGAATCTCGACGGCCTTGCGGTCGAGGACTACGCCGTCGAGCTCCATGTGACGAGCTCGACGGTACGATACCCGAGCGATTTCAGAGGCGTCTACGACGGCACCCTGAGTTTCCGCGGAGGTCCGGACGATGCGACACTGAGCGGGGATATTCACCTCGGGCGTGGGCGTTACGAAAAGGACTTTGACTTCACGCGGGTCTTCCGCGCCCGATCCCGCGATTATGGTCCCGGTGAGCAGGTCGAAGTTCCGGTCAGCCTCTTCCTGGACGTCGATCTTCGCGCCGATGGTGATGTTTGGATCCGAAACCGTATGGTCGATCTCGAGAGTGCAATGGATCTCCATCTGGGAGGGGAGGTTCGAAGACCCGAGATCACGGGCAGGGTGTGGTTGGAGGAGGGCGGGGAGGTCCGTTACCGCGGGGTCGAGTATCGCATCCAGGCGGGGAGCCTCGATCTCATGGAAGTCCAACGCATCAATCCCTACGTCGACCTCAGGGCGGAAACCACCATCGGCGAGTATGCCATCTTCCTTCACGTCCAGGGGACGCTTGATCGGTTGCGCTATTCCCTGACCAGCGACCCTTCGCTCTCCCCGCAAGACATCATCGCGCTGCTCACCACGGGGCGGACGCTGGAGACCCTGAACACCGGCACCGACGACTTCAAGGCGGGGTTCACGGGGGACGTCGTGACGAACTACTTTGCCAGCGCTCTCACCCAGCCCTTCGAGCGGCAGCTCGAGAGGCTGCTGCGTCTCGAGCAGGTCCGCGTGGATCCGTTGCTGATCGAGGGGGAGGCGGATGCCACCACCCGACTTACCCTCGGCAAGGAGGTCACCGACGATGTCCTGGTGGTCTACTCGACCAATCTCAATCAGTCCGGAACGGATATTTACCGGATGGAGTGGAAGGCGACGCGCCGCCTGAGGGTGTCGCTGGAAAGCGGTGTGGCGGGGGGAGTCGGGAGCGACCTGCGCTACACCCGACGATTCTGGTTCAAGCCCGCCGAAGGCGAAGAACGCGGTCGCGCCACCGAGCCGGCGCGGAGTGTCGCCCGGCCCGCGGAGGTTACGGGAGAAACGGTGGGCCTGATCCGGATCGAGGGCGCCGGACCCGCCGGTGCGAGTCTCATCGATCGCCTCCCGCTCCGACCGGGAGGACCGTTCGCACGGGCGAAGATGCTGGAGGGCGCTTTGGTGCTTCGGCGGTACTTCGTTGGCGAGGGGCGGATCGAGACGCGTGTCGAGACGCGGGAATCGCCCCGGGCGCTCGGGGTGACCGACGTGGTCTACCAAGTCGAGCCGGGACCCAAGGTGAGAATCGAATTCGAGGGTGTCGGGCGCAAGGACGCCAAGAAGCTGCGCAAACGGCTCGAGCATCTGTGGCAGGAATCGATCTTCCCCGAAGAGCTCTACAACGACGCGCTCACCGAGATCCTGAGCTATTTCAACGATCGCGGATTCTACGCGGCCGACGTGGTGCTGCGGGACGAGCTGACCGACGGAATCAAGGTCGCAAGGTTCGACGTCGACCCGGGAAAACCCGTGGGCGTCGTGGCGGTGAACCTCGAGGGGGTGGAGTCGGTATCCGAAGAGGAGGTCCGCAGGCAGATGTTGACGCGAAGCTCGACCGCCTTCTCGCGAAACGAGCTGGTGCCCTCCGTCCTCGAGGAAGACACCGCTGCGATCCGCACCCTCTACCGCGAGCATGGGTTCCTGGAGGTGAGCGTCGATCCGCCACGAGTCCGGCTGTCGGCCGATGGCCAGAGCGCCGAGGTCAACCTCCGCGTCCACGAAGGTCCGCGCTTCACGATCGGGCAGATCGCTGCGCCGACCGGGTTGGCCGTTCCCGCGGAGCAACTCGTCGCCTGGTCCGGGCTCGAGACCGGTCAGGTCTTCCGTCCGGGCGGCCTGGTGGAGGCCGAAAGTGCGCTGCGGGTTCAATTGGATGAGCGCGGATTCCCGGACGCCCGAATCGCTTCGCACGTCGAGGTCGGAAAGCGGCAGGTGGATATCGAGCTCGACGTCGTCACGGGCGAGCGCAAGCGGGTCGGGACGATCGAGATCGTCGGGAATCACAAGACACGCGACCGAGTGATCGAGCGGGAGCTTCTCTTGAAATCGGGCGACCTGATCTCGCGGGACCGCTTGCTCCGGATCCAGCACCGCCTTTACTCACTCGGCATCTTCCGGAGCGTTCGGGTCGGGCTCACCCCCAAGGACGGCGCGGATCCGACCGTTCAGAAGGTGACCGTGCACGTGGAGGAGAGCCCGCCACAGCGGATGAGCTTCGGCGTCGGCTACAACACGGAGACCGGCCTGCGCGGAAGCCTGTCGCTTTCGAACTCGAACGTGCGCGGTCACAATCGTCGAATGGCCATTCAGGGCGGTGCGAGCGAGATCAACAGGCGTGTGGAGTGGATCGGGGAAGATCCTCGATTGTTCGGGCGTCGGGACCTGCAGGGGCTGATCGATGTTTCCTGGCTCGAAACTCAGCAGGTTTCCTTCGATGAGAGACGGCTGTCGACCGCGGTGCGGCTCGCGCAGAAGCTGAACGAGCGCTGGGGGCACTTCATCCGCTACAACTACCAGAATGTGGAATTGTCGAACCTTCTCGCCAGCGGTCTGCCGATCGATCCGCGCATCGAGGATCTCAGGTTGGGGAACCTGGGGTATGGCGCGGTTCGCACCACGCGGGATGACCCGTTCACGCCGACCCGGGGGAGCTACCTCAGCGGTGAGGTTCGAGTCTTCGCGCCGGTCTTCCTCTCGGAGGCGAGCTTCACGCGTCTGTTCGGTCAGGCGACACGGGTGAAGACATTCGAGAACCGTATGCAACTCGCGGGGGCGCTTCGGCTCGGAGTGGAGTGGCCGTTCGGCGATACCCCGATCGTGCCGATCAGCGAGCGTTTCTTCACCGGAGGCCACGACACGCTACGGGGATTCGCACGGGACACCGTCGGCCCGAAGGACCCGAGCACGGGGCTGCCCACAGGAGGGCAAGCGATGATCGTGGCGAACCTCGAGTATCGCTACCGCATCTGGCGGTTGCTGGTCGGAGACGTCTTCTACGACACCGGCAACGTGTTCCTCCGCGCGGGGGACGTGAATCTCGGTGAGCTTCGCCACGTGCTCGGGTTGGGATTCAGGCTCGAGACGGCGCTCGGTCCGATCCGCCTGGAGTACGGATGGAAGCTCGACCGCAAGCCTGGGGAGACACCCGGCGAGTTCTACCTGTCCCTCGGCAACGCGTTCTGATACCCGGCCCGCGCGAGACCCGCCGCTGCGGGGAGCGCGGGGCGGCCGGGCATCCACGACCGATCAGGCGAAGGAGTATCGCATCTGGGTGCGGTGTCGTCCGAGACTCTGCCGGAGCTTCTCTTTGGCCTCGCGCTCGAGTTGACGGACGCGCTCGCGGCTGAGGTTGAGGCTTTTTCCGATCTCCTCGAGGGTCTGCTCACGGCCGCCGAGCAGGCCGAAACGGTTTCGGATGATGTGGCGCTCTCGCTCGTCGAGGCCGATCAAGGCCTGCCGAACCAGGAAGCCGATCTCCTTGGCGTAGAGGTTGTCCTCCTGATTGACGGTCTTGTCGTCGGCGATCAGCGCGGCGAGGCGGCAGCCCTCGTCCCGATCGACGTAATCGTCGATGGAGAGCTCCCGCCTGAGCAGCGGAATGATCATCGGATATCTCCTCGCTTTCCCCTCACCCCAGTAAACAGCAACTCCCGTGCCCGGATTCCAGCACGCGCTCAGGACGCTCTGCAAATTCACCGCGAGGGGGTCGCATGGCAGGGGAGCGCGTAAGCCGTTGAAAAAAATGCACTTAGAAACCGAGAAGATCAACTGGCCCTGTAGGAGTGGAAGGGTAACCTTGCTGTTTCACCACAAGCGCATGCCGTCGTGACACCTGAGGAGGACGGACGCGTCAAAATGGCGCGATTTTGAGGCCGATTCCTGTCGCGGTGTTACAATGCGCCACCTCCGTACCCCCGCAGGCTGGAGCAAGGAGCACTCCGTGGGCCGCATTCGAGTTCTCGACGACCCGACGGTCAACCGTATCGCCGCGGGGGAGGTCGTCGAACGGCCGGCGTCGGTCGTGAAGGAACTCATCGAGAACAGCCTCGACGCGGGCGCGCACGCGATCGATGTTCGTGTGCTGGCGGGCGGAAGACGCCTCGTCCGGGTCGCCGACGACGGGAGCGGCATGGATCGCGACGATGCCCTCCTGGCCCTCGAGCGCCACGCCACCAGCAAGCTGGACGCAACGACCGATCTCCACGCAATCGAAAGCCTCGGCTTCCGGGGGGAAGCGCTCCCGAGCATCGCCGCGGTGTCGCGCTTCATGCTTCGGACGGCTCACGAGGATGGCAGCGGAACGGAGGTCGAGGTCCGCGGCGGCAAGATCGTCGCGGTCCGCGAGGTCGCGATCCCTCGCGGAACGACCGTCGAGGTGGCGGGGCTGTTTTTCAACGTGCCCGCGCGCCGAAAGTTCCTTCGGGCCGGGACGACGGAGCTGTCCCACGTGGTGCGGTGGGTCGCGCGCTACGCTCTGGCCCACCGTGAAGTGCGGTTCCGACTCGAGCACGGCCCGCGGGTCGTGCTGGAAGCCGCGCCGGCCGAGTCTCTCGCCGACCGGATTCGGGAGGTCTACGGCAATCTCGCCGATCGACTTCTGCCGTTCTTGCTGGATAGGCCGGGCCTGCGGGTCCACGGGCTCGCCGGCCGGCCGGTGGAAGGTGGCCCGCGAAGGGACGGTCTGCAGCTGTTCGTCAACGGCAGGGTGGTCCAGGACCGCGTCCTGGCCCACGCGGTGCGAGAGGCCTACGGCAATACCATGCCGCGCGGCCGCCATCCCGTCGCCTTCGTCTTCGTCGAGATCGCACCGGAGGAGGTCGACGTCAACGTTCATCCACAGAAGACCGAGGTCAGGTTCTCGCGCTCCGGCGCCGTTCACGACGTCGTCCGTGAAGCGGTGGCGTTCGCACTTTCGCGGGAGGGTGCCGTTCCCGATCTCGCCGAGCTGCGGCGCTCATGCGCGGCGCCGTCGGTCCGCGACGCGATCGCGGCTTCCGCGCTCTCCTACCTCGAGTCGCGGGGGGAGACCGCCGCGAGCGAACGCACGGGGGAGGCGAGCGCGCGGGTCGCCTATCGCCCTGACACGAGCGGGGCGAGCCCAGCGGGGCAACGGACCCTCCTGGCAGAGGGTCCCGGCGTCGCGGCTCAGCCGCGGGTGGCCCCCTGGGTGCCCCTCGCGCAGTATCGTGACTCCTACATCGTCGCCGAGGACCGCGATGGTCTCGTCCTGGTGGATCAGCACGCCGCCCATGAGCGAGTGCTCTTCGAGCGCTATCTAGAGGATGCCGAGGAGGACCGGGTCGAGGTCCAGCGGCTGCTCTTCCCCTTGACCCTCGAGCTGGCCCCCGACCGGGCGGTAGTTCTCGAGGAGGAACTCTCGGAGTTCCGCCGACTGGGGTTCACCATCGAGCCGTTCGGTGGACACTCGTTCCGGGTGGACGGCGTCCCCTCGGTTCTGGGCGATCTCGAGGCG
>Ga0209536_100008469_pt1 | contig 15420 bp, 17 predicted proteins | sample DeeMarSeWOR28_12_FD_187461 | JGI IMG/M metagenome (GOLD analysis project Ga0209536, IMG submission 187461) | Marine sediment microbial communities from White Oak River estuary, North Carolina - WOR-2-8_12 (SPAdes) (version 2) | ecosystem: Environmental > Aquatic > Marine > Intertidal zone >...
AATTCATTATTTCAGCTTATGTTCCTTTATGATCGTATGTAGAAAATTCGAAAGTGACTCCTCTAACAGATCATATACAATCTGAAATCCATTCTGACCTCCATAGTAGGGATCCGGTATGTCGGCTCCGGATTGCTGATTATCAAAATCACGCATCCGCATTACTTTTGCCTTTTGAAACGGGTCCGGATGCTGCAACCGTAAGATCTCTTCAAAATTTTCATTGTCCATGGCCAGAATATAATCAAATCTATTCATATCCGTTCTGTTGATCTGTCTTCCCAGATGCTCGAGTTGTATGCCATTTTTTTCTGCGATCTGAATACTTCTCGTATCAGGAGGCTCATCTATATGCCAACGGGATGTACCTGCAGAGTCCGAAACGATGAAGGACTCAAGTCCAGCTTCCTTGACCAGCTTTTTAAATATGCCTTCCGCCAAGGGAGAGCGGCAGATATTACCCAGACAAACAAAAAGAACATTTAGCATGAATCAACTGTTTTGATTAAATATTCCAATTAATATTGTATTATATTTATATATTATTGTATTTTTTTAATTTTTTTAATTTTTTTTTTATTTTTTTAAAATCTGATGGTTACTATCGGATTATTATTCGTATATAGAAGTGCATAACACAAATTTTATTCATACACCTGTTTAACATTGACGAAAACCTCCTTCATAATGCAAGGAGGTTTTTCGTTTTTATTCCGTGAGGGATATCTGCATTTTTACCAGATTCGCATACACTCCATTCATCTTTCTCAGCAATTCATGATGAACCCCTGATTCAACTATTTTGCCGCTCTGAATCACGTATATTTTATCAACTTTTTTAATGGTGGCGAGGCGGTGTGCTATGATGATGGTAGTCCGGTTATGCATGAGCAAATCGAGTGCTTCTTTTACCTGGTACTCCGAATTCGAATCAAGAGAACTGGTAGCTTCATCCAGGATAAGGATATCGGGATCACGTAATATGGCCCGTGCAATGGCGATGCGTTGCCGTTGTCCTCCTGATAATTTTACTCCCCGCTCCCCCACCAGCGTATCCATTCCTTCCGGAAATTCTGTAATAAAATCAAAGGCATTGGCTTTTTTTGCCGCCAGTTCGATTTCATTATCATCCGCATCCGGATAGCCATAAAGAATATTTTCACGGATGGTTCCTCCAAATAGAATCACATCCTGAGGCACAATCGCAATTCTACCCCGGTAGTGAGCCAGGTCAATATCCTTAATATCCGTTTCATCGATCTGCAATTTTCCCTTATCAGGAGCATAAAACCTCAAAAGGAGTTGTATGATGGTTGATTTACCCGCACCGGATGGTCCCACCAGCGCAATCTTTTCTCCTTTACGGATGTCCAAATTAATCCCCTTTAAAACCGTCTGATCCTTCCGTGTCGGATAGGCAAAGAAAACATCCCGATACGAAATCCTTTCGGTTAACCGGATTTTTTTGTCCCCTCCCCTGGATTCTTCCTCTTCTTCTCCGATTATCTCCATCACTCTTTCGGATGCTCCAACCGATTTTTGCAACTGGCTGTATATATCACCCAAACCAGCGATAGATCCCCCGATAAAGGTGGTATACAGTACAAATGACAACAGGTCACCCACTGAGATCATCCCCTCACTTACCAGGGTAGCTCCATACCAGATCACTGCGACAATGGTACCAAAAAGAGCGAAGATAATAAATGAAATAAATCCACCACGAAACAAGGCCGTTCTCAATGCTATATTTACCACCGATTTCATACTTTGCCCGTACCTTCTGATCTCACGCCATTCATTGGTAAATGCTTTTACTTCGCGAACTGCCTGAAGGGTTTCCTCCACTATGATGTTGGTCTGACTGAGGTTTTCCTGTGTTTTTTTCGACAGGCTTCTAATATAACGGCCAAAAACCAGCGCGATGATAATCACCAATGGAAAGATGGCAAACATAAAAATAGTAAGCTTCGGAGAGGTTATAAAGATGATCAGGGTGCCGATTACCAGCGTAGCTACCTGTCTGACAAATTCAGCCAGTGTAATGGATAGAGAATCATGCAGCAATGTCACATCCGCTGTAATTCTGCTGATCATTTCCCCTATCCGATTCTGATCATAAAATTTCATAGGAAGAAACATAAACTTCCTGTAAAGAGACTCCCGGATGTCTGCTACTGCCTTTTCACTTGTCAGGGCGAAAAGGTAAACCCTGAAAAAGGAAAAAATTCCCTGGATTAGCAGGATGCCGATCAAGATCAGTGCGATGGATCCGAGACTATTAAGGATCCAATCCTGATTGCCCGCAGCCACGTCGATTAGTTTTCCTACAAGGAAAGGGAAAGCCAGCAGGGTAAGGCTTGACAACATCAAGAATAATATTCCGGGAATCAAATAATGGAGATAGGGCCGGACAAAACCAAATACTGCATATAATTTCTTCAGGCTCTGCCGGCTAATCCTGATTTTCTTATCCTTATTCCGTTTTTCATTGTTCATTCAATCCGATCCGTTTATTGCCTACTTGCTTTGGAACAATTCACAAAGCTACGATTTAATTTAATACCATGAATTCCGTTTCACTGTTGGAAATTAATTTTCCCGGCCGTAAAATAGGTTATGGAATCCTGGAGTACCATTTTCTGAAATCCCTTCACCGCAAACGAATCCAACCGGATTTTTCCTTCATTTATTGGATAAAATAAAAGGAACAACTTCCTTTTCGAATAATAAATGGGATTGGTCGATTGCTGGGCAGCCTTTATGGTTCTGATCCTATTCGACATTTTATCTCTCTCAATCCTAAGAAATACGGTTTCAGACACTGATGAGTCATTTAATGTATAATTTTCAACCTCGATATTCCCGCTATCAAGGAGTATTTTATCATAGTATTCCTGCAATCCTGGCTTATCGATATCGGCTGTTTTAAAGATACTCAATTCTTTTTGCCATCCTGACGAATCAGGCTGCAGAACCAGGTTTTCCATGTTATCACCGATCCGGGTTTTTTTCGTTAATTCATAGTTACCTTCAGAAAGAAGAAGAACCTGACTGTCGATGAAACCTTCCAGATCAAAAAAATTGCGCTGGTCCGTATTTATTTCCCGACGGCATCCTGAAGATAAAAGGATAATTAAGGATAAAATCAAGCCACTGATTGAGGGCTTCATTCAACTTTGATTAAAATCTCGCCGTCCATTTCTTTCGGGATTTCCAATCCCATCAATTTGAGAATGGTAGGTGCCAGGTCGCCCAGTTTACCGTCTTTCATTTCAGGATGCAATTCACGATCGACCAGTATGCAGGGTACCAGGTTGGTAGTATGCGCGGTATTCGGAGAACCATCCTCATTGATCATATAATCGCTATTCCCGTGATCGGCTATTATTATTGCAGTATATCCGTTTTCGAGGGCGGTTTCAACCACATCGCGGGTACATTGATCAACTGTTTCACACGCTTTTACGGCGGCCTCGAATACACCGGTGTGCCCGACCATGTCCGGATTGGCAAAATTAAGACAAATAAAATCCGCCTCCTGCTTTCTGAGTTGTGGAAGGATTTTATCCCGGATATCATAGGCGCTCATCTCGGGCTGTAGATCATAGGTCGGCACTTTGGGTGACGGGCATAAAATTCTTGACTCTCCATCAAAAGGTTCTTCGCGTCCCCCTGAAAAGAAAAAGGTCACATGTGGATATTTTTCTGTTTCGGCAATCCGGATCTGCTTTTTCCTGGCAAGGCTCAGAATTTCTCCAAGGGTATTATGTATATGTTCCTTTCCATACAACACATTCACCTTCTTGAACGAATCGTCATAATTGGTCATGGTCAGGTAATAAAGATCCATGGTTTTCATATCGTATTCCGGAAAGTCTTTCTGGGTTAGGGCAATTGTAATTTCCCTCAACCGGTCTGTTCTGAAGTTAAACGCGAAAACCACATCCCCTTCCTAGATCCGGGCCAGTGGTTCAAGATCTTCATTTACGTGAATAATGGGTTTGATAAATTCATCGGTCACCTCCTCGTCATAAGATTCCCGGATGGCTTTAAAAATATCGGGGGCCCTTTTCCCTTCCCCTTTCACGATTGCATCGTAAGCTAGTTTTACCCTTTCCCACCGTTTATCCCGGTCCATCCCATAATATCGGCCAATTACCGTAGCGATCGTTCCGGTTGTCCTGTCTAAATGTTCCTGTAAGTCTTTTATAAATCCAAAACCACTTTTCGGATCCGTATCCCGTCCATCAGTCAATGCATGAATAAAAATCTGATCTGTGCCCATATTTTTTGCGGCCGTCAGGATTCCTTTGAGGTGATTGATATGGGAATGAACCCCGCCATCGGAAACCAGGCCAACCAGGTGAATTTTCTTGTCCTTATCCTTCGCATAGTTTAGGGCTTCGCGGAAGACTTTATTCTTTCCCAGTTCATTGTTCTCCACGGCAAGATTAATTTTCACCAGATCCTGATAAACCACCCTGCCGGCTCCGATATTCATATGACCTACTTCAGAATTCCCCATTTGTCCTTCCGGAAGACCCACCGCCATCCCGGAGGCATTCAATTTACTGTGTGCATATTTTCCATATAATGAATCAACAAAGGGAGTATTGGCCTGGTCAATGGCAGAGACTTCCGGTTTGGTGGCTATTCCCCATCCATCCAATATCATTAGGATCACCTTTTTATTCATGATTGTATTTTTTAAAAATGAGTAATTTTATAGAAATTTCGAATCTTTTAGCTTAATTTCATACTTGATTGATATGTTGAGCAAAACTACTAAATGATGGCATAGTTTTCGCTTTATCCTAAATGTAATTTGAAGGTGCATGCTTATAATTAAAGAAAAATTCTGGATCGCAGGTATTGTGATAGGGATAATATTGAATTTATCACTACGTGTTCCTTGTTTTTCACAAAACGATGTGATATCCAATGTGCGAATGGCAATCAAAACCGGAAGTTCAAAGGAACTTTCTCAGTATTTCGGGGCCGTGATCGTGTTGAATTTTGATGGCGAAAAATCCAATTACAGCAAAAGCCAGGCTGAATTTGTTTTGAAAGATTTTTTCAGAAAGTATGAACCGATCGACGTAGAATACATCCATCAGGGAGATTCCAATAAAGGCTATAAATATATCATGGGGAAATACAGGGCCGAAAACGGTTCGTTCCGGATTTATATTCTCTTCAAAAAAAGTGAGGATACCTATTATGTCGACACCATGGATTTCACCAGGGAGTAAACATTCCTTTCCTTTCCAATTATAATTTTATTTCATTGACTACTTTTGTGGCGTGATTCCACCATATATCAATGATACACGTTTAAGAGAGCTAATCCGTGATGCCATCCGGGAAGATATCGGAGAGGGAGATTTTACCTCGGCCGCCATATTTCCGGAGGACAGGCCGGGCGAAGCAAGGCTAATCGCAAAAGAAGCGGGCATAATCGCCGGACTTTATGTCGCTGAAATGATTTTCATGGAGTTTGATACACGCAACCGGATCCGGATGATTAAAGAAGACGGCCAGCCCGTAAACCGGGATGAGGTTATTTTTGAGGTTAAGGGAAATGTCAGGGGTATTTTATCCGCCGAACGACTCGTCCTGAACATCATTCAACGCATGAGCGGTATCGCCACCACCACCCATCATCTGGTAAATAAAATCGCGAACTATCCTGTCCGTATACTCGATACTAGAAAAACAGTGCCTAATCTGCGGATGCTTGATAAATGGGCAGTAAAACTGGGCGGGGGTGAAAACCATCGCATGGGGCTTTACGACATGATCATGCTGAAAGATAACCATATTGATTTTGCAGGAGGGATCCGGCCTGCGATTCAGGCTGTAAAAAAATACCTGGCCCGGCAAGGTAAGTCGCTTAAAATTGAAGTGGAAACCCGGAACCTCCGGGAAGTGAAAGAAGTAATGGAAACAGGTGGAGTGGACATCATCATGCTTGATAATATGTCGACTGAGGAGATTAAAGAGGCCGTCAGCATGGTCCGGGGAAAATATAAAACGGAAGCTTCCGGGAATATCACCGGACATAACATCCGGGCGATTGCTGAATGCGGGATTGATTACATTTCCGTCGGTGCCCTCACCCATTCGGTAAAAAGCCTTGATATCAGTTTAAAAACCAAAATCTAACATATATTATGATCGTTAAAACGAAAAAATATCAATTGTCAACCGGTAAGTATATCCGATTAGGTCTGCTTAATATCTTACGGGGACAATGGTGGGTATTTCTGATTGCCCTGGCCATCGGCCTGATGACCTTTGTGATCCCTTCCCACTGGTGGTGGATCGGTGCTCTTATCGCCCTGATATTATACGGCCTTTTCTGGTTGATCCAATTTGCGGGTATTACCCAGCTTGAACAAAACAAAATATTATTTGAAAGGCTTAATTATGAGATCTCCAGTCAGCAGATCTTGATAAAACTCAATCCGAAACAAGGGATGCCCATGAAATGGGAAAACATAAAAAAAGCCTATGTCGGAAAGGATTTTTTCCTGTTGATCATTTCCAAAGCGCAATTCATTTATCTTCCCTACAGAATATTCAATTCAGAAAATGAAAAGAAATTTATGGAAACAATTCTGAGGAGAAAAAATTATATTAAATAAAAACGATTTCACGGATTATCCCTTCCCCGAATTCCTCTTCAAGCATTGCCAGAATTTTCGATTTGGACATATTCAGTTCATTTTTCAGAGGGGCCGATGTAAGTTTTACCCTCAATTTCCCATTATTGAGTGAAATCTGAGAAGTACGGGAGGCAATAGGTCTCCCCATTAGTTTCTCCCAGGATGATTTAATGAGGGTGGCTGTATATTTTGAGTCAAGTTTGTACTCGTGTAACATGTGCCGGAAAGCTCCTTTAATTCGTTTAATATCTTCGTTTTTATCCTTCATACTTCGTTTATATGACCTCAAAATGATCGCTGTCGAGATAAACCGGAAATTTTTCTCTGAATTCCTTCAGGATATCAAACGACAATTTAACTGTTTTCATTTCCTGTTTCTCTTTCATGCCCAGAATTTTTTTCCCAGCCGGATTAAAAATGGAAGTATGCCCATTATAGCGAATCCCGTTACCATCTTCGCCGACCCGGTTTACACCAATCGAGAAACATAAATTTTCTATAGCTCTGGCCTGTAAAAGGGTATCCCAGGCAAGAATACGGGTTGCCGGCCAATTGGCAATATAAACCACAATATCATAATCCATTCGGTTTTTTTCTTTCCGATAAACATTCCGCGACCATACCGGGAATCTCAAATCGTAACAAATGAGAGGGCAGATCTTCCAGTCAGCTAGTTCGGCAATGAGCAATTTATTTCCGGCGGAGAAAAAATGATTTTCCTTTGCCATCCGGAAAAGGTGTCTTTTATCGTAATAATAAAAGGTGCCATCAGGTTTCATCCAGACAAGCCGGTTATAGTAGTGTCCCTTTTCCCAGACGATCAAACTTCCCAGAACCACCGACTGTGTCTGCCCGGCCATCTGTTTCATCCATTTGAAGGTTCTTCCATTCTTGGGTTCGGAGTACTTATCTGCCTCCATCGTATAACCCGTGTTAAACATTTCGGGCAGGATGATGAGATGGGATTTTTTTTTAATCTGCCAGATTTTCTCTTCCAGGTAAGCAAGATTCGCTTCGACACGCTGCCAGTGAATATCGGGTTGGATTACGGTAATCCGGAGATCATCCATAAAAAATTCTATTTCTTCTTCCTTGGGAATTTCATCATGTAGTCCACCTTGACATCCCCTTTTGCGATCCCGGCCAGTTTACCCTTGAGCAGCCTTTTTTTTAAGCCAGACAGATAATCCGTGAATAATATTCCTTCCAGATGATCGTATTCATGCTGGATGATCCGGGCGGCGATCCCGTCGAATTCTTCCAGGTGTTCATTCCAATCCACATCAAAATAGCGGACCTTTATTTTTTCCAGCCGGTTCACTTCTTCCCGGATCCCCGGGATACTTAAACACCCTTCTTCAAAATCCCAATCCTTTCCGGTTTCTTCTATGATCTCAGGATTAATGAATACCTTTTTGAAATTTTTATATTTTTCATCTTCCATTGGTTCGGCATCCACAACAAATAACCGGATGCTCCTTCCTATCTGAGGACCAGCTAATCCAACACCCGAAGCATTCCGCATCGTCTCAAACATATTCTCAGACAAGGTCTTTACATCCACGGATCCTTTTTCAATCTCCTTTGCCCTCTTTCTAAGCACCGGATCACCATATGCTACAATCGAATAAATCATATGTCCATTAATTTCCAATCACAAAATTACCAAATCCAGCTTATTAAATCACTATTTTTCATACTACCTGCTTTTCTGGTCAAGGAACGATTGAAGAATGATCGTGGCACTGATCCTATCTACGATTCCTTTTTTTGCCCGGTCCTTTTTTTTCATGCCACCCTCAATCATGGTCTGCAAGGCAATTTTTGACGTAAATCGTTCATCTACAAGGTGGATTTCCTTGGTTTTGAAACGTTTTTCAAGGTGCCTGTAAAGCTCCCTTACTTTCCGGGATGTATGCGTATCGCTACCATCCAGATTCTTAGGTTCGCCAATTACAATGATATCCACCGGCTCCTTATTACAATATTCTTCCAGAAATGAAACAAGTTTCTCCGTAGCTACTACCTCGAGCGGGTTGGCAATCAATCGATCCGGATCAGTAACCGCCAATCCAGTCCTTTTAAAACCATAGTCGATGGCAATGATTCTTCCTATAATATAATTTTTAATTGATTAATATTCTGCAAAAATATAACCCAATCAGCCAAAAACAAGTTTACATCTATGAAAGTGTCTTCCGTCGGGTATGTCGATCGAACGGAAGTGTAGAAAAATATTAATATATTAGCAAATAAATAAATCAGGTTTGGACAGTTTTCGGTTCCGATGAGCAATTCAAAATTTCAAATTTCAGCACCCATACTGGTAGCGATCGGTCTCGCTGCCGGCGTATTGATTGGAGCCACAATGGTAAACCAGGGTAATCCGCATCTTGCGATCGTAAATTCAGTGATCAAATTCAGGGAAGTCATCTCAAATATTGAAAAATCCTATGTTGATGAGGTTGAGACGGAAGATCTGGTAAATGATGCCATCGGCAAGATGCTTGAAAACCTGGATCCGCATTCCATTTATATTCCTAAAACGGATGTGGAATTGACCAATGCAGATCTGCGGGGAGAATTTGAGGGAATTGGGATCGAATTCAATATTATTAAGGATACCATTATTGTGGTGGCCCCCATCAATGGAGGTCCCTCGGATCAAGTAGGTATTAAATCCGGGGATAAGATCATCGAAGTGGACGGCGAAAATGTTGCAGGGACTGGAATAACGATACGCGGTGTAATCGACCGGTTACGTGGTGAAAAAGGATCCGAGGTATCGGTTGGCATTTTAAGAAAAAATAATCCGGACCTGGTCAATTTTAACATCGTTCGCGATAAGATCCCGCAATATTCGGTGGATGTGGGTTACATGGTCAATGATCACATCGGTTACATTAAGATTTCCCGATTTTCTGCCACGACGTATGATGAATTCACTAGCGAACTGGAAGATTTAAAATCACAGGGCATGGAAAAATTGATTCTTGATCTGCAGGGAAATCCGGGTGGATATATGGACCGGGCTGTCAATGTAGCCGATGAATTCATATCCGGAGATAAACTCATCGTATCCCAGGATGGACGAGTACGAAGATATAATGCGGAATATCGGGCCTATAAAAAGGGACTTTTCGAAGAAGGCCCACTTATTGTACTGATAAATGAGGGCAGCGCCTCAGGCTCTGAAATTGTGGCAGGGGCCCTCCAGGACCATGACCGGGCATTGATTGTAGGCAGGAGGTCTTTTGGAAAAGGCCTCGTTCAGATGCCCATTCCGCTTTCGGATGGATCGGAATTACGCCTAACCATTTCAAGGTATTACACCCCTTCCGGGAGATCGATCCAGAAACCATATAACGGGAATATGGATTATTACCATGCCGACCGGATGCAGCGCTTCGAAAACGGTGAATTTTTCACTGAAGACAGCATCAGTGTGAATGATACCCTTATCTACAAAACATCCAAAGGAAGAGTTGTATATGGAGGGGGTGGGATAATGCCGGATTTTTTCGTTCCGCTTGATACCACCTTTGATAGCCAATATCTATCTCAGCTGATATTTCAGAATGTAATCAGGGAATATACCCTCGATTATTTCGATGAAAATCGGGAGCAGCTTGAAAAAATGAGCCTTGAAGAATTCAGCAACAATTTTGAAGTTACCGACCGCATGTTGCAGCAAGTGGTGCAATTGGGGGAAGAAATAAATATTCCTTTCAACGAAACTCAGTTCGACAAATCAAAACCACTGATCAGAAACAGGATCAAGGCCTATATCGCAAGAAGTGTCTGGAATAATAAAGGATGGTATAAGATCGCGAATGAATTAAATGAGACGTTCCAGGAAGCGCTTAATCAATTCGATAAAGCGGAACATCTTGCCAGAGCTGAGAATCTGATGAATGAAAAATATTGACCTGATTTTTAATTTTTAAGGAATTTTCTTATTGAATAATCTGCCTTTTTTTACGAAATGAAAATTTCAGCTTCAGGAATGAGATTTATTTTTAATTCTGCAATTATTTTTAAAGGATAAATGTTATACTTCCTGTAGGAGAAGTTTAAATATTAAATGATAGCCATTATGGAATTCTTTATTGCGAAAAAAATAAAAAGCGGATCATTTGAAGATCTTGATCAGAAAATAAGGGAAGAATTGAAAAACGAAGGTTTCGGGGTGATCACTGAAATCGACATTAAAAAAACTTTCAAAGAGAAAATCGATGTTGATTTCAGGAACTACAAAATCCTGGGGGCTTGTAATCCTACCTTCGCACATAAGGCCCTGCTGGCGGAAGATAAGATCGGGACTTTTCTACCCTGTAATGTGGTAATTCAGGAATCCCCAGTGGGTGGTCTGGAAGTAATGGCTTTCGATCCAGCCGCCGCCATGATGGAAATGGATAATCCTGAACTTTCCAAGTTGTCCGTAGAAATACGGGAGCGATTAATTAAAGTGCTGGATAAACTTAATTGATGAGGACGAAAAATCCTGATCGATTATAAACTAACCACAGAGGACACCGAGGAGGCGCCGAGGTGCGGATCAATGCCCTATCTGGTCCGGAAAGAAAACGAGTTATCTCCGCGTTTACTCAGCCTGCGCTGCGGTTTATTTTTTAACCGCAGAGGACGCCGAGGAGGCGCCGAGGTGCCGGATCTATGCCCTATCTGGTCCGGAAAGAAAACGAGTTATCTCCGCGTTTACTCAGCCTGCGCTGCGGTTTATTTAAATCCTAGGATATTTATTAGTTAGAGCCCCCTTGACCTCAAACCAGGGTCTTTTTCCCATCCGTGGTTAAGGAAGCCTGGGGGATATCGAAATCCTTGTAAATATGCTGTACCGTATCGTCAAACTGCTTCTCATAATCCTTCTGAACCACATGAATTAGAAAATCCATTTCCAGATCCGATTTCTGCCGGTTAGTTAAGTATTCCTTGAAGGAAGTCAATTCTTCCTGGAACACGAACAAATCATGCCAGTAACCGATGTGATCCTCAAGCAGCGTGATTTTATCTATCGTGAAATTCAAGGTTCCATAACTGCGTTTCTCCAATCCCGACAACTCAAGCATATATTTTATACTTTTGACTAATTTTCTTATGCGATGCAATTTGGATTCCACGTGATGATCCAGAATGAGTGTCTCGATCTCAGAGATCCTTGTGGATATAAGCTGATCAATCATGGACAAAACATCTTCTTTGGGTAGTTCCCGAAAAGTCTTTAAAAGCTGGGACTCGAATTTTTTTATCTTTTTAAAGGAGATTTTTTTCCGGGTCCTTTTGAGGGACCTGCCGGCAATTTTTTCTTTCCCTTTCAGGTATTTGTTGACTACCGTAAATTGATAATTGAATCGATCCTTATAGGATTTTAGAATATTACGATTGATCTGATTCTCACGGAGATCGCCTCCAACATTAAAAATAAAGCTCAGTTTGGTAATTTTGTAAAGCTTGTTGATATTATTTCTCAGCTCATGCTCTTTTATGAATTTGAGGATAGCCACAATTCTTTTCAAAGCCACCCGGAAGTCATGAACCGCCCCTTTGTTTTTCAGGTTGAACGATTTAAGAATATTTTTTCTTAATTGATTGAATTGTTTTTTAATGTATTTTTCAGCTTGGGTCATATTTGTCGATCCGGATAAATACAGACTATGCCAATTTACTTTCTATACGACCGAGCTTTTTTTCGAGTTTCAGAATTCTATTCCTGATTTTTTTTGATCCCGCGTTCTCTTTATTCTCCAGGTTTATTTTTTTCAACACTTTTTTTAATCCTTCTATACTTTTACCCGATATTTTCAAATGGACGGACCGTTCGATCAATGCTTTCAAATCATTCGACCATTCCTCCTTTTTCGCAAACAGGTCCAGGAACTGTTTTTCTTTTTCCATCCATTTTTCCAACTCCTTTTTTATTTCTTCATATTGCTGATTTAATCGCCGTACCGATTTTTTCAGTTTCTTTTCCTTTTTGTCCATGGTTTCCTCCGGCACATTTTTATCGGAAACCGGTGCTTTGTTACCTTTTTCAATGCTTTTTTCTGATTTTGGAGGAATATCGGCACCGATCACTTTCTCAAAGTGAACATCCTCCTCTGTTCCGGACTCGAAGTTTTCAATATCCATATCTTTTAATTCAATAGTTTCCACCGTATTTTTTTAATTGGAGAGAATGTAATGTTAACAAAATGTAAACAAAATATCAATCTTAAGATTCAGGATGAATATTTACTTTATATTGATTAATACCTTAAAATATAATTTACCATTGATTTAGTACCATCAGAGAAAATCAGTAACCTGCGGCATAGCCATCCTTCCGGGATTCGGAGGCTCCATAATATACCCGTTCCTCTTTATCCCACATGATCGCCTGGTATCCACCAAAAATCCCGATTGCATATTCGATCCGATGGCCTTTCTTCTCTAATTCACGAATAGATTTATAATCAAATCCGGACTCCAGGTACAGTGTACCTCCATCCTGCATTATTTCACCGGTAGGTTGGGAAGACCCCAGATGCTGCATCCTGGGAGCATCTCCAGCCTCCTGGAGATTCATTCCAAAATCTATGAGGTTTACCAGTACTTGAACGTGTCCCTGGGGTTGCATAGGACCTCCCATCACACCAAAACTTATGTAGGGTTCCCCATTTTTCGTAACAAAAGCCGGGATAATGGTATGGAACGGACGTTTATGCGGTTCATAAACATTAAAATGACCTTCTTCCAGCGTAAATAATTCGCCCCGGTCCTGCAGGATAAACCCGAGACCAGGGGGGGTCATTCCTGATCCCATTCCCCTGAAATTGCTCTGGATAAGAGAAACCATATTCCCATCCTCATCCGCAACGGTCAGATAGATGGTATCCCCATCTTTGAGTTTACCGGCCGGGTAACTGCTGGCTGCCCGGTTCATATCGATAAGGCCGGCCCGTTCCGATGCATATTCCTTGGAGATAAGTTGCTCTACCGGGACCTTATTAAAATCCATGTCCGAATAAAATTTTGCACGGTCTTCATACGCGACCTTTTTAGCCTCTGTGAAGAGATGCATATATTCCACGCTTCCAAATCCCATTTCTCCGATATCATATTTTTCAAGAATATTAAGCATTTGAAGAGCGGCAATTCCCTGCCCATTCGGTGGGAGCTCCCAGACATCGTATCCCCTGTAGTTGGTGCTGACAGGTTCCACCCAATCGGAAGTATGGTCCTTCAGGTCTTTGAGAGATAAAAATCCACCCTGTTCCTGCAGGTAATCTACCACGGTCCTGGCAATATCCCCGCTGTAAAAAGCATCTTTTCCTCCACTTGCTAATTTTTCATACGTATCGGCAAGGTCTGGATTCCTGAAAACCTGCCCTTTATCGGGAACCTCCCCATCAGGCATAAACGTTTCTTTAAAACCTGGAAAATCCTTTAGTACACGGGCATTCAAGGCCCATTCGTAGGCAATGATTTCCGTGAGCGGAAATCCTTCCCGTGCATAATTAATGGCAGGAGCGAGGATTTTTTCCATCGGTATGGAACCGAATTTCTGATGCAATTGAAACCATCCGTCCACACAGCCTGGGACGGAAACCGGAAGGGGACCCCGGGCAGGTATGGATTCAAGTCCTTTTTCAATAAAATAATCCTTTTTCAGTTTGTAGGGCGACCGGCCGCTGGCATTGAGACCATGTAATTTTTTAGTTTCCGCATCCCATACGATAGCGAAAAGATCACCACCTATCCCGCAACTGGTTGGCTCCATCAATCCAAGACAGGCATTCGCAGCGATGGCCGCATCCACCGCATTCCCTCCCGATTTCAAAATATCAATGGCAGCCTGAGTGGCCAGCGGATGGCTGGTGGCAGCCATGCCGTGGCGGGCAATAACTTCCGACCGGGTTGCGAAAGTTTCACCGGTGGAACGATCCTGTGAAAAAGCTATATGAAAAATTAACCCAAAGGTAATTGTTAAAAAGATCTTCATTTCCTGAAAGTTTATAATAGGGATTTGATGATACTTCCTAAATCTATTAAAAATATCCACGTAAAAAAAGAAGACAGGTTTCCGACGATCAACAAATTGCGAAGAAGTGCCCCGGATTCTGGAAATTAAATATCCTGCCAGGCTGTTTATAACAGGAACTAAAGGCAGCTTCACCTAAGGGCACCGGATCCATTTGCGGACATCCCGGTATCGATACAATTGATCCTGTTGATTTCTAAGGCTCAAAAAACTTCCCGGCATTAGGAAAATTTATCACAAACCCCCGGTTTTCAGCTAAAAAGAAAAATTTCTTTATTTATGACAAATTTATATAAAAATATTTCAATTTTAAGGTTACTTTTTCTTTTCCCGGCCGATTAAATACTGAGTGAAGAAATAATCAAAGAATGATCAACCAAGCAACAAAATGGGTAATATGAAATATAAATAAAACAAGATAAATTAGAATATTTTTACTAAGGCTATGAAAGATTTTAAAATTATACGCATTATTATCCCCGTCTTTTTCCTTCATCTGTGGGCATGTCAACCGGAAGAAGAAACTATTTTCCATATGGATGCCGTTGAAGAGGAGGTGGAGAATTATCTCCTGGATGCAGAGGAAATATATATTGAATTCAACCAGCGAATAGCGGAAGACCAAACTACCTGTTCCACCGCTCCCAGTGAAGTTCCCCTGATAGGATGGCCTAGCGTTCAGATGGGTTCTTTCTTTATTGATAACAGCAA
>Ga0209536_100008470_pt1 | contig 15419 bp, 23 predicted proteins | sample DeeMarSeWOR28_12_FD_187461 | JGI IMG/M metagenome (GOLD analysis project Ga0209536, IMG submission 187461) | Marine sediment microbial communities from White Oak River estuary, North Carolina - WOR-2-8_12 (SPAdes) (version 2) | ecosystem: Environmental > Aquatic > Marine > Intertidal zone >...
CCCTTCAGAATCAAATATCCTTGCTGCTAAACCAACTCTATCAGTTTGAGAATTGACTTTTTGAAAAGCATTTGCAATTGCTCTTAATTGCTTTTCAGGTGTTAGTTTAATTAACTCCTTAGCGTCAAGGTTCAATTGTTCAAATGCTTTCAACCCTTCTCCCTGCCCTTGTGCAGCATAGGATATTCTTTTAATCATCCTTTGCAATGCAGTATCAAAACTTTGTACCGACATACCAGCTTGACCAGCTGCGTATCGCATTGCTGCTAAGTGTTCTGCTCCTACCCCTAATTTTGCTGAAGTCTTAGCAAGACTATCTAATGTTTGCCTTGACTGGTTAAATTTATCAATCCCTCTTGACACACCAACATAAGCAGCAGTTACAGCTATCAACCTTCTAGCATAGATTTGCAGATTACTTCCCATTTGTGAAACAGATTGTTGAAAGGTTGACAACTTAGCTTTTGACTTATCAATACCTGTATCAAAACCTTTTGATTGTAATCCTAAAGCAACAACAAGATTTTCAATTAGTGCCACCTTTCCAACTCCTTAATACAGCTGTAACTTTATCTTCTTCTAGTGGCACAAAAATACCTAATACATCATCAGGTGAAATTGCTAAAGTGTTTTGACCCTTCCACATGTTAAACACTACAGCTGTTAGTTGTGCAATTAGATAATTGGTAAAGTAATGTCCTACTGGAAATTGCTTATCATATGCTTGCCATATTGCAACATCTAATGAAGACATTTCACCAATTAATTTAGAAACATTTAATCTGCCTGTAAGTAATGCAAGCTTACAAACTGTTTGAATTGTTCTGTTTTCTGCTATTTTTTTTTGAGTGTGTCTACGTCTTTTTCTCGAAATCCATTTAATTCACAAGCATGTTCAAAAATCTGTTCAATTACTAAACTATTTTTCTTCATGAATTGTGTAGCATGAGCATCATCAGGCAAAAGATTTTCACCTTTCCTATCACACAATACCCTTTTCAATAACTCTTTACGAAACAAACCAGACCCTTTATTTTGTCCACGTATCTTCATGAACAAATCTTCTAACTCACTACGTTCATCTGCTCCCATTACTTTCAAATAAACAATACCATTCCATTCTTTAATAGGATGCTCTACAACAGTCTGTTCATCAATTCCTAAAATATCTGTAATTGTCAAATCTTTCATTTCATGTGCTCCTTATTCAGTAAGACTTACTGAGTTTTATCTGCTTCATGTACCACCCACACAACTACTAACTGAAATTGGTGTTAAATAATATCTAACAGTTGGTACTGTTCTGTAATACCTAATTACTGGTTGTACTGGTTGTATTCTTCTTACCAAAACAGACCTAACAACTTTAGGTTGAATTACAATAGGTGCAGCATGATGCACTATAACAGGTGCAAACATCGGTGTTACTTCAACTCTAGGCAACCAACAACTAGGGCATTGCCCAAAACATGTTGATGCAATAAACCAACAAAATAAAAACACTACATATTTCATAACACCACCTAAGTACTATATGGGTTACCAGACTTGTCAATGCGGATAGAGCAACTCACCCTTTGACCAAATGGTATTTCTACCCCCTTCCCATTTACAATACCTTGAAAAGCTTCTGTTACTGTTGTAGTTGGATACACAATTACAAACCCTTGTGTTGATCCACTATCCAAAGCAGTTTGCAAAGCTTGTTGAGTTGCATCAGCTGGATCATATACAAGATCAAGGCTTAAAGAACCAGGATCAACTGTACCTCCCTTTTTCCTTAAATACCTATCACTAGAAGAAAGATCATCTAAAGCTGTAACATCAACAGCTTCTCCTGATGCTTCACTATGTGACATGTCTCTAATACCAGCTATTGCTGTTGAATTCATTTTCAAAACAAATCCTAAACCAGTGTATTTATTTGCCATTTTTTCACCTTAATTTGAGTAAACAACTCTCATTTGAAAAGAAGCAACATCTAATCCCAAATCACCACCAATCCCTTTAGGTTCATAATCATCCCTTTGGTCTTCTATAAAAATCCCCTTTACTGTTACATCTGAAGATACTGCACCATAATAAAGGTTTACATCTTCCCAAATCTTATCACTTACTATATCAAGATCAGATGATTGATTTGAAATCACTTCTAAGTTAAACGTATCTTCAATGTAATTTCCTTTTGTTCCATCAATATCTGCAAAGTCTTCATGATTACTACGTTCAAAAAATAATCTAGGAAATACATTTGCTTGTTTTTCAGGCACCCTACCATAGTGCATTCTATTTGCAATCAAAGGTTGTACAGAAGCAACATATGTTGTAGTGGTGAAAAATGTAATCAAATCTTTGTGAATCATCTTTTAGCAATCCGTTCTATTTCTATATACACTCTTTTCATAAAATCCTTTGTTACTTTTCTTTTCATTCGTCTTGCTGTTTGTCTCATGAAATGCTGTGCTTTTTGTTTCTTTGTTCCTAACTCTACAAATCCAGCATAAAAAACTTTATACATTCCAGTTCTATTACCAAATTTCTTTTTAAATGTTTTTGTTGCTTGGAATTTATCAGCTGCTTTTGATAAATCTAGCTTACGAACAATTACATTTACACCAACTCTAACCCTACTTCTTCTAGCTGCTCTAAGCTTAATTGCTCTTTTCAGTAAACCCGTTCTTTCAGGTGAAGCTTGCACAGTTGCTTGATGTAATGGCTTAGCTGATTCTCTTGCTGCTTTTCTTACTGCTGCTCTTTTGTCTGCTCTTTTCAATCCAGACAATTTACGTTGCAATCGTTTTGCATGATATAGCTTTACAAATGGTGCAACCATTAGGATGTTTCACTTGCCAATAAAATATCTAATTCAAACTTTTTATTATTAACATCATTTACATTTACAACATTAAACCGATTACCATCAATCATCAACCAGCATTTATTAGTTATGTTCGGCACATACCAACATTTGAATTGATGTGTTACTGCACCAAACTCCTGATTAGCAATTTCCCTTTCTGTACCTGTAAGTTGCATCAATGAACCTTTCACAGTTGCTATAGTAGATTCAACAATTGTTTCCCTTCCATAAGAATCTAATGCTGTTGAACCATTCAATCTAATTGATGCTAAATGTCTAAATGAACCTGATATTGGCATTTTACTTTACCGTTGTTCCATGAATATCATCTAACTTATCTTGAAAATTTCGATGATCTTGCAATACCTGATCCATGAAAGCTTGTGTTGATTGTTCAACTTCCATTATCTGATTCAACATTTTATTTGATTGTTGAAGTGTTTCATCCATTGATTCAAGTGTTTGACCCGTTCTATCTAATAAATTCATATGTGCTTTTACAACAGGTGGGACATATTGATATAAACCCAAACAAATGAATGCCATAAATGCACCAGGAATACCAATTGTCTGAATCATTGTAAACCATTTATCAACGGTTATACCAAACCATTTTACATTTTCATTTGCATTGTTACCCATAGAACCCTACCCCATTTGCATTTAACAAAGCATTCAAAGAAAATTCTAACTCTTTGGATATTGAACCAATTAAGATAGCCGATCTATTTTCATACCAATGTGTTACAAGTACATTTACAGCTTGTCTAATTGTTGGTGAAACATTACTGCTTGTTGTTGATCCACACTGATATTGTATCGTAACTGCATCTTGTCTTAATCTAGTAGCTGGCCAAACTTCATCAATGTTTGGATATAATTTTGCTTTATGTCCATTTGATGGGTCAATCAATCTAAAACTTGTTGTATCAGTACTATTGTTATTCCCATCATAATATGAAATAGAAATTTCTGAAGATGATGAAACCAAGGGGGGCAATGGTAACTCAATCTCACCATCTTCAGAAGAAGGAAATTTATTTAAACACAATTGTTGTGTTTGTAACCTTATTGCAAAGCCACCACAAATACTACGTTCTATCAATTGTCTTGCTGCCATTGCAGCAGTAGCTAACCAAACATCATCATCTGTACCTGTCGATGGAAGGTTAAGTTGGTGTTTCAAATCGGATGCAGGAAATAAAACTGCATCTGTAATTGCAGTTGAATAACCAACCAATCTGTTGAAAGATGATAATTTAGTCATTACCCCTTTTCCCCATGTGGCAATGATGTTGTTTTGCGTTTAGATAATTGTTGTTTTTCTAAAAAATCTGCTAACCCCCTATCAACAAACTTTATTGCTTTTTCTGGTTTCAAATCATACATTTGACCCTTCACATAAAATTCATGTGGTGAAGCAACTGTATCTTTCATTATTACTTTCATCAGTCTTCTTCCAATACTGATTGGGCAATCTCTTCATAAGACAATTGACGTTTTGCATCACTTTGCATCTTTTTAATCCTTCTTCTAGCAGAAGGATATTCATCATCTTTTGGTTTACGTTGTGCAGTAGTCGCCCATTTGGGAGGTTTGCAAAGTTTAGCTTTACCTGATTCACAGTACCCAATAGCTAAGGCATTCGGCAACTCAACAACCTTACCAGGATCATACTTATACAAACCATCTTGCCATTTCACTTTAAATTGAACCCACATAATGTGCTCCCTCTTTAAGTAAGAAATACAGTCTTCACCCAAGTCAAATCTTCTAATGCTCCTTGAAAAATAAATTTCTGTTTTTCTGCCTGATCAAATTGTGATTGCATCTGCTGCAAAGCAGTTTGCAAAATCTTTATTCTTTCTTCAGGGTTATATTTACCATTACTATTTACAAACTGCTCAACTTCAGCTAATGCCCCTTCATACATAGCACCATTCTTAAATGCTCTTGCTGATTGTTCCGTTGCAACTTGCAACCTTTGTTTAATACTATTTTCCCTTGTTCTTACTTCAACATAGCCATCATTATTATGTGTTTCATACCCGTATAATCTTCTACTCTTACATAATGATGATTCTTCAGGAACAATTACATTTATTCCTTTAGCAAGACATACTCCTATCATCAACTCACAAGAGGGTCTTTGGTATGCATATTCATCATGCATAGCCATATCTACACCCCAAATACCAATTGTTGTTGCTCCTTGTAAAATTGCTAAAGCAATCATGTATGAAGGGCTATTTGTCCAATATTTAAATTTATCTTGCCCATTGAAATGATTACCAAACATCATCATTACATCTTCAATGGGATAACGTTTAGCACAAGGAGCACTATGATAGTTATCTTCAAATGCATAAATTGGTCTATCACCATGATCTTTCAACAACCATTGATAATGTTCCATGTGATTTCTACGATGAAACTCCCAATCATGTAATTCAAACCAAGCATCCCATCTTGGAATATCTGCATATGCATTTGACAATCCCCAAATCAACCAAGATTCATCTTCATAAGGTGCAAGCATTTGACTGTTTGCTGCTTTACCAATTACTGCTACTTTCATCTTTTGTGCTCCTTAATCAAATCAAAAAAAAATGTGCAACACCACATGACCAGGGAGCAATGTAAACACCACCCCCTGATCACATGGGGAGCACAATTAGTTAAGTAGACTTTGTAATAAAATGTTTAATAGGTGGTGTGACTGTACTTGCTTGAATTGTCAAACCATCATGCCGATGGAAAGCAAGGAAAGCAGTCATACCCAATTCAGCATAACGTTCATCCAATCGCAAAAAGATAATGTCTCTTACATCTCTAATGATGTACCGATTGAAAGCACCAAATAGAATTGATTTAGCACCACCTGAACCAGCTGTTGTTGCTGCAATGGTTGCCATATCTTGATTAACAGTATATGGATAGCCAAGTAGTCTATCAGGTTGGCCCATTTGCAAGCTAGGTTGCCAAATAGGAGCACCAGCTGTGTCCACAATCTTTTTGATAAACCCAAGCGTATTATCATTCATCATCCATCGGCAACTTGGATCAGAACGATAAGCAGGATCTACACTATGCAACAACGTTACCAATTCAGAATAAGTAACAGTATTTACATCTGAACCTGTAGAACCTTCAATAGAATCTGTTACAACACCAGATGGTTGTGTATCTGAACTAACACCTAATGTGAAATGATAATTAGTACCTCTTGCTGCTCTAATACCTAAAGCGTTACCAATCACTTGTGGGAGGTTAACAGCTTCATCTTGCATCAATTCAATAGGAACCATAATTCGTTTAGTAGTGTATTTGTAAGCACCTAATGTTGCTTGACCAAACACAAGACTATTAATATCTGCTTCTGTACTAATAGCGAGAATAGCAGATTTATTTGTGCTATCATCCATTGTGGGCCATGGTAAAGTAGCACCTGTATTAGTGCGAATTACTCTTGCTGCTTCTCTCATTCCACCATAAGCCAACAAAGCAATTTCCAATTCTGCCATTGCTTCATTTTGAATTACATATCCACCAGCTGATGTAGTGATAGATTGATATGTAGTTGCACGAGTTTGCAAAGCTTCTTCTGTTTGCTGTCTTAGTTGGTTAATATCTGTAGGAGCAGTTCTATTCAACTGCAACTTCAGTTCTCTAATATTTGGATCAAGACCACACTTCTTTGCAGCATTGGTATAAACATCTGGAATGTTTGTACGATTCCCAGCTAAGCAAAATGCTCGCCATGCATTACATCTATCTTCAGATGTAATTGCATTTTCTCCATTCCTTCTTCTTTCTTCATGATCTTGTTGATTATTCAATTCATTTCTTAAATCATGAACATCTTCTACATCATGCAAGTGTTCAATCTGTTCAGCCATACGCAATTTAGATTTTTGATCACTATCTAATGTATCCCATTTCTGTTGTTCTTCAGCTGTAAGACTCCTTTTTTCTTCATGTGCAGTTGTCACCAACTCTTGCATCAGAGCAACAATAGGTGCCCTTTCTTCACGCAAACGCTTGGCATCAATCAAACTTACTGGCATTGTTCTAACTCCTTAAATGAGCCTACAAAAAAAGCGTAGGCAACTCTGAAAGAATCACCTACGCTTTCTGGTCAGTGACAGGGGGAATTTTCAAGAGGTTAGCAGGTTAGCCCCCTTCTGTCAAGTATTTTTCAGCTGCTTCAAAATCTTTCATTGTATCTATCCGAATGCTTCTTTCTTTTTCTATTTCATACTTTAACGTTAGCTCTGGTGACAATGTTATGTCATACTTAAACGCGAGTGTTTTCCATGCATAAATTGAACCATCTCTTAACCAAATTTTTGGTAAATCTTGTGTAAGTGTTTGTTGTTGAGTGTTTGAATATAAAGGGATAATTCCTTTATAACCTGTTAAAGATTCTCGAAACATTCTATAAGGATGAAACTCACCAACATCAACAACACTTAAAACTGAATTAGAATATTCCAATAATTTTATTGATTCATTTATATCTAATACTTGTCTTAAAGGGTTAGTTATCTGAAGTAACATTTGTTGTGTAAAATTTCTAATCCAATAAAATTCAGCATTCAACCAACTAACTGTATGAATCACTCTTGAATTATCTGTTTCTAAACCTATTGGTCTTTGAACTGTTTTTATACCTCTTTGGGTACACCATTTAATAACATGTTGACAACTAGACACAACAACAAAATCATCTAACTGTGATTCTCTACAGCAATCAATAGTCCATTCAATCAAAGACTTACCACATAATTTTGCAAATGTTTTACCTCTGAATCTAGTTGATGTTGCTCTAATTGGAATGATTCCTATTGTGCTCATTTCATTCTTCTCACTTCTGATAATATGGCTGAACCTGTTTTAATGCTTTAACAAAATTTTTGGATACTCCTACTTTTCCATAATGATATGATGGTGAAAAATGTTTTTTCATCCAATCATTGATAACACAATGTAGAGTTGTAAAATCTGTTCCTTGATACCATTTTACATTTGATGTTTTGATTCTTCCTTTCTGTCGATTACCAATCAACACTACTGGTGTTCCAAAAAAAGAAGCATCCCTAACAAAAGAAGATGAATTACCAACACAACATTTAACACTAGCAAGCATATTAAGATATTCAGAAGGATTTACATTAACAACCATTTCTAACCAATCTGGTTTAACAGTATTAATATAACTTCTCAAATACTTCATAATCATTTCTGAACCAGGATCAATATTAGGCCAAAACATAATCACATGCCTATGAAGCTGATTCAATGATTTCAATAACCATTTCACTATCAACCAATCATGTCCAAATTCAGGATGATAAACACACAATACACTTTCTTTCCAATCATCATTAACAGTTACATTTTCTGCAATATCAACAGATGGACAACCAACTGTTAATATCTTATCTGCCCTTTCGCCCATTGATTGCAAAAACATTGCAGCTTGATTTGTAGCTGGCACATGATAATGTGAAAGCTTTGTGATTGCATGTCTTATTGATTCATCAATATTACCTGAATGTTCTCCCCCTTGAAAATGCACAATACAAAGTTTCAACATTGATGCTACGGTTGCAACTGCTAATGCTTCATACCTATCACCAATCAAGATAACAAAATCTGGATTAATTTGATTAAACACTTGAACCAGTTGCGGCATTAAACAAGACATTGAAGCAACTAATGCTTCGCAATTACTTCCTTCAACTTCATGATAAATTCTAAACGTAGATGCATACCTATAACAACTACTAATACTTGTTGCAAGATCATGAAATCTAGTCAACACTGTAGACCCACAATAAACCATATTCACATGAAACACATCATCTTCTAATAACAAATTTACAACAGGTGCAAGTCTACCCCAATTAGCACGATCAACTAAAACAACTGCTACATTAATCACCTGTAAGACTCCATTGCATCTTGTGAAGGTTTAACCAAATCTTTGTTAACAGGATTGATTCGCATTTGTTCTGCCATAGATACACCTTTTACAAGCTGTTCTAATTGGTCAAATGTAACTGATGATGATATATCTGCTCCAAATTGTTTTTTTGAAAAACATACATGTACTTCAACCATATGTGCCCCTAAATATGCAGCAATTACACTTGGAAATATAGTACCACTATGATCAGACAATCCACCTTTAAAGATAAGATTTCTACTATACACTTCACAAACATTCATACCAATTTGTGTAACTGGTGTTGGGTATGCAGTTGCACATTGTAATACATACAATTCAAAATCATCTAAACATTCATCACAAAGATTGCATACAGCTTTATTCACTTCTCTAGTATCAGACATACCAGTTGACAAAATAACTCTATTTGTTTCTTTCTTAATCTCATTCAATAATTTTTCATCATTAACTAACCCTGATGCTATCTTATATGCCCAAATGTCGTATTGATTAAGCATCTTCACTGCTTCAATAGAAAAAGGAGATGCAATTAAATGCACCCCCATCTTATCACAAGCTTTTTGTATTTCATCTAAATCATCATATTCAAATTGCATTCTTTTCCAATAAGCTTTTCTAGTTTTATCTTGTGGATGATATGAAAATCTCTTAGGCCATTTTCTTATACGGTCATGTTGTGCTCTATGCAATTGAATCTTTACTGCATCAACACCAGCTAATGCAGAACATTCGATCATATGAATCACATTACCTAATGAACCTTCATGGTTGTTACCAATCTCCGCAACAATTATAGTTCTATGATCTTGCACCCCTGGTTGGCCCCGCATGTACCAGGGCACAATCTCATAATGTTCACCTTGTGACATAATGTGTACTCCCCATGTCTTTATGTGGTGGATCAGTTAAAGAATACCTGCATTAGCTTTCATCTGTTTCAACAACAATTCATGGTTTGTTATCTTTTCTGATTTCCAATCTTGATAAGCTTTACGTAACTCTTGCAAATCATTTCTTTCAGACACAATAGAATTTTGTGAAGGAATGCTATTCCTTGTCCCTACTTCTGTTCCTGAATATGCAGGATATGTAGCAGGTGATACATCCACCAATTCAACTTGATCAAGCCATACAATATCAAAATCTTCACCTTCTTCAAAGGTTCTCTTTTGTGGGTAAAAACCAAAACTACTTCCAGACAAATCCCCCCTTTCAATCTTAGACACAACTCGTTGATGATCAGGATCATTTTCATCAACAGGGAATTCATAATGCAATCCAACTTCATCAGTCTTCAACACTAATCCATTACCTACTCTTGCCAGCAATTGATTAGGATCATGGTTGAATAATGCTCTTACATCATCCTTTTCTTTAATTGCTCGTTTGAATGCAGTAGGTCTAATTCGTTCAACAAAATCACGCCATAACCAGTATTCTGTTCCTGGTTCATTCTCCCTATAGAATACTGCTGCATATCCAACAATAAATCTAATTTCATCTCTTTTCACAATTCTAACTTGTGCTTGTTCCAATTTTGTTTGTCGATATTCCATCATTCAACCTTTCTTAATTAATCTATCAGCAAACTCACATACCGTATCACATCTTTTAGTTACTGCTAATTCTACAGAAGTAATTAACTCAGTCTTACTTACCATTCCAGCTAACTGATTTAATTCACTACGAATATCTAAAAGATAATCATCAACTAATCTTTCAACATTGCTATCAGTTGAGCTACCATTCAACAATTTAAGTTGACTTACAAAAGGGTTAAGTAAATCAACAAAAGCATCTCTATTTAAATCAACCAAATCATCAAGTAACCATGTCATAAAGGAATTTGGATTAACTGCTTTCATCCTTGCTGCTTTGGCTATTCTCCTATTTACTAATTTTGCTGCAATGCTATGAATAGCTTGCCTTGCAATTTCTTTTGCTTTTTCAATTCTATCATCTTCAATTTCCATATCATTATCTGCTTCTGTTTCTTCATTATCGGGAATCACATTAGCAGGAATATAAAACACTTTACCTTTACCTTTAGGAATCGGATTTAATCCTTCTTCTTCTCTTGCTTCATCTTTACTTAACCATCCAGAAAGAACAGCTTTATTTGTCCCTTCAACTCTATCTTTAAACGGAATACGGACTATATCTCTACGATTAAACCTAATTCTATGTGAGTCTGTTTCCTTCTCCTTTTCAGACAATAATTTATATTCAAATTCTTCTTCCCATACTATGAACCAAGGATCATAGGCATCATCTAAAACTGATTGATTCTCTTGTTCTAAAGAGTTATATGCAGTTTTAGCAATATCATTTAACTTAGAAGATGGAAGGAAAAAAAGGTTAGCTAACATACGCAAATCAAATTCCCTTGATTGCATGAATTGAGCATCTTCATGGCTGATGTTTAAAGGTGAAGCTTTAGCACCATTTTCAAGGATCATTGGTATATGTGACTTAGCTAACCCTTGATGAACCCTTCCCATTTTCTTTCTAAAATTAGCAACTGCTGCTTCATCCCTAAACTTCCATGGTACTTCTAAAATCCATCCTGGTCGCATTTGGTTTTTAAAGAATACACTTTGATTCATTTCATATGCAAGATTCAACCCAAGCATATTTTTCATTACATCAATAACACGATAACCTGTAATTCCATCGTAAGATAATCCTTTAATATGAATCATATCCATCGGTGGAATTTTTCTTAACTCTCCTGATTCAAGTGTAACTAAATACATTAATGATCCATTTTCCTTTAATGGAATAACTGCATTAGGATCAAGCCATATCAACCCAACTGGTTGTTGCATACCATTCCTCATAATGTATGCAAAACCATTACCAAAATCTAAACAATTAGCTTGCAATGTTTGCTTAAAAATAAATGGTGTGCAAGGTACTTCATAATTAACACCTGTAGGTAGTTTTCTTAATAAATACCATGCCGGATGCATACGGTCATAATAATAAGATTCATCAATCCGTTTCTGAACCATAATAGGAGTTTTAGCAATACCTCTTGAAATAAGATTAACTCCCTTCCAATAACCAGCATTACCTAATACCTTCTCTTGTGTTACAGATATTCCTGTATGGCTTTTTTCTCCTGCTGTTAACAAATCGTATGCTTCTGATAATGGAATACTTGGCGATTGAATTGTACCTCTTTTAAACAATCTATCTATAATCATCTTTTTCTTCTTTCTGTATTTTTATTTCTTTTGCCTCTTGCCAAACAGTAATCAAGCAATATGTAGTCAATAGCAATCCTGCAACAATCAGACATGATTGCCAGTGAATGAAATAAATACCAATCAAAACTAGGATTACTCCCAGTATAGCTAAGAAATCTTTGAGCATAAATAACTTATATAACGTTCATTTTTGTCTGTTGATCCAATTACATGAAACCCAAACCTAGTTAAATATTGTCTTACTGTTTTATCTGTTAATTGATAAATGTGATCTATCTTTGTGCAAATGGTTTTATCTTTGAAATGTCTTACCAACCATTCATGATTAACAATGTCAAACAAAAACACACCATTATCAGAAAGCAAAGCATGAACCTTTAAAAATGCTTTTGAAATACTGTAAAGGTGTTCTACTGTTCTAAGCATTGAAATCAACTCAAATCGTCTATCAGTTTTGTAATCTTCAAACTGACATAAAGATGTGGTTAACCCTTTCTTTAAAGCTTCATCCAATTCTATTTTATTAGGGTCAATTACAATGCCAGTTGCTCCAACTGTATCACATACTTTCTTTGCAAATATTCCTTCACTTCCACCCACATCTAGCATATTGACAATAGTTAGTTCATTTGGTAAATGCTCCCCTAAAAACTTTAACATTGCATTTGCTTGATGTTCCATTGAATACTTAACTATCTCTTTACCATTACCCCTTCCATTGAATGCATCAACTAACTTCCGATACCAATCAAGATAGAATGTATTGTAGTCTTTAGGTTTCAATCTAGGACTAATAAAGATTAACCCACATGAACATTTTAAACTTCTTATAGGTAATCCATATCTATCCATGTGGGCATATAATGAGAATGTATTGTTACCACATAAATCGCATTTTGTAATTAATACTTTATCAAATGCGGAATAATTAAATCCTGTTTGTTTTATCCTTGCTGCAATCTCAACACGTTTATCAGCAAGACTACATCCCGTTGTGCCACCAACTTGATTAAGCATCTTCTTCTTCTTTTACCTTAATCTTTAATCTAATATTGATAGGCAATTGCCAACCAAAAGCCTTCCCATCAATTTCAACCTCACAATCATCAAGTATTTCTTCAAACACTTCTGTCCCTCTTGCAAGGAACAACAATACTTGTTTAGTTGCTTCAAGTATAGACTTTTGAGCAACATCAGCTGTTTGTCCAGCTGCAATTCCTACTTTTGTTGATGTATCATAAATCTGTTTTCTTACTCTCCCAAATACTGGCCTAGGCATTATTCAATTCCTTATTTCAATTCCTTGTTCTGCATCCCATCGAATAGTTGTACCTGATATAAATAACTCTTGATCATCATCCCATCCAACATACTTAGATGGCCATTCGCATGTTAAAGGATTGCATCCACCTGCATAAGTATTATCTACTATCCTTGCTTGAAAAGTACCGTAGTCTCTACCCCTATAAAACACTTCACTTTTTCTCCCATTGTGTTCTATTGATCGAAATACATTACCAGTTATTACAACATTTGAACAATCACCAATATGCCTTAACATGTAATGGTTAGATTCAAATATGTTTTGACTTATAACTTGATCAATAAGATTTGCATCAACAATACACAACGCAACTGCTTCTTCTGGTCCTTCACCTTCTTTTAATGCTCGAAACAGATTGTTTTTAATTTGGTTTGATTCTCCTTCTTTCAAATCAATATTCAATGCAGTAGGTTGACCACCTTCCGAATCTCTTACTGTAACCGCATTACTCTCAATCCTGTTACCTGATCCATGTTCAATCTTAATCCCATGTGTTTGAAGTGTTGCGTATTCTGCATTACCTTTTTCTTTTGCATCAACAACATTATCATGCACATACCCATTATCTGAATGAATAAATATCCCCCTTCCATTCTTTGGTAAACACCTATTAAACATTACTTCAACACCATCATTACATGTAATGCAATATCCATTACTAGCAACAGAATCAATTGCTATTCTATTGTATGCACAACTTGTATTAATCCCACATCTAATCCCTGTTTGTGCTCCACCTACTATATCACAATGCTTAATCACCCCACCTTCAAGATTCACAACACATAACATGCTATGCCTATTAACAACTGTTCTCCCATTATCAATAAAGGTGCAATAGTCAATCATACCACCACTAACAGCAATAGCTTGTGAATCATTGCAATGAACTATTGTCACAACATTTTCAACAATTGGATCAGTTAACCCTGATATGTCTAAAGCAATGCTATGATTTAATGTTTCATCATGTGATGATTCAATCAACCCATTCTTTATAGTTACATTTTGAAATGACTTGCGAAAGAGGTAATTCCAGTCAAATGCAAAATCATAGCATCTATCTGGCCTGCTTGGACACACTATACCACTATGACATACATTACCATTTACTCTCCCATGATATGACCATCCGTTTTCAATTAACTTTGCCACACTACCATATAAAATTCGATAACCATTCAAATCTAACACAACATCAGAAGACATGATTGCAACACCACTATCAGCTGCAATCAAATCTTGTGTCAATAAATATGTTCCTGGTTGTGTAATTACAAAAGGCAAAGTGTCAATAGCTACTTCACCATCTTGCAATTCTCTAGTTGTAAATCCTTTATAACCATACTCACTTATCGGTATTTCTTCAGGTTCTTCAGGTTGTATTGGTTGTTGTAGTTGCTCTTTAATCTGTTTCAAGGTTGCAATCTCTTGTTCAAGATTCGCAATTCTATTATCAAGATATTGCATTGTGTCTTGTGGTTGTGCATACAACTCAACAAGACAATCTCTTGTTGTTATAAATGCAAATACAACCCATACTGTTAAAATGATTTGTTTCATTGAAACCACCTATGATCCGGCATTAATTTGTAAACAAGATAAAATCCTAATGCTATTCCAGTTACACTAAACACAATGTAACCAACAAAAGTAATAACTAAATTTCGCAATTCCTTTCTACGTTTCCTTTTCCTTGCTGCTATTGATCTATACATCAGTAGACCCCCCCACCATCATAAAAACTTTCTGCAACATCCTTTGCCCTATCGTATGCCATTACACTAGACACACAACTATCAATTGTTCGTACATCCTTTGTTTCATATCTTACAGGTTTGTATCTTCCCCCTTTATCTGATTCAACTAAACAATGTGAAAATTGCCAATTCATCATTTCATTTCCATTGTGGTGCATTTTCCCTTTCATCACTAAACGTTCAAACTCTGTTGTAGGTTCTGCATAGTTCTTAATTGTTTGCCCAAATGCATAACGTTCACAATTGAATTTATCAGCTAATTCTCTACTAAATTGTTCTGCATTGTATG
>Ga0209536_100008471_pt1 | contig 15419 bp, 10 predicted proteins | sample DeeMarSeWOR28_12_FD_187461 | JGI IMG/M metagenome (GOLD analysis project Ga0209536, IMG submission 187461) | Marine sediment microbial communities from White Oak River estuary, North Carolina - WOR-2-8_12 (SPAdes) (version 2) | ecosystem: Environmental > Aquatic > Marine > Intertidal zone >...
GTACATCAAAAGGCCGCCGAATCGATCATCCCGCTCGTAAACCGTCACACTGTGCCCCGCTCGATTGAGCTGCTGGGCGGCCGTTAGCCCAGCAGGGCCGCTGCCGATGATCGCGACCTTTTTGCCGGTCCGCTCATTAGGCGGCTCGGGCTGAACCCAACCCTCTTCGAAGCCCTTGTCGACGATTGCGCACTCGATGTTCTTGATGGTGACGGCGGGGTTGGTGATGCCGAGGACGCAGGCGCCTTCACAGGGGGCCGGACACACACGGCCCGTGAACTCCGGGAAGTTATTCGTCTTGTGCAGGCGATCGAGCGCCTCGCGCCAACGTCCGCGGTAGACGAGGTCGTTCCACTCGGGAATCAGATTGTCGATCGGACAGCCGGTGGCCGATTGACAAAACGGAACGCCGCAATCCATGCAGCGCGCGCCCTGCGTGCGAAGTTGCTCTTCGGGAACGTCGACCGTGAATTCGTCCCAGCCGGAAATTCGTTCCAGGGGGTCCCTGTACGGGACCGTCTCTCGCGCAAACTCTTTGAACCCAGTTGGCTTGCCCATCGTCCTACTCCGCCGCCGGAAGGTCCTGAGATTGAAGGACGTCGGGCCGGGGAACACCCACCGATAGGTCACCCCTCTGACCAAGCACGCGCTTGAAGTCGGTCGGCATCACCTTGACGAACTTCTTGAGGCTGTTCTCCCAATCCTTGAGCAAGCGCCTGGCAACGGCCGAGCCCGTGTATTCGAGGTGCTCTTCGATGAGTCCCTTCACGACCGCGATCTCTTCTCGGTACTGGAGTCGCTCGAGCGCGACCATCTCTTGGTTACACATCGAAGCGAAGTTGTTGTTCACGTCGAGCACGTAGGCGACACCGCCGCTCATGCCAGCACCGAAGTTGCGTCCGGTAGAGCCCAAGATCACCGCTCGGCCACCGGTCATGTATTCACAGGCGTGGTCGCCCACGCCCTCGATGACGGCCCAGGCGCCCGAGTTTCGAACGCAGAAACGCTCGGCTGCTCGGCCGCGGAAAAAGGCCTTCCCCGCGATGGCGCCGTATAGCACGACATTGCCCACAATCATGTTCTCCGCGGGCACGAACGTCGCCTTCTTCGAGGGGTAGACGATGATCTTGCCGCCGGACAAGCCTTTGCCGACGTAGTCGTTTGCATCGCCCTCGAGCTCGAGGGTCACACCCTTGGCCAGCCAGGCGCCAAAGCTCTGGCCCGCAGAACCCTCGAACTTGAACTGCACCGTGTCTTCAGGAAGAAGGTCCTCACCCCACTGTTTGGCGATTTCGTGGCTGAGCATCGTGCCCACGGTGCGGTTGGTGTTCTTGATGCCCAGCGCTGCACGCACGGGCTTGCCCTTGCAGATCGCGGACTGAGCCAGCTCGATGAGCCGATTGTCGAGCGCCTTGTCGAGGCCGTGATCCTGCTGTTTCGTGCAGTAGACGTCCGTGACGGCGTTCTTCTTTTTGGCCTTGGTGAGGATCGGTGTGAGGTCGATTCCCTGCGCCTTCCAGTGGACGATCGCATCCACGGCGTCGAGCTTGTCGACCCGGCCCACCATCTCGGTGAAGGTGCGGAAGCCGAGAGAAGCCATGATCTCACGCGCCTCTTCGGCGACCATGAAGAGGTAGTTGATCACGTGCTCTGGCTTGCCTTTGAACTTCTTGCGAAGCTCCGGGTCCTGGGTGGCGATGCCGACGGGGCAAGTGTTGAGGTGGCACTTGCGCATCATGATGCAGCCCATCGCGATGAGCGGTGCGGTGCTCAAGCCGATCTCTTCGGCGCCGAGCAGCGCGGCGATGATGACGTCACGGCCTGTCTTCATCTGCCCATCGGCCTGCAAGACCACTCGGCTCCGAAGGTCGTTCATGACGAGTGTTTGGTGAGTCTCGGCAATTCCGAGCTCCCAGGGAAGACCAGCATGTTTGATCGAGGTCAGCGGCGAGGCTCCGGTACCACCGTCATGGCCACTGATCAGGATGTGATCGGCGTGCGCCTTCGCAACGCCGGCCGCGATCGTGCCGACACCCACTTCGCTCACGAGCTTCACGCTGATGCGCGCCGCAGGATTGCTGTTCTTGAGGTCGTGAATCAGCTGCGCGAGATCCTCGATCGAGTAGATGTCGTGGTGCGGTGGCGGACTGATCAGGCCCACCCCGGGTGTCGAATTGCGCACCGAGGCGATCTTCTCGTCGACCTTGCCGCCGGGAAGCTCCCCTCCCTCGCCGGGCTTGGCGCCCTGCGCCATCTTGATTTGGAGCTCATCGGCGTTGGTGAGGTAGTTGATGCTCACACCAAAGCGCCCTGAAGCGACCTGCTTGATCGCCGAACGCATCGGATTCATCGCACCATTGGCCAAGGGCAAGTATCGCTCCGGGGACTCTCCACCCTCGCCTGTGTTGGACTTGCCGCCGAGCTGGTTCATCGCGATGGCAAGCGTCGAATGCGCCTCCATCGAAATGGAACCAAAGCTCATCGCTCCGGTGGCAAAGCGCTTGACGATCTCACTCGCGGGTTCGACCTCGCTCAGCGGAATTCGCCGGCCATTCTTGAACCGCATCAGGCCGCGGAGCGTGCAGCGGTCCCGAGCGCTGTCGTTCGCATGGTCAGCGAAGCGCTTGTACGCGTCACTGCTATTGGCGCGCGCCGCAACCTGCAGGTTGGCGATGGTTTCCGGATTCCACATGTGCCGCTCACCGTTGGCGCGCCAATGGAACTGCCCATCGTTCGGAAGGATCGGAAGTCGAGGCTCTTCTGGATCGCTCGGGTAGCCCAGCGCATGACGTTCGACGAGCTCCTGCGCAATGACGTTGAATCCGATTCCTTGGATTCGGCTCGCTGTGCCCACAAAGCAGACATCGATCACCGAGCTGTTCAAGCCCACTGCTTCGAAGATTTGCGCGCCCTTGTACGACTGGAGCGTCGAGATCCCCATCTTGCCGAATACCTTGAGCATGCCCTTGGCCACCGCTTTGCGATATCCGTCGACGATGCTGTCGTCGTCCGGGAACCGCTTCGCGTCGAGCGTTCCGAGCCGGCGCTCCTGCCACAGGGCCTCGAACGCCAGGTAGGGATTGATCGCGTCGGCGCCGTACCCAACGAGACAGCAGTGATGGTGCACCTCTCGCGCCTCGCCCGTCGCGACGACGATACCGACTCTCGTGCGCTTTTCGGTCGCAACCAGATGATGGTGGGCTGCGCCCGTCGCCAGCAAGGCACTGACGGGGATCCGGTCTTGGCCCGCGGCGCGGTCCGTCAGCAGGATGAGGCTGTACCCCTCGTCCACCGCCTGCTCGGCCTCCTGCCGGATGCGTTTGAGAGCGGGCTCGAGCCCCTCGGGGCCTTCGCTCCGGGGCCACGTGATGTCGATGAGCTTGCTGCGCCAACCGCGCTCGTCGATTGTCTTGAGCGCCCTGACCTCTTCATTGGTCAAAATCGGGTGCGGAACGCGAAGGCGGTGGGCGTGCGCGGGAGTCGTCGTGAGCAGGTTCCGCTCCGGTCCGATGTAGCACTCGATTCCCATGATCACTTCCTCGCGGATCGAGTCGATCGGTGGGTTGGTGACCTGCGCGAAGAGCTGCTTGAAGTAGTCGTATGCGAGGCGCGGCTGATCGCTTAGAACCGCGAGCGCAGAATCGTTGCCCATGGACCCTACCGGATCGCGCTTCTGCTCGATCATCGGCCGCAACATGAACTGCATCGTCTCGGTCGTGTATCCAAACGATTGCATGCGCGACAGAAGTGTCTCGGGCTCGAAGCCGTGCGCATCCCCGTGCACCGGTAGCTCGCTGAGCTCGAGACGCTGCTCCTTGAGCCACTTGCCGTACGGACGACGCGTCGCGAAGTCGTGCTTGAGCTCCTCGTCCGGGATCATACGGCCCTGCTCGAAGTCGATCAGGAACATGCGTCCGGGCTGCAGGCGGCCCTTGTGCTTGACCGTCTCCGGCGGCACCGGAAGGACGCCGACCTCCGAAGCCATGATCACGCGGTCGTCATGGGTGAGGTAATACCGGCTCGGGCGAAGCCCGTTGCGGTCGAGCGTCGCGCCGATGACCTTGCCATCGGTAAACGCGATGGAGGCAGGCCCGTCCCATGGCTCCATCAGGCAGCTGTGGTACTCGTAAAAGTCCCGTTTCTCCTGGGGCATGTGCTGGTGCTTCTGCCAAGCTTCGGGGACCATCATCATCGCCGCCTCGGGCATGCTGCGGCCGTTCATGTACAGAAACTCGAGGACGTTATCGAGCGTGCCCGAGTCCGAGAGCCCGAGCTCGGCGACCGGAAAGAGCTTCTGTAGGTCGTCGCCATAAAGCTCGCTCTTCACGACGCCCTGCCGCGAGTGCATCGCGTTCTTATTGCCGCGAAGGGTGTTGATCTCGCCGTTGTGGCTGAGACAACGAAGGGGCTGGGCACGCTCCCAGGTCGGAAAGGTATTGGTCGCGAAGCGTGAGTGGACCATTGCTAGGTGGGTTTCGTAGTCTGGGTTGGTGAGATCCCCATAGAACGGAAGCACCTGCTCGCAGGCAAGCATCCCCTTGTAGATGATGGTCCTGCTCGAAAGCGAGCAGGCGTAAAGCATCGAACGCTGCTTGAGGCGCTCATCGACGCGCAGCGGGCTCGCGGCGCTCTTGCGGATGATGTAGAGCTGCCGCTCAAAGGCGTCCTGGTCGAGTCCTTGCGCTGCCGCGATGAAGAGCTGCTCGATGCGCGGCATGCTTGCGATCGCGGTCGGTCCGAGGTTGGCGCCGTCGGGATCGGTGGGGACCACGCGCCAGCCGAGAAAGCGCTGCCCCTGCGCTTCGATCGCTCTGAGGAACGCGGCCTTGCAGGTTGCCCGCTCCTCGTCGTCGGTAGGCAGGAAGATGTTGCCGACCCCGTACTTTCCGGGCTCGGGAAGCTCGATGCCGAGCTCCTCTTTGGCGGCGCGGCGCAGAAGTTTGTCCGGCACGGCAGTGAGCATCCCAGCGCCGTCGCCGGTGTTCGTCTCAGAGCCGCGCGCCCCGCGGTGGTCCATGTTGCAGAGAATGCGATTGGCATCTTTGACGATCTGGTGCGACGCGACACCTTTGATCTGAGCAACGAAACCGACGCCACAGGCGTCCTTCTCGTTCGCGGGGTCGTAGAGACCGTGTTTTTCTGGGAGTCCGTACTGCATATTCAGGTCGTTTGTGGGGTTTGTGGGCTTTCCGCAGAGCGGCGTGGACGTTTGCGCCGTCGCGCATCGGACGCAGGCTCACCCCTGGGCAGGGCGATTTCTGCTCGCTCAGTGTGGGTCGAAAGCACCACCATCGTTTCGGTGCTAGCGACCCCTTCTATGGACCGGATGCGGCTGATGAGCTGCTCCAGATCCTCGGTATTTCGAGTCTTTACCTTGAGAAGCAGGGTGTGGCCACCGGTCACGTGGTGACACTCGAGCACCTGCGGCACCGCGTCGACCCACTCCTCAAAGGCCGTTAAGAGCTTCGGGTCGCCGATCGAGACGCCGATGAAGGCTGCGATGTCGAGGCCGATCTTTCGGGCATCCAGAAACGCGTGATAACCCTTGATGATTCCTGCGTTTTCGAGCTTACGAACCCGCTCCATCACCGAGGGGGCGCTGAGACCCACCAAGGCGCCGATCTCCTTCAGAGAGCGCTTGCAATCGCTCTGCAGCTCGTCCAAGAGCTGCCGATCGATTTCATCCAGGATGTATCTTTCTCCTAAATTCATTAGGCCAAAACCCCAAGAGGCCTAATAGATAGTGCTTGTTTGTCCAGAGGTCAACCGTTGGACCGATGGAAAAAATGACCTTGGTAATTCAATTGGAGATGTAATACTTTGTTGATAGCGGCACGGATGCATCCATGTCGCGGTGATCAGAAGGTTTGATGAAGGAATCGACTGCCATCGACGAGGGGTCCCGGCGTCCTCGGCGCCTAGATGGGCTGTCACGGGAGCTCAAATCGAACGCGCCTTCGAAGATCGGCCGCTATGAGCTCTGCTTTGAGCTGGCCTCGGGCGGAATGGCGAGCGTTCACCTCGCGCGGGTGGAGGGTAACCCCGGCTTCGAGAAGCTCGTCGCGCTCAAGCGGATCCACCCTCATCTCGCTCAGGAACGAGAATACGTCGAGATGTTCCTCGACGAGGCGCGCATCGCTTCGCGGATCACGCACAGCAACGTCTGCAGCGTTTTCGATTTCGGCGAGTTCGACGGCGAGTATTTCATTGCGATGGAGTACCTCGTGGGCGAGCCGCTGTCCCGTGTTCAGCGCCGTGTCCTTTCGGACGCAGATCAGCGTCGATCGACGCAGCTACCAGCCCGCATGGCGCGCATCATCGCGCAAGCGTGCGAAGGGCTTCACGCGGCGCACGAGCTCAAGGACGCCGATGGCGAGTCACTGCACGTCGTTCACCGGGACGTCTCGGCGGACAACCTCTTCGTGACCTATGACGGTGCGACCCAGGTCGTCGACTTCGGCATCGCGCACGCTCGGCAGCGCGCCCACGAGACCGACGCAGGGCAGCTCAAGGGTACCTTCCCGTACATGGCACCCGAGCAGATGACCGCGGCGGTCGTCGATCGCCGGGTCGACGTGTGGGCATTGGGTGCAGTACTCTGGGAGTTGCTCACGCTCCGGAAGCTGTTTCTGCGGGATAGCGACGTGAACACGATGTACGCTGTCCTCTCAGGGGAGATTCGCCCGCCATCGGACTTTCGAAGCGACGTCTCCGAAGAGCTCGATGACATCGTGCTCAAAGCGCTTCAGCGAAGCCCAGACGAACGTTGGCAAAGTGCCCGGGAGATGGGCAAGGCGCTTCGACGTTACCTGGCCAAGCAGGAAGAGTTGGTCGGCCCAGCCGAGATTGCGGACTGGATGGCGGAGCTCTTCCCGAACGGGGAGCTGAGGAAGCGCGAGCTCATGGAAATCGCGCGGATCAACAGGGCAAACATCGAATCCGATCCGACGGTTCCAGTCGAGCTCGAGAGCACCTCGAATGCCTCGCAAGTCCCGGTCAGCTTCGTTCAGCGCATGCCACCGGCGCCGCCACTGCCTGCGAGTCTACTGCTGATGCTAATTGGGGTGGTGATGGTCTTGGCCGTCGCCACGTTGGACTGGCTGCGGCAGTAGCGTCATCAAGCTGAACGCAAAGTAGGGCGGGCCTGCTGCATGGATCAGACCTCTGAGGCGGCCACGGCGGTCGAGCACCGGGGCGCCAGAGCTTCCTTCGCGAATCGGACAAGAGGAAAGCAACCGTATCGAAGGAGCCGGTGCCGAGCGAGCGAGGCGACCGTTGTCGTCGACGATGCAGCGACGGCTTCGCACCTGGTGAACGTCGTCGTAGAAGCGGTCCGCGGTCACCGAAAGCACCCGGACGACCTCGCCCGGGGGGACCTCTCCTTCTCCGAGAGGGATGGGAGGGCGTGCAAGGGCGCGACCGAGCTTCAAGACCGCGTAGTCCGGAGAGAGAAGGCTAGCCCCCGGCATCGAGACCGACTCGATCCGCTCACAGCCCACCCATTCGGGCAGCCGGCCCTCTGAACCGGCAAACCCCAACCAGAGGCCATCGCATGCGCCTCTGCCCGAAAGCTCCCAAGCCACGCAATGCCCGGCGGTGACCGCGGTGCGCGGGCCGATCAAGGCGGCGGTGCAACGGCTAGGTTCGCTGGGCGCTGAAAGTCCGACCAGTAGGGCGACCGATTCGTGACAGACTTCGCCTGCGGGACAGGAAACCTGGTATCGCGGCGGCCTGGAATCGATGTAGCCTGCGCTCGGTGAAGAGGTCGCCGCGCACGCCGTCAACGAAAGGAGTGCCGCTCCTGAGACCCCTTGGAACCACCGTGTCCTGCCCCTCATCCGATCAAGGTATCAAGCCTGCAGGACGGCGTCACATGCCGCATTTTTCGTGGGTTTCTTGTTCAGAAAAGGCAAATTCGGTACAAGGGATCGGGATGCTCCGCACGCTCGGGATCGCCATGCTGTGCTTGGCCGCGTCGACTTCGTCCCGAGCGAAGGCAGACGCGCCTATCGTGATCGTGAAGCCGGGCGACGCAGTCAGCTCGATTGCGAAACACGCCGGCGTGTCGGTCCAGCAGATCAAGACTTGGAACCGGCTCAACGGCGACATGATCCGAATTGGCCAGCGGCTCGTCGTCGGTCCCGATACAACCGAAGTTCCGGATGAAGACGAGATCGATTGGACCCCACCCTTCGACTACCCAGTTCCAGCCAAAGAGAGCCCATCGCAAGACAGGCCGCGGATCGCGGCATGGGATCCGTCCAGCGCCGTCGCCACGCGAATCCCCGACGAAGCGGATGACGCGACGAAGCCCAAGCCAGGAAGAACCTACCGTGTTCAGAAAGGCGACACGCTCACCGGCATCGCGCTCAGACATGCTACGACGATTGCGGAGCTGCTCGCATCGAACCCGGGCCTCAAGGCCGACCAGATCTTCCCGGGCCAGACAATCGATGTCGGCGCACCGAGGCCCGAAGTGTTGTTCAAGCTCGAGCGCGGAGACAGCTTGCTTGCCGTTGCCGATCGCTACGAGGTCAGCTCACGCGACCTGAGCCGCTGGAACGCGCACCTGAGCCATCGAGACCCGCGCCCCGGCACGGACATTCGCATCTACACTAGAGTGCCCGTGAGTCCCTCGGAAGCAGTCGGACCTACCAACCGGGGACGGCTAGAAAGCGGGGTGCGTCTACCCCCGCACCGTGGCTACCTGATCCGTACGCCAGCACGCGCATACGGCACCGAGGAGACGACGCGTTGGATAGTCGAGGCATTCGACGCCGTCCATTCGAAGTTCAAGCAGAGCAAGGTCGTCCGCATCCACGACATCAGTGACCGCGACGGCGGCAGGCTGCGCGACCACAAGAGCCACCAAAACGGACGCGACGTCGACATGAGTTACTACCAGAACGAGTGCGGCTCCAACGGCTGCGAGTTCGAAGAATTCCGGTCGTCGGAGCTCGACGTCGCCCGGCAATGGACTTTGCTCGAGCACTGGCTCCGCCACGGACAGGCGGAAATGATCTTCATCGACTATCGATTGCAAGCCAAGCTCTACCACTACGCAAAGCGCAAAGGGGTCACCAAGGCGCAGCTCGATCGCTGGATTCAATATCCGCGTGGCAAGTACGAGCCGATGGGCGTGATTCGACACTTCCCGAACCACGAAGATCACCTTCACGTCCGCTTCGTCTGCCCGTACTCCGATCTCAAATGCCGGCCCTGAGAGTTGACGCGCCAGACGCCGGCCCAGACGCCGGACCGAATAGTGCATCTTCGAGCTTGCGCATCGCTTGAGCCCGTGCGTTGATTCGCAGCCGCTGCGCGGGCGTCATTTCGCCATAGGTGATCGCGTAGCCGTCAGGCAAGAACATCGGCTCGAAGCCATGGCCCAGCTCTCCGCGAATCGGCCAAACCAAGGTCCCAAACGTTTGGCCACGAAAGGTCCTGGTGCGGCCATCCGGCCAAGCGACGCAGAGGACGCAAACGTAGATGGCTCGGCGACTCGCCTGCTCGCCGAGCTCTTGAAGCCGCACCTCGACGAGGCGTCGAGCGACATCGAAATCGCGCGCTTCGCCTGCCCAGCGCGCCGTATGAATGCCGGGTTCACCGCCGAGGGCAGGCACGGCGACACCCGAATCATCGGCGAGGGCCGTCCGGCCCGTGGCGCGCGCAGCCGCCAGCGCTTTGAGCTCGGCATTGGCTTCGAAGGTTGCGCCGGTCTCCTCGGGCTCGGGAAGGCCAATGTTCTTCGCTGAGACCAGTCGGACCGGGAGGTTCGCAAACAGCGCGTTGAGCTCCCGCACTTTGCCGGCGTTGTGACTCGCGAGGACCCATTCGTCGAAGGTCTGGGTCATTGGTTTGCACGTGTGAATGGCAAGGGAGGCGGTGCGCTCTCGCTGAAGCTCGGATAGGGCTTGCGCCGGTCGAGTTGCTTCTGAAAGACTGCGGGCTTGGGCGTCGGCAGGTTGCAGCGGCCGCGCTCGCATACATAGGCTGTGGTCTTGCCGCCCAATGCGCGCTTCGCTTCGAGCCAGGGGATGACCACTTCTTGTTGACTTGCTTCGACGTCGGTCAGAACCGTGAAGGCCTTGTTCGGCACGAAGGCCGCCCGGAGGCGGTCATTGAGCGGGCTTGCTTGTTGCCGGTCGGCCGGGGCGATCAGTGCAATTTCGAGGGGCGTGTCGTAGTAGTGATCGAGGGCCACCAGGAGCAAGGGAAAGTCCGCCGGCGAACGAGTCACGTGGAAAGCCAGCGATGCGAACAGGCGCTCGGCACGGCTCCTCCATTGCTCCTCTCCGGTGAAGTCCTGCAGACGGAGAAGGTTGTTGGCGGAAACGGAGTTCCCGGAGGGAACCGCCTGGTCATAGGCAGGCTTTTCCCGAACCAGCAGGGTTTCGGCTCCGCTTGCAGTGAGGTAGTAGCCGCCGCTCTGGGTGTCGAGGTAGCGGAGGTCCTGGTCGGTTTGAAGCTCGACTGCACGCTTGATCCACTCCGGGTCGCCGGTCGCTTCGTAGAGGTCGAGGCAGGCGGCCACCATGAAGGCGTAGTCATCGAGAAACGAAGCACTGCCCTTCTTTCCCTCGCGGTAGCTTCGGACGAGCGCGCCATCCTTCGCGCGCATCCGTTCCAACACGAAGCGGGCCGCGCGAACGGCGATATCGACGTACTGGGCTTCAGCGAGCACCCAGCCTCCTTGCGCAAAAGCGGCAATCATCATGCCGTTCCACGCCGCGATGATCTTCTCGTCGCGCATGGGCGGCGGGCGTGAGGCCCGGGCCTCGTAAAGGGCTGCCCGTGCGCGCGCGAGCGTTTCGGCGACCCGCTCGACGGGAATACGGAGCTCGGAGGCGACCTCTCGATCTGTCTTGTTGCGGTGAAGGATGTTTCGGCCTTCGAAGCTTCCGGGCTCGGTCACGCCGTAGGCGGCAGAGACGATGGCAGCGCTGTCTCGCCCCAGCAGCTCTTCGAGCTCGCCCGAAGTCCAGGTGAAGAACCAGCCCTCTTCTTCGTGACCAGCAGGATTCAGGCTGTCCGCATCGGTGGCCGAGTAGAAGCCGCCTTCGAGAGATGTCATCTCGCGAGCGACATAGTCTAGAACCTCCCGCGCGATGCGCGCGTAGCCTGGATCGCCCGTGTGCTGCCAGGCCTGCAGATAGATGACCGCAAGCTGGGCATTGTCGTAGAGCATCTTCTCGAAATGCGGCACGATCCATTGCGCATCGGTCGAGTAACGGTGGAAGCCGCCTCCGACATGGTCGTAGATGCCGCCCGCTGCCATCTTGTCGAGCGTGGTGGACACCATCGCCGTCGTTCCCTGGTCACGCGTTCGGCGCGCATAGCGTAAGAGGAGCGCCAGCCGCGACGGCTGCGGGAACTTCGGTGCGCCACCGAAGCCTCCGTCAACGGGATCAAAGGCCCGGGCGAGGTCCTGCGCAGCCGCCGCGATTACCTTGTCGCTCGGTACGCCGGGCCCGGGCCGAAACGCAGCCGCCCGCTCGACGCGCTGGCTCAGGTCCTGTGCGCGCGCGACGACTTGGGTTGGCTCGCTCATGTAGACGGCGACCATCTCGGTGAGGATGTCGATCAATCCGGCTCTGTGCCCACGCATCCCTCTTCGAGGTGGGAAGTAGGTCCCACCGAAGAACGGCTCCTTGTCGGGAGTCATGATGACGGTCATCGGCCATCCCCCCCGTCCTGTGAGAATGTTGACCGCCGTCATGTAGACGCTGTCGATGTCGGGCCGTTCTTCTCGGTCGACCTTGATCGCGACGAAGTGACGATTGAGATAGGCGGCGATCTCCTCGTCTTCGAACGACTCCCGCTCCATCACATGGCACCAGTGACAGGTCGAATAGCCCACCGATAGGAAGATCGGCTTGTTCTCTCGCTTGGCGCGCGCGAAGGCCTCGTCAGACCAGGGGTACCAGTTGACCGGGTTGTGCGCGTGCTGGAGCAGATACGGGCTCGACTCCAGGATCAAGCGATTGGTGAAGCGCGGCGAACCGTCTTCGTTCAGATGGCGAGTCCGCGGCACGTAGCTCGGGCCCCGCGAGGCGAGCGACTGGTCGAGTCGTTGCTGCAGGGCCGCATCGATGCTCGCGACCCCGGGCAGATCGGGGTCGCTCTCGGTGCCTGCGCTCGGCTTGGCGCTCGGCCCGGCCCGGCTCTCGGGAACCGGGTCACAGCCGAAGCCAGGCAACGTTGCGGCAGCAAGCAGGAGCAACGCTCCAAAAGGACTCGGTGAGAATCGGTTCATTTTGCCCAAACGCCAATGAGAACGGGAGCTTGCGGAGAGCTGCTCGTAGGGCTAGAGGAAGTGGATCGCAACCGGATGCGAGACCATCGCGTCCGTGATAGACGAGCGGCTCCGTTTTCTGGTCCCCTAGGGCCGGCTCCTACCCGAATTCCGAGGATTTGTAATCGATGGCTGAGAACACTCCTTCCGTGTCACCTAGAGTATTCGAGCATACCAGTCGCAAAGATTGGGGCCGATCGGTGCTCGTTCTTGAGATTCCGGACAAGCGCACCTTTCTTTTCGAAGACGGCGCGGAGCGCAGCTTCCGGCCCGATTACTGGCACAAAATGGAGCTCGTCGAGGTTCAGCCCAACGAGGCCGTGCGCATCGACCGGATCGCGCGTCGCAACCAGGCGCCGGCCCCGGGCTCGAGTCGGAAGTCGAAGGCACCCCCCAAGAAGCCCGATATCACGTTCGAGCAGCAGGTCGCCTACTTCATGACCCTCTACCCGGTCGGATTCGAAGATGAGGCGTACATCAAGACGGAGCGGGGAGAGCCGAAGGGCAAGGGCGCCGAAAAGCTCAAGGACTCTGCGATCGAGCGCGCCGAGGATCTCCTCAGCCAGAAGAACCTGGACGATCTGATCGGAAACGCGAGCTACGAAGAGGTGCATCAGTTGATCTACGATCTCCTGACGGGCACGAAGAGCACGGTCCAGAAGGCCGAAGCGACTCGCTTCAAGAATCTGCCTGAAGACAGTCGTGAGACGGTCGCGATGGCCCTTCAAGAGCTGCTCTACGGCGATCGCAGCTATGCGCTTCGCTTCGACTCCTTCGTCGCAGCACTAGACGTCGAGGACGGCGCGACCTGGCCGCTGTCGACCTTGCTCCCCGCGCTCGTCTATCCAGCCGACCATCTGTTCGTAAAGCCGACCTTCATGAAGAAGCAAGCGCTGATCCTGGACATCGACCCAAAATACGACACCACGCCGAACTCAGTGACCTACATGCAGTTCCTCGAGGCCGCCCACAAGACGATGGAGCTGCTGCAACAAGCCGGACAGCGACCGCGCGACCTCTGGGACGTGCACGTCTTCGTGTGCAAGACGCTGAGCCCAAAGGCGATCAAAGAGGCCACCGGCGCCGCCTAGAACGAGCCACGGGATGAAGGCGCTGGTCCGAGCGGAATCGTGGCCGATTCGAGGTGGATTTCGAATCTCGCGTGGAGCTCGGGCTGCGGCTGAGGTGCTGGTTCTCGAGCTCGCGGACGGCGGCCAGGTGGGTCGCGGCGAGTGCGTGCCCTATGCGCGGTACGGGGAGTCGATCGACTCGGTCTCCGCCGAAATCGAAACAGCTTGCAGGAGCTTGCAGCGTGCGCGCGCGCGCGAACAACTAGGCACCATGCAGGCGGGTGCTGCGCGAAACGCGATCGACTGTGCACTGTGGGACCTGGAGGCCAAGCAGACCGGGACGGCAGTCTGGCAGCTTGCGGGCCTCGGCTCGCCCCCCGGGGCGGTTCACAGCATGCGCACGGTCAGCGTCGACAGCGCCGAGAGGATGAAGAAGGCCGCCGCCGAGCTCGCTTGGGCGCGCGTGATCAAGGTGAAAGTGGACGGCGGCCCCGACATGGATCGTATCTCGGCTGTGCACGAAGGGGCGCCCGACGCTTCGCTGGTGATCGATGCCAACGAAGCCTGGTCGGCGGAGCAACTCCAGGCCTGGCTCCCGCTATGCCCGAACCTGGGTGTGGTCCTGCTCGAACAGCCGCTCCCGGCGGACAACGACTCGGCACTGGATGGGCTCCCACACAGCGTGCCGATCTGCGCCGACGAGTCGTTTCACGATCGGCGTTCGTTTTCCCGCATCCGGGGTCGCTACGAGATGGTCAACATCAAGCTAGACAAGACGGGCGGGCTCAGCGAAGCGCTCTATTGCGTCGGGGAAGCACAGCGCCTGGGCTTGCAGCTCATGGTTGGATGCATGGTCAGCACTTCCCTGGCCATCGAGCCAGCTCTGCTTCTGGTCTCGGAAGCCAAGTACGTCGACTTGGACGGCCCCTTGCTCTTGGAGCGCGATCGAGAGGGTGCCCTTCACGACAAGGACACTAGCCTGCTGCGACCATCAGGCTCGATTTGGGGCACCCCGTAGGAAAGACACGACCCCACGAATTACGTCGGGGTGGTTCATCACGAACGTGTGGACCGCGGGGACGATGTGGTGCTCGCTCGAACCTTCAAGGCGAGTTTCCTCGACCCGCACCAGGCCGTCGCCCAGCACGCCGGCGGCATCCCCTGCGAAGATCGCAGTGGGAACATCGGGCACCGGAAGGGTGGCTGCAAAGCCTTCGGCGATCTGTACATAGGACGGGCCGAGAATGCGCCGCATGACGCCCCCCTTGTCGAGCGAGCCGGCAAGCGTCGCACCTTGATTGGGGGGGGCCAGCATCACGACGCGCTCGACGACCGACCGCCAGGGCGCATCGTAGCTGAGTAGCTGCCTTACGATGAGAGCACCGAGGCTGTGCGACGCAAACGAGAGCTTCGTCGGAGTAGGCACCTGGTCGAGCAGCTCGGCAAGCGTCGCGGCGTGATCTTGAATCGACTTCCGGGTGCTCGGATAGTCGAGACGCGCGGTCGTAAAGCCTGCTCCTCGAAGTGCCTGATCCAGACGCGCAAGCGAGCGACGTGTCCGGCCTAGGCCGTGCAGCAAGACGACGAGATGATCGGCCGGGTCTACAACAGGCTGCGCCTCTTCGAGCGCACGCATGCAACGTTCTGCTGAGCCACGGCATACGATCCATCCCGCGGGGTTGAGGAGACGAGAGCCAGACCTCTCCCAATGGCGTTGCAGTCGCCAACCGTTCCGCCATCGCACGTCGGCCCACAACTGGGTGCCGGGTGGCTCGATCATCCCCCGAGGTCTTCTCTGAGCCGATCCTGGATCTTGTCGTCGCTCGGGTAGATCTCTTCGACGTGCTCCGAGTCGACGAGGGTCGCGGTCAGCTTCTTGAGCATGTGCTTGACCGAGCGAGCGTCGGAACCTGCCGTGACCAGCTCGATCAGCAAGGCATCCTTGCGGTCAGGGTTGAGCTCCAGCTCTCCAAGCTCCACCATGCGATCGAGCGAAATCGAGAGGGCGTGCATCAGCTTGCGTGTAAACGGTGTGTGCTGAAATGGCGGCGGCT
>Ga0209536_100008472_pt1 | contig 15418 bp, 10 predicted proteins | sample DeeMarSeWOR28_12_FD_187461 | JGI IMG/M metagenome (GOLD analysis project Ga0209536, IMG submission 187461) | Marine sediment microbial communities from White Oak River estuary, North Carolina - WOR-2-8_12 (SPAdes) (version 2) | ecosystem: Environmental > Aquatic > Marine > Intertidal zone >...
ACTTTCATCGTCGGTGTGAGCTCCCCTTGGTCCTCAGTGAGTTCCCGGTCCAGCAGATAGATCCTCTTGACCCGCTCGTAGGAGCTGAGGTCAGCGGTGTGCATCCCGATGCGCTTCATGAGAATGTCGTAAAGCCGCCTGTTCACGGCGAGCTTTTCAGGCGTCCGTTCATCATCGGGCAGATTTCCAAGCCCTATTTCACCGGCCATGGCCGCGACCCTCTCGTAGTCGGGGACCACCAGGGCCGCGAGGTATTTCTTCCTGTCACCGTAAACCATGACCTGCGAGATGAGGTCGTCCTCCATTATGAGGTTCTCGACAACCGCAGGGGACACGTTCTTGCCTCCCGAGGTCACCAGGATGTCCTTCTTCCGCCCGGTTATGCGGATGTACCCGTCCTCGATCTCCACCAGGTCGCCGGTGTGGAGCCACCCGTCCCTGATGGCTTCTGCGGTGGCCTCCTCGTCCTCGTAATACCCCTTCATGACGGTGGGGCCCTTCACGAGCAGTTCGCCGTCCACGGCCGTCTTCACCTCGACGCCGAAGAGGGGCTTGCCCACCGTTCCTGGCCTCAGAGCCCCGAGGGGGTTGACGGACACCACAGGAGAGGCCTCGGTCAGGCCGTAGCCCTCCATGATCTGAATGCCCGCCGCCAGGAAGAACTCGATGATCTCCGGGGCGAGGGGGGCCCCTCCGGAAACGAAGAACCGCAGTCTTCCGCCGAGCTTCGTCTTGAGCTTGGAAAAAACAAGGAGATCCGCGAGCCGGTACTTAAGCTCCAGGACCGGTCCCGGCGTCAGTCCCTTCATCATCAACCCATTGCGCCGCCGTCCGACACCAAGGCCCCAGTGAAAGATCTTCCGGCGGACCGGCGGAGCCTCGCGGAGCGCGTCCAGTACTTTCGTGTGCAGTTTCTCGAAGAAGCGGGGTACCGCGATCATCACCGTGGGCCGCACCTCGAGGATGTTGTCGGCCACCCTGATGATGGATGTGGCGTAAGCGATGGTCGCTCCGGCCATGATCATGAGGACCTGGCCGATGGTGCGCTCCAGAACATGGCTGAGGGGCAGGAAGGAGAGGTGGACGTCGCCGGGCCCCACAGGCTGGGCCATGAGGCCCGCCTCGGCGTCGGAGAGGATGTTGGCATGGGTGAGCATGACCCCCTTGGGATCCCCCGTCGTGCCGCTTGTGTAGATGATCGTGGCGACATCACCGGGACCGCTGGAGCCCATGCGTTCCTCGAGATCGTTGCACCCGCTTTTTTGAAGATGCTCGACGCCCCGAAGCCTCAAGGTGTCGTAATCCATGGTGCATGGGCCGGGGTCGCCTGCACCGATGGGATCTAAAGACACAATGGTTTCGAGCAGGGCATTGCACGAAACGAGCATCTCGGCCTGGTCCGAACGGGCTACAAAAGCGACCCTGGTCCCGGATTTTTCCAGGATCCGTTCGGTCGTTTTTATGCTGCTTGTGTGGTATATGGGGACGGTGATCGCCCCGGCCGCCATGATGGCGATATCAGCGGCGAGCCACTGGGGCCGGTTGTAGGCCATGATGGCCACACGGTCCCCTTTGGCGACGCCGAGGAACATGAGCCCTGAAGCGATCTCCCGCACTTCCTCGGCCATGGAAACCCACGATATCGGTTTGAACTCTCCGCTTTTCCCCTCCATAACGAGTGGAGCCTCACCGAAGTCCTCGACGCGGGCGAAGAACATGTCGTGGAGGGTCCCGTAACTGGCTACCGCGTCGATGGGTTTCATGGGTAAAAAACTCCTCCTTCCCCGGCCATTTTCTTCAAGGTCTCAGACGGAGCGAACCTGTGGCTCACCTCTTTGGAAAGGTTCAGCAGGGTGTCAGCAATGTCCCTCGTTCCCACCCTGTCGGCGTAACGCAGGAGCCCCCCGGTGAAAGGAGGAAACCCGGCCCCGAGGATCATCGCTGCGTCCACTGCTTCAGGCGACGGAACAACCGACTCCTCGAGACAAAGGGTCGCCTCGTTGATCATGGAGTAGACAAGGCGGTGGACGATCTGGTCTGAGCTGAAGGCATCCTTGCCGGTGAGGTGGGGAGCCAGCAATCTGTACACGTCCGGATCCGATCGCCGTTTGCCGTCGCTGTCCCACAGGTAGAAACCTTTTCCTGCTTTTTTCCCCATCCTTCCCGCCTCGACCATGGCGGCAAGGATCGGGGAAGGGGTCATCCTGTCACCGTAACCTTCCAGCATGCTCTTCCCAGCGTGAACGACGATGTCAAGGCCCACCTGGTCCAGAAGGATGAAGACCCCCATGGGCATGCCGAAAGCGAATAGGGCCTGGTCCACGGCGTTGATATCCGCCCCCTCCTGGAGCAGCAGGCAGGCCTCGTTTAGGTAGGGAAGCAGAAGGCGGTTGACCAGGAACCCGGGGCTGTCCTTGACGATGACGGGCACCTTCCCGAGCTTCCTGGCAAAGGCGGCCATGCGGTCCACTGTCTCGGTGGAGGTCTGCTCGCCGCGGATCACCTCAACGAGGGGCATCCGGTCCACGGGGTTGAAAAAGTGAAACCCCGCAACGCGTTCCGGGTGCGGGACGCCGGCAGCCATCTCGGTGACAGAAAGGGACGATGTGTTTGTGACGATGGCTGTATTACCGGGAACGCTGTCTGCCACCGAGGAGAATACGGATTTTTTGACATCCATACGCTCGGCCACCGCTTCGATGACCACCTCCGAGTTGCCGATCCCCCTCACCTGTGTGTCCACCGTCAGGCGCGTTGGGATCCATTGGGCAGCGACCCCGGTATAGTGGTGTTTTCGGCGTTTCTCCTTCACATCCTCTTCCAGAAAACGGATGGCCTTCCCCAGGGCTTCTTCCGACATGTCTATGAGCCGCACGTGCATGCCGCGCTCGGCCGCCAGAGCAGCGATGCCCGCGCCCATGGCGCCGCCTCCGATGACCGCAATACGGTCAATATCGGCAGCGAGGGAGGGGTCGCCTTTGGCGAAGGACTCCCTGAGACGAAACACGCGTATAAGGTTTTTGGATATGTCGGTGACCGCCATCTTCCCGAAGATCCGGCTCTCCTCAACGAGCCCTTTGGCGATGCCATGGTTCATTCCGTATTCGATAGCGTCAACGGCGGCCATGGGGGCTGGATAGTGACCGCGCGTGTTTGCGAGAATTGTTTTCCGTGCTTTGGCCAGAAGGAATTTTCGGCCTACGATGTTCTTTTCCAGGAGTCTTTCCAGTCTTCCGGCCACTTTATTTCTGTAGTTGCGCGTTGTAGGAAGGTCCCCTGCAACGGCTGCCATGGCCGCGTCCATGAGATACTCCCGCTTTGTCACTTCGTCCACGAGGCCGATCCTGAGGGCTTTTCCGGGATACACAGGTGACCCTGTCGTGATCATCCTGACCGCAGCGGGAAGACCGATAAGACGGGGCAGTCGCTGAGTGCCTCCGAAACCGGGTATGATCCCCAGTTGGGTCTCCGGGAGGCCCATGAAGGTACCGGGATCGTCCGACGCCACCCGGTAATCACAGGCCAGGGCAAATTCGAGGCCACCGCCGAGACAGGAGCCGTGGACAGCCGCCACGGTCGTAAAAGGGAGGGCTGCGATCAGGTTGAAAACCTCCTGGCCCTTCCGGGCCATAACGGCGGCGGCCTCAGAATCCCTCAGATCTTCGATTATAGAGATGTCCGCGCCCGCGATAAAGCTCTGCTCTTTGGCGGAAGTGAAAACAACCCCTTTAAGAGCGCCTATATCGGCATCCAGATCGCATAATATTGCGAATAGTTCCTCGAGGGATTCCATGGTGAAAGTGTTGACCTTTTTTTCTGGCGTGTCGAAGGTCACAACGGCGACAGAATTGATGATGTTCATGGAGAACGCATCCATTCTCAGGCCCTCCTCAGAAGCACGGCGGCACCCTGTCCCCCGCCGACACACAGTGTGGCAAGACCTAGGTCCACTGTTCTTCTCTTCATTTCGAGAAGAAGTGTCAGAATAAGACGCGTTCCCGACGAGCCCACGGGATGACCCATGGCGATGGCTCCCCCGTTGACGTTCATAATACCGCGGTCGATGGCTCCCACGGCCTTGCGGCCCAGAAAATGCCCGGACAGGCCGTCGTCAGCGAAAACCATCTCGTTGGCGATGATCTGTGCCGCGAAGGCCTCGTTCATCTCGATGAGACCGATGTCGGCCATGCCGACACCTGTCCTTTCCATGAGGAGGGATGTGGCGTAGGAGGGACCCAGCCCCATGCGTTTGGGAGCCAGGCCCGCAAACGCGTGTCCCTCCAGGAAACCGAGGGGATCCAACCCGAGCTCCCCGGCCCTCTTTTCCGTGGTCACCAGGACCGCTGCACCGCCGTCGGTGATCTGGGACGAATTGCCTGCCGTTACGGAACCGTGTCTTGGTTCAAAAACCGGTTTGAGTTTGGCCAACTGCTCCATGGTCTGGTGCTGGCGGATCCCGTTGTCAAAAGTCAAAGCATCCTCGTATCCGGGCGGGGCGTAAACAGGCATGATCTCCTCGACGAACTCCCCCCGGGCGTGCGCCGCAGCAGCACGCTGGTGGCTCCGAAGGGCGAGCTGGTCCTGGGCTTCCCGGGAGACAGCCAGTTCCCGAGCCAGGACCTCGGCCGTCTCCCCCATGTTGAGTCGGCATGTGGGGTCTGTCAGGCCCAGCATCAGCCCGATGCGCGGGGTGAAATGGCGGGGCCGGACGGCTGACAACACGGCAAGTTTATCCTTCAGCGACCTTGCCCTCCGGTATCTCGTGATGATCTCGGTGGTCTCCTTGAGAAGGAAGAAGGGGATGTTGCTCATGGATTCGACGCCCCCGGCCACGACCACCTCCTCTTCTCCTGTCTCAATAGCCTGGGCGGCGCTGATAACGGACTGGATCCCGGAAGCGCAATTCCTGTGAACGGTGTATCCCGGCACCCTCTCCGGGATCCCCGCGTACAAGCTGATGACCCGGCCTATATTCATCGCTTCGGGGGGCTGGGCCACGTTGCCCATGATGACCGAGTCTACCGCGCCGGGGTCGATGCCCGTTCGGGCGATGAGCTCCGATACGACCAGCCGTCCCAGGTCCACAGCGGTCAGTTCCTTGAAAGCAGTTCCGGCCTTGACATAGGGGGTCCGGACGCCCCCGGCGATGACGATCCGGTCAATCATCTTTCGAACCTTCCTTTCCCTCCGTAACACCGGTTTCCCTTGCTGCCACAATGTCGGCGAAAACCTCCCTGTGTACCTTTTCCAGAGCATTGTCCGCTATCCGGTCCTGGTTTTGCAGGACCTGGCGGGCCTGTTCGGTCAGGTACCTGAGAAGGCGAAGCCTGCCGGAAGCGTCCTGGCCCCCTTTCAGCGCACTGTCTATGGCACCAGTTGTAGCCAGGAGGGTATAGGCGGCCAGGCTCAATAAGGTGATCCGGCGTAAAAGGAATTGCCTGCCGACGATATCCTTGCCGTATTTTAAAAGACCCAAGTGCAGGAGCTTCCTCACCGAGCGGCTCAGGTCGGAAGTCAGATCCGCTGCTCTGCTCAAATCAGGGTGGGAATAGTCCAGGCTGATACCGGGACCGGCATAGGCGTGCCGGACCAGATAAAGAAACCGAGCAGCCCGCCCCATACCGTGGAGCCTTTTACCCAGGCTGCGTACCAGATACAGCGCAGGGTACATGGAGTGGATCTCCGAAGTGCCCTCGAACACGGTGGTGACGCGAAAATCCCTCATGCGCTTCTCGTAGGGGTTCGTGGCGAGGTACCCTGAGCCGCCGGCTGTCTGAAGCGCTTCGTAAAGAGTGTCCCATGCCCTCGTGGTCCCGTAGAGCTTCACGTGGGAGCTCTCCATGGCGTAGGACCCCTTGCTGTCTTTCTCCAGGAGGCTCGCCGTGGCTGCTGTCATGGAGTTGGTGGCGAAGGAGTGGGCAGCGGTCTTGACCATCTTTTCCTGGATCAGCTCGAAATCCCTGATGGGCATACCGAACTGTTTTCTTGTTGAAGCCCTTTTGAACATATCCTCCAGGGACTGCTCCATGGCCCCTGCGGAGGCGGCACCCAGGCCGAGGCGGCCGTAGTTGAGGATGGTCATGGCGATCTTGAACCCGTCGCCGGGTCTGCCGAGAAGATTTTCAACGGGCACTTTCACCTCTTTGAAGGTAATGGGGGTCGTGGAGCTTATCTTGAGCCCCATCTTGGGGATCTCCTTGCCTACCTCGACACCGTCAAAGGCGGTCTCCACAATGAAGGCCCCCATGAAACCCGGTTTTTCTGGATCCATCTGAGCGAAGGCGGTTAGGCCTCCCGCGAAACCTCCATTGGTGATGTAGGTCTTCTGACCGCTCAGGATATAGTGCCTGCCGTCATCGGAAAGGGTAGCCGAGGTCCGGATATGCTGGGCGTCGGACCCGGTTTCGGGTTCCGTCAGTGCGTAGGCGAAGATCATGTCGCCCGAGGCGGCTCGTGTTAGGTATTTTTCCTTCTGCTGTTCGTTCCCGAAAAGAAGGATCCCTTTAAGACCGATGGACAGGTGGGCGGTGGGAGTCAGAGCCAGGGCCATATCGGTGCGGGCCATGGCCCTGAGAACGCTGAGGTAACCGTCAAGCCCCAGACCCGCGCCGCCGTAATTCAACGGGATATTCAGACCGAAAATACCGATCCTTTTCAGTCCCTCCATAAGTTCATCGGGGATGGATCCACCCTTTTCCAGGGCTGCAGGAGGATAATCGGCGATGAGATCCCTGTAACGCTTGATGATATCGGCTGCTTTCGGGTCGGAAGGGGGGAACGAAAGGCCCAGGAACCATGCCTTGTCAAAGCTGTCAAGATACAGCTCTTCAAGAAAACCCTCACCTCGCATGGTTCGGACGATACCGCTGTCTTCCCCTCCCCCTGTCATGGCAGGCCTCCTTGGATAGGTGAAGAATTGTTACCGGATAAGGGTAACCATTCCCGAACAGCTTACTATGTATTTAACTGGTATTCTCAGAAAAATATCACGGAAGGGTAAAATTCCGAGGCTGATTGGGGATCAGGGAACGAAATATTAGGGATTAGAAATCAAAGATCAGAGGTTGGGAAAAAAGTATGACGGCTTTTCTGATATCCAATTTCTATTTTCTGATTTCCTCTCTTTCCAGAAATTCTTTGCACTTCCCTATGCCGATATCGTGGAGATGACGGACCTCAGTCAGCGGTACAGCGATATCATTCGATGGCCCTGTTTCCAGAGCTTCATCGATCCTGCGGACGACCCACTCCTGACCCTTGACAAGGAGCCTCAGGCGGGCATCAGTGTCGTCAAGGGCCAGGACCTTTTGGGCAAAATCACCCACCTGACCACTTCCCCGGGCCCCCATGCTCAGGAGGGTGCGCCCCAGGATCCGGCAGCTTTCCCGTTCGCCGTCAAGGACCAGAGCCATAAGATCGCGTTCGGCGGAATCCGTGGCCATGCCATGAAGGGCTCTGGCGGCGAACACACCGGCCCGTTCCGCCTCAAGAAGGGTGATGATTTTTCTTTCAAAGCTTTCTTCGCCCATGGGAGTCTCCTGGAAAGGGGAGAAGGAGGCCGGTAAGGCCTCCTTCTCCCTATGGAGAACCGCAGGCCGCCGCTTGGGGGAGGGGAACGGCCCGCGGGTCAGGGATGCCTCTATAACAGCGCTTCAATTTCATACCTGTAGATTATTCAAATTTGGTCTGAGAGTCCTTGACGCAGGTCAAGAAATAGGAAATTGCTATTTAAGGAATAAGGAATAAGGAATAAGGAATAAGGAATAAGGAATAAGGAATAAGGAATAAGGAATAAGGAATCCGTATTAAAACTACAGCGTGTTCATGTCCACGTTGTCGAAGTTCCTGCCGTAGTACTGCATGTAATTGACCTTTCGCTCCAAAGCCCTGATGACATATCTCGAGAAATTGACCTTGGTATATTTCTGGGCGCTCCCGAGCCCCCCAGGGCTGAAGACGTTGATCTCCATCAATTTGTCACCCACGATATCAAGTCCGACCAGGAACATCCCGTCCTGGACCAGTTTGGGCCGGACAACCTCAGCGATGTGCAGCATGTCATCCGTCACTTCGGCAGCGCGGAGCTTTCCGCCGGCGTGGATGTTCGAACGCATGTCCTCACCGGAGCGTACCCTTCTGAAGGCGCAGTACTTGCCTTTGACCTGCAGAGGTCGGCCGTTCATCATGAACAACCGCGTATCTCCATCCGTGGCCGCGGGAAGATACTCCTGAGCAACGACGTACCCGTCCCTGCTCACGGCGTCGATCATCTGGTTGAGGTTGGGGAAGTCCTCCTTGCGGACAAGAAAGACGCTGGCGCCGCCCGAGCCCATGACCGGCTTCAGAACGATGGCGCCTTCTTCCCTGGCAAAGGACTTTATCTCCTCGCGGTCCCTTGTGATCAGGGTTCGCGGCCGGACTTCCTCCGGAAAGAGCTGAAAATACATCTTGCTGGCGGCTTTGGCCAGGCCGTTGGGGTCATTGACGACGATCACCCCATGTCTCATGACGATCCTGCCGAATTCGATGCCGATACCGGCAGCCCAGGGCCTGACGCTGATGTCGTCGGAAGGGACGTTCCTGAGCATCAGAACATCGAGCTCATCCAGGGTGATCCTTTCACGCACAGCTTTTTTCCCCTTGAGGTCTGACAGGTAGCTTTCGTGGGATTTGTAACGCTTTTTGGGCACGGTCCGGGCCCTTGCGCGGATGTTCTCGTCCTGGTCGTAGGCCAGGTCACCGATGCCCATGATCCAGGCTTCGTGTCCCTGATTGATCGCTTCCATGGAAAGCCGTGTGGTCGTGTAGGTTGCCAGTTCTGTCTGGATGTCGTTGACGATAAAACCGATCCGCATGTTATTGTCTCCTGCGCATTTTTTTAACTATTTGTAATAATGCCAGACCTTTTTGAATATTGGCAAGCCTTTCCCGTGGCTCGTTTTCGTTCAGGAAGTGGGGCAGGAGGGGAGGCGGCTTGAGGATCTTCCTCCACCTCAGTTCCCGAAGGACAGGAAGATGGGACAGGCTGACTTTCCCAATGTAAAGGGCCTCCAGGTCACCGCCCTTCTGGAGGTATTCGAAAACATCGCGAAGCCCCCGGAGGTAAACAGCGTCCTTTGTCAGGCCGCCGCCGCGATAGGTCCTCAGGATGATGCCGTAGGCGGTGCGCTGGTTAAAGTTGTACCTGCCGGTCAATTCGTGGAAGTTCTCGACGAAATTCATTCCGTCGAGCATGTTGCGCACCGCGACCACTCTTGCCGCCAGGAGTCTCAACCGGGATGCGCTGAGTTCTCCAACCAGATATTCGCTGAGGACGGCCACCCCCTCCTGAAGGGATTCATAACCCGCCAGACCTGAGTACAGCTGCTGGAAGGGCTGTGCCCGGCCGTTGGCGTAGGTGACGACATGGGTCCCGATCTCGTGGTTGAGCAGGGCCCTGGTCCTGCCGGGGGAAAGGCGTATGCCGCTGCTTATCATGAGGTTCCCTCTGGAGACCAGGAGCCCGACGATGTCGTCGCGGACCTGCACCCTGGCCTTAAGGTCCGGATGAAGCTTGCGGTACCCGTCGATCTCGGCAGAGGCCAGGGCGGCGAAGGCCCTGGCGTCTAAGGTCGCTTCTGAATTGTTCCGTCGCCTTGACGGGAGGAGTTCGAGGATCCCTTTTGCCAGTTCAAGCAGCTTTTCATCGACCTGTCCGTAAACCTGTATGGATGAACACAGGAAGCGAGATGTATTCCGGTCACGCAGCATGTCGATCTGCCGGTCCAGGTCCTCCAACTGTTCGCGGAACATCTGCGCCAGTGCAGGGTCCTCGATCCTGGTCACTGGTGCCTTGTACAGGCTGATCTTCAGGGATATGGGGTCTACCGGCAGGGGGCGGTAGTGAAGCTGAGGCTTTACCTCGAAACGGGTTTTTTGAAATTCTCTGAAGCTCGATTCCGCGTTCACGGGAGTGACGTTGAGAAGGATATCCAGGCTGTCCGAGATCCCGGCCAGCATTCGATCGGCTTCCCACACCGCCTTGATGATGGCTCGACGCCCGAGGGCGTGGTAATGGGGAGGCCTGTGGCTGGTGTGGTTCCTCGTGTAGCTGAACAGGGCCCTGTTGGCAGCGAGGCTGAACTGGCGGGCTATCCTTCTGAGAACGTAAGGGTAAAGCTCCCCTGTTTCGGGGTTCAGGTAGAAGGGGGAAATCTCAATACCCAGGAGGTGGCATCCCATTTCCAAGGCCAAGGCGCTAGTCACCAGGGGGGATAGCCTTTTCGGGCAGCAGTGGTTGCTCCTCTTCGTGCTTACCACAGCGCTGTTGCCCCCCGCCTTCACGCGACCCAGGGCTTCCGAAAAATAGTTCGAGGCACCCACCGGAGTGCCCCTTGAGGACACCACGAGAAACTCCGGAACCATTTCGGCCTGGACGACAACCTCTCCCGCAAGAGGCGGGGGCCCATCCCAGATCTCCAGGATCAGGCAGGTGCCGAACTGTTTGATGAGGTTTTGTGCGACGACGCGCGTTAGGTTGGAAAGCTCCCCATGAAGGGAGCGTTTCGCGGAGCATAACAGGTGTGAAGAGAAGGCCTGCGCGAACCTCTCGGCACCGCTTTCCCTGGCGGATGATGTCCTGCGGTATAGGCATAAAAAAGGCAGCTGCCGGTCGATGTGGAGCCTACCGTAGACGGGCAGTTTTCTCCGGATGAACTTGTTGTCCGCGAGCCGCTTTCCCACAGGATCGATAAGCCGGGCTATCTCCCCTGGGGCATCCCTGCGCGTTGTTTTTAGGGGCATGGCGGTCCCTTTGTTTGTCGGGTCTGGCAAAAGATCCATTTTATCCTGATTTCCGGGCGGTTGGCTACCTCGTTAGCGAAAACATGCCCGATCGCATGAAGGAGACAGATTCCCGACCGGTTGCTCTTGAGAGCCACGCGTTGGGGGACCGGTAGAAAAGCAGTTCTGATGTCCAGCGTTTTAAAAAGCCCGCTTCCTGGAAAAGCGTTAAGGGCGGTCTCACGCAGAGCCGCGGTGGATGCAGGGGCAGGGATAATACCGGGAGGCTTTATTTGACCTTCTCTGCGGTCCCAGCGTCCTTGTTGAATCACGCCGACAGCGTGACGACATGGCTGGCGATAACTTCTTTTTAATCTTGAATCCTGAACTTGTTCAAGCTCTTTCAACGAGAGAAAACAGATTGTTAAGCGATTCCGCCAGCGTGGGATGGGCGAAGATCATATCCCTCAGGTCATGCCAAGTGAGACCCCCGGCCATGGCGACCTGGACGACGGCCATCACTTCCCCCCCCTCCATGCCCAGGCAGGCGAAACCCAGTATCCGGCTAGATTCGGGATCCACCAGAGCCTTCATGAAACCGTCGGTCTCGTCCACTTCAAGGGCCCTGGCTACATGGGTCATGGGCATCTTCACCATTTTATAGGGTATGTTCCGCTCCGCCGCCTCCTTCTCAGAAAGCCCCACCCTGCCGAGCTGGGGATCGATAAACACGACATAGGGTACGGCCCTATCGCCGATGACCGCGTCCCTGTTCTCAAACAGGTTGGACCTGACGATCCTGTAATCATCGTAGGAGATGTGGGTAAAGGCAGGCCCGCCCTTGACGTCTCCAAGGGCATAAATCCCAGACGCTGTGGTCTCGAGACGTTCGTTTGTCGCTATGTAACCGCCCTGGTCCGTTTCAACCCCGGCCGCCGCGAGGTTGAGCATGTCGGTGTTTGGAACGCGGCCTGCGGCCAGGAGAAGATGCGTACCGGTGACCGTTTTTTCTCCCTTCGGGCAGGTCAACCTCAGGTGGATCTGCCCTTCAGCATCCTGATGGGCGCTGTATGTGTCCGCTTCCAGGATGATCCTGATACCGTCCCGGATATAGATTTCCTGAATCGCCTCCGCCACATCCTCATCCTCCTGGCTGAGCACGTGGGTTCCCCGGTGGACGATGGTGACCTCCGAACCGAAGCGCCGGAACATACGGGCGAATTCCATGCCGACGTACCCGCCGCCGATGATCAAAAGATGTTCGGGGACGCTGTCGACCTCCATGACCGTCCCGTTGTCGAGGACGCTGCAGGCAGACAGGCCTTCTATCTCAGGGACTGCGGGGCGTGTACCGGTGTCAATGAAGATGAGGCCTGCCTTGAGGCGGCGCGTGCCTCCTTCGTTCAGAGCGACCTCGATCTCCTCGCCGGAAACGAACCGTGCCTGACCCCATACGATTTCCACTCCGCGGCGTTTAAGCTTTGCCTCATCACCCGAACTGAAGGAGATGACGATATCCCGTTTCCTGCGGCGGACAGCTTTCATGTCCACAGTGAAGGGTCCCTGGAAGTTCACCCCGTAGTCAGCTGCGCGGCTCAGTATGTACGCCACGCGGCCACTTGCCTCCATGGTCTTGGTGGGTGAGCACCCCACATTGACGCACGAACCTCCGATGTGCTCCTTTTCCACCAGCGCGACCTTTTTCCCTGAGACTGCGAACTTGACTGCGAGGGGGTTCCCGGCCTGGCCGGAGCCGATGATTAAAGCGTCGTATTTGTCCAGGATAAACCCTCCGGGAAATGGGGGGTGGAGAAAAAACCGTCTGACACGGAGACACGTGGACGCTCAGACACGGAGAAAAAAATCATCGTTTCATATCATCCCAGCAGCGCCGCATCTGATTGTTCCCCGTGTCCCCGCGTCTGGAAGTTGTTTATGGAACGACCTCCACTTCCCCTCCAAAGGCAACATGGTCCTTGATCGCTACCGCGGCTCTGGAGGGCTCGCGATAGGACCATGCAGCGTCACTGCTCACAACGTCGCCCACAACCACATGGTAGTAGATCGCAGTTCCCTTCCATGAACACATCGTGGAAGTGTCACTGAACTTCAGATACTCCATATTGACTGTCTCGGGAGGAAAATAATGTTCTCCTTCGAGAAGGATGGTGTCATCGGATGAGGCGATCACGGTGTTGTTAAGTACTGCTTTTGGCATCAGGTGTTCCTTCCATAAGTGCCGGGTTGCCCGTGCAACGATCCAACGGGGGCGTTATGTCCCCCTTCACCTTTTCGCTGTAACATAAATGAGCATGGATAACCACCCCGATACGTTAAACGAACACCATGTTCCGTTTCTTTCATGAAGCGATACCGATCAGGACTGCCCTTCCCTGCTCATCCTGATCGCTTCCATTGCCGCCCCCATGAGCGCGGCATCAGGATTTAGGATGACATGGACGGGTACCCTTTTCATCATGGGGTTCAGTCTTCCTTTGGATGTGAAAGCATCCAGAAAGAAGCCGGCCTCAAGCACCTTCAGGATCCTCGGTGGAATGCCTCCTCCTAAATACAGGCCTCCGGTTGCCATGGTTTTGAGAACGAGGTTCCCGGCTTCCGCTCCAAGGATGGAAACGAACATGTCCAGCGTTTCGACGCACAGAGGACATGAAGAATACGGTTCCAAGGCCGCATTGATGATGGCGGGTGTCCTGTCCCCGCCGCCGTGCTCAAGCCTTTCCTCAGAAAGGCCGCCGTCCTCGTATTTACCTGTACTTAACAGGTAGTCGTAGATGTTCGGGATCCCGATCCCTGAACACACGACCTCCCAGCTTACATGGTCTCGTTTCCTGCTCATGAAAGAAAGGAGACCGGCCTGAAGCTCATCCGCCGGACCGAAGTCTGTATGACCGCCCTCCGTGGGATGGCTCAGATAAGAGGTTCCGCTCCAGGTGAGGAAAGCCTCCCCCAGCCCCGTGCCCACCGCGATTACAGCCATCGTTCCTCTCATCTCAGCGCTTCCGGCGCTCAAAGTGTGAATGTCTTTTCCCCTGAGAATGGGGACAGAACAGGCTACGGCCTGAACGTCGTTGAGCAGTCTGACCCTTTCGATCCCAAGAGCGTCCGAGAGCGAAGTGCTCTGCACGGTCCAGGGAAGATTGGTCACGCAGGCCCTGCCGGAAAGGATGGGCCCGGCCACCGCGAAGCAGGCTGTCCTGACAGGATCCGGATGCGTCCTTTCAAGAAACAGGGTTGTAATCTCCTCCAGGCTGGCGTGATCCTTACTTGAAAAGATCTCCATTGCCACCGGATTCCCAGGCGCCGACTCATCCCTGTAAAGTCCCAGTGCTGTTTTGGTACCGCCTATGTCTCCAGCCAGGATCATGTCAGAACCTCCAGATATCAGCCATAATTATCATATTATCATACGGGAACGAAGCTTATACAGGAGCCGCCGTGGAGCCGGCCGGCGGTGCGACCGTCTGGCTGAGCCAGGTTACTGCCACTGGCAGGGCCGCTGCATGTCACTGATCCAGAACCCCGCATGGAGATGTCCTTGACGGGGCAGCTGTGATCGGTAAGGTTGACTCAGATTCGCTCTTTTTCAGTGAAGCGCAAATATGATAAATTATAACGTTGTAACGCCTCCAGGATCCAATTCTTCAGATCGGGATGCAAATCCGATTGGAAGGGAGAAGCTCATGAATAGATCTTTTCTGTTCCCGGTGCTGGTAGTTTTTTTAATGCTGCTGCAGCCCCAGACTGTTATCGCCCAGGGCAAGACGGCTAACCTTGTTGGATATGAAAAGGCCGAATATGTGACTGGGATGTTCAGTGCCAACGCAAGTGGCGACTCGATCCTGCTGGTCGGCTTGACGACGGTTTACGACAAACCCCTTGAAGTTTACGTTACTCGATCCTTCGATCGATCAAAAGCCTTCAAAGTGGGCGAGCTTGCCGCGGGCAAGCGGGGCGATGTATTTTTTGACGTTCCGGCTTTAGACATGAGGGAATACGATTCAGTGCTGCTCATGGTGCCGGGTTGGAGCGTTCCTGTAGGAGTCGGTCTCTTAAAATAGGGATCCTTGTCCCCCATGCTTCCCTCAGGCATATTTGTCAGGGCCGAATTGGATGACCTGATCTCCAGCCTGCCTGCCAGGTTGATCGCCTGTGGGCCTTCCCGTCTTGGTGTAAACCCGGAGACGGACTGTGCTGATGTTCCTGCACAGCCTGCTCTGTTCATCAGCCAGTGGTCGGATGATCTGTGCTTGATCGAGGTCATCGGACCAGAGGAGTTGACCGCCCTGGTCCTTAAAAGCATCACCGAGCATGAGCCGATGGATGAGGTCTTGTCCTGTCACTACAAGCCGGAAGCGAGCGAATACGGCTATGCTCTTTACAAGGGGGGCAGGTCCCTGGAGGCTTTCCAATGCATAGGCCCCTCCTTGGAAACTGTCAATTTTACCTCAGAGTTGCGGCGGGTCCCGCTCCAGAGCCTTATGAGGGCGTCTGATTTCATGGTCGAATCCATGAACCATCTCGGAGTTGAATCCAGTTCGAGACCTGCAAGGTCAGAGCGAAAAGTGATCTTCTACATTGAACTTCCCGGGAAGAGGACCTTCTGGCAGATGCTCATCGGTGCCGCTTCTTCGAGATA
>Ga0209536_100008473_pt1 | contig 15417 bp, 12 predicted proteins | sample DeeMarSeWOR28_12_FD_187461 | JGI IMG/M metagenome (GOLD analysis project Ga0209536, IMG submission 187461) | Marine sediment microbial communities from White Oak River estuary, North Carolina - WOR-2-8_12 (SPAdes) (version 2) | ecosystem: Environmental > Aquatic > Marine > Intertidal zone >...
CCAGATTCTCGCGAATGCCCGCCATTATGCAAATCGCCATCGTAAAACCTATCCCCGCTCCAAAGCTGCGAACAACCGCCTCGACGAGGCTGTCGATCTCCCAGAGGTTCAGGAACAGGCATAATCCCAGGATCGCACAGTTGGTTGTGATCAGCGGCAGAAAGATGCCGAAGCTCTCGTACAGTGAAGGGAAGAACTTCCTGAGGTACATCTCGACCAACTGGACAGCCCCGGCGATCACCAATATGAAACAAACGTACCGTGTCACTTCGAGGCCGAACCGCATCAGGATCCAGTTGTCGATCATCCAGGTCAGCGTGCCGCTGAGAGTCACGACGAATGTCACGGCCAGCCCCATGCCGAAAGCCATATCGATCCTGCCCGAGACGCCCAGATATGGACAGATACCGAGGAACTTCGTGAAGACAAGGTTGTTGATAAGGACCACGGATATGAAGCCCATCAGTAAGACATTCAGTGTTTCCATATGCCCGGCCTCTTAATCTTTCTTTCCAGTGATCGTGTTTACGAGTCCCAACATAAGTCCCAGGGTTACAAAAGCCCCGACAGGCATGCCCATTGCGGCCCACGGGACGAACCAATCGGGCATTACGCTCGCCCCGAACAATTTGCCCGTAGCGAGCAATTCCCTGACGCCGGCCAGCGCGCACAGTGTCAGCGTGAAGCCCGCCCCCATGCCCACGGCGTCAATGATGCTTATTGCCAGGGCGTTCTTGCTGGCGCAGGCCTCGGCCCGGCAGATTATGATACAGTTTACGATGATCAACGGAACGTACGGGCCCAGCGCCGCGCTCATTTCGGGCTGGAACGCCTTGAGGAACAGATCTGCAATAGTGACAAATGTTGCGATGGTGAGCGTAAACATCAGGATTCGAAGGTGTGGCCTGAGGAGATTGCGCATCAGGCTGACCACGATGTTGCTGCATACCAGCACGAAGATTACGCAACAGCCCATTGTCAGGGCCGGTTTGACCGCTGCGGTCACGGCCAGCGTCGGGCACATTCCCAACAGAAGCCTGAACACGGGATTCTCACGCCACAAGCCTGCAAGCAGCGTATCCTTATAGAGACCGGCTGTAACTTCACCGTCAGTTGCCATTACCGATTTGCCCCTTTTCCTGCATGTGACTCTTTATCTGACCCAGGAACGTATTTACGATCGTGACCACCGCTTCACTGCTAACCGTCGCTCCGCTGATTGCCACAATCTCGGCATCTTTTACGTCGGGAGCCCCAAGTTTCATCAACACGAGTTCTGTTGTCGGTGCATCGACAAACTGATTGCGATAGAACTGATCCTTTATCTTGTCTCCGAAGCCCGGGGTTTCGTTACTCGAAAGCACGCCGTAGCCTTTGAGCTTCTCAAAACCGGCGTCAACAGTGAGCACGAGCTTTATCTTGTCGGCAAAGCCCGAGCCTTCACATGTGAACGCCCAGCCCACACACTGGCCATCGGCTGAGAGGGCCTTGCGAATGGACGTCGCTCTCGTCTTGCCCTTGCCCGATTCCACTTCAACGTTTTCCAGGGCGACTTCAGAGGTGTTGGCATCCGGAATCATTTCAACAACAAGGTTGTTGAACTTGTCTTCCTCGTTCTGGAGTATCCTGCCTTGCCAGCCGGCGTTTGCCACAGCGATCAACAGGCCGAAGCAGAATGACGCCACGATCAGGAGCCAGCTCTGTTGAAAGAAGTACTTCACCTTATCCACTTGCCTTGCCTCCTGCGGGAATCCGCTTGTAGAATCTGTCGATCAGCGGTGTCACGGCGTTCATCAGCAGGACCGAATACATAACACCCTCGGGATATTCCCCGACAATTCTTATGAGCATCGTTATTGCCCCAACGCCGATGCCGAAGACCCACATCCCCCTGCGGGTCAAAGGCGCCGTCACCGGGTCGGTAGCTATGAAGAACGCGCACATTAACAATCCGCCGCTGCAGAGGTGAGTCAGCGGAGAAATGCTGGATTCGGAGTCTATCAAATAAGTTACGGACCCAAAGGCGAAAGCACTCAACAGAACGGCCAACGGGATATGGAAATTTATCGTCCGCCGTATAAGAAGATAGACGACGCCTGCGATCAGAGCCAGTGCGCTGGTCTCGCCGAGACAACCGCCGATCTCGCCTGTGAACGCGGCTCCTAGTTGTTCGTTCACTGCCTCGGCGCCTGTCCTGGCCTTCAAGGCCTGTTTGCTGTACGCCAGCGGCGTCGCCTGCGTGCGGGCATCGACCGTGTTGTCCGCAGCGATCGTGCGAACCTCTGCGTCGATAGTCGCCGGAACCATCCAGGTAGTCATCAACATCCCGAAGGAAGCAGTCAGAAACGTCCTTCCGACCATGGCGGGGTTGAAGATGTTGGCGCCGAGCCCGCCGAAGACCATCTTGCCGATTGCAATGCAAAATACGCTGCCGATTATCGCCGCCCAGACGGGCAGCGCAGGCGGCAGGGAAAAGGCAAGAATTATACCCGTGACGACAGCACTGAGGTCGTCGAGCGAATTGGATTTCTTGCGAATCAGATTGCACAGCCATTCGGTCCCGGCGCAGGAGACAACACAGGTCGCAATCAGTACAATCGCGTGGATGCGGAAGTAATAGCCGGCTGCGAGCATGGCGGGAGCCAGACCGATTATGACATCCAACATCACCCCGCGCGTCGAGAGCGGTTTACTGACATGCGGTGCAGATGAAACCGTTATGTTCTTGAGCATCTATCCTTTTCCAACTGTGAATCTTATCCGCCCCCTCAGGCCATCCTTTTCTTCTGCCTGGCAACGAATATCTTGCCCGTTTTGATAAAGCCGGTAATCTCTATGTTGGCCGGGCAGACATAGCTGCAACAACCGCACTCCATACAGGCACTCATATAATAGCGTTCGGCTACATCGAGCAGATCGTGTTTCACCGCGTGGGCGATTCTCGTGGGATTCAGATTCTCCGGGCAAACCTCAAGGCACCTGCCGCAGCGAATGCAGGGCGTTTCGCGTCTGTCGAATTTTGCCCTGCCAATTTGCTCTTTTGTCAATATCGTCACGGCGTTCGTGGTCTTGGTCGTCGGCGTTTCCAGATCTGCAATCGCTATCCCCATCATCGGTCCGCCGAGGACAACTTTTGCGGCGCTCTGAGTAACACCGCCGCAAAACTCGATCAGGTCCCCAACCGACGTTCCTATCGGAACATAGTAGTTGCCCGGCCTGACAACCGGCTCTCCGGTTACCGTTACGACCCTGTGGGTAAGCGGCACATCGACAATGACCGCCTCGGCAAGTGCCGCAGCGGTGGCAACGTTGAGGACTACGACACCGATCATCGGAGGTATACTGCCGCTGGGTACACTCTTCTTGAGGACCGCCTTGATCAGCTGCCTTTCGCCGCCCTGCGGGTATTTCGTCTTGACGGCAATAACTTTGACTTGATCGGGGTTGCCCGAACTTTCCAGCGCTGCCCTGACGACTTCGATCGCCTTTGGCTTATTGTCTTCGATCGCGATAAAGGCCTGCGAGCAGCCCGATGCCTTTTTGGCCAGTCTCAGGCCTGCAATAATCTGGCTGGTCCACTCAAGCATGATGCGATAATCGCAGGTGATGTAGGGCTCGCATTCGCAACCGTTGATAATCAGGTTGTCCTTGGGCATCTGAGGATTGGGCTCCAGTTTCACCCTCGTTGGAAAACCGGCCCCGCCCATGCCGACCAGACCGCCGGCCCGTGACGCTTCGCAGATCTGCTCGGCCGAGTATTTGCTCAGGTCGAAATCGGCCGGCACCTGAAAGGACGGCTGTTTTTCCGGGCTGTTCTCGTCTGCCTCAATGGTTATCGCCTGGGCCCGACCGAGTACCGCGTGAGAACGCAGGCCAATTTCCTTCACTTTTCCTGAAACCGGCGAGTGAACCGGCGCAGAAACAAAGGCATCACAATCGCCTATTCTTTGCCCCGCTTCGACCGCGTCGCCCTTCTTGACGAGGGGCTGACAGATGGCGCCGATATGCTGGCCGAGCAACACAGAAATCTGTTTGGCGGCAGGTCCCGGCTGTATCTGACTATCGCGCGTCAGGGCCTTTTTCTGCGGCGGATGAATCCCGCCTGGAAATGTATGCTTACCTGTCAAAGCAACTACCATATTCTAAAGGCCTCAATCACTTGTCCTGACCGAAACGCCCGTCGATCACCTTCGCAAGCAATACACAAACGAAGGTCAGCAACAGCGCCAACGCAAAGCTCAAAGCCGACCGTGTCTTTCCGGCACTTACCACTGCCAAGAGTACTCTCTCAAAGACAGCCAGCGAAGCGACAAAAACGACTAGCGGCAGCAAGAAAGCCAGAACAACTTTTTTGACAACCGAAGGGCCTTCGGTCTTGCCCAGCCGCTCGTACACTTGCCCACAATTACGCCTCTGATTGCACTGCTGACACAGTTCTTGCTGGGTCATAATTATGGCCGCCACATCTAATAATAGAGCGAATTTATAATGCACACAATTGAGATTTGCAAACAGAACTTTTTGAAATTGTGGAGATTCTCGAATTTGGAGGGCCAGAACTCGTTGCGCTCACCGAGGTGCGGTGCAAGCGACGTGTGCAGCTGTCAGAAGCCGGCGCGCTTACTGAGGACATCTGGGAACAATCCCTTCAACCTTTGATTCTGTGGAGAAATGGCGAGAGTATTGTTCTATCGTTATCGCCGACTCATCGATTCCGATTCCAAATCTCCCAGTAGGACTTTCCAGTCTCCCATATTCTCTCAAACGAGATTCAGGTTTCCAGAGTTTTGACGTGGGCAGATTCCAAGCCGACCGTAACCGTAATCATCACACTGGCCAAAAGGGCTTTCTTGTCTGGAAACGCCCGGTCTTTTTGAGAATAGCTGTAACGTTTGGCTTCCACCAACGTCTTATATAGTACACGGGCGTCTTATACAGCGCAGAAAGGATTATTTCGCGACAATGGCGGATGATACGCAACGGAGAGTCTTCGTCGTTGATGACGAGATCAAGGTGCTTGAGGTGGTTGGTGAAACACTGGGAAGCCTCTCTGTCGAAGTGACCTGTTTTGTCCGTCCGTCCAAGTGCCTCAGGCTGTTGCGCTCTCAAAAGTGCGACTTGCTTATTGCCGGCCTGAGAATGCCTGAAATGGACGGCATTGAGTTGGTAACAAACGTTAGACACCACGCTCCCTGGGTACCCGTGTTGATCATGACCGACTTCAGCGACGTGCGAAGCGCCGTCAGGGCCATGAAGGCAGGGGCCGTAGATCTGATCGAGAAACCGCTGGACAAAGACAATCTGGCCAGGACAGTCGAATCGATCCTGCAGGAGAATGTACTCAGCAATACCTGCGTTGGCAAGCCCCTGACCGAGATCCAAATGAAAGTATTGAAAATGGTCATTGACGGCAAGAGCAACAAAGAAATCGCCGATTTACTCGACCGTTCTGTCAGAACGGTTGAGGTGCATCGTGCCCACATGATGCAGAGACTCGGTGTCAGTAACCTGCTCGATCTTGTCAAACGAGCTGCGACACTTGGACTGGTCGATCTGACCGCAGGCCAGAAGCCGGATCTGGCTGAGCGAGAGACTGAAGGAACGTGAGAAGAAGACACGGACTTTCTTCAAAAAGCGCGTAGTCACCACAATTGCAGCTATGCAACGAAGATGCGATAATGGCATTTGATAGTTCTTCACCACCTGTGGTGCAGTTGGCGACCGGATGATTCCGGTTTAAAAAAAAGGAAGAGGTATCTGGGCAAATCCGAGATCACGGCCGCCGCAGGCTGGTCACCACAACAAAAGGACCCTGATTTATTCCAGGGTCCTTTTTTTCCGCGGGAGGTGAACGCAAGACCACAGGACTTCGTCTTGCATAAGGCTGGAAAGTGGCGGGACGAGTTCTGCCTGATTGAATCGTCGCAACATATATCCCGTCGCCACGGCGTTTCAAGGCCAGTGGCGTCGTCGACGTTCAATTTGAGCCCCCGCTCCGTTGGCCTTTACTGATCGACTCCTGAAAGAATCTTCAAAAACTAAGTAGTCACCACAATAGACTTGCCTCTGGCAAATTAGTTAGAATAGTGGAGTAGTGACATTCACGGAGGAGCGGCCCAGGTAAAGGGACTAATCGGCTGCTGATGATTTCACAAGAGCGATAGGTATTACAGGAGCTATCATACGCGTCGGCAGGAGTTGATGTGCTCTATTCATCGAGGAGCGGTGCCAGTTATCATCAGTCATTATATATGCCCAGGATTTGTGGATAGACGCTTTTTATCCAAATCTATGGCCCGCCTCACTTGACAGAGGATGCGGGAGAAAGGAGGTGTTTGAGGTGATGAAAACCGGCAAGTCGTGAGTAAGAAGGACGCTTGCGAGGCGCCGAAAGAAGCCGGCCTGCCATCGAGGCGCCAAAGCGATTGAAGATAGACGATCGCCAATCGCAGATCCGATACCGCTGACCTCAGAAGGCCCCGGCTTGGCAGCAGAGCGGGCTCGCTCGCCTGAGTCGGTGAAACAGATTTCAGCCCGTAAACTGTGCCTCAGGCCTTGATTGCAGGGGCTGAGTGTGAACAACCTTGATAAGCTCCACAGGCCGATTTCGGCTTTTGTGGCGCGTACGTTATGAAGAGGGAAATGAAGATGATAAAAAGAACTTTGATTGCGATTGCGGTTGTAGCTTTACTCGCAACTTCGGCGCAGGCTTTGGGACCGGATCCGCATACGGACCCAACCAACGCTAACAACCCGGCCATAAAGGTCAACAACCAGGACTTCACGCTTGGTTGGCCCTTCGAGTACAAGGCGCTCGATCTATGTGAAATTCCCGTGTACATGAACGTCGGTTACTACGTTCAGGTCGAGAAATGCAACGAGAGAAAGATCAAGCTGGTGCAGGTCGACTGTGCCGATCAAAGAGTGGGTCGGAACGCCGACGAGTGGCCGTGCTACTATGACTGTGAAAATGTGAAGATCAGAGCCAACTTTGAAGTCAAAGTGGGTGTCAGGAAAGAGAAGATCGGCAGTGTCATCAAAGATTGGGATGCCTGGATCGATGGTGACGACGTCATCGGGCCCACTTCTGACTGGGACACGGTTACGGTTTGTGTCAAAGCTTGGAACACAGAACTCTGGAAGGCCGGAGACGTAGGCAAGGAGATCAGAGTTGGTACGGTGTACCTTACTGTCAAACCCAACGTTTAGTCGCACACTCTTTCGTGAAGAAGAGCAAGTGAAGCGAATCAGGGAGGGATGGAGCAACTTCATCCCTCCCTTTGTGTGTGCCGAGAACGGTCGTCAACTTGACGGCCTATGACGTGGAGGGCTCCCCAACTGGTTTGTCTTCTGTGACTCGACGCACGAGCCGCTCGTTGATGACCATCAGCCCGGCTACTTCACGTTCGAGTTTCTTATTGGCAGCGCTCAACTCGGTGACTTCTCGTTGAAGCCGAGCCTCAGTCTGATCACGCTTGATTATTTCGCGTCGCAGGTCTCTGACCGGCTGGGCAGCCCAGCCTGATTCTTCCATAGCAGTCGTCCATCGGTGACGGTGCATTTGCAGCTGGGCCAGATCACTATCGTCGGCCTCCTGCCGATCCTCACCATTGCGGCGGGTTCTCTTGCTGCCAGCGAGTTTGACGCTTACGACGGACGGATCACCTGAGAGACGTTGTGCGTACAGGATTTTCGCCGCTGCCCTTCGGCGCCGCCTTATGATCTTCAGCAAAAGCAAAAGCGACAATACTCCGGCAATCGTCAGCAGCTCCCACTGAGCCCACTGCCTGTCGTACAGCTTCGATATGTACAACTCATACAGCCACGACCAGTGTCCCCTGAGTTCTTCCACAAACGCCTCTACAGTCATCTGTCTTCTTTCCTCCAAATCCCGCGCTACCCAACAGCGCGGTCAACTACCCAATAGTTCTTAATGTCCAGTTGTCCAGACACCCATTGTCTCGACATCCCGTCTCACCGATGCAAATCACCAATGCGTTCCTACAAGAAGCACCCTGGCTGTCTCACCACGCCGACAACCAGCCCCCGCTGGCTCCTCTGGCAAACTGAAAAAATCGCCTCCTCTGCGGTACTGCGCCGCTCTATGTCCACTTGCCGACAATCATAACCACGTGGAAGTCGCCGGACTTCCCATCGATTCCAACATCCGATAATAAATCGCGCACTGCCTATATAACAAGCCACAAAAATATTTCTCGCTGTTTTCTGTGGTTTCAGCAGGTCATCTGTAGAACGAAACGGTGACGGCATCAGACTGATTCAGTTCGATCAATGCCGTCATCGCATCAGGGATTGTGTATCGGTTCGACAAGCAGCGTCGTGCGTTCGGTGGCTTTAAGCCTTACTGCCAAACCGTCGTGCAGTTGCTTTCCTGTGCGAATTTGAGTCTTATTCGTCTGCACGTTCGTGATCCTGTACGTACTGTCATTCTCGACGGTGAACCATTCCGGCAGCGTGTTCATCCGGGGCCAGTCTTTTTTAAAGCCCATCCAGTACTTGTGGCGCGGGACGTCAAATATAATCTTGCCATTGTAGTTTTTCGGGGTCTTGATTGTAACAATCAGACTGTTAGAAGTCGCCCGCGCGCCCAGTTCAGTCCCGATCTCCCAGGGCCGAGCGATCAGGCCCTGGGTGTGCATCAGCGCGTGCATGATGGTCGTTCGCACACCGTTGGCCTGGAGTTTCATCGTACCCCACAACTCGGCGGTTTCGAGCGCCTCGTCCGAACGGGCAATATTGGCGGCCACTTCGCTGTCAACCCAGTCAAAACCTTCCTTGACCGGATACCGGTTGAGCACGTAGATTCCACCCTCGACCGAGTCGGCAAAACCGTCGATCGAGGTGCCTTCCCACGGGTAATTCTGATACTGGGGTTTGGAGAGGTTTCGCAGAGTCCGTTCAATGTGAGACCTGTAAAGGTTCTCGCCGGTGACCATATCATAGCAGATGTAGCCGACATAGTTGTACCCCCACCCATCGCTGAGTTGGCCGCTCGAACCCTCACGCTTGGTAATATGATTGTACATCATTCCGTCTTGGTTGCAGCCCTGTTCGAGAATGGTGTCAAAGATACGCCTAAGCTGCTTGCTGTAGACTTCGACTCTGTCACTCTTGAGTTCGGATTCGACAGCAAGAAGCAATCCCAGGCCGCCGATTATCTCACAACCATGATCGCGCAGACGCTCCGGTACAAAATCCTCGTTCGAGAAATAGTAGTCGCCCAGGCGGCGCGCCCACTCGAGATACTTCTGCTCGCCGGTCATCGTGTAGAGTCTGGCAAGCGCCTGGAGCTGCTCGCCATTGACCTCGATGTTCTCCGAGGGAATCTTTCCGAAGGGCGTTTCAACCCGCGCATGTTTCCAGATATCGTCCTCAATTTCTCTCATCCTCTCGAACCAGTCGGCCCTGCCCGTAACCTCGACGATGGCGATAAGGCCGTCTTTGACGTACTCCGATGCCCCGAAAACAAGGGTATCGTAAGAAACCGAATCGTCCTTTTTGCCCGTTTTCAAATCGAATCTTGCCGGTATTCGGTCCAGATGGTTGCAGAGCTTCCTCTCGGCATCGAGAACGTCTCGAATCGGCCCGTGGAGTAGATCAATGTCCGTCACATGGGCTGCCCAGCAGAGAAACGGATAACAATCCGCCGCCGTATCGCGATAGTTCCAGCGCCCATCCCCGATATAGAGCCCGGTTTCAGGATCGATTCTTTTGATAGCCACCTCGTGCAGCCAGCGTTTGACCTTGCTGAGCGAATAGCCCGCGATCTTCGAAGAGATCTCCGCCTGTCTGATAGATTCGCGGTCAACACCCGCGCGGGCATTGAGATGCGGTGCCCAGAGGAGCACAGCTAGTACGACGACAACTGCATTTTTGACGATTCTCATTTTTCTCTCCTGAAAAGGTAACCAGCCACGTTGGGGCCGGGCTTGATTTCCAATAGAGTATCACATTCACCGCCAAATTCAACGCTGGTCCCAGCTTCCGAGCCTCGAAGAAGCCCCTGAAAGGATTGGATTGGCTCAGACCGGCTTTGATTGGCTTTGTCATTTCAAGCTGTGCTCTGTCAAATGCCCCTGTTCGGTACCCAGGGCTCGTTGCCTGGATTGTCCTGCGAATACCGGACAAGACAGACACTCCACACGGACCCGATACCGCAGGTACAGCCCGGCAATTTTCTTGACTTTGGGAGTTGTGTTTGATAATCGTGCTTAGACCGCCCGCCAGCGGCGGTGCATTTTGCAGGCTGCAATTAGAAAGGAGAACTGTCATGAAAAAGTCACATAGAAAAGTGATGCTTGTTGTGCTTATGGTATTGACATTCGGGGGTATTCTCTCGGCTCAGGATCGCGGCAGAGACGGGCAGCTGCGCGGTGTTTTTGTCGGGCTTGCAGAGCGCCAGGTTGGTGACGGCGAGTATATGGCAATTTTAGTCAGGCCGTTCGAGCGGGACGACCATGTGGCCGTGCTCGTTCCCCGCGAGTATGAGCAGCTCGGTCAGTCGGCTAGAATGATGGATCCGGGCGACCGGCTCGAGATTTCCTATGTCAGAGAGCATGGAGAAATGTGGATCAGGCGCATTGAGGCCGTGCGTCGGCGAGCCGAAGGCGACAGCGGGCCGGAAGGTGACGAGAGAATCGAGATTAGCCGCCAGATACGCCGGGGACCTGAGCGAATGGAAGAACGACGCGAAGGCGAAAGAAGGATGGAAGTTCGTCGAGAGATGCGACAGGAACCTGAGGGCGAGCGTATGGGCGAGAGACGCGAGGGCGAGAGAAGGATTGTCATGCGCTGGGAGGGTAGCCGCGGCCCTGATGGACCGTTCGAGCAGCGTGAGCGCTTGGGACCACCGATGCGCGAGCAGTTGGAAGGACTGGTCAGAGAAATCTTGGCAGAACATATGGGACAGCTGCGCCCGGGACCGTCTCCCTTGGAGGAGTTGGCGGGGCAACTTAAGGAGGTCGTAACCAGGCATACCGAGCGCCTGAGCATGGAGCTGAAGGAAATTCTCACATTCCATGTCGAGCGGATGCAGGTGGAGATCCACGAGCTTCGCACACACGCCGAGAACCTGCGCAGAGAGGTTGAAGAACTGCGCCGCGAGAACGAGATGCTGAGAAGGCGACTGCAAGAGGCAAATGAACCGCCAAGAGATGGTGACAGGGACCCCGACCGGCGCAGAGACGACAGGCCGCGACAGCAGCGCGACATGCCCAGGGAGGGAGAACGCGGCGAAAGAAGAGAAGTTGAACGAGCACGAGAGAACTTACAGCGGCGAGAACGCGAGGTGCCCAGAGACCGAGAGCGCAACGATCAGAGAGGGCCCGAGCCGTCCGAATAGTTGACTGCCAACGTGCAGTGACAAGCAGGAATGTGGCCGAGCAAACCACAATGTGCAACAGGACAGGTTTTGCACTGATGATACGCCGGTCGGTTGCAAAGACCGGACTAAAGCCGCTATGGATCTTCAGATGGCATGAGATGCGCGGTTGCAGCCGCAAGGCTGCGAGAAATCCGGGCTAGTTCGGGCAGCCGTGAAGACGGCGAAACTCCCGATAAATGAGGAATCCGCGAATGCCCGAGCGCCCCAGCAGAACAACAGCCCAGGTCGAAAGGTATCCCAAGGCGGCACTGCCCAGGCCTCCCAGGGCCAGGAATCCCACCAACTGCAGTTTCGGCATTTGTACCCAGAAATTGCTTTGGGATTCGGCGAGGCTCTCCAGAGAGGAACCGACGGCCTGTTCGCTGGCCTCGTAGTAGCTGGGATTGGCCTGCCGGCAGGCCTCCCAACCCTGTACCTGCTGGCTGTGGATCTCGAATTTGGAGCGTGCTGAATGATACTCGCCCGAGATCAGCAACACGCAGATGCAGGCAGAAGTAATGCCGGCACATATCGCAAAAAAGGATGTTATTTTGCTGAATCTGGTTGTTCGTTTCATCGCGTTACCCCTATACAAAACATAGGAAATCCCCGGCCCCAAGCAAGAATCGGCAAGGCTAATGCCGTGGGCCTTTCAGGGCCCCTGACTTTTCGCCCTTGCCCGACACATAAGCAGAGGGCCTTTTCCTGCCCAATAATGCTTGATTGCCGCGTTTGCCCTGTCGCGCAAGACTGGAGAAGAATCTCAATATTTTCCAAGAATTATGCAAATAGCTTGACTGCATGCACGCGGGTCCTATAATTGTAGGTAGTGATTTAGGAACGAGGGCACCGTGGATCATCAACCTCTGTCGGCCTTTCTGCCTTCAGCTGTGTGCTTGGAGCGGGCACAATTCATGTCAAGGCAGTTTTAGGGCTGCTCTCATGGAAAAGGGCGGTACAGAAAGACGCAATGGGCACTGCCGCAACAAGCAGAGTCCACGTTTGGAGTCAGGGACAGGTCTATCCACTCATTGCCAATTCTCCAGCCTTCAGGTCCCCGGTTGTCCGGACTGACGATCGATTCGGGCTGGCGAGTTAAATGTTTGGCTGGTCAGAGCATGGATTCGTTAAGGTGATGATTGAGACCGAACGGTTCTGAAGATTTCAAGGAAGGCAGACTGGTACGCTCGCGAGGGGCGAAAACCGCGGAAGAACGTTGCCCTTACGTCAATGGCAGCGGCTTAGTAGGAGATGAGGTGATGAAAACGAGAATCTGCACAGCATTTGCCATAGCGTGGGCAATGATGACCCTGTGCGCCGACGTGAATTTCGCCGCCAACGGCCTTGACATTCATTTTACAGACAATGGTGTCGTGCAAGACGGAGACGACTATGATGATGTCTTCGTCCACGGCAGCAGTGTCGTAGCCGTCACGGGAGGCATGATAGGGAAACTGTGGAGTCGTGACAATAGCATAGTCAACATCAGCGGCGGGCGTATTACATACGCCCAAAGTCACGAGCAGAGCACGATCAATATCAATGGGGGCACTGTCACCGAGCCGAGTATTTTGGACTACAGCGGCACAGTAAATGTCAGGGGTGGGACCTGCTGGAATATCACAGTAGGTGCCGGAACGCTGAATCTCTTCGGAGGCCAAATCATTGGGATGGGAATCTCTGCCCCTGCGCCGGGCGGAGCAGTACACGTCTACGGCCACGGCTTCGAGTACTACCCCGTTGCCGGTCTGAGTGACGGCAGGCTGGAAGGATTTTGGCGTGACGGAACACCTTTCAGCATTGATTTTCTGCGCGACGCTTATCGTGCGGCAGTCCTGCACGAAATCTCCGGTGACTCGGCCCCTGCTATAAATGCGGGCGAAGATCGAACTGTTCTGGCCACGGTGGGGACGACGGCCGAGGTCACCCTTTACGGCTCGGCATCGAGCGATTCCGACCTGGGCAAACTTGTGTACGAATGGACCTGGACGATAGACGGCATCACGTACAGTGCCAACGGCGCAAATCCCACGATAATGCTGCCTGTCGGTATCCACACCATCGAGTTGAGTGTCAGCAACGACAACGTCGACTTGGGAGCAGACAAGGTGGTGATCACCGTACAAACGCTGACTCAGCAGATCCACGGGGTCCGAGCCGCCAAGCTGAGGTTTCTTGAAGATATTGACGCCGTCTTGGAGAAGGAGAAACAAGCCGCCGGCGCGCTGACCAGGATGTTAATCAACGGCAATTTCGGCGATCTGGCTCGAAACGACGTAGTTGCCGCCCGGCAAACGATCTACTCCTCAATGGAGTATCACGTCAAGTCTAGAAAGATCCTTCAAAACAGCATTGGGAGTCTCCAGGACACACTGCTGCTTCTTGGTTCGCCCGTCGAAACCATGGAGTAGAGGTCTTCTTGCTTACTGCGGCAGTGTAAAAAGGAACGTGCTGCCTTCGCCCACCTGCGATTCGATCCAGAGGGTGCCGCCGGAGGTTTCAACTAGCTTCTTCACGATCGCCAGGCCGATTCCGGTGCCCTCTTCATCGCCGCTGGAAAGCGTCTGAAACATCTGAAATATGCTGTCAAAATGCTCTCTTCTTATTCCCCTTCCGTTGTCGGCAACACTGAACTTCCAGAAGCCGTCTTCTTCGGCGCAATCGATCCTGATCTGGCCCCGAGGTTTATCCATATATTTCACAGCGTTGTCCACCAGATTCTGAAAGATCTGTATCATTCGCGTTTTGTCACACATCAGGGCCGGCAGTCTGCTGGGCAGAGATATCGCAACGTTCTCCGGCGGAGCTAATGCCGTGATTACCTCGCGGAGCAGTTTATTTAGATCAACTTTCTGTTTCTCTTCTGCGAGACGGCCGAATTGAGAATACCGTAGGACACTGTCTATCAGTGAGTGCATCCGGCTCGCCCTTCCAAGGATTGTCTCGAGCAGCTCTCTACCATGCTCGTCCAATTTGTCGCCGTACTCGGCGGACATCATGTCGGCCAGATTTCCAATTCCCCGTAAAGGCGCTTTCAAATCATGGGCCGCAACGTGTGCAAAATCAACAAGCTCCCTGTTTGCAGCCGTGAGTTTTCTCATCGCTGTCTTCAACTCTTCGTTCAGGTCTTTCAAGGATTGCTCGTCTTGTTTGCGTCTGGTGATGTCTTTTACTATGTTTACAATACCTTTGACCTGACCGCCGTCCTTTATGAATTTGGTACCAACTTCCACAAGAACGGTCGCGCCACTCTTGTGCCTAAGCTTCAATTCTAGCGGGCTCACAGGTTCGCCACTGAGAACGGTATCCTTGAAGAGCTTGACCAGCCCCGGCAAGTCTTCCACGCCGAAGAGGCCGATGGCGGCAAAGTTCTTTCCAATCAGCTCCTCCCGCCTGTAGCCGAACACATCGGAGATTCTGCTGTTTACATCCAGTATTCTTCCGGTGTTGTCCAGGTAGCAAATGACGTCGGTAACATTCTCAAAGATTGTCCTGAGTTTCTCTTCATTCTTGCCTAACGCTTCCAGCACCTTTCTGCGCTCGGCGTCTCCGATCCTGAGGACTTGATTGGCTCTCAATAATTCAGCAGTGCGCTCTTCGACCATCCCCTCAAGATGATCCCGGTACTCCTTCAGTTCATTCTCAAGCATTTTCAGCTCGGTGATGTCTGTCACGATCCTGTCGAGTCCTGAAATAGCAGTTTCTTCGTCTTCGCCCGGAAGGCCCTGGTCTCTTACGTAGCGGATTTGCCCCGTATCCTTGTGGACCACCCTGTATTCCAAGCTGTATGGAACCTTGCCCCCGCAAGCGGGGCCAAGGGCGCTGACAACCCTGGCTCTGTCATCGGGATGAATACATCTGGGCCAGGATTCGGGATCTTGATAAAGCTCTTGAGAGGAATATCCGGTCCACCGGGTCCACTCCTTTGAGACGAAGAACATGGGCCCGGTCTCACCGAAACAGACAGAATAGACGGCACACCTAAAATCCTTAACCGAAGTTGAACATCCTTCCGCTGCCACACTGGCTTGGCT
>Ga0209536_100008474_pt1 | contig 15416 bp, 14 predicted proteins | sample DeeMarSeWOR28_12_FD_187461 | JGI IMG/M metagenome (GOLD analysis project Ga0209536, IMG submission 187461) | Marine sediment microbial communities from White Oak River estuary, North Carolina - WOR-2-8_12 (SPAdes) (version 2) | ecosystem: Environmental > Aquatic > Marine > Intertidal zone >...
CCACCGTCTGTTGTTTTTATAATACAATCAGAGTCCCAAACGCAGGCTATTGCCCATCCAGTATTTTCATTTATAAAATCGATTTGAACAATCAACCAATCCGAATTTATGTCTAAAGACTGCCACGTTTCTCCGCCATTTTCTGTTTTCCATAATGTACCGTCACCAGCCACCCACCCAACATTTTCATCGACAAAATCTATTGTTTTGAATTGTCCACCTTCATTCAAAATATCCCATTGCCCTGTTAAGCTGGATATCATAAAAAACACAACAAAGAGTGAACAGATGTTTCGTCTCATCTTTATCTCCGGATAGAAATTTTGCGCCAAAAACGGTCTTTTGAATGGTTCGGTATGAAAAATAACCTAAGTCTGTCTCAGTTTGCGAATTAGGAATGATATACATGAAATATATGAATTGTGATAGAAAGTGCAAACAAAAAAACTACATTGTTCGGTGTTTGGCAATGGTTGCATCAGAATGGTCAAATTTCGCTCATATTCGCCGTCTGAGGCACTTTACTGCTAGGGCAATCATAATCATTAGCGATAATGAGAATACAACTTTTCCGGGTTTTGTCTCATGTACGTTAATGGATACCTTACGATACGCAGGCATGCTTGGGGGGTGTCCCCCGGGGGTGAGGAGGGTATCGCACTACCCTTCTTTTTTATCTTAAAGGTTGGAAATACGGTTGGAATAAAAATTTAAAACCGAAATTTTCGGAAACATTTACAGGCCTTATCCTATTGTTTCTATTGATGGTACCCCAGAGAGGACTCGAACCTCCGGCCAACGGTTTAGGAAACCGCTGCTCTATCCTGCTGAGCTACTGGGGCATTATTTTCAAACTATCCCGGGCCAAAGCGGCCAAAATCTCTGATTTTGATGCCGGTTTGAGCATCCCGACTCTGGCGGGGCTGAGCTACCGGGACAAGTATTTGTTTTTTATACAATAGCAAACCGATAAATTTAAGCCAAATTACCCCTTTTGGCAAATTTGATACTTTGCTCAGCGTTTAATATAGTCTTAATCGTAATTTTTTTCAGACATGATAACAGGATGAACCGGATATAATTATAACACGCGAATGACCAACAAAAGTCACAAAGATTCACGAAAAACAAGGGGTGTGACTTCGTGAAAGTTCAATAGATCCTGTTTATCTTGCTATCCTCTCTATTTTTTTAAACTTCCTTCATGTAACACTATCTTATCAAAATCATCTTTTTCACCGCATGAAAGGCGCCGGCTTCGATCCGGTAGAAATATATCCCGCTCGGCAGATATTCGCCGTTAAATCCGACTTCATGTATTCCGGCAGGCAACGGTTGATTGAGCAGCCGGCCGACCATCTGGCCTAAGGTATTATAGACCTCAATGCTGACCATTTCAGCCTTTGGCAGAGTAAATTTTATCCGCGTGCCGGGATTGAAGGGATTTGGATAATTCTGGGAAAGCGAAAAACGCTCCGGAATTTTTTGACCAACGGCCTCAATACCGGTCGGATCGGTCAGTGAGAATACGGCATCACTCGTGTCGGTAATGGCGGCGTCCTTCAGGCTCATGATCTGAATTTTGTAGGAAGTATCCGACGCCAGTTCGGTCGCTATCTGCCACTCAAAGGCGCTGATGCTTCCCAATGATTGGCCGATAGACAACACATTTTGATCCCCCCGGAGAAGAACAAGGCTGACCGAGTCGGAAATATTTGTCTCCCACCGGATGATCACCGTATCCCCCCTGGCCCATGCCTCACCACCGTTCGGTGATTTTATCATGACAAACGCATCGGTCGGTTCAAAACGCCAGACTTCCGACCAGTCACTTGTGCCCTCCCCGAGGAATGACCGGATTCGCCAGTAATTGGTAGTATCAGTTAAATTATCCAGCCAGAGGTAGGATAAATTCAGAGTACTGTCGGCGAGGATCGTACCGAACGTGCTGTCAGCAGAGACCTGTACCTGAAACTGATCATAGAAGCCCTTTCCGCTCCAGCGCAATGCCAGCGAATCCTGTGCGAGTACTTTTTTGTCATTTTCCGGCTCATAGGGAATTGGCGCCTGTGCGGTGTAAACAAGATCCGTTTCGCCAAAGACAAACTCTCCGAAGCCGTTGGTTTCTGCCCTCAATTCATTCGCACTGCTGTCATATGTGGTGGCCAGCGGGATAAACAGTCCCTGATTCGGAAACTGCCGGTGGTAGACCATCGTTTTGCCCGGTTTTTTGATCTCCGGATAAGCGCTGAGATCGACATGTAGTATTGCTTTCTGAGCGGTAATCGCCAGACCCTCATAAACAAAGGAAACGGGATATACAATGGGCAGATCCTCAATAAATTGGGGATTGAGTGGCCCGTATGGAAGACGGGTAATTTTCGATTCGTTGTAATCCGCTGCCGTTAACGACTCGTATTTAATTGCAATGCCCGTCGTTATGGAATCATTATTAAAGGAATAGGTATTATTCACCTTTACTTCCATATGTGTAAAGGTTGGTTTTCTTACCAATTCCTTCCAGGGAAATTTGTAAGCGCGGTACGCCAGGATCCCGGGAGGCAGTGAAAATTCAAGTGCTATCGAGCCATCGGGGTGGACTTCCACCGCATTACGCTTTACAAATTGTGGATTCGGCACGCCGTATCCGATAAACCATCCGCCGTTGGCTAGCTGTTCCGCATTGCCTGCCGTGGCACAAAAGATATTACCGTTTGGATACCGCCACTCGGAAACCAGGGTGGCCACTTTATTTTCCTCGTCGAGCGTATATTCCACAGCGCGGGAGTAAGGCGGCTTATGGTACTGGCCGTTGTCAAATAAGGTGATATTTCCGTTCGGGCGGCGGCGGATATTGTGCTGGCGGGCATGATAGTAAGGGGCATTCGCTTCATGCTCGCCGACATAGGTAAATTCCCCGCGCGGTCCGCCCATTCGCCACATCAGCTCGCCGGTTTCCCGGTTGATCTTCATGATCTCGCTGTGATTTCTGAACGATGCAAGAATATTTCCATCGTTATCGACATCAAAAGCATTTAACGTGCTGTAATTTATCCGGGGAGCCGTCAGATCTTCATCACTGTCGGTGATCGGGATATAATCAAGATTACGCCATTCAAACACGACATTCCTGGCCCGGTCCTGTTCCTGTATGATGTTGATCACCAGCTCCGCATCCGGCTTGCCGCCTTCAACAACCGTACTCATATCATAAATGATTGAATGATAGGACATCATCATCACGTGCCCGTTGGGCAGCATTTTGAATTCATGAAAATCGGTAAGGTACCCGTTTTTCATCTTGAAACTGTCCACAACGGCAAGGTTGTCATCGCGTACGATATGCTGCAGTTCCTCTCCCGGAAGAGGTACATTCGACGAATAATCACCCAATGCATAGGATAAAAGTCCGTTTGGCTGGATCTGGAAATCGTAGGGTGCGCCATTGACCCTGACCGAATCAATAATAGCTCCGGCACTATCCAGGACAAAAATAAAATTTCCGTATTTTGCCGGCACATTGCGGTCCCAGGTGGCCATAAAGATATACCCCGGCGATGGATTGTTGACCGAGTCGATCGTTATCGGCGGTGCCGGGAGCAGAGCCGTGGTTTTATTTACATCATACATTTTTAACAGCTGAATATCCAATGCAGAGATGCCGTCATCCATAAAATTCGCATAGCTCTGGACCGCCCCACCCTTTGCAGTGGTAAATCCAAAGGAAAATTCGGCCAGTTCGGCTCCGGCAGATGTTTTTATTCCTTTTTGAAGCGATACGTTCACCACTTCATCGGAAGCGAACGGTGTATCCGGATTAAAGACCATCGTTTTGTTGTCGTCGGACAATAAAAGATCTCCCGGGTGGATCCCGCTTTTTGAACCAACCACACGAATCAGATCTGCATCGATCGATAATCTGTCGATAACAATTCCGTTCCTGAGGATAATATTTGTTTTGGTGGAGACGGAAAAAGAATTTGGTTTGGGTGAGACGTATTGAAAATTACCCGTGGCACTTAAAGTTAGTGCCGGAATCGTGAGCAGGATGAATATACTGATCCAGAACCGTATTAAAATTTTCATTATTCCTCCTGAAAATTATTGATTCGTGGTTAAATGTATAACTGAATATACTCATTTTGAACACTTCTGAAAAATAATATATGTCACAGTTTGGGGACAACAGGAACAAATGTTTCCGGCAGATTAACAGCTACAACTTTGTTAATCTGAATTAATTGGTCGAATTATTTTTTCAGTCCTTCCGTACTTATCCTGATCCTCTTCATACAATCTTTTATGATTTTCGAGTATTACCGGAAACCGGGGATCGCTGCGGAGGTCATTTAAAATAGGATTTGAATAAAGTTCAAGATATCTGGACTCTTCGAGAAGGATCAGACGTTCATCAAACAACCTGTTCAGATATCCGATCGCCTCGTCTTTCATATTTAACGCTGCATAGATATAATATTTATAATAATGTCCCTCCGGATAAGTATTCAGCGCACGCTCTTTATCTCCGCGTACTGCAAAAAGCAGGGCATGCACGCTCATCATATTTATATTTTTTCCAAAAATCCCATCGTATTTTTCCAGTATCACTTCCGCCTCATCGTATCTTCCGGTTGTAAGCAGCAGCAGAAGCTGATTTACAATTGCGACGAAATGATCCGGATCGATCTCGAGAGCCCGGGCGATATTAACTTCTGATTCCTGATAGTTACCACTCATAGTAAGGCAATAACTGTTCCAGGCCAGATGCATTGGTTGCAACGGATCGGTTTCAATGGCTTTTTCAAAGTATTCGTGCGCCTGTTCCATCAATCCCCGGGCATGCAGGAACCGGCCCATGGCAGCATTTGCATATGAACTGTTGGGGTCTGTTCTCAGCGCTTTGATGACACTGTGGTAAGCCTGAGGTATCTCCCAGGCATCCTGCTTGATCCAGCTTTTGATAATCTGGACTTCAGCCAGATTCGAATCCAGATCAAGCGCTTTATCAAGATAATATCTCTGCTTGTTCAAATAATAGGTATGCTCTGATTCAGGCAACAGACTGGTCCTGTAATAGGTGTTATAGAGATCGGCCAGATTGGCGTAAGAAAGCGCATAGTCCGGATCGAGATCAATTGCTTTTAAAAACATTTCTTCAGAAATCTTAAAATCTTCGGGATTGATCGTTGCACCCCAATATTTGTTGTAGTGATAATATCTTCCCTTTAAATAAAATTCATAGGCCTGCGTGCTTTTCGGCCGGTTTGTCTTAATTTCTGATATCTCGTTGCGGGAGAGATTGGCCAGTAAATTTGCTGCAATCGACTCCGATACCTCATCCTGTATATCAAACAACTCACGGTATTCCCGGTCAAAATTTTCAGTCCATACCGAAAAATCCTGCCGGGTATTGACCAATTGAGCGGTTATTCTCAGCCGGTTTTCATATTTACGGACACTTCCTTCAAGTACATGTTCGACATTCAATTCCCTTCCGATCTCAGGGATCGTTTTGGTGGTTGCCCTGTAATGCATGACTGAAGTTCGTGAGATAACCTTCAGATTCGGCAACCTGGCCAGATTGGAGATGATCTGTTCGGTCATGCCATCGCAGAAATATTCCTGTTCCGGATCGTTGCTGATATTTTCAAACGGCAGAACGGCAATCGAGTTTTCCCAGGCGGATGCGCGCTCCTCTTCCGAATCGGTTACCACATAACCAATGATGAATGCCATAATGATTGAAAGGCCGATAATAGCTGGTTTGAGCAGGCGAGAAACTGATCTTTGGCCGCGGGTCCGGTCCGGCATCACGTTGATACCGGAGCTACTTCCGATCTGTTGCAGATCAAGCCTAAGTTCATCCATATGCTGAAATCTTTCAACCGGGGCTTTCTGAAGAGATTTATTGATGATCCTTTCTAATTCCGCCGGTATACCATCCCGCAGGGCTGAAACGGGCTCCGGTAGTTCATTTAGAATGGAATAGACCACCGCTGTGTCATATTCACCTTTAAAAGGCGCTCTACCGGTGATCATTTCGTAGAGGACCACGCCCAGGGACCAGATATCCGTCCGGTGATCCATCTGGATGCCTTTGGTTTGTTCGGGTGACATATAAGTTACCGATCCCATGGTGGTCAGATCTTTGGTAATCTTTGTCTGCTCAGACAATTTAGCCAGGCCAAAATCAAGGATCTTTACCACGCCCTCGGTGGTCAGCATGATATTTGCCGGTTTGATATCACGATGGACAATCCCTTTCTCATGGGCCTTATTCAGTCCTTCAGCAATCTGGATAGCGATATATATTATTTCTTTAATCTTTAATCTTTCATCTTTGATCTTATCCTCCAGCGTTTCACCATCATAGCAGGCCATACTGATAAACAGCTGACCATCATCCGTCTGGTCGATTTCATGTATGGTGCAGATGTTATTGTGATCCAGTGCGGAAGCCGCCTTCGCTTCCTGAATAAAGCGCTGTTTATCCTCTTCGTTCTGCGTCAGATGTGGTGGCAGGAATTTCAGAGCGACAAAGCGGTCCAGGCGGAGGTCCCTGGCCTTGTAGACCACCCCCATTCCGCCTGAGCCCAGTTTTTCTAATATTTTGTAGTGCGAAATCGTTTTACCGATCATCGTGCCGGCTACTAAATTGATAAGAATTTACATTTTCAAATTATTTACCACGGATAAATGCCATTGGTTTACTCCCTGAGTACAGGGAGGAGAAAAATATATGATTTAAATCAATATTCCGTGGTAGACCATTCTGGAATACAGATAATTGTATCTAATCTGAGAAAAACAGCATGTATTGGATGAATTTCCTTGAGAAACTATTAACAATTGTCCGGAATGGCAAGGAGTATTTTACAAATTTGGTGTTCTAGGAAGCAGGATGATATTTTCTGCGGGAAGGTATTGCAAATAAAAAAGGGGTGCTTTTGGCACCCCTTGAAGATCGCGTCAAATATTAATTTTTGCCAAAGTGTACTGTACCGCCAACCGTGATCCGGAAATCACTCAGCGAGAAGTCTATATCCTGCCCATTATCTTCATCACCAACATATGTTCCAAACATGTATTCAAATGAACCATCGAGGATAATGTTCCCAAGGATTAACCCCAATCCGGCGGTTGCGGCGTTAAAGACAATCTGATCATCGTTATAATCCGTCCCAGGTGTCGGCACAGTGTAAAAACCTATCCGCAGCGGCATGACATTATCACCCGCCTGGGCCAGGTATTCAAGACCGACGTGGAACGAATTGGCATTCTCGACTTCCAGATCATATTCTTCGCCATCAGATTCCTGCTTTGCATTTGACCATGGACGGCTCCGATAGTCGGCGGCCAGGGTAACATTGTCACTGGCCCGGAACGCAGCACCGATACTGAAGAAGAAAGGAACCTTCAGGATATATTCATACTCATCGAATCCTTCCATTTTCGTCTTAAAGGTGACGTTTGTCGGCAGCTGAAGATTAGCACCGAGCTGAAACTGCGGGGATGGTTTAACCAGAACACCAATGTCGAAGCCAAGTCCTGAATAATCCTCGCTCTGAGAATATTCATCCTGCACCTGTCCATTAAATTTGCTGGTCTGATTATAATCGGTGCTCCCCATGATGATATTGGCCGCCACACCGGCGGAGATCATCTCATTGAACTGGATACCGACTGCCGGCGTAATCGCATCAATACCACCACTGTTATCAAGTTCGATCTCCGATGTGTTGTCCATAAATGAGGCTTTGATGGTATATTTCGATGTAAAATCATATACCCGCCGGTAAGCCACACCGCCGACAACATTCAGATTGCCGGCCTGAAAAGGGATCGCCAGACTGGCAAAGTTCAGCTGAAAACTGGATCCGGATGTAACATCGATTGAGACGTCCTGATAATCCGGAGTCAGCGAGCCCCAGCCAAAACGGGCGATCACACTGGCTTCCGGGCTGTACAGCTGGGTCAGACCGGCAGAGTTCCAGGAAATAGCGGTGGCATCATCGGCCAGACCAGTGAAGGCATAACCCATACCGGCAGCACGGGCGCCGTTACCATTCTGGATGTATTGTTGCGGTTCCTGTGCAAATGATATCTGGAGCATACCCACGAGTAAAGCAATTACAAGAATAAATAGTGCACTATGTTTCATTTACAACCTCCCAATTAAGTTAAAATGATTATTCAACCAAGTTATAATGATTATTCAACTATTGCTTACTTTGTCAAAAATTTATCCCCGATCGATAACATTCCTCCCTCATTTTTTAATGTCTTGGCTACACAGTATTTATCAAATGACTCCGTTACCAGCACCTCGCCCAAAACCTTGGTTTCTTTTCCAAGGATCTCGCCCGTAATGGGATGTTTCACCGGCGCGCCTTCTTTATAGATGACGCATTTCATCCCCCGTTTCAGGCCACCGACACGTCCCACATCGAGGATGACCTGTTCGCCATCGATCCGGATGATATAGCCCTCCACCAGGGGCAAATTGTCAGTCATTTTTTTTGCCAGATTTTCGATGGCATTTTTTACACTCTGGGCATCGGAACTGCCGGAATACACATCCTCCGCGACGATAATGGTCGCAGATTCAGTATCGATCACGCGGGCATCAATGCTGATCGATCCTGAGGTTGTGGCAGCGACGCTGCCGATAATGATCGCATCCACACCAATGCCTTTACCGATCTGAGCGGCCGTTGTCGCATCGATAACGCCGGATGATCCGAGGGATTGTTCTGCCAGGATCTTATCCAACTGGGCCCGTTCCATCACTTTGAAGCGTTCCTGATTGACCATGACAGTGATCATCTTATCCAGAATAATTTCACCAAGATCTTTACTGGCCCCCTTATTTGCGAACGGCAATACCGCGACACCCATTCGCTCACCGACCAGTTTGATCGTCTGCTTGCCCACGATCATTTCTGTTTCAGTCGGTATGGTTGCCGCCGGTACGATCATTCCCTGCTTGTTATCCGCTTTTTCTATCTTCGGTGGTGGTGTGCCGCCGGTGATCTTATCCATATATTCACGTGCCCGGGCAGACGGTTCCTGACTCAGGGACATTTGCAGTTCCATTTTGGCTTCATCGGTTTTCCCCAGATAATACAACGCAATACCCAGTTCACGATGCGGATAATATTCAATAAAATGCAGACCATAGGTCCGCATTTTTTGCTTGTCTGTATTATTTCCCGCGAGGGCTTCCCGGAAGAGACTTGCCGCTCTTTCATAATCCTGAGCTTCGAGCGCCTTCAGACCATCGTCATAAACCTGAAACCACTCTCCCCCTGCCGTCAGCAAGCCGGTAAGTAAAACAAAGAATATCAGATAAAAACTCATTATTCGCGCATACATATGGGATCCTTTACACTTCTATTTCTAATTATAGGTTATTATCGAAATTAAATCGTATTTATTTAGTAATTTCCGGCCTTTAAGGAATTCCAGTTCAATCAGGAACAACAACGCCTCGATCCGGCCTCCGGTCTTTTCGATCAACTTGCACGCCGCCAGTGCCGTTCCGCCTGTGGCAAGAAGATCATCAATCAACAAAACGTTCTGTCCCGGCCGGATCGCATCGGCATGCATCTCGATCTCATCGGTACCATATTCGAGGGCATATTGCTCCGATATCGTTCTGGCTGGTAATTTTCCCGGTTTTCTGATCGGAACAAAACCAGCGTTCAGCAGATAGGCCAGAACCGAACCGAAAATAAATCCCCGCGATTCAATCGAGGCCACCACATCGATCCTGCGGCCATCCACGGCATCCATCATCATCCGGATCGCATGATTAAACTGTACCGGATCGTTCAAAAGCGTTGTAATATCCTTGAACAATATACCCTTCTTGGGAAAATCCGGGACATCGCGAATACTGTTGCGCAGAGCTTCAATCATCCATCTACCTCTAATAGGCTACATGAAATGAATCATAACGGTTTTCATATGGCAACGACCGGACCTCAACGCGATCCACATTTCCGAAAACAGGTCCCTGTTTGAGCCGATCAATAAAAGCATCTACCTGTTCCTTTATCCCTTCAGCGACCACCTCAACGCGACCATCATACAGATTTTTTACATACCCGCAAATGTCACAGGCCCGGGCATTTTTCTCGGCAAAATACCGGTATCCCACGCCCTGTACACGACCGCTGACGATGATCTGTACGGCGACCCGCATTATTCCACTTCCAGTTTCCCAATCGCATCCATTGCATCGGCCACCTGATCCACCCTGATAATAGATTCGGAAACCTCCCACGTTTGCAGACCGATCACCGGTTTTCCCAGCTGCAGGGCGTAGGCGATCTCGGATAGCGTACCATAACTGCCATTGATGGCCAGAATAACCTCCGCACTGCGAACGATGATGATATTTCTCCCGATCCCCATCCCGGTGGCTATCGGAATATCCACATACGCATTTGCTTCACCGGGATCGTTACCCGGCAGTATTCCGATACTCGTGCCACCCGCCTCTCTGACACCACGGCAGACAGCCTCCATGACCCCCCCGAGACCGCCGCAGATCACGCGATGCCCGCGCTGCGCCAGCGCCCTGCCCGCATCCCGTGCAAGATCGTATATCTTTTGCTCACATTTTCCCGCGCCGATAACCGCAATCGTCAAGACGTCCCCTTACGGATATATCCGCTGCATCAGGCGTGGGAACGGTATCGTTTCTCTTACATGCTTTAAGCCGCAGATCCATGAAACCGTACGCTCGATTCCCAGACCGAATCCGGCATGGGGTACCGATCCGTAACGCCGGAGATCAAGATACCACTGGAAGGCCTCTTCCGGTAATCCATGCTCCCGGATCCGCTTTAACAGCGTATCATAATCATCTTCCCGCTGTGATCCGCCGATGATCTCACCATACCCTTCGGGTGCGAGCATATCCATCGCCAGAGCGAAGCGGTCATCCGCGGGATCACGCTTCATATAAAACGCTTTTATTTCTGCCGGATAGTGGTGGACGATGACCGGGCGGTCAAATTTTTCAGATATGATCGTTTCATCGGTTCCACCGAAATCATCACCGTACTTAAATTCGGTCTCAGCGCCGTTCAGTATTTCTGCGGCTTCGTTGTAGTGGATCTTTGGAAATGGTGTCTCTACTTTTTCGAGCATTGTTGTATCGCGCTCGATCGATTTCAGTTCAGCGGCACGGTTCCTGAGGACTGATTTCACCAGATGGGTAACAAATTCCTCCGCCAGCTGCATATCATCGTTCAGATCAAAATACGCCACTTCCGGTTCGATCATCCAGAATTCGGTCAGGTGACGGCGTGTCTTTGATTTTTCCGCGCGGAATGTGGGGCCGAAGCAATAGATCTTTCCAAAAGCCATGGCCGCTGCTTCACCATACAACTGTCCGGACTGTGTCAGATAAGCATTTGATCCAAAATAATCTGTTCCGAACAGGGTTGTCGTCCCTTCAGCGGCATTGGGCGTAAAGATCGGTGTATCGATCAGAACAAAATGGCGCTGATCAAAGAACTCCCTCGCAGCTCGGATAATTTCATGCCGGATGCGCAGTATCGCATGCTGGCGGGAGGAGCGCAGCCACAAATGCCGGTGATCCATCAGAAAATCCACCCCGTGTTCCTTCTTGGTGATCGGATATTCTTCACCGATGTGCACAACCTCGATATCTTTTACCTGAATTTCGTAACCGATCGGTGAACGCTCATCTTTGCGGACATTTCCTGTAATAATACAGGAACTTTCCTGCTGCAAAGCATCAGCCCTTTCAAATACTGCTTCACTGACATCGCCTTTGAACACGACTGCCTGAATGACTGCACTGCCATCACGAATGAGCAGGAACCTCAGTTTTCCGCTCGATCGTTTGTTATAGAGCCAGCCATATATTTTTACATCCTGACCTTCAAAATTTCCGATCTGATCAATTGAGACACGCTCCGCCATTTTTCCTTTATCCGTGTTATATATCCCTGTTTTCCCCGGTCGTTCGGGTACTTCGATTTTCACGCTGTCACAAGAAAGCCAAAAAGTCTTTCACGAAGTGCCCGAAAAAATAATTCAAAGTGCGATTTTCAGCATAATAGTTATCGGCAAACATCAACTTCGTGTACTTCGCGCCTGCTTCGTGGGTCTTCCTGATACACTGAATATATAGTTCTTATTATTTTTGACCATCTGCAGCATAATTTGGTTATCAATTTACCTACCACATCCATTGGATTCAAGCGATAGATTATTTTGGGGCAAATGTTAACTCATAAAAAATTAATATATTATCATGACCGTTCACCTGTCAGGAATTGCTCCAGGAGATCAACATCATACCTGCTTCCGATAAAGAGCGGTACGCGCTGATGAAGATCAACCGGTTTTATTTTTAGAATATCGGTTTTGCCGTCACTGGCCCTTCCGCCTGCCTGCTCAACAATAAACGCCATCGGATTGGCTTCATATATCAGGCGCAGTTTACCTTGGGGGGATTTTGTACTGGGCGGATACAAAAAGATCCCCCCATAAAGAAGATTCCTGTGAATATCCGCTACCATCGAGCCGATATAACGTGAATTCAGCGGGCGTCCGCTGGCCTCGTCAATCTGCTTTACATACCTGATGTAGTTCTTGACCGGGTCTTCCCAGTAATCAAAGTTGCTCTCGTTCACGCTGTACAATCTTCCGCGTTCCGGTATCTTCAGATCCGGGTGAGAGAGGACAAATTCACCAAAACTCGGATCAAGTGTAAAACCGTGAACACCGCTCCCGGTTGTATAGACCAGCATGGTACTTGAGCCATATACCACATAGCCGGCACAGACCTGTTTATAGCCAGGCTGCAGGCAGTCTTCCAGTTGCCCCGGTGTGGCATCTGGTGTCACCCGCCGGTAGATCGAGAAAATCGTACCGACACTCACGTTGGCATCGATATTAGAGGAACCGTCAAGCGGATCGAACAGACAGACATACTTTCCCAGCGGAAATTCCTCCGGTATGGGGATGAGTTCTTCTTCTTCTTCAGACACCATGGCACACAGATTGCCGCCATGGTCGAGGGCTTTGACCATCGTTTCGTGGGCAAAGACATCGAGTTTTTTTACCTGCTCCCCCTGCACGTTGATATCGCTTGTATCGCCAAGTACATCCAGCAGACCTGCTTTATTGGTGTGATAAGATATGCGTTTGGCAGCAAAACAGATATCATTCATCAAATTGGTAAATTCACCTGTAGCCTCAGGGTAATGGCGTTGTTCATCGATAATATGGCGGGTAAGGGTGATTATTTTTGCAGACATTCTTCGCACTCTGTTTTTGTTTGATTGATACTTTATCTGACCAGAATTATCGGTTTTGTGGCATTGCGCATCACATGAACGGTTGTGCTTCCGAGAATGGCCTCCCGCAATCGTGAGTGTCCGTAACTGCCCATCAGGAGCATGGCACTTTCAGGGCTGTCATGGGTTGACTGAACCAGAATTTCAGAAGCATCGCCTGCTTCGTGCCGGTATTGTACTTCAAGATCATAAGGTTCCAGATATTTTTTTGCTTCTTCCAGCACCAATTTCCTTTCCATTTCATTATCATGAATAGTAAGGATCTCAAGCGGTAAATTTAATGAACCGCTCATGAATGCAGACAATTTTAAGGCGGCGCTGCTTCCTTCGCTGCGATCGTAGGCACAAATTATACATCTAAATTCCTGATAGGCTTTGTCCACGATCATGACCGGTACCTGACTCTGGCGGGAAACGGATTCAAGGGTTGCGCCCAGCAGCCGGTCACCCCATCGCGCATAGTCTCCCCTGGCTCCCATGATCAGAAGATCCACCTGGCGTGCGAGATCGCAGATCACTTCTACCGGAGATCCCTCTTCTTTTCCGGTTTCATATGAAACGCCGCTTTCCGTTAACTTGGTTCCGATCACTTTTAAAAGTGCATCGGCCCGTTCATTATGGAACTTGAACGATTCGTCATGGAACACGTTTGACGGAATGACCGGCATATAACCTTCGCCACCTGTGTTGAGTACCCATTCATAAATTCGCACATCAACTACACTGTACACCCGCAGATGTGCCTTCAGTTTTTTTGCCAGATCAATTCCATGTTTGAGAACGGCATCGGTATACATCGAACCATCCACGGCGAGAAGAATTGATTTGATCATATTGGACTCCTGATAATTATATTATCCCCAATCTTCTAATTTTGACGCCCGGGTCATCAGTTCACGCATCGCCTCGAGCGGCGGTTTATGCTCAAAAAGGGTCAGGTATACCTGTTCCGTGATCGGCATGTCAATCTGATGCCGGTTTGCGAGATGATAAGCGGATCGGGTCGTTTTAACACCCTCTGCCACCATAACCATTTCTGCGAGAACCTCTTCCAGAGATCGTCCTTTTCCGATCTGTTCACCCACATGGCGGTTTCGTGAGTGACGGCTCATACAGGTGACGATCAGATCACCTATACCAGACAAACCGGCGAAAGTATCCGGTTTTGCGCCCAGCGCAACACCCAGACGGTTCATCTCCACCAGACCGCGGGTCATCAGGGCGGCCTTTGTATTATCACCAAATCCGGCACCATCACAAATACCGGCGGCAAGCGCAATAATATTTTTGAGCGCGCCGCCAAATTCCACGCCGGCAATATCCAGATTAGCATAAACCCGGAAGTAGTCGTTGATAAATATGTGCTGAACTTTTTTCGCCGTTTCCTTCGAAATACTGGCCGATACCACCGCGGTGGGTACTTTTCGACCGACTTCTTCCGCATGACTCGGTCCCGAAAGAACGGCAATATTAGCCGCTGGAATATTTCCCACCTGCGCTATGACCTGTGAAACGCGCAGGAGTGTTTCATTTTCAATACCCTTTGCGACACTGATCCAGATGGCATTCTGAGCCGTAAGACCGATGCATTTTGCGATGACCGCACGGACCGCATGTGAAGGAACAGCGACGACGATACAGGCTCCCTCTTTCAATGCCCCTGCGAGGTTATCGGTGAATTCCAGATCTACGGGAAGTTGCACGCCGGGCAGAAACCTGGTATTTTCACCGGTCTTTCGGATCTGGTCAATATCCGACGTTTCAGGCGACCAGCAGTTAACCTGATGACCATTCTCATGCAATACCAGCGCCAGGGTGGTGCCCCAGCTGCCGGCTCCCAGAACGGAGACTTTCATGACGCATCCTTTTTATGAGAAAAAGATATTTTGTTCTCTGCTCCCTCAATCAGTCGCTTTATGTTCTCCCGATGCATGACTACGATCAGGGCCGCAAGAATAAAAGACAGGATCATAACCGACAGAGCGACCGGCTTTTCAAAAAGGAACATTTTTATCAATAGCATAAATGGCAGAACACCTGCCGCGGTCATGGACCCCAGCGAGACGTACCGGG
>Ga0209536_100008475_pt1 | contig 15414 bp, 11 predicted proteins | sample DeeMarSeWOR28_12_FD_187461 | JGI IMG/M metagenome (GOLD analysis project Ga0209536, IMG submission 187461) | Marine sediment microbial communities from White Oak River estuary, North Carolina - WOR-2-8_12 (SPAdes) (version 2) | ecosystem: Environmental > Aquatic > Marine > Intertidal zone >...
CGAGAGATGTCGACCGTTGGCGTGGTGAATCACGTCGTAGCTCGGCGGATCCCAGCCGAATACCAGGTCGTGTGAGTGCCCGAGGTACTCGGCTGCGGCGCTCGATAGCGGGAATCCGTTCTCAACATAAAAGTCGATCAGAAACTCTTCCAGCATAACAATAGGATCATCTTCTTCAGGGTCATCACTTACCAGGAAATTATCTGTTGTATCCGATAATTGAAGGTTTGCCATCCTGAACTCCATGGGGATCTCAACTTCCATATCTGCAATAAACCTGCTGTCACCAAAAATTATATTATCCATGGTCTCTCCATCAGGATTAATTGATGATGAGCTGTAATATTCAATTTCGTAAGGCAGCATTGATATAAGTTCCGGAAGGCTTGAATTATCCTTATCGATAGTAAAGGATGAGCTTACCTCCCGGTTATCCAGTGATGTAGGGTAATCAATGTCAATAGGATCCCTGTCGAGTGATATCTCTTCCACATCGTTGATGCCCTTTATCTCAGCATCTATCCTCATTGGCAGTCCAAAAGAATTCAGATAACTAACTGTTATTTCTGGGCTGGTAATGTATATTGATCCGGATAGCCTGGAGAAGAAATCTTCCATTTCCAGGTCAATGCTGTCTTCTTCCGACTCCTCGAAATGATAACCGAAATAGCCTGTTGCATAATCAAAATCCGGTTCTTCCATCTCCAGGGTAATTCTAATACTATCTGATGGACCAAAAACAGGTGATCCTGATATCACTGTTATATCAAACTCAAATGGCAGGAGGTTATACGGTTGAGCCGGATCGGTATCAAAATTGATAAGTACATCATCCATGAGAACTGAAATGTTTACGGTTGAACCTGCAGGGACAATCATTGATGCGAAAAGAGGTGACCCGTCATCGTCAACACTGGGGGCCGTCAGGGCCACGGTAACATCAAAGGAACACCAGGATCTGACTGTATAATCGGCATCCCCTGTCAATACTTTCATCTTTTTGATCTTCATTTCATCATCCAGGTCAAGCTCGAGTGTATCAAGCACATCATTGACCACCGGGGTGTTCACCAGGACGCTCTTTTCAAATGTGGCAGGCGCAAATGAAGTATAAAAATCATCCAGGTGGAATTCAAAAACCGAATCCTCCTTGATAACAAATTTCAATAGCTCATTATCAAAGAAAAGGGTGTCGTTTGGTTCCACGACATCAGCCAGTGTAACGTCTCCTTTAAAAGCCTTTACTACCAGGCCCGGGCTGAGAGCCACTTCCCCGGATAACCTGTCCAGATCATATGTTTCTTTAATACATGATGACAGTACAAGGAAGGAAAGTAAAACTATAAATACTGTTTTGTTTTTCATTTTATTATTAATTTATCTAGTTATCTCATAATTATATAAAAAACTATCGCGTCCGCCGGTGATAAGGTTGAAACTGCTTCCCCTGTTAAGTCTTCCCACCGAGAATGCAGTGGTGCCATTCAGCGGGAATCCTCTCAGGTTTTTACCTCTCTCATCAACCACATATACTTTGTTATCGCCTGCATCGGTGAATCCGATCATTTTATCATTGGAAGAGAACTCCAGGCCGTAAGGTCCGATAATGTTATCTGAACTGAGAGTAAGGGTGAACATTCTGCTTCTGTCATTATCGTAGGCATACATCCTGTTCCCGTCAATAAAGATATATTCTCCCAGTCCATCAGCATCGAGGTCAAAATATTCAAAAACAGGGTTTTCCCCAAGTTCATTCAGGCTGTATGTCTCGACCTCACCGTTAAAATTCACCATCTTTATCGAACCATCTGCCGCGGCCAGTACCAGCTGAGGACTGGTGCCTGTGGTAAGCCTTAACATTGAACGATCCGACCTTGAAACCTGCTCTTTCATTTCGACCCTGACATTACCCCTTCTGTCAAGAATATACATATTGTCATTATCATTAACCACAAGGTAGTCTTTCCCTGAGACCCTGAAGAATTCAACATCATTAGTGACAGTGCTGGACGTAACGAACTGCCTCCAGCCCCTGACAGTGCTTCCTGTTTTATCATATGCGTAAACCTTCCTGTCGGCACCACAGATAAACAGTCTGTAATCTTTATTGTTCTCGTAATCAAACAAAGCCAATCCGTTGGTTGAGGGGGACCTTAATTGAACGGGATACTTCTCAACATTATTGCCATTGCGGTCAATAAGATACAGGTGGTTAGTCGTTGCAAACAGTATCTGCAGCTTTCCATTCTTATAATAATCTATCATATAGGCATTGCCTTTGATTGCCTCGCTTATCGGCCTTTTCCATAATATCCTTCCAGCTGAATTTACCAGGTACAGGTTATTATTCATGTCCTGTATAAATATCTCATTACCGCCTGTATAATGGTTTGTGAAGAAAAGAGGTTTGGAGAACGCAACGGTATCCAGCAGGCTCTCCCAGACAGCCTTTGCCTCCTCTCTGGCCTCTGGTTTGTACATTATCGACAGTGTATTATAAATCATATCATTGCTCGATACAAACTGGTAACCTACTGCTTGCAGTTTACTCAATGATTCTGTATTTTTCTCTAATCCATTCACAATATCCTCTTTAAGTACACCAGCCAGCAGGGGAATTATTCTCGAGGGAACGAAATAAAAATAATATCCTGCTCTGCTGGGCATTGTGCTTTCGAACTCCCGGTACGAAAGATCATTTGCCAGGGTCCTGTTAAGAATATTATCATAAATAAACTTTGACAGGGTTCCGGATGCACTACTTAAGACTAATACATCATTATAAAAGGTTGCATAGTTAGATGTCAGATATTCACCAAAACGGCCTCCCAGTTCATAACCAAGTTTATCTCCAGGCAATTTGTATATCGTATACTCCGATTCAGCATCTGGTTTATACTTTATTATATAATCATTAACCGAAATTCCTTCTCTCCGGTAGTACTGCTGCAATTCTGCTGAAAAGGCTTCTTCCGTTGCATTGCTGCCCCTCAGATCAAAGAGCAGCAATTTATTCATTTCTACATCCTGCCCTTTAATATTAAGATAAACCCTGGCCATCTCACCCCCTAGCTGGCTTCTGAGAATATCAGATATATATCTGGTCGCGACATCTGTTGAGTTTACCGGTTTATGAATATTATCTGTCATTATTTCAAAAAGGGCAGCACCAGCAGGTATATACCTGTAAATATCGTATGTGCCGGGTTCCTGAAAACGGTAATGATATAATGTCTGGCTCGAATCACGGGTTTCAATATACCCGCTAAAAACAAGACCGGATTTTTTAATATACAGATCTGCTTCCATACAGGATGCCAGGTCAGGGAAATAGGATGCTATACCCTCATCAGTTTTACCACTAAGCAGTGATATGAACTTTGACAGGTTATTAAATACTAGGTAGACCTTGTTTTCATTCTTGCCGGCAGCTGCCGACACCTCCCTGAAGCCCTGCAGATCACGGATGTCCATATCCTGTTCAACCTGCCTTATACCGGCCTCAACAAGTATATGAGAAGGGCTGATGATAATAATTCCGTTCACAATCGATATGAATAGGGATGATTCACCGGTGGATGCTTTTACCATCTCATAAACATTACTGCCCTCATACTCTTTCAGTGTGTACCTGTACCCGGGTACGTCTCCCAGTAACGACCTTATATGCTTATCGCGAACCTCTGGCGGGGCTGCAAAGGAAAAAAGCGGTGTAAGCCTGTTCTTGCCGAGCAGGTGGATAGATATGAGAACAGGGTTGTTCCCTGCTATCTGGCTGAATTCTCTTTCATTTGCAAGTGAATCAATAATTCGGATGGACCTGGTGAAGCGCTGCAGCTCTGGTATTTCAGACATGCCATCAATCATCTCATTATCGGTAGCCAGTACCTCAAACAGTCCTGGCATATCAACAGCTTCAATAATTATCCCTGCATCAAGCGGTATGCTGCCGTATGGGCTTGCCACGTAAGCTTTCTTCTTCTGCTGCAGGAAGTACGCAAATACAGCCATTCCTGCAAATAGTATTACTATAATTATGATAGTCCAGTTCCTTGACACTCTAACACTTTCTTGTTTATTCTAAACTCATCCAAAAGTAATAAATTATTGACGACTAAATTCGCTTTGCTCATGTAATTTATCCCGCTGACGCGGGATATAACTTGCCTCGATACGCTCGGCGTAACTTACCTCCCTGCCCCATGCTCCATGCTCCATGCTCAATGCCCCTGCTGTATAATATATTCTCAATCAATAACATTGGTATAATTTTTGACATTTGCACACAGTAGATTAATTTAGGGGAATATGAAAAAACTGCTTTTTTTGCTTGTGATAGGTTTAAGTACCTTTAACCTTTTATTTGCGCAAACCCTTAAAGTGATTGATTCTGAAGACAGGAAACCCATCAAGGATGTGGCTGTGTTCAATCAGTCAAAAACCAGGTTCGGGTACACTGATCTTGCTGGCGAGTTCAGGATAGATGCTTTCCGTGAATCTGACAGGCTTCATTTTCAGCATCCCTCATATGAAAATATTAACCTCACAATGCAGCAGCTAAGGGAAATGAATTATATAGTGATCCTGCATTATAAAACATTTGAAATAGATGAATTCGTTGTTTCCGCCAACAGGTGGGAACAGAACAAGGAGCAGGTGCCAAACAAGATTACTCCCATCAGGATGGCACAGGTCGAATTTGCCAATCCCCAGACGGCAGCTGACCTGCTGGGGACCTCAGGTGAAGTGTACGTACAAAAAAGTCAGCTGGGTGGTGGCAGCCCGATGATCAGGGGCTTTGCCACACACAGGATTCTTCTTGTTGTGGACGGCGTGCGGATGAACAATGCCATTTTCAGGGAAGGCAACCTGCAGAATGTAATAGCTCTCGATCCTAATATCATTGAGAACAGTGAGGTGATATTTGGTCCTGGAGCAGTGGTCTATGGCAGTGATGCGATAGGTGGCGTAATGGATTTCCACACGAAGAAAGCCCTCCTGTCAACAGGTGATAAGATAAACCTTAAGGTAAATGCCCTGGCCAGGACATCAACTGCCAACAAGGAAAAAACTGCACATGTCGATTTTAATCTTGGAGGTACTAAAATAGCCTTTATGGCAGGTTATACTTATTCAGGGTACAGCGACCTTGAAATGGGCAGTGTGGGTAATGATTGCTACCGCAGGACTGAGTACCAGGAATGGCAGGGTGCCGGCGATATCGTTATTCCTAACACCAATCCCGATGTACAGGTGGAATCAGGTTATTCACAGTATAATTTTACAGCCAAACTCAGGTTTCAGCCTACCGAAGAACTGAACGTCCTGTTTAGTAACCATACCAGTGTCTCATCCAACGTGCCACGGTATGACAGGCTCGTGGAGTACCGCAGCGGTAACCTCCGTTATGGCGACTGGTATTATGGTCCACAAAAATGGATGATGAATAATGTCAGCGTTGAATGGAATCCCGGAAAGAGGTTTTTTGATGCCATGAAAATAGTGGCTGCACGGCAGGATTTTGCCGAAAGCCGCCATGACAGGAGTTTTGACAATAGCGTTATAAAGGAGAGATATGACGAAGTGATAGCTTATTCACTGACTGCTGATTTCGAAAAGGAGTTTGACAGCAGTATAATATTCTATGGGCTTGAGGCAATAACTAATGATGTTATTTCAACAGGTGAAGGCAGGGATATCATAACAGGAGAAAAATTCCCCGAATCAAGCCGTTACCCCGATGGGGATAACCGTTATAATTCCTTTTCAGCATATGCAGGAATCCAATATCCTCTTTCGGAATCTGTATTCCTTAACGGTGGATTGCGGTATAACTATACCACCCTGTACTCAACCTTTATTGACAACAGCTTCTATAATTTCCCCTTTGATGAGATTGATATAAAAAACGGGGCACTGACCGGCTCGGTAGGGGCAGTGTGGCAGATTGATGAAATGACCAAGGTTAATGTAGTTGGGTCCACGGGCTTCAGGGCTCCCAATGTTGATGATGCCGGCAAGGTTTTTGATTCAGAACCCGGGGCCGTGGTTGTGCCAAATCCCGACCTGAAGTCCGAATATGCATATAACCTAGACCTTGGATTGACCAGGGATCTCTTTGATATACTGCATGTTGAGCTGGCCGGTTTCATAACCTGGCTGGACAATGCCATGGTAAGGCGAGAGTTTTCCTTTAACGGCTCCGACTCCATACTATACCAGGGTGAGATGAGTCAGGTGCTGGCAATAGTGAATGCAGGCAGCGCAACAATATATGGTGGTCATGTCAGTCTCCAGCTCGTTCCTGCCAGGAACGTCAGGATCAAGTCAACCCTGAACCTTACCAGAGGCACTGATAACGAAGGCGTCCCTTTCAGGCATGTGCCTCCAACCTATGGATCAACACACCTTATCTATGAAAACAAAAAGATAAAGATGGACCTTTATGCTGACTATAACGGAGAGATGTCTTACGAAAATATGGCGCCTTCTGAAGCGGAAAAACCACACATGTATGCCGTAGATGAAAATGGCAATCCATATTCACCATCATGGTATACTTTTAACCTTAAAGCATCGTACCAGCTGGGTAACAGGGCACTGATAAATGCCGGTGTTGAAAATATTCTCAACCATCGTTACCGTCCATATGCCTCTGGGATATCAGCACCCGGCCGCAACTTTATCGTTGCCCTGAGATTGAAAATTTGATTGAAACGCGATTTATCGCGTTTCTACATTATAAACCTTATAGACTTTATCAACTATCCTCATGAAACAACCACATTACCTCCTTGCATCACTGTCAATATCAATACTGACACTATTTTCCTGTGCCGACACCCGGACCGGCGAATTAATCACAGTCGATACCACTCTTACCAGCGGACCTGAAAACGGTTCACTTGTCATTGTCGGTGGCGCCATGCACGACACCGTTATTGTAGATCGCTTCATTGAACTGGCTGGAGGCCCTGATGCCCCTATCGTTGTTATACCGACGGCATCAGGAGCGGAAGAGATTAACGATGAAAGAGTATCACGGTTCCTTACTGCCCGTGGAGCAGCCGACGTTACAGTGGTTCACACATATGATTCTCTTGAAGCTGACACACCGGAATTCATTGAACCAATAAAAAAGGCATCGGGATTATGGTTTACAGGCGGGAGACAATGGCGTATCGTTGATGCTTATGGAGGCACTGCAACCGAAGATGAAATACGTAAAATCCTTGAGCGAGGAGGTGTCATAGGAGGATCATCAGCAGGGGCCACAATACAGGGAAGCTATCTCGTACGGGGAGATACAGAGACCAATACGATTATGATGGGCGACCATGAAAGGGGCTTCAGCTATCTTACTGCCTCAGCTATCGATCAGCACCTGCTTGTGCGTAACCGCCAGCACGACCTGGTGGAAGTGATTGAGGCACACCCTAACCTTCTGGGAATTGGAATTGATGAAAATACCGCTATAGTCGTTCAGGGTGATGAATTTGAAGTTATAGGCAGAAGTTTTGTGGCAATATATGACTTTAACCTGTGGAATAAGGGCGATATGGGTGAATCACATCTGGCTAACGGTGGTAAGTTTTTCCTTCTCAGGGCTGGCGACAGGTATAATGTGCATGAACGCAGAGTGACGGAATGGTCAGGAGGAGCGAACCGTGACATATTCGCAGAACCCGATACAACAATTGTGTCCGTCAATTACTAACTGCCGACTGAAGACTGTGGACTGTGGGCTGCCGACTGAAGACTGTGGACTGAAAGTGATATTTATCACCAAGTTTCTATGATGTAAATTACCGTTAGTTATGAGGAACATCACTCTATGCGCTTGTACATCAGATAATATATAAGTACTTTTCTATCAGCAAAAAACCTGTACTGTAATGTACGGTTCCGGGATGTCCAGTGAAGGCCCGGTCATCCCGAAGATAAGATGGACAAAAGGCGGTCAATGGTTCTTTACAAAGAGTTAGGTTTATTTCTACATGGATTCATTTTCATTTCCATTTTCATTTCCATTCTACAGTCTGGTTGTTAGGGTTTGCGACCGCCTGTCCTTCTTTTAAAAGTGTTTCACAGAAGATAGGGTTAATAATTTGAATGAAGCAAATAGGGTTTTGGCACACTATTTGCTTCTTGTTTAGTACACAGGCAATCTCCAATATATACCTCGAATTTTAGGGCAGCCAGGGACACAAGGTGGACCTGGCTTTTACTTTGTATACCGAGTATGTTATTTCATGGTTATATTACCCAGATATGTTATGAATATCGAATATTGAATATCGAATGATGAATGATGAAGTGATAAATTCTGTGGTATATATCTAATCTTCTACATTTAAATTTTTATGAGTACACCCGATAATTAATTACAGATATTTCTTAAATTAGATCAATTGTTTCGCTGTAATTAATTTAAACCATGAGAAAATATGATCTTGAAGAAAGACTTATTGACTATGCTGTATTAATAATCAGTATTGTGAAATTACTACCTGACAATATTGAAGGTAGAATCTTGGGGAATCAACTAATCAAATCAGGAACATCGCCGGCTCTCAACTATGGTGAGGCCCAGGGTGCTGAATCACGAAAAGATTTCATCCATAAATCATCAGTAATCCTTAAAGAGCTCAGGGAGAGTCATGTTGGCTTAAGAATTGTCAAGAAATCTAATTTGACCCGGGATACAAATATTTTGGAGAAAGTAATATTAGAAACCAATGAATTAATATCTATTTTTGTTACAGGGATAAAAACTGCAAAAAAGAATATGATTAAGCAAAAATCTTTATAAAACCTTCGACATTCGTCATTCGATATTCGATATTCATCATTCAAAAATCCTTGTATCCAATAATTTGCCTAACATCCCGTATCGTTTTCCCCGCGCTCTCCCTTGCTTTCTCCGCTCCTTCCCTGACCACTTTTGCCAGATAGGTCTTATCGGCGGTGATCTCATTTATCCTCTCCCGTATCGGGTTGGTGAACCTGATAATGTCCTCGGCCAGTTGTTTCTTCATGTCGCCATATCTTATCTCGCATGAAGCATGCTTTTCCCTGAAATAGTCCACTGTGGATGGATCGGACATAACCTCCATAAGGGTAAACAGATTCTTTATTGGATCAGACGGTTCCTGGTTCGGTTTTTCAGGCCCGGTATCAGTCACTGCCCTCATAACCTTTTTTCGTATGGTCTTCGGATCGTCCACCAGGAAAATGCCATTACCTTCGCTCTTGCCCATCTTACCGCTGCCATCAAGACCGGGTATTTTTATCAGTTCCTCCCCGAAATTATATGCATCGGGTTCCGGGAAATAATCAACATTATACATGGTATTAAAGCGGCGTGCAAATTTACGTGTCATCTCGAGGTGCTGCTCCTGGTCCTTACCAACGGGTACCTTGTTCGCCCTGTGGATAATTATATCAGCAGCCATCAGGACTGGATAGGTAAGCAGTCCCGCATTCACATTTTCCGGTTGTTTTCTCACCTTCTCCTTGAAAGATGTGGTACGCTCAAGCTCACCAACATAAGCGTTCATATTGAGTAAAAGGTACAGCTCACACACCTCCGGCACATCACTCTGTATGAAAAGGGTGGCAATTTCGGGATCAACACCGCAGGCCAGGTATTCAGCCATAACCTGCCGTATATTACCGTGCAGGTCTTCGGGGTTCGGATGCGTGGTAAGCGAATGATAATCTGCTATAAAGAAATAACACTTGTTCTCATGTTGCATCTTCACAGCATTGCGTACCATCCCGAAATAATTTCCAAGATGCAGATTTCCTGTTGACCTTATGCCGCTTACTACAATATCCATCTCTGAAAAATTAAATTTCAACGCAAACCTACTTTATTTTTGATAAATTACCAATATAAGATTACAGGCCCTGTATGCTTTTACTATCTTTGCAAAAATCAGCATACTCATGGAATCAACACGACAGAAGAAAGTAGCTAGATTATTACAGAAAGAGCTGGCTGAGATACTCAGGCAAAAAACAACGGAGCTGGCCAGGGGCAAGATGTTAACGGTAACAACCGTGAGGGTCAGCCCTGACCTGAGCATGGCCAAGATATACCTCAGCATATTCCCTTCCGATGAAAATAAGAATATACTTAATAATATAACCGACAATACACCAAGGATAAGGAATGCACTGGGTGGCAAAATACGTAACCAGCTCAGGATAATCCCGGAGATAGCATTTTATCTTGACGACAGCCTGGATTATATCGATAATATTGACTCCCTGCTGAATAAGGACTAATACTGACATAATGAAATATGATCCGGTAAAAAGCCGCCTTGGTAAGATAGTCAGCAGGTCGGTATGGCTCAGAAAAATCTTCTACACCCTCCTGGATATCCTCCTGCTGCGGACCTGGCATGTTAAAAGAGCCCTCAGGAAATATGCCCTGGAAAATCCGGGGGCTGAAAATGTACTGGACGCAGGATCAGGATTCGGCCAGTACACATGGAGGATGTGGAAAATGAATAAGAAATGGAAAATCCTTGGCACTGACATAAAGGAGGAACAGATAAACGATTGCAATGCATTCATCAGCAAAACAAGAGCCAGGAATCAGGTGTCATTCAGGCTTGCTGACCTCACCTCCTATAAAGAAGATGAGAAATATGACCTCGTGCTCTGTGTCGATGTGATGGAGCATATTGAAGACGACAGGGTGGTATTCAGTAACTACTTCAGCTCACTGCGCGAAAAAGGGTGGCTTATTATTTCAACACCATCCGACAAGGGTGGATCTGATGTGCATGATGAAAATGATCACTCATTTATTGAGGAACACGTCAGGGACGGTTACAACAGTGATGAGATTTCAGAAAAACTGCAGTCGGCGGGTTTCAGGGATATAAAAACCGGTTATACATACGGCAGGCCGGGTAAAATATCGTGGAAAATATCAATGAAATATCCCATACTGATACTTAATACTTCAATGATCCTGGCCATAATACTGCCGTTTTATTATATTTTAGTGATGGCCTTTGTGATCATACTTAATTACCTGGATGTTCGTTTAACACACAGTGAGGGAACAGGCCTCCTGGTTATTGCAAAAAAATAGCAGCAGTGAGACTTTCGTTATACATAGCAAAAAGGTACCTGTTCGCGAAAAAATCGCGTAATGCAATAAACGTTATTTCCGGTATCTCAGCAGCAGGTGTCACTATCGGAACCATGGTGCTGATAATAGTACTCTCCGTATTTAACGGCCTGGAAGACATGGTTAACTCATTGTTTTCAACCTTCGATCCTGATCTCGAGGTAAGAATAAGCAGGGGTAAGGTGTTTGTTCCTACGGACGACCAGCTAAAAGCCCTCGGCGAAATGCAGGGAATAGCTGATTATTCGCTTGTCCTGGAAGAAAATGCCCTCCTCAGGTACGATGAAAAAGAGTATATAGCCACTGTTAAAGGGGTGACCGAAAACTATCCTGATATCACCGGGCTCGACAGCGTGATGTTTGACGGGTCATTCCTGCTCAAGGAGAAGAATGGCAGACCGTATGCAGTCATCGGACTGGGTGTTGCCAACAATCTCGGCATAGGCCTCAACTTTATTTCCCCGTTGATAATATATGTTCCCGAACGGCTGGGTAATGTCACCAACCCCGCCGATGCCTTTGTGAGAAAAGTAATCTTCCCATCAGGCATATTCTGCATTGAACAGGAATATGATTCGAGATATGTATATGTTCCTATTGACGTAATGAGAGAACTGCTTATGTACAATAACGAAGTCACTTCCATTGAGATCAAATTCACCGAAGGAACAAAAGCTGAGGATGTTCAACCGGTCGTTGAGGAATTATTTGGTCCCGGATATACCATAAAGAATAAATACCAGCAACAGGAAATATTCTATAAAGTAATGCAATCTGAACGGCTGGCCATTTTCTTTATACTTACTTTCATACTCATAATCGCTTCATTCAACATAATCGGTTCATTAACAATGCTTATAATCGAGAAAGAAAGGGACATCCGTGTGTTACGGAACCTGGGCGCAGATAATAATCTCATAAAAAAAATATTCATTTTCGAGGGATGGATGATATCCATTATAGGCGCAGTGAGTGGATTGATCCTCGGACTGATCATTTGCTGGCTCCAGCAAGAATTCGGGATAGTAAAACTGCAGGGTGAGACACTCCTTCTGGATGCATATCCTGTTTCCATGAGGGTGGCTGACTTCTTTGCCATACTTGGTACCGTACTGTTCATAGGATATATTGCAGCCTGGTATCCCGCTCATTATATGTCAAGAAAATACCTTAAGAATGAAAACAGTAATTAGAAATACCGGCCTTCTGATTATACTGCTGTTGTTTGCCATGCTGTCATGCAACAAAACCACAAAATCAGGTATTAAACAATCAGAAGTCATTCCTGAAAGAGAAATGGTTGAAATACTGTGCGACCTCTACCTGGCTGATGGCCTGCTCAACTATCCTCCAATAAGAAGCGACTTTTCCATGAGAGACTCCACAGATAATTATATTGATGTAATCGGTAAGCACGGCTATACAAAAGAAAAAGTAGATAATAGTATGAAATACTACTTTATCGACAGACCAAAGAAATATGCTGCGATCTATGACAGGGTAATTGAAAAACTGTCGGGTATGGAGGCCGACGTGATAGCCAGACTCTCACAGGGCACCGATCTCAACCGTAACCTCTGGAATGGAGAAAGAAGCTACAGCCTCCCCGATGTGGGTGTGAACGACCCCGTTGAGTTCAGTGTACGCACAGAGGGACTGGGCGAATATGTTATTAAAGCGAGGATAATCCTTTATGAAGATGACCAGAGTATCGATCCTCATTCACAGGTGTGGTTCTGGTACGACGACGGTACCGAAGAAGGAGTGATAATACCCTGGGAAAAGCTAGACCTGAAAAAAAACAACAGGCCCGAGGTAATAACAATGAAAATGGAGCTTGATGATCCCAGAGTGACACATATCATTGGTAAATTTCTTAATCATACCGACCAGCCGGGACACTGGGAGAAACATGCGATGGTAACAAATATTACCATTACAAGGAATGCCGGTGATACCGACTAAGAAACAGCCTGATGCAAAGATTCTCGGCACAATATATCATTACCGCTACCGGAGAAATACTAAGAAGAGGTATAATAACAACTGATAACCGGGGAAGTATTACCTCTATTATTGATACAGGGGGTGATCTCCCCGAACTATCTAAAACTGAATTTTATAATGGCATCATCATTCCTGGTTTTGTGAATTGCCACTGCCACCTTGAACTGTCTGGAATGTATAAGAATACAGACTCTCATACCGGTCTTGGCGAATTTATAAAGAACCTCAGGGAAAAAAGACCGCAGGTAAGTGTAGAATATGTAAAAGCAATTGCCGACAACGATAAAGGGATGTATGCTTCCGGGATCTCTGCCTGTGGTGATATATGTAATAGCAGCCTCAGTTTCGATGTAAAGGAGGAAAGCCCCATAAAATATATTAACTTCCTGGAAGTATACGGGATAGATCCGTCAAAAGCCGAAAAAAGGATCAGGGAGGTGATGCACCTCAAGGAAGAGGCAGGGCAATACTCCACGACATCTTATATTGTCCCTCATTCCTTCTACTCCATGTCGGCCACCCTGATGAAAAAGATAAAGAAACTTACATTAAACAACGAAATTACCACCGTGCATTACAAGGAATCGGAGCAGGAAGACAGGCTGTTGAAAGATGCCGGTGGCGGGCTCATGGAATCCTACAGGGCAATGGGTATTGACCCGGGTATGCTCTATGACCGTATACCTGATCATACCACCGGCATAAGGGATTATATCACTGGCAATGGCAATCTCATACTGGTACATAATACTTTTTCGTCTGAAGGGGATATTCAGGCAGCGGCAGAAAGAGGCAACTGCTTCTTCTGCCTGTGCCCACGCTCAAACATGTATATTGAAAATACACTGCCACCCATAAATAAACTGATGGAAGGAGACTCAGCAATAGTTATTGGTACCGACAGCTTGGCATCAAATACCAGCCTTAACATGCTTGAAGAAATGAAGATCATAAGCAGTAACAATCCCGGCATCCCGCTAGCTGAGCTCGTTGCCTGGGGCACTATCAACGGGGCCAGGGCACTGAAGATAGATAGCGATTTCGGTAGTATAGAAACCGGGAAAGCACCCGGGCTGGTGCTGATCGAGAACGTTAATCTTGAAAATTTAAGCCTTAAAGCTGAAAGCAGGGCTAAGCGTCTAATATAGAATTATTTAGTCGTATCTGAAACAAAATCTACAGCACTCCTGTCGGCAATCATCAGGTGATCATCGAACCACTTCTCAAGATAAAAGTACATCTCTTCATATACATCATTATCACCTCTCTCATAACCTTCCCTGAAGGCCAGTATTCGATCAATAAATTCCCTGTGTGAATCCCTGTGGTTATCAAACTGATCGTAATTAAGCCTCTTCATATTTATCTCTTCTCTTATCATATATTGCTCATAATAGTATGTGAGCTGGAAAAAAATATCTGAAATATCACGATCTTTCACCCCACTGGTAATAATCTTTTTCATCTGGTTGATAATTTCAAGGAATTTCTTAGCCTGCTCATCATATAGCTCATTATGCAACTCGTACTCCTTCTTCCAGGTATAAGGATCAGGATTTATTGATCTTTTCATGAGATATATTTTATTAATTCTTGCCATTAACTTCAGGATGTAAATATACAACACGGTTATGCCAATAAAATGACAATAGTCATGACATCCAGTGAATAGCACTAATCTTTAAGATTATAGTATTTTTGTTAGAAACAGCCCCACAGAATCCAGCTGATGAATAGCACTGGCAAAAAAAACGTACTAATTTATCCCCTTGACTGGGGAATCGGTCATGCAACGAGAGTACAGGTTATCGCTGCGGAATTAAGACAAAGGGGTCATAAAATATACATTGCAGCATCGCACAGATTACATCCCACTTTCGATAAATCAGTGTATGATGAACTGATAATCCTGAGGTCTGCCACAGTATATTATCCCGGACACCTGCCTCTTTGTATCGCTATTATTTTTCAGATACCAGTGCTGTTTATATCATTTCTTGTCGACCGATTTCGCCTGCCAGGTATAATTCGTAAATATGATATACACCTGGTAATCAGTGACAACCGCTTTGGGGTGTGGAACAGGAAAACATACAGCATATATATCACTCACCAGCTGAGGGTAGCTCTCCCCCGCGGGTTTGTGTTTGTCCGGCCTCTGGTTTCTGCAATACACCGGTCCGTTGCCAACAGATATGACGAATGCTGGGTTCCCGACCTGCCCGGTGATGCCAACCTCAGTCGTATGCTCTCGC
>Ga0209536_100008476_pt1 | contig 15413 bp, 14 predicted proteins | sample DeeMarSeWOR28_12_FD_187461 | JGI IMG/M metagenome (GOLD analysis project Ga0209536, IMG submission 187461) | Marine sediment microbial communities from White Oak River estuary, North Carolina - WOR-2-8_12 (SPAdes) (version 2) | ecosystem: Environmental > Aquatic > Marine > Intertidal zone >...
GCCTCGACCGGTAATACCTCCGCCGCGGCCGCGGCCTATGCAGCGCGAGCAGGTATCACTGCGTTTGTATTGATACCGGAAGGCAAAATTGCCATGGGCAAACTGGCGCAGGCGATGATGCACGGCTCCGTGGTAATCCAGATCAAGGGCAACTTCGATGATGGCATGCGCCTGGTGAAAGAAGTCGCTGAAGAAGCACCGGTAACCATTGTTAACTCAATCAATCCTTATCGACTTCAGGGCCAGAAAACCGCCGCGTTTGAAATTTGTGAAGAGCTCGGCAGCGCTCCGGACTATCATTATTTGCCAGTGGGCAATGCCGGAAATATCACGGCGCACTGGATGGGTTACTGCGAGTATGCCGAGCACGGCATCGTCAACAATCGGCCGGTGATGGTCGGCTATCAAGCTGCTGGTGCTGCCCCTTTTATCAAGGGCGAGATGGTCGACAATCCCGAGACCGTGGCAACCGCCATTCGCATTGGTCACCCGCAATCGTGGGACAAGGCGTGGGTGGTGCAAAAGGAATGCGGCGGCTGGTTCGACCAGTGTAGCGACGAAGAAATTCTGGCCGCACAAAAACTCCTGGCGGAAAAAGAGGGCGTCTTCTGTGAACCGGCCTCGGCCGCATCGCTGGCTGGCGCCATGCGTGACATTCGTGACGGCAAGATAAAAGAGGGTAGCCGCATTGTCTGCACTTTGACCGGCCATGGACTGAAAGACCCGGACACCGCTATCAAGCAAAGCACGAGACCGCTAATCAAGGTGAATGCAGAGCTGGACGCGGTCAAGACTGCGATCCTGGACAATCTCTGATTGCAGTTCAGTTAGCGAGTAAAAAAGGCCGGTGACACCGGCCTTTTTTACTCGTTATGCTGTGAACGATTTCCAGAGATTAACCTTGTTGCCCTGGGCCAGCAGCCGTTCCGCACGAGCATCGATATCGCGTTGCAGGCTGGGTTCGGTCTTGTAGCTTTCCGAAGCATCGTCTTCTCGACATAGGTTTTGCCGTCGATATCGGTTACTTCCCTGCTGCCCCGCATGTTGATATCAAGCGAGTCGAAGTGCTTGCGCGTGCAATCGGCGACGTGTTTCTGGTGAAAGTTGTTGTTGACCATTTCGGCACAATACGGGCAGCCATACTGATGAAAATAGATGAAGAGTTGCCTGTTGTTCGCCTTCGCCTCGTTAACGTCATCGCCCAGGCCAAGAAATGACTGTTTGAACCATGAGGGAATTTCAAACTGGCCGACGCCATCCACCCTCGCGCCCTGCGCGACACCGGTCAGAAACGTGAGCATTACCGGGGAGAAAAAAGCGCTTGGCTAGCACGCTCAATTTCCTCTTTCAGCAAAAAAAGTATACTTGCGCGACAGGGTGATAAAGGCAAGTATTTGTCAGACCATGGCAGACAACAATAAATCCGCGACCAACCAGCGCTATTTGACGCTCGTATTACCCGGGCTGCATGCCGATGATGACGCGGGGGCCGAAAACCTCGGCCTGGCTCGCCTCGAGTGGCTGTTGAGCCGGGCGGATCTTCAAAACGGGCCGGAAACCACCACTCTTGACGAATGTCTATTTCATCTTTTTCGGGCCCAGGTACCCGAGGGCAGGGATCTGCCAGTTGCTGCAGTTACCCGTGTACTCGACGTCGGCGTGGTGGACAATGCCTGGTGGCTGCGCGCCGACCCGGTTCATCTGCAGGCCCAGCGTGACACGCTGGTAATGGCAGAGAATGACAAGCTCGACATCACTCAATCTGAGGCCGACCAGCTGGTCCGTGAAATCCTTGCTGTGTTCGCCGACGACGGGTGGGTGCTAAAGGCACCATGTCCCGGCCGCTGGTATCTGCAGCCCGTTGATGCCCCGGATATGCAGACCACACATATCGATCTCGCACGGGGCGGAAACATCTTTCCGGCACTACCAACAGGGAAGGACGGTCAGAAGTGGCACACGATACTGAACGAGCTGCAGATTCTTTTGCATACCTCAGCTGTCAATATAGACCGTGAGGCCCGCGGTGAATTACCCGTCAACAGTCTCTGGTTCTGGGGAGGCGGCAAACTGCCCACGTTGAAAGAAACAGACTGGGTCAGGTTCTGGGGTGAGCGAACCGTTGGTGTCGCACTGGCTCGGCTTGCGCAAATACCACAAAGCGGGCGTCCAGCGACGGCAGGCCAATGGTTGGCCGAGGCCGATGCGGGTGAGCATCTGATGGTGCTGGATCAGGCGCTACAGTCGCAACAATCTGGTCAGTACGAGAGTTGGCAGGACTTTGTTGCACAGCTGGACGACAACTGGATAGATCCGCTGATCACCGCGCTGGAACGTGGCCAGCTTCAGGGGCTGACGCTGGTGATGGATAAATGCCGCCAATTCAGTATCAAGTCGAAACACCTGCGCCGTTGGTGGCGACGCCGAAGAAGTCTGCGTGCGTATAAATAGGTGTCGCCTTGGTTAGCAAACTGATTCTACGGCGCGAGATCAGCGCTGGCACAGACGATCTGCCCGGTGAATTGCACCCGGTGCTCAAACGCATTTATCTCGCGCGTCGCGTTTCATCCGCCGTTGAGCTAGACCGTTCATTGAGTCGTTTGTTGGAGCCAGGAACACTGCGTGGCATTGAAGCTGCTGTTGCCTTGTTGGCTGACGCGCTCAAGCGTCAATCCAGAATCATGGTCGTCGCTGACTTTGATGCCGATGGCGCAACCAGCTGTGCTGTGGCGGTTCGCGCGTTGCGTGCCATGGGCGCGAACGATGTGCGCTACCTGGTGCCGGATCGGGTGACCCACGGCTACGGCCTGACACCAAAAATTGTTGAGGACGCCGCAGCCCAGGCGCCGGATCTGATCATCACCGTTGACAATGGTATCTCGAGCATCGCCGGGGTTGCCGCGGCAAAACAATGCGGAATGAAAGTGCTCGTGACCGATCATCATCTGCCGGCCGAAACACTGCCCGAGGCAGATGCAATCGTAAATCCCAATCAGCCTGGCGACACGTTTGAAAGCAAGATGCTGGCGGGCGTGGGCGTGATTTTCTATGTGATGCTGGCGTTGCGCAGTGAATTACGTGAACGCGACTGGTTCGATCAGCAAGGCATTGCGGAACCTAATTTGGCACAGTGGCTTGATCTGGTGGCACTCGGCACGGTTGCTGATCTGGTGCCGCTGGATCGGAACAATCGCTTGCTGGTGGCGCAGGGCCTGGCTCGCATGAATGGTGGACAATGCTGTGAAGGCATCAAGGCGTTAGTGGCAGTATCCGGTCGAAAGATTGGCCAGCTGACAGCGGCAGACCTGGGTTTTTTTGTGGCGCCACGCTTGAATGCAGCGGGACGACTCGAAGATATGGCACTGGGTATTGAGTGCCTGCTGACCGATTCTGCCGATAGCGCCATGGCGCTTGCGTCTGAACTCGATCGTATCAACCGTGAGCGCCGCGTCATTCAGCAAGAGATGCAGGAACAGGCACTGAAAGCGGTTGAGTCACTGGATCTCGATGAAGCAGGCTTGCCGAAAGGGCTGTGCCTGTTTGACCCTTCCTGGCATCAGGGTGTTGTCGGTCTGGTCGCGTCGAAAATCAAGGAACGTTATCACCGTCCGGTAATCGCCATGGCACCCGCCGGTGATGGGGAGCTCAAAGGGTCAGCGCGATCCATTCCCGGACTACACATTCGCGACACGCTGGATGCGCTTGCTGCGCGCCACCCGGAACTACTGCAGAAATTCGGCGGCCATGCGATGGCGGCCGGCCTGTCTATTCGCGAAGCAGATCTTGGTGCCTTTACCGCGGCGTTTGATGAAGAAGTCAGCCGTCTTCTGGCTGACACGGATCTGGATCAGAAGATTTTTACGGATGGTGTGCTTGCGGGTAGTGATCTGCAGATTTCCTTTGCAGAGCAGCTGCGCGCGGCCGGCCCCTGGGGTCAGGGCTTTCCGGAACCGGTGTTTGAGGGCGAATTCCAGGTGCTCACCAGTCGCATCGTGGGTGATAAACATGTGAAAATGAAGGTGCTCGATGAGTCTGGCACGGAACTGGATGCCATTGCGTTCAATCACGCACCAGATGGTGTCGCGCCGGATTGGAGATCGGTGCGGGTGGTATATCGCCTGGACATCAACGAGTTTCGCGGTGCGCGGTCGGTGCAACTAATTGTGGAGTACATGGAGCCGCTGACGCCCTGAGCCATCAGAGTGATAACAATAAATTAAGGTAAGTCATTCCAGAATATGAAAACACTTGAGGATTTCGTCGGTAACACGCCGCTGGTCCGGTTGCAGCGTCTTCCGGGTGACACCGGCAATGTCGTGCTTGCCAAGCTTGAAGGCAATAACCCGGCTGGCTCGGTGAAAGACAGGCCCGCGCTTAGCATGATTCGTCATGCCGAGGCACGCGGAGAGATCAGACCCGGGGATACGTTGATCGAAGCTACCAGCGGGAACACTGGTATCGCGCTGGCGATGGTCGCCGCAATGAAGGGCTACAAGATGGTGTTGGTAATGCCAGAGCACATGAGCGTTGAGCGGCGCGCAGTAATGAAGGCGTTTGGCGCGGAAATCGTGCTGGTATCAAAGGAAGATAGTATGGAAGGGGCGCGTGATCTTGCAGATGACATGGAAAAGCAGGGCAAGGGCAAGGTGCTCGACCAGTTTTCCAACCCTGACAACCCTCGTGCGCATTACGAGACTACCGGTCCCGAGTTATGGCGTGATACCGACGGTCGCATCACTCATTTTGTCAGCTCCATGGGCACCACCGGTACCATAATGGGCACGGCAACATATTTTCGCGAGCAAAACAGCGAGATCCAGATTGTCGGGGTCCAGCCGCAAGAAGGTGCCTCGATCCCCGGAATTCGCCGATGGCCCGAAGAATACCTGCCAAAAATATATGATGCTTCTATAGTTGATCGCATTATCGACGTCTCGCAAGAAGAGGCTGAGGAGACGACACGTCGACTGGCCAGGGAGGAGGGCATTTTCTGCGGTATCTCTTCCGGGGGCGCGACGGCCGCCGCACTGCGTCTGTCTCAGGAAGTCGAGAACGCCGTGATCGCGGTGATTATCTGCGACCGGGGTGATCGCTATTTATCGACTGGTGTATTCCCTTCATGAAGAAGGGTGGCAAAGGGAACGAGAGAATGAATGTACTTGTCTTTGATATAGAAACTATTCCGGATGTCGATGCCGGACGCCAGATCTATGAGCTGGGCGACCTGTCTGATGAAGACGTTGCCCGCGTCATGTTCAATAAACGACGGGAGCAGACGGGCGATTCTGATTTTCTTCGCCATCACCTGCATCGTGTGTGTGCAATTTCAGTTGTGCTCCGACAAGGCAGCAGTGTCAAGGTCTGGTCGATCGGCGAGGAAACCTCGGACGAGGCAGAACTGGTGCAACGATTCTTCGATGGCGTCGACAAGTACACACCCACGCTGGTCTCGTGGAATGGCGGCGGCTTTGATTTGCCGGTACTGCACTATCGCGCGCTCAAGCACGGGGTTGCGGCGCCACGGTATTGGGAGACGGGCGACGACGACCAGTCATTCCGCTGGAACAATTATCTCAGCCGGTATCATTCCCGTCACACCGATCTGATGGATGTATTGTCCGGTTATCAGCCGCGCGCGGTGGCGCCGCTGGATCAGGTTGCGGTCATGCTCGGTTATCCCGGCAAGATGGGCATGAGCGGCGCAAAAGTCTGGGATGAATTTGTTGCGGGCAATATTGCCGCGATTCGCAACTACTGCGAAACGGATGTATTGAACACTTACCTTGTATATCTGCGCTTCGAATTGATTCGTGGCCATATTACGCAAGAGGCCTGGCAGAGCGAACACGAATTGTTGCGCAACATGCTCCGTGACGAGGGCAGGGCGCATTTAACCGAGTTTCTCGAGGCCTGGGCCTAGCCCGCAATCAATTCCACATGTCACAGGCCATTGCAGACACACCTCTCGCTGTTATCCGGCAGCGCCCCGGTGTTCGATTCAAGGGCACCGGTGAGGTGCGCATAGAATCTCTCAGCCATGACGCGCGCGGCGTTGGCCACGTCGAGGGAAAAACTGTCTTTGTCGAGGGTGCGTTGCCCGGGGAGTTGGTGGAGTACGGCATATTGCGCAGAAAACCCAGCTTTGATAATGCCACTATCACCCGGGTGCTCGAGGCCTCGCCAGATCGCGTGCTTTCACCACGTTGCGAGCATTTCGGCGTTTGTGGTGGCTGCAGCCTGCAGCATTTGCAGGATGCAGCACAATTACGTTACAAGCAGCAGATCGTGCACGAAACCTTTGAAAAGATCGGGAAGGTGCAGCCCATTCGCTGGCTGGAGCCGCTCACCGGGCCGTCATGGGGCTATCGACGCAAGGCCCGTATCGGCGCGAGGCTGGTGCCGAAGAAAGGCGGTGTACTGGTTGGTTTTCGAGAAAAGCGCAGCTCCTATATTACCGATATCAAGCACTGTCACGTGCTCGATGAGCGCGTCGCACGCCTGTTGCCCATGATGCGCCAGTTGATTGGGGAGCTTTCCTGCCCGGATCAGATACCGCAAATCGAGGTGGCGGCAGGGGACAACGAGGTAGTGCTTGTGTTTCGTCATCTGGTCGCGTTCACCCGCGAAGACCTGAGCGACCTCAAGGACTTTGCAAGCTCGCATGGCGTGCAGGTCTGGTTGCAGCCCGGTGGCCCGGAGACGGTCAAACCGCTGGCACCGGAATCGCCAGCGCCGCTTGAATACGCACTGCCGGAATTTGACGTAGAAATTCGCTTCCGTCCGACCGACTTCACCCAGGTCAACGCCGAGCTCAATCGCAAGATGGTGCTACGCGCCATGGAGTTGCTTGAACTCGATAGCGGCGATGAGCTACTGGATCTCTTTTGCGGCTTGGGTAATTTTACCTTGCCACTCGCCAGGGACTGTAAACAGGTGCTTGGGATCGAGGGCGATGAAATTCTCGTTACCGGCGCGCGCGAAAACGCCAAGCGAAATAATATTGCCAATGTCCGGTTTATGGTTGGGGATTTGTATAAAGAAAGTGAATCGCCGCCATGGGGCAATGCCCGGTTTAACAAAATGCTGATTGACCCGCCGCGCAGTGGCGCACTGGAGGTAATCAGGCATATACCCGCGGACGGGCCCGAACGAATTGTCTACGTCTCCTGTTACCCGTCAACCCTGGCCCGTGATGCAGATTACCTGGTGAATGAGCTTGGTTACCGGTTTGAAGCAGCTTGTGTCATGGACATGTTTCCACAAACCAGTCACGTTGAATCGATCGCGTTGTTTACCAGGAGTAAATAGGCGGCAATGAGTACTTACTCGATCGAAATCAGCATCGCGCAACAGCGCCTCCGGTTGAAGGGCGCCGGAGGCGAGGTGCGGATGGATGTTTCGGTATCGACGGCCGCCAACGGCGCCGGTGAAATCAACGGCAGCGAATGTACGCCGCGTGGCAGCCATGTTATTTGTGCGAAGATTGGTGCACAGGAGCCGGAAAACACTGTGTTTGTCGGGCGCCGGCCAACAGGTGAGCGCTATAGTGCTGGCCTTGCCAGCCTGCATCCCGAGCGAGACTGGATCCTGACGCGCATTCTTTGGCTTAAGGGGTGTGAGCGAGGTCGGAACCGCCTGGGAAACGTCGATACCATGCGCCGTTATATCTACATCCATGGCGCGCCGGACGAGGTGCAAATGGGTGTGCCCGGTTCACGCGGATGTATTCGCATGCGCAACGGCGAGCTTGTCAGGCTGTTTGATCTGGTTGAGGTTGGCACTCCGGTAGTGATTACAGAAGAATAGTATCGAAAGCATATATGTCACTTGGATCGCTTATGTTGGATGTGGACGGATTCGAGCTCTCTGAAGTCGAGCGAGAACGTATGCGTCATCCACTGGTGGGCGGGGTCATCCTGTTCAGCCGGAACTACGCCTCACCCGAACAAGTCGAGGCGCTGATCCGGGAAATTCACGCAGTTCGCGGCCCGGACGATCCCAAGCTGCTGGTCGCCGTGGATCAGGAAGGGGGCAGGGTTCAGCGGTTTCGTGACGGTTTTACCGAGTTACCACCAGTAAGACACCTGAGTGCGCTCTACGAGGAAAATCGCAAGCGGGCCAAACGCCTGGCGGAAGCGAGCGGGTGGCTCATGGCGACGGAGTTGAGGGCGATTGATGTCGATATCAGTTTTGCGCCCGTGCTCGATATCGATCTGGGCGTCAGTGCGGTCATTGGCGATCGTGCCTTTCATTCCGACCCACAGGTGGTCGCTGATCTGGCCCACTCCTACATGAATGGTATGAGCCGAGCGGGGATGGCAGCAACCGGAAAACACTTCCCTGGCCACGGCAGCGTTGCCCCGGATTCGCACGAGGAACTGCCCGTTGATGACCGGGAGTATGAAGACGTCCACCTGCTGGATCTGGTGCCGTTTGAACGCATGATCCACTTTGGCCTGCCTGCGGTGATGGCGGCCCACATCCTGTTTCCAAAAATTGACCGACTTGCCGTTGGTTTTTCGCCGTTCTGGCTGAAGGAAGTGCTCCGGAACCGCCTGGGATTCCAGGGGGCGATCTTCAGTGACGATCTCTCGATGAAGGGTGCTGCGATCATGGGCGACATGTCAGAGCGTGCGCAGGCAGCGCTGGCGGCCGGTTGCGATATGGTGCTTGTGTGTAACGATCCGGCAGCGGCGGACCAGGTGCTGGATCGGCTTGCACCGAACAACGATCCGGTCTCACATCTGCGGCTGGCGCGTCTGCACGGTCGACATACGGTGGATCGGACCCGCCTTGCGCTTAATGATGAGTATCGTCAGGCTGTACATATGGTGCTGAATACCGTCTAGCAGTACAATCGCGCGCATTCGGGCTAGCCCGTAAACCGTTGGCAGGATGGCATGATCAAACCACTACCAAAATTGAAGCTGGAGAGTTTTAACAATCTCACCAAAACCCTGAGCTTCAATATTTACGATATTTGTTATACCAAGAGTGCCGAGGCACAATCGGAATACATTGCCTATATCGACGAGGCCTACAATTCCGAGCGCCTGACAAATATCCTCACCGAAGTGGCCGATATCATTGGCGCCAATATCCTTAATGTCGCGCACCAGGACTACGAGCCGGAAGGTGCCAGCGTTACCATGCTTATCGCCGAGTTGCCGCTTACGTTGCCACTCGATAAATCAGAGGCGCCTGGTCCGCTACCGGACTCAGTCGTCGCTCATCTCGACAAGAGCCATCTCACGGTCCACACCTATCCGGAACGACATCCCGACAACGGTATCAGCACCTTCCGTGCTGACATTGATGTATCGACGTGTGGAGAGATATCGCCGTTGAAGGCACTGAATTTCCTGATCCACAGCTTTGAGTCGGATATCGTGATTGCAGATTACCGCGTGCGCGGGTTTACCCGTGATATCAAGGGAAAGAAGCACTATATTGACCATAAGATACACTCGATCCAGAATTTCATGGACAAGGGCACCCTGGACCGCTATCAGGCGGTCGACGTCAATGTCTACCAGGAAAATATCTTCCATACCAAGATGATGCTGAAGGACTTCAATCTTGAGACCTATCTTTTCGGGGTGGAAGAGCGCGATCTGTCGCCCCGGGAAAAAACGACGGTGATCAAGCGGCTACAGCGGGAAATGTCCGAGATATTCTACGGCCAGAATCTGCGCTAGCCAGCGCAAAACCGCTGTAATTGCTCCGCAAAACCTGAACTAATTCACATTGGTGGTTTGCCGGTAGCGCAAATGTTACATAACTTACTGATAATGATAACAATTATAGTATTTCTTCACTTTTTTCGCTCCCTGTACAGCCTCATAACCGCGGACTAATATAATGGCGTGGGGTGTAATTCGGGAACAAGGCATAAGATTTGCCGAGGGTCCGCATATAATAAATGCATAATGCTCAGCTAGCATGGCTAGCGTGCCAATTCGGGAAAAAATAATGTCACCAATCGATACGGATATCAGCGCAAAAGAATCCGTCTACCATAAGAAAGTCCATGCCAGGGATATTCAGGTCGGCATGTACGTCTATCAGCTCGACCGACCGTGGATCGAGACTCCTTTTATGTTCCAGGGCTTCGTGGTGCAAACCGACGAGCAGATACAGGAACTGCAAAAACATTGTCAGTGGGTAATTATCGATACCGAGAAGGGTGCCGATTTTGATCCTTCGAAAGGCAATTTGCGCGATTTCCAACAGCGCAGCAAAACTCTTGAAGATGAAGACACTGAAATTCGCAAGAAAGTCCAGGCATTGGCGAACGTCAAGGATGAAGCGGAGGTAATACGCAAGCCATATCCGGACAATGTTACCTTTGAAGACGAGCTGGTACGGGCCAAGGAGATTGAAAGCGAGGCCCGGCAGATCATGAACAAGGCAATGGACGATGTTTCCAAGGGAAACAATATCGATCTGAAGCTTGCGACCAAGGCCGTTGGCCAGATGGTGGACAGTATTATCCGCAACCCGGATGCGATGGTCTGCCTGAGTCAGCTCAAGGACGTGAACGAATATACCGCCCTGCATAGCATACGGACTGCAATTGTTGCGCTGGCGTTTGGCCGGCATCTGGCGTTAAGCCGCGACGAGCTAAATGTTGTCGGCATGGGTGCACTGCTGCACGACGTGGGCATGGCCCGTCTGCCGAAAGAGATTCTGGAAAAACCCGGTGGTTTGTCGGTTGAGGAATTCCAGACAATGTCTAACCACGTAAAGTGGGGCGTCGAGATTCTGCAAAATTCCGGTGGTGTCCCTCAAGGTGTTATCGAAATGGTGGAACAGCACCATGAGCGAGGCGATGGAACCGGCTATCCAACCAAGCGAACGGCCAAGGCCATTTCACCCGCCGGTGCAATTGCGGCAATTGTCGACGTCTACGACGCTATCACCAGTGATCGCCACTACAGCGGCGGCCTGTCGGCGGAAGAGGCGCTTAAGCGCATGTATGAGTGGCGCAAGAAGGATTTCAAACCACAAATGGTTGAGGAATTCATCAAGTGCATGGGAATTTTCCCCATTGGCAGCCTGGTCGAACTCAGCACCGGGGCAATCGGCGTGGTCATCACAATTAACCGTGCCCGTCGCCTTAAGCCAAAAGTGGCGCTGGTACTTACACAAAGCGGTACACCGTTTTCGCACCGGTTTATTGCTGATTTGTCTGACGAACGTTATACCGGTGCGGAAGAGTTAAAGATCAAGCGCGTGCTGCCGTCTGGCGCCCACGGCATCAACCCGATGGATTATATCGTCCAGCTGTAAGGCAGGCCGGTCTCAGGCCCGTTCCACGTACTCACCAGTATCGGTATTTACCTTGACCTTGTCGCCGGCCTCAATGAAGGTCGGCACGGTCACCACCAGGCCGGTCTCCAGTGTTGCCGGCTTGCCGCCACCAGCCGCCGTCTGCCCTTTTATTGCCGCATCCGTTTCCGTCACTTCCAGCACGACATTTGCCGGCAGATCTAGGCCAATCGGGCTCTCATTGTGGAAGGCCACCTTCACGTCGGTGTTTGGCAACATGTATTTCGCCTGTTCTTCCAGGTCCTCTGCAGTAATGCCGATCTGCTCGTAGCTTTCGCTGTCCATGAAGATGTAGTTGTCGCCATCCAGGTAGAGGTACTGCATATCGCGCACTTCGACATGGGGTTTTTCAACCTTGTCCTCAGAGCGGAAGCGCTCGTTCAGCTTGGTGCCGGCGCTAAGCTCCTTCATTTCAAGTTGCACAAAGGCGCCGCCTTTCCCCGGCTTCACGTGGGATTTTTTCAGGACTCGCCAGAGCTTGCCGTTGTATTCAATCAAACCGCCTACGCGGACATCGAACGCTGAAATTTTCATAGAGACTGCTGTGTCGTGCTGTTGAGGAGCGCGCATTCTAGAGACTGGTCAGGCTTTTTTCAAAAGAAACCGCGTGTTGACCCAGCTGGAGTCAGGTAGATGCCAGTGGTTTTGCTCACGGCGGGCATATACCGTAACCGAAAAAGATAACAATTAACTAATTAAATCAATATGATATAGTCTTTACCTAATGTTTATTCTATATTGAGGGGCGCAAGGATGCGATCCGGACACCGTGTTATTCTTGCCCAATCCCCATCGTACTAGCGACAGAGACAATTGTAATTCCATGCCAGAGTTTGACCCTAGCTGTACTCGCTGTCCAAGGCTGGCGGACTTCCTCGGCGAAGTCAGGCTGAAGCATCCGACTTACTACGCGAAACCGGTACCGGCATTCGGCGATCCCGACGCCCGTTTGCTGATTGTCGGGCTCGCGCCGGGGATGCACGGGGCCAATGCCACCGGCAGGCCCTTTACCGGCGATTTCGCCGGAATCCTCCTTTATCAAACGCTGCACAAGTTCGGGTTTGCCAGCGCACCTGAGTCATTGAATCGCGACGACGGCCTGACACTGTCCAACTGCCGTATCACCAACGCGGTGAAGTGCCTGCCACCTGAAAACAAACCTGTTGGTGGCGAAATTAATACCTGCAATGATTTTCTGGCAGACGAGTTGAGCGCACTTGCCGACGGCAGCCTGGTCATGGCCCTGGGCACCATCGCTCACCGGGCAGTGCTTCGCGGTCTCGGCAAAAAGCAGAGCCAGTTCAAATTCGCCCACGGTGCTGTACACCCGCTGGAAAGGTCACTGACAATGATCGACTCCTACCATTGCAGTCGCTACAACACCCAAACACGCCGCTTGACGCCACAAATGTTTGAGTCGGTATTCAAACAGGCCAGGGACTTCCTGGAACGCTAATCGTGGACCTGTCGGACCCAAAATCGTTTGTGCGCAATCTGCCGAACAGTCCCGGCGTCTACCGCATGATTAGCGAGGACAAGAAGGTAATCTATGTTGGCAAGGCGCGCGACCTTAAAAAGCGTGTCGCCAGTTACTTTCGCGCATCCGGATTGTCGCCGAAGAATGAAGCCATGATGCAGTTGGCGAAGGCGATCGAGATCACGGTTACGCATACCGAAAACGAAGCGTTATTACTCGAAAATAACCTGATCAAGGCGGAGCATCCGCGATTCAACATCCTGCTTCGAGATGACAAGAGTTACCCCTATCTCTATCTCTCTACCAAAGACGAATATCCACGTCTGGATTTACACCGCGGGGCCCAGAAAAGACCCGGACGCTACTTTGGCCCTTATCCATCCGTCACCGCGGTACGCGAGAGCATGAACCTGTTGCAGAAGACGTTTGGAATTCGCCAATGCAATGACAGTTTTTTCCGCGCACGCTCCCGGCCATGTCTGCAGTACCAGATAAAGCGCTGTTCCGGTCCATGCGTGGGACTCGTGGACAAGGATGCCTATGCCGCTGACGTTCGACACATTGTGATGTTCCTGGAAGGCAAGAGCCATGCAATGGTAGAGGAGATGATCAAGGAGATGGAGCGCGCCTCCGAAGCGCGTGACTACGAGAAAGCCGCGATATTCCGGGATCGCATCGCGGCACTAAAGCGCACCCAGGAGAAGCAATACATAAACAGCAGCGGCGGTAATATCGATATCATGGCGCTGGCGGTTGAAAAGGGGCTCGCCAGTGTCGAGGTGATGTTTATTCGTGATGGCAGGCAGCTGGGAAGCAGGAGCTATTTTCCCCAGCGAACCGAGGGTGCCGATGAAAGCGACATCCTGTCCGCGTTTGTGTCCCAGTATTACGCCGGTAAACCCGTGCCGGCCACGATCTATGTTGATCGGCAGATTGCCGACATCGAGCTGCTTCGCGCCGCGTTGGTGCAACAGGCAGACCATGGCGTGAAAATATCGATCCCGTCTCGCGGTACACCGCGTCGCTGGCTGGAAATGACGCAGATCAACGCGCGCGATGCATTGCGTCGCCAGTTAATCAGCCGCAGCAGCATGCGTCAGCGGTTTGAGGCACTGCAAGAGGCATTCGGTCTCGATGCCGTACCGGAACGTATCGAATGTTTTGATATCAGTCATACGCAGGGAGAGGCGACGGTCGCCTCCTGCGTCGTATTCTCCCTAGAGGGCCCGGTCAAAAGTGATTATCGGCGATTCAACATCGAGGGTATTCAGCCAGGCGATGACTATGCCGCCATGACCCAGGCGCTGACCCGACGCTATCGACGCATGAAGGAGGGCGAGGGCAAGTGGCCCGATATCGTCTTGATCGATGGCGGTAAAGGCCAGTTAGGCAGGGCCGAAGCGGTGATGCGCGAGCTCCAGGTGCGCGAAGTGAAACTGATCGGTGTCGCCAAGGGACCCGGGCGTAAACCCGGGCTTGAGCAGCTGTTCTTGTCCGGCCAAAAACTGGCCACTATACTGCCCGCTGATTCGCCGGCCCTGCACCTGATCCAGCAGGTGCGAGACGAGGCACATCGCTTCGCCATTGCCGGCCATCGACACAAACGGGGTAAGGCAAGGCGTCAGTCCCGACTGGAAGAAATCCCGGGAATTGGCGAGAAACGCAGGCAGAGCCTGTTAAAGCGCCTGGGAGGGTTGCAGGAGGTCGCCAGGGCAGGTGTCGAGGACCTGGCCAGTGTGCCCGGTATCAGCCCGGACCTGGCAAAAAAAATATATGATGTGTTTCATTCACAGGATTCCTGAGTTTTGCTGAATATTCCAAACATTCTCACGTTGATGCGACTGGCATTGATCCCGGCGCTGGTGGTGGTCTATTTCATGCCGGGTCGTTGGCCAGCTGTAATCGCGACCGCCATTTTCGTTGCCGCCGCGCTCACTGACCTGCTGGATGGCTACCTGGCCCGCAGGCTGGGGCAGGCCTCGGCGCTCGGCGCTTTCCTTGATCCGGTGGCGGACAAACTGGTCGTGGCGGCGGCACTGGTCCTGCTAGCGTCGGATCCGCTGGTTCATAACCATGTTTGGGATAATCGTTTGTTTGTGGTCATGGTGCTGGTGATTATTGGCCGCGAAATTACCGTTTCGGCCCTGCGCGAGTGGATGGCCGAAATTGGCAAGCGCAAGAAAGTGGCCGTCTCGTCCCTGGGCAAGGTGAAGACAGTAATGCAGATGGTGGCAATCTCGTTTTTACTGTTTCGGGGCAACTTGTGGTCGATTCCGATCATGACCATTGGCGAGATCCTGCTCTATCTGGCTGCGATCCTGACCCTGATGTCGATGTTTAGCTACTTGCGGGCGGCATGGCCGGCCCTATCCAGCGGCGGCTCCTGAGAAGGGCAAAAACCCGCGCTTGACAGAGACAGACGCATACATACAATACGGAGCCCGCGCGGGAATAGCTCAGCTGGTAGAGCACAACCTTGCCAAGGTTGGGGTCGCGAGTTCGAATCTCGTTTCCCGCTCCAAAAGACAGGGAAGGGCGATAAATCGCCTTTCCCTTTTTTGTTAGATCGGGGTCAATTATCATTGATCCCTTATGGCTGGGTGGC
>Ga0209536_100008477_pt1 | contig 15413 bp, 11 predicted proteins | sample DeeMarSeWOR28_12_FD_187461 | JGI IMG/M metagenome (GOLD analysis project Ga0209536, IMG submission 187461) | Marine sediment microbial communities from White Oak River estuary, North Carolina - WOR-2-8_12 (SPAdes) (version 2) | ecosystem: Environmental > Aquatic > Marine > Intertidal zone >...
GACCGATCAACACGCGTCAACGGCGCCGGGCTCGGGGACTCGCCCGCCAGTTGTCCCGGCGCGGCATCTCCTGCCTGCCGATGGACGATCGCACTTCGGGCGATCTCATCTTCTCACCACCCTTCCGCCACGGGGACGAGCGATCACCCGGCGGTTGGGTCGTGATGGTCTGTGTCAAAACCACCACGACATGCTTGGTTCACATGTCGGACACGCAACTGTTGAATCCAGAGGCTCTGACGTGGGCTCTGCAACGGCGGCCGGCGATCGTGATCACGTCGGGGCCTCCTCTCTATCTGCCCCAGCTCGGCTCCGAACAAATATCGGTGGCCCAACAACATCTGCTTCGCCTCGTGGAGCGAGTGCCCCACGTCGTTCTCGATCATCATGTTCGCCGAGGAGGGGACATAGGAGGATTTCTGGACTCGGCCACCGACCTGGCTGCGGCGAAAGGTCACCGCTTGGAGAGCGGCGCCGCGTCCCTGGGACAGGAAGATCGTCTTCTGGAGGCCAACCGGAAACGACTGTACGGTCGCGACTGAGCCGAGGTGCGACTTCCGCTCGCGGCAGGAGCGCCGATGAATCGTGTTGGTGTTGGTGTTAACAAAGGTTTCAGGGTCCCCTCCTATCGCCTATCGAAAAAACCCCTCTGAATTATAAGGATATACGCTTGTAATTCAGAGGGGGTTCGGAGGACATATACGACCTCCGCTTCGTTCCACTCGCACCCGGAAAGTCATTTATTCTTCTGCCAGGTGCACTTTGGCCTCGTTAACTTTGGGAGTATGAACCGGCCGGATCACGAAACCACCGTCAGCCTCACCCGCCTGCACATCCAGCTCCGCTGTCTGTTCCGGTAACACCTCACCGGCCAGGATCAGATCCGCCAAACGGTCCTGTACTTCACGCTGAATAACACGCTTGACAGGCCGCGCGCCGAACACCGGATCGAAACCCATCTCGGCGATCTTCGCCACAGCTGCTTGTGTCCACGTCAAGCCGATCTCCTGTTCCGCGAGTGCGTGAGTCACCTTGGCCAACTCCAACGTGACGATCTTCTCGATCACTTCACGCGAAAGGCTGTTGAAGCGTACAATACCGTCCACACGATTCAGAAATTCCGGCCGGAAGAAGCGACCCAGCTCTTCGGTCATTTCCTTGTTGATCTCCCACTGCGCTTTCTCGTTGGCATCCAACCGCGGCTGGAAACGTTCATCCTGGCAAATATTACTCGTCATCACCACCAGTGTGTTGCGAAAGTCCACCACGCGGCCCTTACCATCGGTCAAGCGGCCATCGTCCAGGAGCTGCAACAGAACATTCATGACCTCGGGATGCGCCTTCTCTACCTCGTCCAACAGAATCACACTGTAGGGGTGGCGGCGAACTGCTTCGGTGAGCTGGCCGCCTGATTCGAATCCCACGTAACCAGGCGGTGCGCCGATCATGCGAGCTACCGAGTGGCGCTCCATATACTCACTCATGTCCAATCTAATGAGATGATTTTCATCGCCGAAGAGCTGCTCGGCCAGGGCTTTGACCAGCTCGGTCTTTCCCACGCCCGTGGGCCCCAAGAACAAGAAGGACCCCAATGGTCGGTTGCGATCCGTCAACCCGGCGCGGGAGCGGCGAATGGTTCGCGCCACGTTCTGCACCGCAAAGTCCTGTCCCACGACCCGCTGGGTGATGCGGTTTTCCAAGTCACGCAGCTTGGATGCTTCGTCTTCCACCAGCCGCTGAGCAGGGATACCCGTCCACTTTGCAACGAGATAAGCAATGTCGTCCTCGTCCACCTCCTCCTTCAACAACGGGCTGTCACCTTGGATCTTCTTGAGCTCCTCTCTGGCGGTTACCAGGTGTCGCTCTAGCTCTTGTGCTGTTGCATACTTCAGCTCAGAAGCTCGGGCCAGATCGCCTTGGCGCTGGGCCGCCTCGATCTGGAGTCCAATCTGTTCCTGTTTCCCTTGCAGCTCACGGATTTTATCGATGGCTTCCTTCTCTTCTCGCCACCTGGCCTTCACCCTCTGCAGCTGGTCATTCAGCTGGTTGATCTGGCGGTCTATGGCCTCGCGGCGGGCCACGGCAGCTTTGTCCTTTTCTTTCTTCAAAGCCAACTTTTCCATCTCGAGCTGGTTCAAATGACGCTGCAAGTCGTCCACCTCGCTGGGCACCGAGTCGATCTCCATGCGTAGGCGCGAGGCAGCCTCATCCATCAGGTCGATCGCCTTGTCCGGTAGCATGCGGTCACTGATATAGCGCTGCGAAAGCTTGACCGCGGCTACGATGGCACTGTCGGCAATGCGAATTCCGTGGTGAACCTCGTACTTCTCCTTCAGGCCGCGCAGAATGGCAACCGCCTGTTCTCTGGTGGGCTCCTCCACGAGCACCGGCTGGAACCGCCGTTCCAGGGCAGGGTCGTTCTCGATGTGTTTGCGGTACTCGTCTATTGTCGTCGCACCCACGCAGTGCAGCTCACCACGTGCGAGGGCCGGCTTCAGAATGTTGGATGCGTCCATGGCCCCCTCGGCCGCGCCCGCTCCTACGAGAGTATGCATCTCGTCGATGAAAAGAAGAATTTCACCTTCTTTTTCTGTGACTTCCTTGATGACTTTCTTGATGCGATCCTCGAACTCGCCACGGTACTTGGTGCCAGCCAGCAGTGCCCCCAGGTCCAGAGCCACCAGCCGCTTGCCCTTCAATCCCTCCGGGACGTCACCCTCGATGAGACGGCGGGCCAGTCCCTCGACGACAGCCGTCTTGCCTACCCCGGGAGGTCCAATCAGGACGGGATTGTTCTTGGTGCGACGGCTGAGGATTTGGATCACCCTTCGGATCTCCTCGTCACGTCCGATTACCGGGTCGATCTTGCCATCACGGGCCGCGGCACAGAGATCGCGAGCGTACCTGTCCAGTGCAGATTGCTGACCATCGCCCATACCGCTTTCATCGTCACCTTCGTAGGCTTGATCAGACCCGCTTGTCTCCAAAGCCCGCGCGACTTTTTCAGGCGTGACGTCGAAGGTTTTGCAGAGGCTGCCAGCCCGACCGCTATCGGCGGCGAGCGCCAACAGAAGCTCGCGCGTACCGATCATGCCACCGGACCTCTGCTTCGCCAGGGTTTGAGCTTCGAGCAGAACTTTTTGCAATTCTCGACTGGGATTGGGCACCTCTTTCGAGCTAACCGTCGGCAGGCTCTTGAGCTCCTGCTCGGTGGTACGCACGATGAGTGCTGGATCCAACTCCAGGCTACGCAAGGTATTAGACGCAATGCCGGGTTCGCTCAGCAAAGCCCACAGCATGTGCAGGGTTTCCAGCTCGGCGTGACCCAGTTCGTAGGCCTTGTTCTGCGCCTTCTGCAGTATTTCTATGGCGTTGACTGTCCAGTTCTTCATTGTGATCAACTCCCCTGATTCCATTGGCATCCGATTCCCCTGAGGGACGGATGCATTCGCAGTATATCATGTTGGGTTTTGCAGATCGCGTGCCAAGAGGTTCCATCTGGTCGATGGCGTGATACCTGAATTAAAAGGTTGGAATACAATGAGATACATGGAGATCTGCGCAAGAAGAAAAAATGAGCAAAGTGTCAGATGTCTGCCACTCGACAAATGTGACGTATTGTCATGACACAATGAGACTATGGGGTGTGTTTGAGTCCACATACCTCCGATTGGCACTCCACGGCGTCGCTTTCAGGCTCGCAATTGCCGCAATAGAAGCCCACTGTCTCCTTCCACCTCACCTCGGTCAGGGGACAGGAGTCCATAAACTCGAGGAACTCCACCAATCTCTGCAGAATATCGGCGGAAACAGCATGTTCCATCTTGCATGCGGCTTCTTGAGCCGTTCCCTCGTCGAGAGCCAGAACCTGAACCAGGAAATCACGCAAGGTCTTGTGGCGCCGGACCACGTTACTGGCCACCTTATGGCCCGCAGCTGTCAAGGTGATGATGTCATAGGGGGCATAGTTGATGTATCCCCTCTCGGAAAGAGCACGTAACGCCTGGGTCACGGAGGAGTTGTGCACACCCATCCGCAAAACGATGTCCTTGGCGCGCGCGGCACGTTTTTGGTTGCAAATGTGATAAATGGCTTCGAGATAGTCTTCTAAACTGGCGCTCAGCGGCTTTATCGGGGTCATGATGGCAGCCTTCTCTGTTATTACCAAAATATTTTTGTCGTCCGTTAAAATGTTTAATCCATAACTAAATATGACATCTTGCTTTTCATTGTGCCAGGAGTACTTTCGGGTTCTATTGATTCAATCGCGTACTCATCAATCCAGATCGAAACGAACCGCTGTGACCACCCAGGCCGAGACAGCCCGGCCATCTATTTTGCCAGGGCTGAACTTCCACTTTGGTACCGTATTCAACACACTGTCATCGAACAAACCTTCCGGCTTGGCTTCTAAGATCACGACGTCTCCGACGGTTCCATCCTCCCGGATAAGGAGCTTGAACCGTACGGTCCCTTCGATTTCCCGTTGGCGTGCCTTGAATGGGTAAGGAGGTGGCACCCTGAAGACGGCCAGAGGGGGCTGATCCAAGTCACCGGAATCGAATATGTACCGTCCTCCGGCCAAGTCGTTTTTCGAGATGTCACTCAAATCGATAACGACGCCCACATCGAGATCAGTCGGTAAATCGAGGGCGGGAGGGAGCAAGTCTGGCACGAGATCTAACTGAGGCTTCGGTTCGGGTTTTTCCGGCTCGCGAACCACTTCAGGCTCTGGCGTTTCAGGAAGCGGCAAAGTTACCAGATTGACATTGACGGTATCGGTTATCTCAGGCAGCCCGGACCTCTCGTTCGCCAGATACCAGGCCAGCCCGAACAGACCGATAGTTACAACGACCGCAACAATACCGGCCGTAAAAAAGCGTAGCCAGGTCCGCCCTTTCACTTTCTATAGCCTCTCGTGCTTTCGATACGTCACCATTGGCTCCTACGAATGGCCTGGGAAAATGATACCACGTTAAAAGCCGGCGACGACTCGAAAAGGCTCATAAAGGCTCATCGGCCGAAACTAGGCGGGAATCCCATACCGCTTGAGCCAGCGGTAGAGAGTCTGGCGGGAAACACCGAGATGGCGGGCTGCCTCGGCCTTGTTGCCGCCGGTCTCTTCGAGCTTTTGAATGACCCTACGACGCGTAATGTCATCGGTGTCGCCATTGTGGGAGGGACCGGTCAAGATGATCGCCTCAGGTCCGGCACCGAGCTGTACAAATGTCCGGCCTTCGGATTGCAAGCTGATGTGGGCTCGTTGTGCCACCATGATCACCTCGCGCACGTTTCCGGGCCAGCTGTAGCGTCGTAAGGCTTGAATACTATCATTGCCGAAGTAGTGCCACACCGTGGCCGGCTGACCCGAGATGCGACTCAAGTAGTGCTGAAGCAAAGGCAGAATATCGTCACGTCGCTCACTCAAGGGTGCCAAATTGATCTCAAGCACTTTGAGGCGAAAGTTCAGATCCTGACGGAAACGCTTCTCGGTCACCAGTTGATCCAAATTGGAATTGGTCGCAGCCACCAATCGTATATCGGCGGAGAACTCCTCAGGGTCTCCAAGCCTCGTGTAGGTGGCTTCCTGCAATAACCGCAGTAATTTCGGCTGCAATTCCAGCGGTAGCTCTCCCACCTCGTCCAAGAACAAAGTCCCACCATCAGCCTGGGCGACGAAACCAGGACGATCATTCTCGGCACCAGTATAAGCACCCTGACGATGACCAAAGAACTCCCGCTCGAAAAGGGTGGCTGGTATCGCTGGGCAGTTCACGGCCACGAATGGTTTACCACTACGAGCGCTATGCTGGTGGATGCGTCGTGCGATGAGTTCCTTGCCAGTCCCGGTGGCTCCGGTCACGAGCACGGGCTCATCGAAACCAGCGTAAGTGTCCGCTCGCTGAATAGCACCCCGCATCTGGGACGAAACTGCAACCACATCCCCGTTTATCTTCGCCTCAGCGCTGGAGATGATACCCCGGGCTTTGTCTTGGGCGCCGACTTGCTGAAGGTGCAACCAGGCGAGACTCGAAAAAACTTGGTCGGCAGCCTCGAGCCAGGTAGGAACCCCAAGCCCCCGGAAAAGCTGCTGCGCGGAAATGGCGTGCTGCAAAGCTTCCTCGAGGAGACTGTTGGGCAAACTCTTCTTGCGGCCGGTCTTTGTCCTGGCCTCGAGGAAACGAGCCGCCCAGAGGTGTGCCATAGCCAATTCGTGCCGGGCATGGATGCCCTCCAAGAAAGCCAAGGCCGTTTCGATGGAGCTATGGGCCTTTTTCCAATCCTTCAACTTTGCCGCCGCCGCAGCCATACAGCGCAAGATGACACCTTCCTCGAAACGATCCCCTTGGTGGGCAGCCATTCTGCGCGCACGCTCCAACAACGGCAGTGCTTCGGAAGGTCGGTCCATAAGCTCCAAGCACTCACCATCGCGGCGAAGTAATTCCATGACAAGATCACCCTCGGGCGCAATTCTCTGGGCGATGGCCAGGCCCCGGGCGTAGTAGCGCCGAGCTTCACGTGGTTTACCTTCATCTCGTAGCACGTCGCCGAGAAACTCGAGAGCCAAACACTCCTCTCGAGCCAAGTGGCGTTGCGTTGCGATAGTGTAAGCGGCCATGAGATTACTGCGCGCGGTCGTGAAATCACACACGAGGCGGTACACGTTGCCAAGGGCGATTTTAGCCCTGCATAACAGGTTCGGAGACTCGACTTCATGATGCGCTTGGACAGCCATCGCCAAATACTGCTGGGCTCCTTCGTAGTCGCCCTTCTTGTAATTGGCGAGCCCGATATTGAGGTAATTGTCACCGATTCTACGGGTCAGCTTGAGCTCCTCGTTGATTTCCAAGCTTTCATGCAGCCATATTAAAGAATCTTCATACTTAGATTGTTGAAATGCGATGACCCCGAGTACATTGCAGACTTCCGCCTGTTCTTTTCTCTTCTTGAGTACTCTGAAAAATGCGTACGCTGCTCCACAATCTTCGAGCGAAGCCTTGAGCTGCCCGAGCTTCAATAGAGTGTTCCCGCGGATAAAGAGGAACTCGGCCAAGAGCGGATGCAAGCGGCCGGAATAGCGCTCGATGTGCGGATTCGCCTCTTCGATGATCTCCTGGTAACGCCCTTCACTCCACATGATCCATAGCTCAATCAAAACAGCTTCCGGGTCGGTTTCCGGGAGTAATCCCTCCGTAAAAGACCTCCGCAACCATTCGCGGCACTCTTCATATTGTCGTAACTGGTGGAGATTCCAAGCGACAAGAATGGCCCCATCACGAACGCTGGGTTCCCCTCCTGCTGCCGCGATGTCCACTGGGTTCAGCAGAGCTTTCTTGAGGATGGCCAGAGATTCTGTGAATCTCTGTTCCTCATATAGTTGTTGGGCAGACTCGTACTGCTCTTTTCTAAGCTTCAAACGGAAAGCTGGCAGCAGACCTTCCGGATAAGCCTGATTATGCATGAGGACGCCTCACTTAGTCATGCCTCAACGCCCACCCGCAGGTATCCTCAATAAGCGATACACAAAGAAGGTGCACGTCGTTCCCCCCAGAATGCCAGAAAGCGGGCGTAGAAAGCCTGGCACTCGCGTGTCGTCTCTTGGCCGTACGGGGTGGTGCGGAACGTGGCCGTAAGTGGATCCCGTTTCCCCGCTGTCTTGTTCCATGAAAATCAACCCGTCGAGATCACGACCATCTCTCCTCTCACCACCTACGGGATCGCCATCGTGGCCTTCCATCCCGAAGTAATCGTCTCCTCCGTTCGAAATATACGGAGCGCGGGAAAACGCCACGTTCGGCGCTCCGAGATAGACAAGGAAGGCGATGACAAGGGCTAAGGCGCCGACCCTTTTGTGACGCGTAACAAATCTCAAGCTGACCATAATGTTACTCCATTGAAACGTGTGGTCCCCACAATTGCGACAACGAAGTGCCTATTTCCCCTCAACCAAGCTTCGCTGCTCACTCAGAGACCCCTCCCCACAACCCACATATGTGATATCAATATACGGATTCACACAATACGGGAAAAGAGGCCGTCAACACAAATGCTGATGGTCGAGCAGTTTCCCATGGCTTTGTTGAAAACAACCTGCTTTCACCATGTGACACTATGAGCGTTATGTGTGGTGATGGAACACAATTTTTGCATTTCAAATGCTCTTGAGACACATCCATGTGCCAGCGATACGTCTCATAATTGTCGAATTTCCAAATGGCAGCTCGACTCGAGTCATATAATCTTATCTATTTTTTACAGTTAGAATTTTATACCGCTTCTTGGCACCACTATTGCACCTGGTAAAACCAAGTCACGTAGCCTATTTCCCCCCCAAGCAGCGTGGCGGCAGGGAGCAGCGAGGTGGGGCTGCCCGACCCATGCAGCCCCGCCACAAAAGTACCAAGCAGGCCCAGAAGCGGCCGGTCTGGATCACGCCAGTGAGCAGCGATAGTGATCCCACCGGCCGCTTCACTTTATTATCGATCAGGAAATGGGAACCACTACGGTTGGTGCAGGGAAAAGCTATCGAAAAATCGGATGATTTCCGGATCGGCGAACAGCTGACCCGTGGCCTTCCAGGCTGCCAAGATGTAGATCCTCTCGCGCAGTAGGAGACCTTCGAGCATCAACTGGCCGGTATCACCCGGTTCCTGACACCGCAATTGAATTCCCTCGAATTCGCCACGTCTAAGTGCGCGCTGATCTAAAATTTCGACTCCGAAGGATTGCATGACATCTTTGCAGATGTCGATTACCCGCGGTGGGCCGGGAGGACCACCGAATTCGCCCCTCTCCTTGTAAAACACGGTAACCGAGCATCCTTCGTTCGGGCGATCTTTCCGGTCACAGAAAACATGGATTTTTAGAAAATCGTGGGGATCATCGCTGTTTGGATCGGATTGACCCTGGTATCGGATCGTGCTGCATCCATCGGGCCAGACGACTTGGAATTCGCCTTCTGGCGAGTTATAAGAGACGGTGCCAGTTATATCAGTCAGGACATTGGCCTGTGTCGAATCAGCCTGCTCACCGCTCGTGGTGATATCTTCCTTTTGTCCATTGCTTTCAGCGCCCCCGCAACTCAACAACACTGAATACAGCGGTAAAACAGCAATGGAAAAAATCAGAGATAAGCGCATGACTATCTCCCCTCACCCCATTCTTCTTCCACCTGGTCGATGAGACTAGTGAAGAGCACAAAAACCTCTTCAACGGGCTGTGGTCGAGTTATATCCACACCTGCAAGCTCTAAGGTTTCTACCGGATATCGATGATTCCCTGAACGAAGAAAGTCCAGGTAACGCTCTCGCGCTTCATGGCTGCCAGCAAGGATCCGTTGCGAAAGCACTGTTGCGGCAGCGTAAGCCGTTGCGTACTGGTACACGTAATAATTATAATAAAAATGGGGCACCCGGCACCATGCGTACGGGCTCCTTTGAGAATCAAACTCCACTTGAGGACCCCAATATTTCAGTAACATTTCCTGATATAAATCCCCCAACATGTCAGCAGTCAGCGTTTGGTTCCCCTCCACTGCTCTGTGCATTCTAAATTCGAATTCTGCGAGCATCGTCTGCCTGACCACGGTGGAATTGATCTGATTCAAATAGTAATCGAGGAGATAGAGTTTTTGGGCTCTATCGGTGCATTGATCGAGCAGAAAGTGCGACAGCAACATCTCGTTACAAGTTGACGCCACCTCGGCCGTGAAAATGGGATAGTCACCATAAACATAAGGCTGACTTTGAGTTGTTAAATAGGTGTGGACTGAGTGGCCCATCTCGTGGGCCAGAGTAAAGGTATCACCCAACTGGTCACTCCAGTTGAGGAGGATGTATGGTGAGGTGTCGTATACTCCGTTGGAATAGGCCCCGCTCCGTTTGCCAATACTCTCGTGGACATCGATCCATCCGTTGGTAAATCCCTCACGGACTATGTCCACATACTCCTTTCCCAACGGTGCCAATGCATTCAGTAAAAGCGTCTGTGCTTCATCGTACGTATATTTGAACTCCGCTTCGGCAAACAGCGGTACCGACAAGTCGTAGTCATGTAGCGTCTCCAAACCAAGAACGCGTTTTTTGAGATCCACGAAGCGATACACGGTCGCAAGATTGGCCTCGACACTGGATAAGAGATTGTGGAAAACCTCGGTTGGAATCGCATTGGCATGTAGAGCTGCATCAAGCGTGCCAGGAAATTTGCGGGCCCGACTGTAGAAAACGTGGTTTTGGACGTTGGCACTCATATTGGCGGCCAGGGTGTTGATTACTGTACTATACGTGTCAAGGAAAGCTTCGAATGCATCTTGCCGGACCCGGCGATCGGTCGACTTGATGTACTTTAGATATCGGCCCTTGGTCAGCTCGACCTCTCGACCCCCTTCATCAATGATAGTGGGGAATTTCAGGTCAGCGTTGTTGAGTGCATTGTATACCTGACTTGCTCCCCGAGCCATGTTGGCGGCCGAGGCCAGTAAGGCTTCCCGGTCCTTGTCCAGAGTGTGTTCACGCGACCTTTGAATGTTTTCGAAGTAATGGTGGTAGAGTTGTAGTCCCGGCTGTTCCCCGGCAAAGCGTATCAACATTTTGGGATCCAGGGTGAGAAGTTCCGCTTCGAACCAGCTCGCGGCCTCTGCGAATCGCGTGGCCAGGGTGCGGCTTCTTCCGAGCCGGGCGGTGTTCTCGTTGACACGGGTGTCCTCGTCGCTCCTCATCCCCGCGTAGATGAGGACCACCTCGAGTTTTCGCCTCACAGCCATGATCTCCTCGACAGCTTCCAGGAGATTGCGAGCCGATCCACTGAGACTGCCCTGACGTGCCTCGATACCGGGCAGAGCTGCTTCCACTGTCGCGAAGTCTTGTTCCCATGTTTCCCAGTCGGGGTAAATTCGTTCGAGATCCCATTTGTATAGGTCCAATATTTCAGCTCGCTCGACGGCGGCTCCGCTGGCAGGATCTTCATGGTTGAGATTGCTCCAAACCCGGGTGAGATTCGTCATGTTCGTGAGGCATCCTTTCCAGGATAGAAATTACCGCACAGAAATTACCGTTTCGGCTCGGGGATGAGCTGGATATTCTACAACTGATACAGTGAAACTGAATTTGCCTCTCGCGTCCAGTGTCAGTACAACAAAACATTGATCCGCGGTGAGGCTGGCCCTGTATATCTTGGGTTCTCTGTCGGTATGTCGACCCTGAGTCTATGGTCAATCGAACAAGAGGGGTGCCGTACGTTCGAACTCCAGCTGGAGGTCGAGCATCATGGGTTCGAGCTGTTCTGGAGTGATCGTAACGAATTCTGAATATCGGCTGTCCAATCCATAGAGAATGGCATCAACACCGGTACCGTTTCCACTCATCATCGCCATCATGTCGGCCAAATGCACCACAAATGCTGTTGGCTGCCACTCTTCGTCTGCTTCTTGGGGAGAGTGGTGGTAAGCGATACCCATTTGTAACGACTCAGGTAGTTGCCAATGTTCGGCAAGTAATCCACCCACCGCGCAATGGTCTGTACCCAAAACCTCTCGTTCGGCTGTGATATAATCGGATACCTGTGAAGTTTGAAGTCGTTGTTCCATTTCCTCGGCATACTCCGGCAGAAAATCCGAGATCACGACCTTACCGATATCGTGCAAGAGGCCAGACGTAAAGGCGAGCCCTTGGTACACGCGGTCGTCCGTTAAGTTCGCCAACTCTTTCGCGGCCAAAGCTGTCCACAAACAGTGCCGGCCTAGGTCGCCACGCGAGCCGTCGTAACCCTTCAGTTCGGCGTTGAATACATCTTGGCCAGAGGTGGCCAAGGCAATCCCCACAATATGCATATAACCCAGATAGGATGCGGCCTCAGCCAGGGTCGCCAGTTTACGGTTCAGCGCGAACGTGGCTGAGTTCGCCACTCGCAGTACGTTAGCCGTCAGGGCGGGCTCGTGCTCTACGATGCGGACGAGATCTTGGATTTGGTGATCCGGCTGTCCCATCAATACGAGCAGTTTGCGTGTGGCTTCGGATAACGGTTTGATGTTCCGTACTTTCTCGACGAGTTGGGATGGGTCTATCATTATAGTCACCTTTACCGACGCTCTATGCGTCGGCTGGGTCATCGTGCTCCGGCTAGATGAACTTGCTCTCCCGCCCTGGAGCAATCATTTCCACCTCTCCGGATTCCACATGAATGGTAACCGAGCGACTGAACCGGCCTCCGACTTCCTGTGCGGCGACCTTGAGTTTACATGTTTCGAGGGTTTCTTTGACCGCATTCACGACACGTGTGCCGAGATCGAAAGCGCGGTGGCGGTCGATCACGTTGGCACCGCCGACCAGCTTGACCGTGTAATCGCTGGGGTCTCGTTTTAGACCGGAATCAGCGAAAGCCTCCAAGAGGATCGGTATGGGGGTATCAGCGAAGTATCCAGGGTTGTCTCTTGCTCGCTCCGGGGCGAGATGTGAATCGGGTAATGCCACATGAACCAAACCCGAAGTTTTTGACTTAATATCCTGGATGATCACCGCCACTCCCGCGCCAAGTGGTCGTGTTTTCAAGAGCTTGCCCTCACCGAACATGACGCCGTATTCACCGGTTCCTATGGTGTGCATTTTCATGGAATACCTCTTCACCTGAACGGTCAGAAGCAGTCGAGCTTCGGGAAAACCGGTCCCGTTACTTTCGATATCGGCGACAGCTAACTGGTCTTAAATGCTTTTCGCGGGGGGATTTCCGGCACCGGGCTAGAGCCAGCACGACTCAAAGGAAACGATTCTCAAAAACAACCTCGTCGAGTGGTAATTGCCCGCCGCGTGGCCTTGGTTCCTGGGCTTTTTTGCCCACGGCCACGAACATAGCAATGGCGTGATCCGCAGGTAGATTGATGAGCTGGCCGACCGCATCGAAATCGAAACCATCCATGGGGCAGGTGTCGTAACCCAACTCCTTGGCCGCCAACATGATTGTCATCGCCGCCAGACCACAGGAGCGCATGGCCTCGTCGCGCTGAACTTGTTCGCGGTGAGAGTAATAATTCTTGATCATTCCAACCAAGTTATCCCTCACCTCGGGTGATGTATTACGCCAGTATCGTTCCGGCTTTTTGTCCCATGACTTTAAATCCGCACACATAATGATGAGGAGAGATGCGTCTGTGACCTGTTTCTGATCGAAGGCGGCCCTACGAATTTTTTGGCGTAGCTCTTGATCGCGAACCAGGACAAAACGCCAGTTCTGGATATTGAAGGCGGTAGGAGATTGGATTGCCAAGGACATCAGACGTTCGATTTCCGCATCGGCCATCTCGTGATTGGGTTCGAAGTGCTTCACGGCTCGACGATTAGTAATTGCACTCGATACATCCATTTACGTACTTCCTTTTTTACCTGAGTGGTCTAATCAACAAACGAATGTCTCCCTTTAGGCAACGATAAAACACGCGGTTGACTAGGTAATTCAGATCCTCTGGGGTGTCAATAAAACTGTCTGCACCGGGGTATTTTACCCAACGGTCGATTCGTTTTATTATCTTAACCCGGTTACGCAAACCACGAGGTGGCGGTCCTCAGGTCCCACATCAGTGAGATCACCACGGCACCAACCGCTGGGTAGAGGAGACAATTCATGGGGCTTTTGGGAGCACTGGTAGGAGGTAGCCTTGGATTCATGCTTGGTGGCCCTATTGGGGCCATGATCGGCGGTGCGTTAGGATCCCAGGTCCGCGACCCCCGTCCCAACGTCCTCGGCACCGGACACCAACAAAGGCTCATCGGCCGCTGTCCGGTCTGCAGCAACACTGTCACTTTCCTCCTGGATGAGGACCTGATTTGCCCATTTTGCAGCGCCCAGCTCAGCTCACGTCCCGGTGGTCAAACCAGCCATGGTGCTCGTACTGCTCAACAAACCGCCGAGGGTACGGCCCAGTCGGCCTTCATGGTCGCCTTGATCAGCCTGGCGGCCAAAGTGGCTAAAGCCGATGGTCACGTGACAAAAGACGAGATCGTTGCTTTCGACAACTTTCTGCGTCACGACCTGGGCATGCCAGCCAGCGAACGCAAAGTCGCTGCGCGAATCTTCAACCAGGCCCGTGATTCCCAAGTACCCGCCACGGAGTTCGCTCATCAGCTGCGTACCATCATGGGGGGGCAGCGGGACAGGTTGCGCGACCTGATCACCTTGTTGTTGAAGATCGCCTGGGCCGACAGTCAGCTTACCCGGGCCGAAGAGAATTTTATCCGTTCCATCGCATCTGATCTCGGCTTGAACCATCGAGAATACGAGCAGTGCACGGCGCTGTTCAGGCGCGGCAACTTGTCGGCCGCCTACGCTGTGTTGCAGATCTCTCCCGACGCCAGCGAGGCTGAGATCAAGAAGAGTTACCGCCGTCTCGCCAGGGAATATCATCCTGATAAGCTGGCGGCCAAGGGCTTGCCCGAGGATTTCACGAAATACGCCAACGAAAAGCTGCAGGCTATCAACGAGGCGTACGACCTCATTCGACAGAAGCGGCGATTCTGAGGCAGCACGCCGGCTGGGACAGCCGTCGTGGCATCCACAGATTCAAACTCTAGGCCCCTAACATGCCCGAACTTCCCGAAGTCGAGAATGTCGCTCAGGCATTGCGCCTGAACCTGCAGGGCCGTCTTATGACCGGGCTGAAAATCCGCTTCGGCGGCGTGTTGTCACAGCCACCCCGGCTCATCCGTCACGCCCTGATCGGCAAGCGGCTGGATAGAGTCCACCGCCACGGGAAGTACTTGCTGCTGACATTCTCGGGTGTTGATCACCAGGTGGAGCGTTCCCGCGCATCACAAAAACTGACTGGCGGCGGTTTTGCCGCCGACAGGGGCGAGAAGTACTATGTAGGCGACACCACTCATCTGATGATCCACCTTCGCATGACGGGACAGATCTTCATTCTGGAGGGTTACCAACCCGACAAGCACGTGCATTTGACCTTCGATTTCGAGGGTTTGCCTGTGCATTACCGGGACATCCGCAAGTTTGGCCGCTTCACTCTCGTCGAGGATGACCGCACACCCAACGCCATCAGTCACATCGGTCCGGACATGCTCGAAATCGGATTCGCCTCATGGCACGAACGCGTGGCGGGACGGCGTGCTCCTATCAAATCTCTGCTTCTGGATCAAGGGATTGCAGCGGGACTGGGTAACATCTACGTGGACGAGGCGCTGTTCCGGGCGGGTGTTCACCCACTCTCATCACCAGCCGACCTGAGTCGCGACGAGCTGAAACTCCTTTTCCGCTCAGCTAAATCGGTTTTACGCCTGGCCATCCGTCACGGCGGAACGACCTTCCTCAACTTCACCAACTTTCATGGCCAGCCGGGAAACTTCCGCCGCAAGCTCCGGGTTTATCAGCGTACCGGTGAACCGTGCTCGCGCTGCGGTACCGAAATAGCGCGG
>Ga0209536_100008478_pt1 | contig 15412 bp, 13 predicted proteins | sample DeeMarSeWOR28_12_FD_187461 | JGI IMG/M metagenome (GOLD analysis project Ga0209536, IMG submission 187461) | Marine sediment microbial communities from White Oak River estuary, North Carolina - WOR-2-8_12 (SPAdes) (version 2) | ecosystem: Environmental > Aquatic > Marine > Intertidal zone >...
GGAGTGTATTTACGGCAGGAAATTGGATCAATCATTTATCGCTGATGGAAAATATTTTGCTGCCTCAGCTTTACCACACGCACAGATCCACGGGCCGCATTCGCGATGAAGCCGGAGACTTGGCAGAGCGATTTGGCCTTCCCGGGGTGCCTCTGGGACTGCCCGGCGATTTTACACCGGTCGATCTGCAAAGAGCGGCCTGTGTGCGGGCATTTCTCGGCCGACCGTCACTTGTCCTGCTGCAGGAACCCACCATCGGCATCGGTTCTGAAATCGTATCTCCGTTGATTCAAACCATTCGGAATGCGCGCGACCGCGGGGCGTCCGTCATCTGGCTGACAAGAGAAAGTGTCATTTGGAATGATGCAACGATTCCTGCGACGCATCGATATCGCCTGGTTGCCAGAAAGCTTGTGGAGGTGACAATGTGAAAGATGAGTTCCAACAATCAAAATTCCGGTATACGAATGAAGCGGTCGGGCTGTTTGTATTGATGGCCTTGCTGATTTTTATCGCCGGACTGATTTACTCCGGACGGGTCCGGGAATGGTTTAACCCCGGGGAAACGCTCAGGGTTGTTTTGCCGGAAGAGGGTCTTTCCGGTCTCGCCAAAGGATCAACCGTGGAAATTCTCGGAACCAAAGCCGGAGAGGTCCGGGACATCGTTATCAATCCCAACGAAAAGATGCACGCCGACGTCCGAATCGACAGTGAAATGGCGGTATTCGTTCGCAGCGATTCAAGGGCCACCATACGCAAAACATTCGGTATTGCCGGCGATGCCTACCTTGAAATTACACGGGGCTCCGGGAAACCGCTTGATTGGGAATTTGCGGTGATCAACGCCGTGTCCGATCGCAAACCCACCGACACGGTGGGTGATTTGATCGATGAAATGCGGGCGAAGGTTTTTCCGATCATCGATGATACCCAAAAAGCCATTCAAGCGTTTTTGGGCGTTGCCGAAGAGTTGCAGGATCCGGACAAGGGCGTGCAGCAGCTGCTGGCCAATATAAATTCCATCACGGACCGAATCGAGCGGGGTGAGGGGACGATCGGGCGGTTGCTCACAGAAGATAAACTCGTAAGGGATCTGGAAAGCCTGATCGCCCGGCTCAATACGGAAACAGGGCGGCTGGGACCGATTCTTGATGATCTTCAAGCAACGATGCAGAATGTTGCGGCGTTCTCGACGCAGTTCAATGCGCAATCCGGAGATATTCCAGAAATTGCCCGCAGCCTCAAAGAGGCGCTGGCATCCGCTGAAATGGTGATGAAAGACCTCAGTCAAACCACACCCCAACTGCCAAAAATTGCGAAAAATGTCGGGAACACCACAGAGACGTTACCGGTATTCGTTCTTCAGGTTCAGCAGGTGGTCGTGGAACTGGAGCGTTTAATCAAACAACTTCAAACGAGCTGGTTGCTGGGGGGTAGATCCGGCGAAGATTCCCAGACCGCCGGGCGCCTATCGCCGCTGGAGGTGAAACCATGATCCATTGTCTTCGCCCGGCCTATTTTGTTTGGCGCATCGGGTTGCTGCTGGCAATTGCCCTTTTGGTTTTTGGGGGTTGCGGGACTTCGGCGCCGGTGCAAAAAGGCCCTGCGATCGATGAAGATCTTGAGCGCTTTAACCGGGCAGCGCAACAGGCGTTTGACAATGGCAGACTGCAGCAAGCCGTTTCCTTTTACCAGAAGGCGTTGGATCGGGCTTACATTCGTGACGATTTCAGAGCTGTTTTGGATGCACAATACAATATGGCCATGTGCCTGATCAATTTGCAATCTTATGCGGAGGCCTTTGAGGTGATTCAGCAGGCTAAAACAGAAATGGCCATTGCAGGTCAAAGCCTTGCGGCCGATTTTCTTCTCCTGGAGGCCACGGTTCTTCATCTCCGGGAGAATTCGGATGCGGCCTGGAAAATCACCGAGCAGATCCTGGCCGCGACGCCCCAGGCATCTTCGATCGTACAGAGCAAAACACATTTCCTGCGGGGCTTGATTGCAAGCAAACAGGGCGATACCGACAAGCTGCGTGAGGCGATCGTCTCCATAGGGCAACCGAATTTGCCGCAGCTACGCGCTGATCGTCATGAGTTGTTGGGGCATCTGGCCATGGCAGAACAACACTGGGATGAGGCCATTAACGCATTTGAAGCGGCGACCGAGGCGCGGCGTGAAGACCGTGACTATCGCGGAATGGTAAAAGCCCTGGCCTTGGCAGGCAAAGCCAGTGAAAAAGCAGGACATGCCGATGAGGCATCGATTCGCTATCTAAGGGCCGGGCGAAGCGCCGCGCTGCAGGGCCAGTTCGATCACGCCTTGAACTGGTTGAACCGCGCGGAGCAAATTGCCAGAAGCGCCGGTGAGGAGCAAATTGTGCTGAAAGCCCGTGTCTATTTGCGGGAGCTTCAAGAGTCAAGAGCGGCTTCGCAGAACTTTTCTAATTAATAATCGACGGGCTTCCAAATTAGTGGGCCCACTGCTGTCCGGGTCCCTCTCGGGCCAAGAAGCTCGGTAAATAAGCGCTTACCGCCTTTCAGGCATCTGCCAGGGGCGGCGTTGTAAAAGTGCGGGTCGGTGATGATCGCATCTATTTGGGGGAGCAGGCGGTTACGGTGATGCGGTGTCAGATGTCGGACAAATAGCTCATAATCAGGAGGCTTGAGGCAGGAAAGCTGGAATGCTTGAAGGCTCTGGAGCTTGCGAGCTTTCAGGCTTTCTGCCTCCCAGCTTCCAAGCTTTCGGGCTTACTATTTTATTTTGATATTAAAAGATAGACAGGGGAGGGATAGGGCTGGATTAAAGCTCAACAGGATAATGGTATTTGACGCCGACGCCAAATGCATACTTGGATGTCTGCGCGGAGAGTTCTTTGCGCCATCGGACTTTGGCGCGATACAAATCCGGCCCTAAATCATAAGGTGATTTTTCAATACCGATATAAATTTCAGTGCCCGGCAACGGCGCATAATCGGATTCAAAATACAAGCCGCCGCGGCTGTAATTGTACATTTCAGCTTTGTAATGGGCACCGGAAGGAAAATTTTCGAGCAGGATGCTGGCCTTGTGCTTTACTCGCATCGCGTCGCGCTGTTCCGCAGTTACGCTCATTGCCCCCCCTTATTGGGTTTAGGCGATCATTATGAGATGACGATAAACCAGAACAATGGTGAATGTCTGAACAGATCGGCTTAGCGCTTAAATAAAACAATCTGTACCCGATGTCAAAGAAAAATTTAGAAAATCGTAAATTATTAAATTTAAAATAATTCCAGTAAGTTATACTACTATTCGATCCGTTTTTAGGCCTAATTTTTAAGAAATTTTTTACGGCAACCGTCTTTTTTTAACCGCAGGCTGATTCCGAATGTGCCAGGCTTACTGCTTATAACCGATCTTTCTGAGAAAATCCTTGCGAATCCGAGCCTCCTCTTCGTTTTCAATCGCTTTGGACTTAAATCCGTCAATTACACCAAGGATTCCGCGTCCCAGGTCCGTTTCGGCGACAACGACCTCCACCGGGTTTGCGGTGGCGCAAAAAATCCGACACACCTCGGGCACATTTTTAATGGCATTTAAGATATTGATAGGAAACATGTCTTTCATAAATATGATAAAGCTGTGACCGGCAGAAAGGTTAAAAGCGTTCTTTTTCGCCAATTCCAGCAATGCATCATCCGTGCCGGCGTGCCGCACCAGACACTTATCGGAGGCCTCACAGAATGCGACCGCAAATTTGGCCATGGGGACCGTTGTCACCATCGTCTCATAGATGTCTTCGACGGTCTTGATAAAATGAGATTGACCCAAGATAAAGTTTAATCCGTCCGGATTTTCGATTGCAACAGTTTTGATTTCCATCGGGCCCTCCCTATCTGAAAATGGTTAAAACGATATTCTAAAAAAAATCATTTATTTGAAAAAAAACCTTGACCTGCCGGAGCGGGTTTGTTATTTGCCTGCACTTATAAGCCTGATACCTTGTGGTGTTTTAATATATCCGCGAATCAATGCAGGCTTTTCCTATTTCAGCCCGGACCGCATCCATAAAATGTGCGCGAGTAAATGTAGCCTCCCACTGTTGCGGTTCGGGCTTTTTTGTCAGCCGCCGATAGCCCGCATCTGACTGCAGATCCGTGTCGGATTTTTTGTAGCCAGATTGTGGTCTGAGGGCTTATGCTGAATTGCCGTGAAAAAGATATTTGCCAATTCTTGATCGGAACAGCCTCTTCTGAGCGGCCCTTTTAGGTCTTCCTGATGATCCGCGAGAAGACAGGGCCTGAGATGGCCGCTTGCCGTCAGTCTAAGTCGATTGCATTCATTGCAGAAATGCTGGCTCAGGGCGGGAATAAATCCGACTTCACCTCTGGCACCTTCGAATTTATAACGCTGGGCGGGTCCGTCATGCTCTATGCCTTGAACCGGTATCAAATTTCCAATAGCACCGATACGATCTTTTATTTCAGGGGCCAACAAAAGGGAAGTCGTCTTGAAATCGGACCGGCCAATCGGCATGTATTCGATAAAGCGAACATGAAAGGGATACCGAAATGATAAGCGCGCCATCTCTACAAGCTCATCGTCATTGACCCCGCCCAGGGCCACAATATTCAGCTTTATCGGATAAAATCCCATTTCATGGGCCTTTTCGATAGCCTGCCAGACGCGATCAAAATCATCGGAACCTGTTATTTCATGATATTTTTTGCGGTTTAATGTGTCCAGGCTGACGTTAATTCTTTTAATACCGGCTGATTGAATTTTAATGAGATTATCCTTTAACAGGACGCCGTTTGTCGTCAACGACACATCCTTCAGGCCTTCAGTTGCCACCAGTTCTCTGAAAAAATCATAGACGCCTTTGCGAACCAGCGGCTCGCCGCCGGTTACCCGTACTTTTGATATGCCCAGACGGGTGGCGATTCGCACAACCCGTAAAATCTCTTCGTAGCTTAATATCTCAGCATGAGAAAGCTTGGGGATCAGATCTTGCGGTACGCAATAGCGGCACTGCAGGTTGCACCGGTCGGTAATGGATATGCGCAGGTAATTAAGATGGCGGTTGCATTTGTCGATGAGCTTTGAATTGTTCACGGTTCGAGTTTCCATTTCCGGCAGAATTCAGACAGGGTCGGTTTTACGCCTCTTGCAGTTTTTGAGTATACGCCCGCTCAATTTTAAACTTTTCGCGGTATTCGGGGATCTCGATCATGGGTGGCCGTTCATGGTCTTCAATTTTAAAAAGATCAGGTTGATATTTGTTATTAACGAGATTGTACTGGATCATTTCATCAAAAAGATCCTCTCTGAGATCGATTAACCCCAGCCGTATTTTGCGATTGATAAACGTCTTTAAGATGGTAAAGGCCATCCGCCCCAGCGCCTTGGTATCCTGGTTACGATGGATCCGGCGGTCCAGATCGACCTGAGCGATGACATCCAGCCCCCACTTTTCATAGATATCCATATTCATGCTGGTTTCAATACCGTACCCGATTGGAAATGGTATACGTTCAAATACTTCTCTGAAACCGGCATATTCTCCGGAAAGGGGCTGAATTAACTGGGTCAGTTCCGGGAAAAACAGGGAAAACAGCGGTCGGATGACCAACTCGGTAACCCGGCCGCCGCCTGTGGGTCGTAATTTGTTTTTACCGATCGAAATCGGGCGATCGTAAAATGCTTTAGCGAATTTGATTTGATCGTACATCAGGAGCGGGCCGAGCAAGCCGTAGGCGAAGCGGTGATGAATATTTTTGATATCTGCATCCAGATAAATGATGATATCGCCACGGGTAATATAAAGCGCTTTCCAGAGGTTTTCGCCTTTGCCTTTAAATTGCTCCAGGTGTGGTAATATTTCGGCAGCTTCATATACATCGGCGCCGTATGCGCGCGCTATTTCTGTGGTTTTATCTGTCGATCCCGAATCCACCACCACAATTTCATCCAAGAGGGGATAGCGGGTCATCAGTTCCGACTTCATAATGATAATTTCTTTTGCAATGGTTTTTGCTTCATTGAGTGTCGGCAGGCACAAAGAGATTTTGAGGTTTTTCTTGGCCTTTTCATCAACGAGCCGGCTGAGATCCTTAAAATCTGAATAATGAAAGGTGTTTTTTTCAAGCCAATTGCTGTTCATCACACACCCCACTGTCGATAGCCTTTATGACACCGATGATCTGGGCGATGCCCTGATACATCGGTTCAATTTCCATGGTGGCCCTTTCCTTATAATGATCGACACCGCGAGTAATTCCCAGTGTGACCGCCGGTATTTTGTTAGAAAGGAAAATGGACTGCGCAGATTCAGTAGATTTGCTAAACGGTTTTATACCTAAAGCTTCCAGAACCGCGACTGCACTTTTTACCAATGGATGCGTATACCTCAGGCGTGAAGCTCTTAGATTGCTGATGGTTCTTAGATTGAGATCAATCTCATACTCGTGGCTGAGTCCTTCAGTGATGTCTCTGATTTCACCGAAAATTTTCTTGACCATCTTATAGGAGTCGCTGCGGATTTCAAATCCGATGTCTGCTTCATGTGCGATTTTGCCGTGGTTGGCGCCGCCCGATATCTTGCCGATTACAATCCGGGATCGGGGTCTCTGGGGCATTTTTAGACTCATAATTTGATTGATCACCTCATTAAGGATGATTATGGCATTGGGCGTATATTCCTGCAACGTACCCCTTTCTTCGGAAATGTTGCACGCAATTTCTCCCCGGATCATGCCGTCCGAATAATAATTCAGTCTGCCCAGTTCGATACCTTCGACACAGATACCGCCTCTGATGGGGGTGGGCCAGGTTTTTAATAGATGTCGGACGCCCCGCAGATTGCCTTTGCCGATGGATTGAATGGTACCGGCCAACACGATGTCGGACTCAAACCGGAGATCCAGTTTTTTAAATATCGCCGGCAGCGATGTCACCACCCCTACGCCGAGGGAGTTGTCTAAAATACCGGGGCCGGTGATGGTATGTTTTTTAATAACATAATTTACAGGCATATCTTTTTCATAGAACGTGTCCAGGTGGGACAGAACAAAAATGGGCGGTTTGCTGGCGTCGGTTCCCCGGATGATGCCAATCGGATTGCGATACCCATCGGTGGTAACTTCATCGACCTGGAATTCGGCCAATCGTTCCATGAAAATTTTGCTGCGCTTTTTCTCCTTGAATGTCGGGGCGGGTGTCTGGCCGATCAATACGATGTTGGTTATAATGATCTCGCTGAGCGTTTTGATCTCATCTACAAGTTCAGGTAATTGTTTGAGAAAGGTGTCCATACCGCACCATATCCGGTTTTTTTGACGGCAGTTTTTCCAGGCGTCTCGATCGTTTCTGAAATCAGTACGTTTAAAGGAATTTGGTTTTAAAAATCAGCTCAACCGGCGCAGAGATTCGGTGGAATCGTTAAAAAATAGATATTCCTGAAAAACCCAAAACATTTTAAGTTACACCAAAATTCATAACGAGGTCAATACCTCAGAGAACTTATTTCGCTTCTCTTAAAATTGGCCTCCGGCCCTCAGCGCTTATACCCCGGAGGGACTGATTGAAAAATGGGCACGCATTGAAGCTTCAGCGCTATATTGGGTTGGTATTGAACCGCATTGAAAAATATCATGATTCATGAGATATAAGCATTCTACGGCGATACCGGAAATCGATGAATCTGCTTGACAGAGGTTTTGCACACGACCCAAAGGAGCAAGAAAATGGCAAATCGAGAATTTTATGATGTTATTATTATCGGTGGTGGTCCGGCCGGCTTGTCAGCCGGAATTTATGCATTAAGGGCTTCGATGCGCAGCGTTTTAATTGAAAAAGCATCTCCGGGAGGGCAGGTGACCCTGACCGATGAAGTTGAAAATTACCCGGGTTTCAAAAACATTAACGGTTATGATCTGTCTGAGAAATTTCTGGACCATGCGAAATCTTACAATCTGGAAGTTCTTTCGCAGGAAGCCACAGTCGTGGAACCGGGCCTAGATTGGCACACCGTGCAGCTCGACGGCGACGAACGGCTCAAATCGCATGCCGTCATCCTGGCCTCCGGCGGGCTGCCGCGTAAGCTGAATATCCCGGGTGAGGATGAATTTTACGGCAAAGGCGTCTCCTACTGCGCTGTCTGTGATGGCTTCTTTTTCCGAAACAAAACAGTGGTTGTGGTTGGCGGTGGTGACACGGCGGTTGAGGAAGCCCTGTATCTTTCAAAACTGGCCCAAAAAGTATATCTGGTTCACCGGCGTGATACCCTGCGGGCCAGCATGATCCTGCAGCAGCGCCTCAAAGCCGACAAAAAAATTGATATTCTCTGGGACACCGTCGTTACCGCTGTCAGGTCTCATGAGGGAGAGGTCAGCGCCGTTGACCTGCAGAACACCCTCAGCGGTGAAAACCGCGAACTGGCCGCTGACGGCGTTTTTATCGGTATCGGCTTTGATCCGGACAACCGGCTGGTTCCGGCCGGCACCAAAGTTAATGCCGACGGATATGTGTGTACGGATGAAAGGTGCGAAACCAATTTGCCTGGTATTTTCGCAATCGGCGATCTGAGGGAAAAATACGGCCGGCAAATCGTGCTGTCGGCAGCCGACGGCTGCACCGCTGCTCTGGCTGCGGCGTATTATGTTGAGGTCAAACGCGCCGCTGAAAACTTATAACTCAGGTGCAGATTTAAACTTTATTGACGGAAAAAAAATAATTGTGATAGAGCATGGGTGTTGTAAACGGTAAAGGATTTTAGGAGTTGCACCATGTTAAAACAAAAAGTTGGAATCTTGCATCCCGGCGTGATGGGAATCTATGTGGCGGAATCCATTCAGAACAGCGGTTTTACGGTCTGCTGGGCGTCTGAAGGACGCAGCCGTAAAACCAGGGATCGCGCCGAAAAATTCAATCTTGTTGATACGGTTACCCTGGCTGCCCTCTGTGAAACATGCCCGGTTATCATCAGCGTCTGCCCGCCGCACGCTGCGGAAGCGGTTGCTGAACAGGTCCTGGCGCAATCCTATCAGGGATTATATCTGGACGTAAATGCCATCGCGCCGCAACGGGCATTTCGCATCGGTCAAAAGATGAAAACGGCCGGGGTGGAATTTGTGGACGGTGGTATTATCGGCGTACCGGTGAGGGAAGCCGGAAAAACCTGGCTGTACCTGTCCGGGGATAAGGCGCAAGAAATGGTAACGCTTTGCTCGGCCGGGCCGTTGACGACCTGTGCCATCGGCGAATCCATCGGCAAGGCGTCGGCATTAAAAATGTGCTATGCCGCCTATACCAAGGGCACCTCGGCCCTGTTGAGTGCGATTTTAGCCACGGCCGAGGTTCTGGGGGTGCGCGTTGAGTTACAGACCCAGTGGTCAAGAGACTGGCCGAACTTCGGCGAGCAGGCGGCCGAGAGAGTCCGGAGAGAAACGGCCAAAGCCTGGCGATTTGCAGGGGAGATGGCAGAAATAGCGACGACCTTTCGCGAGGCCGGACTGCCCGGTGAGTTCCATGCTGCGGCCGAAATGATTTATCGACGATTAAGCGGGTTCAAAGACGCCCCTGCGACACCGTCACTCGAAGAGGTTCTGAAAACCCTGACGCAACCATCTGAAGAGGAATGACAAAAAGTGCCGCTTCACGGCGGCCGGCAAGTATGATCCGGCAAATTTGGTCATACGGCCTGAAAGAAGATAGTAAAAATGCGCAACAGCATCAAAACGGTGGCATGTGTGGGCGCGGGACTCATTGGACAGGGGTGGGCCACACTGTTTGCCGCCAATGGGTATGACGTCATAATGCAGGATTTAAGTGAGGATCGACTGGAAAATGCAACGGCGCAAGTGAATTTAAACTTAAAATTTTTGGAAGACAACGACCGGCTCGAGAAAGGCCAGGCCGCGGTGGCATGTGAGCGTATTCGGACCAACCTGTATTTGGTCGACGCTGTCAAACATGCCGATTACATTCAGGAATCCGTCCCCGACAATTACCCGGCTAAAAAGGCAGTATTCAAAGAAATGGACGCGGCCGCTCCGTCCGATACGATTCTTGCCAGCAGCAGTTCAGGGCTGATGATGACTGAGATTCAAAAGGTGGTCACCCTACCGCAGCGCTGTGTCCTGACCCATCCGTTTCTCCCCGTTCATCTCATACCCCTGGTGGAGATTGTCGGCGGCGAACAAACAGCACCGCAGACGGTCGACATCACCGTTGCATTGATGGAGGCGCTCGGCAAAACGCCGGTGCGACTCAGAAAAGAGGTTTCCGGCTATATCGTCAACAGGCTCCAAGCCGCCATTTTGCGCGAAGCCATTGAACTGGTGGCAGGCGGCGTGGCCAGTGCAGAGGAAATCGACAGCGCCTTCTGCGCCGGAATGGGAATGCGGGACCCGTTCATCGGCCCGTTTTTGCGGGCTTATCTGGCAGGAGACGGCATCGAAGACTTTGTGGCAGATTATGCGGAGTCGTATGAATTGAGATGGGAATCGATGGCTGCCTGGAACACCATCCCTGTCCCCATGAGAGAGCCCTTTATCAAAAGTGTCAATGAGATGGAAGTGGTGCGCCAGCACTCGCTGGAAAACATCAAAAAGTGGCGGGATAAATTGCTGCTGGAAGTTATGAAGATAGACCGTTCCTTCAGTTGAACGAATAACTATTCGCCGTTGCGCTGCAGCTGTCGGCGAACTTCACGGCGCAAGACTTTCCCGGCCGGACTCAGGGGCAGCTGGTCGGTAATCTTTATTTTTTTCGGTGCTTTATAACGGGCCAGGTGACGTTTGCAGTGATCGATCAATTCCTGCGCGGATGCAGTGCTTCCATGAACCAGCATCACCAGGGCACAGACTTCTTCGCCCCAGATGTCGTGAGGAATACCCACCACCGCTGAATTCTGTATGGCCGGATGGCTGTTCAGACAGTTCTCGACCTCGATGGCATAGACATTGTATCCTCCGGTGATAATCATATCCTGCTTGCGGTCAACCAGATAGACATAGCCCTGCGCATCGGTGTAGCCCATGTCGCCGGATTTCCAGAAGCCGGCGGAAGAAAAATTTTCTTGCGTCAGTTCGGGAGCCTTGTAGTATCCTTCGACCGTATTGGGTCCCCGGATCCAGATCTCGCCGCGCTGGCCCGCCGGCAGCACCTGCCCTTTTTCATCGCATATGATGACTTCCTCGCCGGGCATGGGCCGTCCCACGGAGAGTAGCTTCTGGAGCTGTTCCGGGGTACGGGTACCGTGGTCTTTTCTACCCAAAATGGTGACCGAGGGCCAGCATTCGGTGGAACCGTAGCCCTGAACAAATATTCGACCGAAGATCTCCAGCAGGACTTCCAGCTTTGAAGGGGAGATGGGTGCGCCACCGTAACGGATCGTTTTCAGGCTGCTCAGATCGTACGTGCGGGGTAAATTTATTTCAAGCATGCGGTAAAGAACCGTCGGTACGGCATAGATCATGTCGACCTTCTCGGCCTCAATGGCGCCGCCGACGGATTCCGGGTCGGCCTGGTTGAGGGTAATGATGGCACCGCCTTTGATGTGTACCGGAATGACCACGGATCCGGAAGCAGCATGGTGCAGGGGAGAGAAAAACAGTGCCCGTGGATGCTCAAAGGGAAAAGTTTCGTAGAAGTGCGCCGGATTGCAGCCCCAGATCCACAGATTAAAAAGGGTGTACGGAGCGCATTTGGCGCGGCCGGTGGTGCCGCCGGTAAAGCGCAACACACAGATGTGCTCGGATGAATTATCGGCCACAAATTCTTCGCCGACCTCGTTCGTGGCAGCCTGCTCGACCAAATCCCAAAAGTCATAAACATGCGGCCAGGATTTCTGAGGCCGGTCCATGGTCACCACATTGATCTCACGCGCTTGCAGATCCTCGTAAAGCAGCGGCAGCATCCTTTCTTCCAGAAAGATGAGCTTTGGCCGAACATGATCAACCTGGTGCAGTTGCGCCGCTGTGGAATCACGCACATCGATCCAGACCGCCCCCACCGGGCATTTCAGCATCCAGGGGTGAAACAATGCCATGTTGTCGTTATCCAGAATGGTGGCGTAGAAATCGCCCCGGCCAAGACCGAAACGATGTTTCAGAGCGTTGCTCAGGCGATTGGTGAGCGCGTGCATCCGGGCATAACTGAAGCGGCGTCTCCGTTCGACATTGATCACCGCGGGATAGTCAGCAAATCGCAGCGCCGATTGCTGCAATATTCTGCCCATATTCACATACATGCCATAAAGCCCTTCTTTTATCAGATCAGATTGGGGGTTATCTGCCGCTCAGGTTTTCAAAACAGGTAGCAGGAGTGTTGGCGTAATGGAGTGCTGGAGTATTGAACTGAAACCAGACTGAAGTCTCTAAACCTTGATTAATTTTAGTTACCTGAACGGCGCTGGGGGGTCAGCACCCGAAAGGCCAACACCAAAACCAGTATCCATCCGATCAGAATCAATAGAAAAACGTTATAGTGGGTGACGCCCAGATGAAGCCATTTCAGGAACATCAGCAGGGCGGCGGTTGCTGCCAGCAGCAGCCATTGCAGCATGCGCTTAAGGCTCATGCCGGCACCTCCTGGGTGTGTTGGCCATACCGCGCGCGGTGAAAAAACGTAAAGCCGATCAGCAGCGCCCAGGCCATAAAATGGGTTAACCAGTACGGCAGGCTGAGGTTCAGACCGGCCAGCTTCAGACCGGGAATAAAAAACAGCACTGCACAGACGGCCATCAGGATGCGCAGCGGCCAGCCAACCCTGGAAAGGCACCACCCTTCGGTGGTGATGGTCAGGGCATAAATTCCGGCAAAACCGCCGACGATGCCTAGCGTAATTTCGAGCCAGCTGCCGACAAAGCACATTCCCGGCGCATATACGAAGACAAAGGGCAGGATATACTTGGCAATGCCCAGCCGCAGGGAATGGAATCCGGTCTGCATGGGATTAGAGCCGGCAATGCCTGCTGCGGCAAAAGATGCCAGCGCCACCGGCGGCGTAATGGCCGAGACCAGGCCGTAGTAAAAGGCAAAAAAATGGGCGGCAATCGGCTCCACTCCCATTTTGGTCAGAGCCGGTATCACCAGGGCGGCCAGGGTGATGTAGACGGCCGTGGTGGTCAATCCCATGCCCAGAATCAGGGAGGCAATCATGGTCAAAACCAATGCGATGGGCAGGATGCCGGCCGAAAGCGTGACAATCAGGTTGGTGAATTTCAGACCCAGGCCGGAAACAAAAACACAACCGATGATGATGCCTGCCGCAGCGCAGGCGACGGAAACCGCCACGGCCAACCGGGCCCCTTCCTCGAAGGCGCTGAGAAGATCTACGGGACGCATGCGGGTTTCCCGGCGCAGAAAGCTGAGCACCAGAATCGAGATGATGGCCCAAAAAGCGGCAAACATGGGCGTGTAACCAATGATCAGCAGGATAATAATGACAGCGATGGAGATAAACAGGTGTCCGCCCTGCTTGAGCTCCTCCTTGAGACTGGGAAGCTCGGCCGCTGAGATCGTTGCCAGGTTGCGCTTGCGCGCCTCGAAATGAACCATCACGAAAATTGAAAAAAAATAGATGAGCGCCGGAAAGACACCGGCAACGGCCACTTTCAGATAGGGCATATTGAGGAACTCGGCGATCACAAAGGCCGCGGCCCCCATCACCGGCGGCATGATCTGACCCCCGGAGGAAGCGCAGGCTTCCACCGCACCGGCAAAATAGTTGCGGTAGCCGACACGCTTCATCAGGGGTATGGTAAAGCTGCCGGTGGTGACCACATTGGCCACCGCCGAGCCGGAAACCGAAGCCATCAGGCATGAGCTGACAACCGACGCCTTGGCCGGCCCACCGACTTTGCTGCCGGTCAGTGCCAGGGCGACATTGATGAAAAAACGGCCGGCCCCCGACCGCACAAGGATGGCCCCGAAGAGGATGAACAAAAAGATATAGGTGGCCATGACCATCATGGGAATGCTGTAGATTCCGTTTTCCCGCATAAAGAGATAATCGATCATCGTGAACCAGGAACTGGGCGGACCGTAGAATATGCCGAAGAAATGATCCGAAAAGGCGGTCTGCACGATAAAGAAGCCGGCAATGATGACCATGGCCCAACCCACGGCGCGCCGGGTCGCCTCGAGCAGCAGGATGATCAAAACGGTTCCGGCATAGATGTCGAGCTGGCTCAGATCGCCGCGGCGGAAGATGAAGGCGTCCAGATCCCAGAGCGTGTAGATCTGCACCGCCAATGTGAGCAGGGCGCATAGCAGATCCACCCCAAACCAGGCGTTTTTGGGATCGGTCCAGTTTTTGCGGCCCAGCGGACGCAGGAAAAAACACAGGATCATCACAAAGGCCAGGTGGGTGGAGCGAAAGGCATGGGCTTCCAGAGACCCGGCATAGGCTACGAAGAGATGATAGATGCTGAGGGAAATCGATAAAAAGCAGACTGCAAGCTCCAGAGGATAATGGAAAACCCCCTTCTTCCGGCTGAGCAGCCATTCCAGGACACTTTGTTTCTTTGCCTCCTGATATTCAAGCTTTTGCGATTCAGCAGACAACTTTAGCGTTCCCCGTCCCGATTCGACATCGCGGCACTTTGGCAGATATGGTTCGGTTCCGGCGCCGGTCGCGAACCCGATCCGGCGCCGGAAGCATTGATCTTAAAGCGAGTACGCTACTTTACATATCCTTTTTCTTTGTAATAGCGCAGGGCACCCGGATGCACGGGAATGCGTGCGCCCAGCAGCGCCTTTTCCGGTTTGGAGTCTTCGATGGCTTTCTTTTTCACCTTGGCCAGCTCAGGCCAGTTGGCATACAGGGTCTTGACAATGTTGTAGGCCAGGTCATCCGAAACGTCCTTGTGGATAATAATCTCCGTCACGGTACCCACCGCTCGCACGTCGCCTTCCATGCCTTTGTAAGCGTCCTTGGGAATAGCGGTTTCCATCAGTCCGGGTTCCATCTGCAGGATTTTTTGCATGTGCTCCGGGTCGATGGGCACAAATCGCACGCCCGGCCGAAAGTTCAGATCGATAATGGTGGACTGGGGGCAGGATGTTACGGCCATGTAACAGTCGCTGTGGCCGTCTTTCATGAGCGCAGCAGAATCGGTGTAACCCACATAGCTGACCGATCCGCCGTTTTTCTTGATGTTGTCGAAGGTGATGTCGTAGGACTTGAGGACCAGTTCAGCGATGACGGTCCCCGAGAAACCCACCTTGCCCGGGACGATGCGCTTGTCCTTCAGGTCGGCCACGGAATAGATCTTGCTTGATTTCGGTACCGCCATTTGAAAGACACCGGGATACAGTGACATCAGATGCCGCAGGTTAGTGTTCTTCTTCTCAAACTTGCCACGGGCATTGTAGGCATTGTAAGCTGTGTGGGTGTAAGTCCAGCCCAGGTCGGCCCGCCCGCC